>ENA-ORIC01001340-ORIC01001340.1-human-gut-metagenome-genome-assembly--contig:-NODE-1340-length-24336-cov-16.890185_pt1 | contig 24336 bp, 22 predicted proteins | sample MGYA00243023_ERZ508732 | MGnify/ENA primary metagenome ERZ508732 (study PRJEB26277, sample SAMN04329767) | human gut metagenome | biome: human-associated habitat | host: Homo sapiens | place: USA...
ATTTCTTTACCCTTATCCGATTCCATTCTTTACCTAAAAATTATTCATCCCCCAAATTTCCGTGAAGAGCCTCTTTTTCTTCTTCTTTTCCTTTTATATCCCCTATATCGACTCTATATATTTCTCCAGCAGATCCGGGAGTTCTTCGTTGCCTGGGAGGCCCGGGGCGAGGGGTATGAACCGCAGGCTGTAGTCTGCGTCGCTTCTTCCGGGGATTTCTTTGGGGAAGACGGCCCAGACTTCTTTGACGGGGCGGCTGTCTCTGAGAGAGGCAGCTTCTGTCATATCGCGGTAGAAGCGGGTGTTCATGTCGCGGTAGGCGTTGAATTGTTTCCTGATGCTGTAGCTTCTGTTTTCGTCCTGCCAGAGGAAGAGGACGTCTCTGTATTTGAAGTCGGCTACGAGGGAGCCGTAGTAGAGGCCTTCTTTGTAGTAGTCCATCCTAAGGTCCGGCTGCCTGTGGGAGTTGTTGGTGTAGAGGGGCGCTTTGTCGCGGCTGGTGTCGGCGGAGTTTCCGGGGACGATGCCGTCGTAGACGAGGCGGATTTCTGCGTTTTCCCGTTTCAGGCGAATTTCTGTGCCGGATTCAAGGCTGGCAAGGCGGTACTTGCCTTCTTCTTTGAGGACCTCGACGCCGTCTTCGAGTTCCCAGCCTTTGGCCATGAGGGCTTTGATGAAGCGGAGGAAGCCCCACATTTCATAGAGCTTATCGGTCCTTTTCCACTGGAACTGGTAGAAGGAGGAAACGTCAAGGCTCGAGAACGGGTTCTCAAGGTTTTTGTAGAGGCGGTAGAGGACGGAGTATCTGGGGTCGCGGAAGACGGCCATGGGCATGGTTTCGGGCATTTCGCCTTTTGTTTCTTCATACCATGGCGCAAGCGTAACGCGGCGGATGCTCTGCCTGAGGAGTGTCGCGCGTTTCCTGTAGTCGATGAACTGCGAGAGGGCTTTGACGCCCATGCGGTATTCACGATCGCGGGAGAAGCGGGCGATTTCGCGCTGGCGGTCTTCGAGGCGTTCTACGTGGCCGTCGATTTCCTTGATGAAGGTGAAGAGATTCTGGTCGAGTTTCATGAGGAGCGCTTTAGCGAAGCGGTTCTCTGCGACGTCCCATGTCATTTCCGTGTAGAGGGCGGGCGTCGTTGGTGCGCCGGCTCTGTCGTGGAAGTGCTGGGGCCGGATGTGCGGCTCGGTACGCCTGTCGCCCAGCGTCCTCACATGCTTCATGCGAAGAGCCAGTCGCGAATTGGCCGTGCGGGCGAGTTCGTCCAGTACGTTCAGCACCACGGGCGATTCGTCGCGGATGGTGTAGAAGCGGAGCAGCATTTCCGTATTGACGCCAAGCGCCCCTTCGAGCTGTCTGGAAATATGGATATTGCGCTTCATGAAATCGAAGGAGAGTGTCTTGATTTCCTCGACGAGCTCATCCCTCATTTCCTGCCAGCTCTGCTTTTCCATGTAGCGCGGATTGATCTCGAGGATCCCGTACCACGCGCGGCCTGCGCCTTCGACGGTCATAACGTAGTAGCCCGGGACGAGCGGGAAGTCCTGCCCGGCAAAGAGGAGGATGTCCTTCTTCCCTTCGGGGAGGATGTACGTCTGCTCGGATTCCCTCTCCTGCCCCGGAAGCGTCACGATGTCGAGGCCGTCCATGGTGAAGCGGAAGCCCGCAGGCGCTTCGAAGCGGAGGAATATATCCTGATTCTCCGTCAGGGCAAGGGCGGCAGGGAAATGGCCCGTCAGCCGGTCAGGGTCTATCGTGAAGCGCCTGGCGGAAATGATCCCTTCCTTCTTTGTCTCAAACGTGAGGGAGAATGGCAGTTTAGATCGTGTAATCATAGAGCTTCAGCTCCCCGGCTTTGATCTTCAGCACACGCTTCGACTCTTCGAAATTCGAAAGGTCGGAGAATTTCTCAAGAACGGCAGGAACTGTGCCCTTGAGCTCGCCCTTGTCGTTCAGCGAAAGGAGTATCGAAAGCTGCTGGGAAGAGCCGCGGAGCTTCGTCAGGATGCGCTGGACGACCTGGGAGTCGATGCCTTCCTTCCTCGAGAAGCCGAAGCCTTCGGGGATGTTCTCCAGGTACCTTCCCATCTGGCGTGCCACGCGGAAGCCGATGCCGCACTGGATGCCGCTGTCGCGGAAGGCATCATTCAGCGCATCGAGGAGATCGAGCTCGCGTTCAGTGAGCCCCAAGCCTCCGCGGACGCGGAATGTACTGAACATCTTCGCGCCGATTTCATCATAGCGGGCTCTCTTCCGTCTTTTGAGGCCCATGAGGTCCCTGAAGCGGCCCTGATGGAGCGTGATGACGTTCGCGCGGTCGAGAATCTTGTCGGAGAAATGGTACGTCGATTCATCGACATTGACCGTGCCCGTGAAAATGACGTTCGAACCGACAGTGATGTCTGCCGGGTAGCGGTCGCCATTGTAGAGGCGCGGTGCGAGCGACGGATTGTAGAGACGGATGACTGGATTTCCTTCCTTCTCGAGCGCGGAAATGAATTGCGCGAAATAATGCTCAGCGCGGGCGAGGTTCATTTCATCGAAGCACACGATGTAGAGCTTGTCCGTATGCTGCGAAGCATCGATCAGAAGCTCGGCAAGGCCCGTGTCGGCGCTCCTGTAGACGAGATTCTTCATGTCGACATAGCCCAGGATATCGCCGTCGTCCATCCAGGACGGGCGGACAGGGAGGAAACAGATCCTCTCTTCCGGGATCCCGAGTGCTTTGCCGTAGAGGCGGACGAGGCCGGACTTGCCCGTGCCGCTCATGCCTGCCAGGATGACGAGCCTGGAGGATTTGACGGAAATATGGAAATTGATGAGATCCTTCTGGTTATAGAGAAGGCCGGCGCGGCTGGCGGTGTCCGTCAGGCGGTCGATGAAATCCTTCTCCGTGAAAGCGGGCGCTTCGTCCCTCTTCCCGTTCTTTCCCTTCGTTTCCTTGGCCGTCGTTTCCTGCTTCGGTGCTTCCTTCACGTCCTTGGGTGCTTCTTTTGCGGCATCTTTGGCCGTTTCCCTGGGAGCCTCTTTCGGCGCTTCCTTGGCGATTTCCTTCACCTCTTTGGCAGCAGGCGCTTCCAGTTCCTTCACCGGACCCTTTCCTGCTTCCAGAAGCGGTGCTTCCTTTACCTCGCCGCGGTTCTTGTTATTTTCCTTTTCCTTTGTTTCGTTCTTGTTCTTATCACTGCGGCGGGTGCTGGCAGCAACTTCTGCCTTCATGACCTTCTGCGCCTCAGCCTTCACCTCTGCCTTTGGTTTTGGATCAGCCTTCGGTGCGTCCTTCGCCGGTGCTTCCTGACGGGGCGCTTCTTTCCTGCCCCTTCCCTCATTGGCACGGCGCGGCTTCTCGGCATCCTTCAAGACCTCATCGGCCTTGAACTCTGCCTTCAGCTTCTTGCCCTCCTGCGCTTCCGGCATCTTCTCAAGCGGCTTCTTCCCCTTGAGATTCATCTTCCGGATCACATCGAGCACACCCTCACCCGTTTCCTCATCCCGCTTGCCATTCAGCAGCTGAAAAAAATCGTCCTTCGTCACGAAATTTCCCTCTGACATGCCGAAAGGATTCACCTCGACACCGCTGTCCTTCAGGATATCCTCATCCTCAGGCACCGGACGGAGATCGCGGCGAAGATCAGGGAGAAATTCTTCTGGAACAAACCAGAGCGGACTTTCCTCACAGCGCAGAATATGCGAAAGGATTTCCGAATTATTGACATCGACAAGGCCATAACCCAAAGGGCCGTGATTTCTTACACGGAAATACGCCCCGCCCTCGCCGATCACCATCGAATCGAAAGCATCATCATGAAGCGGAGCGAAGACAACCCACGGCCCCAGCTTCCCCTCGAGATTTTTCGTCGCTGCTACAACCAACTGCGGACGGACGTCATTATTCCAGTTCCGCTTCGAAAGCCCCGGAAGCGGCTTCCCTGACATGATATGATGGCAGAACTTGTTGATATCCCCGCCGAAAACAGGCTGGTCGATCGTCCCGAAAGCTGGCACTGGATAATAATTCTTATCCACATCCATGAAAGGCGTCCGCCCTTCCTTCGTCATGTCGTCCAGGACAAAAAACTTATTACTCCGAAGAGCCGGCGTAAACGTCACAAAAGAGTCCCCATACTCCTCCATCAGTTTCGCGAGCGCCTGCTCCTCCGTCTGAAATGAATTGAAGCCGAAACCAATCCGGCTCATAAAACCAGTGAACCCGAACTTCTCCGCCTCCTCGAAGCCCTTTGGCAGCGGTGAAACCGGGTCAACAAAAAACCGGTAATCCTTCATCCCCGCCTGCGGTGCCGATCCCTTTACGATCGCACGCACACGGCCGAGCGCCTTGCCATCAGCCTGTCTGAGGGAAAGATGAGGATTATCCGGGCTTGGAAAAAGCGCGTTATAATTCGCCATATGAATTTTCCTTCCTTTACTTAAATACGCACGAAACCGACACGTTTCGTACTTTGCGGGCCAAGCCCTCATTTATTCACGGCAGCAGGGACCGCGAAATCCCCGCCTTCGACACTGCCACCCAGTGCCGCCGCGTCTCCCCAAAGGGAATGTATACAGAATTCCAAACCTTTTTAGAATTCTGTTATTATTTTAGCATAATTGAATACGGTTGACTAATAATAAAGAAGAATGGGGAAACGAAATGAGGCGGGCAAAAGGGCCGTAGGCCGGTCTTGACCTTGCCCTGGAAGGGAAGGTGTAAACGGATACAGCATTTCCTCGAGCGCAGCGAGGTTTAGCTGTCCCCGTAAGGGGAAAGTGGCGCGCATGCGCCGAAAGGGGTTCATTTCCCAAAGGAGCGGCCGTATGTTTTTCCCCACAAAAAAAGAGCCATGAAAACTCTCTCCCTTTTCATGGCTCTTCTCTAATTTATTTTTAGTTCCTCATTTTATCTATATTATCTTTCGTAGTTTCTGCTGATTCTATGAGCTTCTGGGCCTTGGCGATGATCTTGTCCATGCGGTCGGACTTGGTCTCGTAGATGACGTCGCCGCTCTGGAGGTAGCCTGCGCCAGGATTTCCTCCGGAAAGTTTGACGTAGGTGTCGCCTACGACGCCGGTGCTGGAGGTGCCTACGGTGCAGTCTTTTGGAATCAGAGCCTTCTTCTTGATCTGGAGTGTCAGGATGGCCTTGCCGTCTTTCACTTCGAAGGAGTGGACGCGGCCTACGCAGACGCCTGCGTAGAGGACGGGGCTTTCATCCCGGATGCCGCCGGCATCGTCGAAGACAGCATCGACGCGGAAGTACTGGTCGCGGAGGCGCTCGATGGGGTTCAGGAAGAGCCCGATCAGTCCTATGACGACAATCCCAATGAATGCGAACATACCGATCCTTGATTCTCTTGACATACAGCGCCTCCTTTCCTTTTCTTTGTATTATACCCTATACGGGCGAAAAGGAAAAAGGAAGAGCCGTCAGCCGAATATCTTCGTCCTCTTCATGAGCTCTCTCATCTGCATGGCGCTCCATGGCATGTATTCGGCGATGGTGAAGCCGACGAGGTCGGTTTCTTTGCTGATCTTCTCGATGAAATCCCAGACGGAAGCGCGTTTCATGTGGCCGGTGGCCGCATTGTACGGAATCGGTCCGAGGGCCGGGTTATTGAAATAGGTCGCATAGAAATCATGGGGATCCATGACGTCGCAGTCGAGGTGAAGGGCGATGTGTTTGATCCCGTTTTCACGGATCCAGGAAATGGCTCCCTCCGCGTCGAGCTCATTTCCCTTGGCTGCCGCATAAGAAACGCCGAGCCGATCAAGTTCCGCCTGTTCCACATCGACCCCGCCCTGCATGCCTTCATAGCGGACCTGTGACGGTTTCAGCGTTTTCCTCACGAGTCCGGAGAGCTTCGGATCCCCTGCGCCGAGAAGATTGGCCAGGACCATCGCATGCTCATTTTCATAGATTTCCGGGTTGGAAATATCCGGATGTGCATCGACCCAGAGAACGCCGAGGTCGTCATACTTTTCATTCAGGTATGCAAAAGGCGCCTGGGAAACAAGGCAGTTCCCGCCAAACGTAATGATCTTGTCCGGCGCTTCCTTGTCGATCGCGCTTACCGTATCCTTCACCTGCAGTATCTTCGCGCCGAAATAATAGACAGGATTATCCCCTGCCTGCCAGTCCGGAACAATGAGACGAATCGTTTTCTTTTCCATATAAATACCTCTTTATTACTTTTGCCTAGAGTATAATGTCTATAGTAAGTATAGAGTCAAGGAGGAATTATGCTTTCCATAGGAACCATGGCCGCCCTCCGCGGCACGAGCGTGCAGACGCTCCGCTTATACGATAAAAAAGGCCTGCTGCCGGCCGCCAGAATCGATCCGGATAGCGGCTACCGATACTACACGAATGGTCAGATCTTCCTTTTCCAGACCATCCGTCTTCTCCAGCGCACAGGGATGAGCCTTGCGGAAATCCGGGAAACCCTTCAGAAAGATCCCGTCGATCTCCGGAGCCTCTGGGACAGCCAGGAAAAAGCCATCCTCCAGAAACAGCAGGAGCTCCATGAAATGGAAATCATGGTCCATCAGCAGCAAAAGCAGCTCGAGGAGGCATCCCTCATGCAGCAGCACGCAGGAAAAGGACCGTATATCAAACGCGTAAGCGCCACGCTCCTTTCCCTTCCGATCGAAAAAGAAGGCATCACCCCGAAAGTGGAACCCAACGACGCCGTCAGCCTCCTCTCCCTCCATATCATCCCCGCCCTCTCCTACGGCTTCCTCTTCCCGAGAAAAGGCTACAAAGACCTCTCCGAAATCATCTACTCCCACACCATCAAGAAAATAGAATCCATCCCGCAGTCCATCCCCGAAGACCTCACGCTCATAAAGGCAGAAGAAAACTTCCTCGCCATCGACTTCATCTGGTCCAGAGAAAACTACCTTTCCTACTACTATTCCCTCCTCGATGCCGCCAGAAAACAGCACCTCAAACTTGCCAGCGTTGCCTATGAAATCTTCTATCCCCTTGACTTCTATAAAGTAGAAAGCGGCAAACGCTTCATCGCAGAACTGGGAACCAGGATCGTTGGAAAATGAAAAAGAGCTGTGACAAAATCCGTTAAAACGCTGCTTTTTCCTTTTCTCGAGCGGAGCGAGGTTTAAGGGTGTTAACCTTGCTCTGAAAGGAGAAGGTGTCAGCGTAGCTGACGGATACAGTAGTTATCGAGCAAAGCGAGGTTTTGAGGTTTTGAGGTTTTGAGGTTTTGAGGTTTTGAGGTTTTGAGGTTTTGAGGTTTTGAGGTTTTGAGGTTTTCAGATAAAACAGATATATAAATGTGTTGGATAATCCCCCCCATCGAATATAAACAATGCAAAAGGAGCTGTGGCGAAATGATTGCACATTTCGCCACAGCTCCTTCTTCCTTTATTATCTTTATTCCATATATTCTTTATACGCTTCGAGGACCCTGTCGCAGAATATGGGCGCGAGGCCTAAGTATTGTTCCGGATTCAGCATGGTGTCGATTTCTTCTTCGGTGAAATCATCCGTGACGACCTTGGTCTTCATGAGGACGTCCTTCAGGGGGATTTCCTTTTCGTAGGCTTCCATGCAGGCATCGTAGACGATGTGATGGGCGGTGAGGCGGCCGAGTTTTCTGGCGAGGTGCATCATGACACATTCGCTCATCATGAGGCCCTTCTGGAGGAAGAGGTTCTTTTTCATGTGGTCTTCGTAGACGATGAGATTCTCGAGGATGTACCTTGCTTTTTCAAGGGCGGTCGCCATGAGGACGAAGGCTCGGGGCAGACCTTCCCATTCGGAGATGAAGCAGCCCCAGTCTCTTTCGTTTTCAGAGATCATGCTCTCGACGATGGCGGGCGCCGTGGTCCTGACGTTCCTAAGAAGCGCGAGGACGTTTTCAAGGACGGCCGGGTTTCTCTTGTGCGGCATGGTGGAGGAGCCGATCTTCCCTTTGAAGAAGGGTTCTTCAAGCTCGAGGATTTCCGTCCGCTGCAGAGTGAATATTTCATAGCAGATGCGGCCCATGGTGCCTGCAAGGAGAGCAAGGTCGCTCGCAAGTTCTGCCTGATTGTCTCTCGCCGTATGCCATGCGATGAGCGGCACGCGAAGGCCCAGGATTTCTGCCATTTTTTCCTGCGTCTCGAGGCCCTTTTCCGGCTGCGAGGCAAGCGTTCCGACAGCGCCGCCCATTTCCAGGACGAAGGCGCGCTTTTCCATTTCCTTGAAACGCTCGATTTCCCTTTTCAGCTCATCCGCCCAGCCGGCTGCCTTGAAACCGAAGGTGATCGGGATGGCATGGACGACGTGCGTCCTTCCTGCTTCCGGCGTATCCCTGTACTTCTTCACGAGCGCAAGGATCGCGGAAAGACAGGCCTTCGCATCGCGCAGGATGATGGAGCACGCTTCCCTCTCCATGAGGACGAGGCCCGTGTCATAGATATCCTGGCTCGTCGCGCCCCAGTGGACGTACTCGCCAGCATCGCTCGGAAGGCTCTTCTTGAACGCATTGAGAAGCGGCACGATCGTGATCGAGCTTCTGAAGCCCTCCGCCAGAGCATCCATGTCGATTTCCTCAGCGCGTGCGTGGCTGACGATTACATCCGCCGTTTCCCTGGGAATCACGCCCAGCTCTCCCTGCGCCCTTGCCAGCGCCGCTTCCGTGTCGAGCCACTTCTGCACCCAGTTCTTCTCACTCCACACCGCTCTCATTTCATCCGTTCCGAAAAGAAATCCCAGCACCCTGCTGTCTTCCATCATGCTAGCCATCACAGCCTCCTCCTGCGCGGAACCCCCGCGCCTCTCTTTCCTATATCCTACCCCCATTTCGCCCGCCCGTGAAATACCCGTTCCTTATCGCTTCATAAGCCGGATTTATGGCAAGTTATACAAAATTGATAAAGAAACAGCCGAATCCTCTCTTTTTCGTATATTTTCAATAACATTCCCAACAGTTTACATTCATACTTGTTATAATAATAAAAGAAACAGGAAAGGAGCAGCCTATGGAATTCCGCCAACTCGAGTACTTCCTCGCCGTCAAGAACGCAGGAAGCTTCACGCGCGCCGCCGAGCACCTCTACGTCTCCCAGCCCGCTGTGACCAGCGCCATCCGAAGCCTGGAAAGCGAGCTTGGCATCACCCTCTTCGACCGCTCCCAGGGAAAAGCATCCCTCACGGCCGAAGGCAGGATCTTCTCCGCCCACGTCGAGGAAATCATGAAAGGCGTCGTCACGACCATATGCGACATGGACGCCATGAAATCCCTGAGCAGCGGCACCCTTGCCATCGGGATTTCCTCCTTCCTGTCACTGCCATCCGTCCTTTCCCTCATCGCCCGCTTCCTTTCGGACCATCCGGGCATCGAGTGCCGCGTGCAGGAAGGACCGGCAGAGGCGGTCGCCGCCCTCCTGGAAAAAGGCGAACTCGACGGAGCCTTCCTTCCCGAAGACCCTGGCGCCGGGTATGACATCCATCCCCTCGCCGAAGTCCCGCTCGCCCTCATCCTTCCAAAGAGCCATCCGCTCGCAGAAAAGAAGAGCGCCTCATGGGACGACCTCGAAGGCATGGCCTTGTTCCTCCCCGAAGACTTCGGAAAAGGAATGAGACCCTGAGCCGCGTGCACCGCGTCCTCACAGCAGGAAGCGCCGACACCATCCGGGGACTCCTCCTTGCCATGGACAGCGCGGCCATTCTCCCCGCATCCATCTTCGAAGGAGACAGCCGCCTTGCAGAAATCCCGCTTGCGCCCGAGATCGTCATCAGTCCCGTCTATGCAGAAAACGCCAGACGGACACCATCCAGAGCCGCGCGGGCATTCTCGGATTCCATCAACTGAAAGGAGACGGCCATGAAACCAGAACTCGTCGTATTCGGCACGAGCCCGCTCGTCTCCGCCGAACTCCATACAGCCATCAGGCGCCTCTTCGGAGATACTTATCCCGTCAGGGAAGCCCTCACCGAAGACGCCGCGAGGGAAGATCCGGAAAAAGACGCCTGCTGGATAGCGGCACCCATCCAGTACCCGCACGTTTCCCGTTTCCTTCCCAAGGAAAAGACCTTCCTTCTCGATATGCAGCCCGCCGCGGAATTCTTCCTCGCCATGACTGCCAGGGTCCCCGAAGGAGCACCCATTTCCGTCTTCAATAACCGCAAAGCCTACGCCGAGCGCTTCATCGGGCAGATGAAGGACCGCATCCGGGGAAATCACCCGTACACCGCGATTTCCTATGAAGACATGCCTGAAGAAACAGTCCTTTCCCTCCTTGGAAAGGCCAGGTATATCACCGGCGCCAGCTGCTTTACCGGAGAAGGTTCAATTCTCTGCGAGAGCCCCTACAAAGAATCCCTCCCAAAAGATGTGAGCATCCTCCCCGCCAGCCGCGTTCCCACCTTCGACTCCTCGCTCCGCCTCATCCTTGCCCTTGCTGCAAGAAGAGAGCGCGAGCTGAAAGAACTCCTCCGGAAAGCGGAGAGCCCGGACGAAAAGGAAATAGCTAGGGAAGAAATAGCAAGCGCCATCCAGTGCTTTGAACGCGCCTGCAGGATAGCCCTCCTGGAAGGAGCCTCCCGCCTTCCCGCCAAGGAAAAGGAAACCTACAAACCACCTGCGAAAGAACTTGAAGAAAACGCAGAACTCATAAAAATCATCCGGGGCCGCCTGCGGCAGCAAGCAAGCGCTATAGAAAAAGCCATGCAGAACGCCCGGGAAGAGGCCATTTCCCCAGACAACAACCCGCATCCATAAGGATCCGGTCATATATAAGAAACCAAGGAAAAGAAAGGACATCATCATGAACCATCCCGTACTCATTGCCGCTGGAAGAACCCAGGCATCCAAAGACGAACTCCAATTCATCGTCACCAACCTCATCGGCACCTACTACCCCGTCGAGGCCGTCCTGACGGCAGACATCAAAGAAGCAAGGAAAGATGCACTCTACATCTGCGAAGACACAGAAGCATCCCAGCTCCTCACCGTCATCCCGGAAGAAAACCTCTTCCCCCTGCACCTCGAAGTCGTCTCTGAACACTTCTTCGTCCTGAACAAAGTCCCCGAAGGAGAGACACTCTACGTCTTCAACGACACCCGTCCCTTCGCCGACCACTTACTCGAACAATGCGTCGACGCCCACCTGAACGCCTCTGCCTTCGAAAGAATCACCTTCGAAGACACCGACCCTGCCATCGTGGAAAAAGCACTGAAAGAAGCCAAGTACATCACAGGCACCGACTTCCTCACCAAGAAAGGCCGCATTCTCCAGACCACCTACAAACCGCTCCTCCGCGAAGACGTCACCATCTTCCCGGCAAGAAGAGCCCCGTCCATGGAAACCTCCGCTCCCCTCATCCACAGACTCCTCAGCGAAAGAATCGAAGAACTGAAACAGTCCCTCGCTGAAGTCAAGAAAGAAGGAAACGAAGAAAAAGCAGCAGCCCTCCTCGAAGAAGCCAACACAGCCAACCTCGAATTCCGCCTCGCTGCCCTCCAGAGCGTCACCATCGGAGTCCAGCCCTTCAGACTCAAAGAATCCGACCTCACCGAAGTAGACGAAGGCCCGATCCCCGAAGGCACCATCCCGCAGATCGAAATGAAAATCGGCATCCTCGAAAAAGCCAAAGCCGACATCATCAACCTCATCTCCAGCCCCATCATCGTCCCGGCTGACAAAGAAGAAGCAGAAAGAAAACTCGGGAAATAAAATAAAGAAAGTGAAACAGGAAAGTAGAAAGCGGTCTCGCAAGAGACCGCTTTTTGAGTGGAGAAACCAGACGGGCAGGTTAAAACCTTCCGCAATCATTCAATACCAATATTATCAATGGTGACTTAATACGTTTACCATAAATGAAAACCGTAAGATGCTCATTCGATACTATCAAATGACGCCGTAATGGAGGCCTTTGACCTGCCCCAGCGGGGAAGGCGTCTGGCTTATCTTCTTACTGTTGCCAGAGGAAGGGGTGCAGTATTCATTGGTTTTTATAAAAAGGTTTCTCGAGCGAAGCGAGGTCGTATGGTTTTAATCTTCCCTCATCCCCCACGCAAAAAGAGCTATGAAAAATGGTCCACATTTTTCATAGCTCTTCCCCTATTTATTCTTCTTCCTCGTTGAATTTCAGGAGTGAAATAACGCCGAGGATTTCTCTATTGATCGAACCGTCATCGTGGAGAAGACCCATGGTGACGATCACGGAGATATTTCTGGCCTGGCGGGCAGCGAGGGCGATGATTCTTCTATCCTCTTTGCCGTACTTGTTCCAGTCATACCCTTCCTGATCGACGATACGCTTCAGCGCTTTGACACGGGCATGGAAATTCTTCGTGTTGCTTTCCAGCACCTTCCTCTGACCCTCCGCCAGAGTGCAGAGCTGGACAGCGAGGCGGGCAACAACCTTGGATTCCGCTTCGAACTGTTCCGCTTCCTGCGGATACATCTTCGTGCGGAAGCTCGATGCTTTTTCCTCGCCCCTCGTATGAGACGGACCATCGCCGAAGCCGACGAAGACGGAATTATTCGCATCCGGTCCGAAGACATCGCCTTCCACCTTGCCCGTCATCAGCCATTTGACAGTCGCATTGATCGAAGAACTATAGGAAATTTCATTCTTCCCCGATGCCCTTTCAAAAAGTGTCTCCGCATCAGAAACACCCAGCGCACGGATGCGAAGTCCTCTTAAATCAGGATCGTCATTTCTCTCAAGTCTCCTGATCCTGGCAATTCCTGCCTGAAGCCTTCTGTTCTCATCCCCTCCCGGAACGAAATCAGCCATTTCAGCAGCCCTGCTGCCAGCTTCAAAATCCACATTTTCAATCTTGCTAAAAATCTCAGTAAACGTCGTGAGATCCCCGGTAATTACGGAAAGTTTCTCATTGCCCAGCTGACGGATGGTCAGATCAGCCGACTTCCTCGCTGCTTCCCTCTCCTCTGCTGCGCTGCGGACCTTCGTATCCGCCTTCTTCACGGCCTTAGCCGCCTGCTTCCTTCCCAGCCTGCCGAGCACGTAAAATGCTGTGCCAAAAGAAACCACGAAAATACCGGCATCCATTAACCAGGAACTATTCACCTTTTATCCTCCTGCCATAAAGCGGGCCTCGCCCATAACCAGCTGCTAATCAATTGCGCTTTATTTTACATTATTTTTCTATAAATTAATAGTACTTTTGCTAATAGTACTTTTGCGATGTTTAATAAAATTTAATAAAAAGATAGACATCTATCTATATTATAAAATTCCGTTAATCTTTACTCCTCCTCTCCACTGTAACCTGCTCTGACTATAATCCCGCATAAAACAAAAAGATATACTACTAAAGTATACCATTTGCAAAAAATATTCAATATCAAACAGAAAGCAAAAAGAGGACATCGAAAGGAAAGCGAAACGCATGGCTTTGATTTTCTTTCAGCCACAGGCTGATTTGCTTTTCTTTTCGAGCGCAGCGAGGTTTAAGGGTGTTAACCTTGCTCCGAAAGGAGAAGGTGTCGCCGGAGGCGACGGATACAGTAGTTCCCAGCCTGCAAGGCGGCTGTATGGTTTTATCATGTTGTACGGTTTCAATAATCCCCCTCAAAACCTGCTAATGCAGAAGTAATCCTCTCCTTCTTTTACGATATCAAAAGGAATGAGATCATTCTCATGGACACCATAGTCCTGGTCAGGTTCATTCAGGAGCTTTCCTATGCAGCGCCCCTCTTCGACTTCCATGCTCCTCACCCAGCAGCCCTCTGGTTTGTAATCGTCCTTCAGGAAGATGACGAGAATATCGTCAGGATGGTCAGGATGCCTGGAGTCGTCGATGAGGTCGACACTGCGGATGGCCGCCACATCTTCGGATGGCGCATACGCTTCGTTGATGACGGCGATTTTCCTCTCATACGGCGTCCTGTCCACCACCAGACTGAGACGGATGCTGCATTCATTCGCCTGTTCCTTGCGCAGCTTCACCATCATATCCGGAACTCCCGGAAGAGGAATGATCTTGTCCCCCTCTACCTTTGCAGGAGCGAGGATTTCAAAAGTGAAACCGCCCTCCGTATCGACATACCCGTACGCCAGCACACCGCCATCCTCCGGCGCATCCATGCCCCCTGCGTACAGCAAGCCCGAAATCGTCTGATTTATCCCAAGCAGGCAGATCTGGTGCTCCATCTCCCTGAAATTCAGCTGCGCGACCTGTATCATAAATTTCCCCTCCCCTTATTTCTTGACTTTCCTGCGGCCCTTCCTGCCGGACTTCTCCACGAGAGCATAACTCTCATCCAGCATCCGCTTCGCCGCATCCATATCCGTTTCCTTGTCCAGAAGAATGCTGATCCAGTGCACCTTGTCCATATGGTACGCCGGGAAATACCGGTCATGATCGATCAGCCGCTGGATTTCCTCCGGATCCGCCTTCACATTCAGGACCTCCGTCATGCCCTTCCTCTCCACATGGAGCGACGTCCACGGAATGCGCATGAAAAGCCCGTACCATTTCTTCGTCCCGTGCTCGCGGAGCGTGCAGTAATCCTTGTAAATCACCCGGAGATTCTCCTGCTCCGTCCCGTACCTTTCCTTCACGTACGAAAGAAGCCGGCTCCGCACATCCGAATCGAAGAAACAATTCTCCACCACATCGCGGACGAGATTCTCCGCCTCCTGGCGCACGCGGTCGACGAAAGCCCCTTCCGCCGACTCCACCTCGAAAAGCGCATACGGCACACGGTCCGGCAGCTCCACCACCGACACCGTCATTTCCCTGCCATGGACAGTGACAACCGCCGCCAGTCCATCCGTCTCCGGAAGAGCGCGCTCCAGCGTGAAAACGCCGCCCTTCTTCTTGAAGCCATAAGAAACCGCCGCATCCTCCAAGAAATCATGCGTCCTGAACACACTGCTGAAGTCCATAAGACCTCCTTACTCCTCCAAACGAAGACGCATCGCCGTATGCGGGATCCCGTCCTCAAAGAACTCCTCCGAAGCCTTCACGAAACCCTCGCGCGCATAGAACCCCATCGCATACGTCTGCGCCTCAAGGAAAATTTCCTTCGGCGAATACCGCTTCTTGATCTCCTCAAGCCCTGCATGAAGAAGCTCGCCCCCAAGCCCCGTCCCGCGCTCACGCGTCAGCACACGGCCCACCTGGATCACCCCGGGCTCTCCCTCACGAGGAAACGCACGAAGATACGCAGCCACCGCTCCATCCTTCACACAGAACACATGAAGACTGTCATAATCCACCCCATCCAGCTCCGGATGCGGACAATGCTGCTCCACCACAAACACATCCACCCGCGCCCGAAGAATCTCATACAACTCCTCACGCGTCAGCTCATCAAAACCCTTAGCAATAAACATCCATCCCACTCCATTCTATATATGTATATATTGATTATACACTGTAGAACCCAAGAAAAAACAACTCGCAAACTCGCCGTGCTCGCCTTCCCGGGAAGTGGGCCACAGGCCGGTCTTAATCTTGCCCTGGAAGGGAAGGTGTCGGCGGAGCCGACGGATGAGTTGCATTTCCCCGCAGCAGAGCTGCGGTTGTATGTTTTTTAAACTCGCCTTCCCAGACGGGAAAGGGGGACCGCTTCGCGGTGGATAGGGTTGATTACCACTAGCGCAGCGAGGTTGTATGGTTTTAATCTCCAAGCACACTCTCCCCGCTAATAAACCACATCCTCCTCATTTGACAATCCCCTCCCTCCGTCTTAGAGTGAAAGATAACAACACACGAAAGGAAGGATACATATGATAGGTGCCATTATAGGAGACATTGCCGGATCGCGGTTCGAATGGGACAACTACCGCGCCAAAGACTTTGACCTCCTCTCAGATAAATGCTTCTTCACCGACGACTCCATCATGAGCCTCGCCGTCTGCGACGCCCTCCTCAAGACCGTCCCGTCCTACAAAGGCCTCTCCAGACAAGCCGTCCTCTCCATGCAGAAAATAGGACGCCCCTATCCCCAGAGCGGCTACGGCGGATCCTTCTACCACTGGATCTACTCCGATGACCCCGAACCCTACGGCAGCTTTGGAAACGGCGCAGCCATGAGAGTCAGCGCCTGCGGCTGGGCAGGAGAATCCCTCTCCGAAGTCAGGAAACTCTCCAAAGAAGTCACCAAAGTCAGCCATAACCACCCTGAAGGCATCAAAGGCGCCGAAGCTGCCGCCTCTGCCGTCTACCTTGCCAGAACCGGCGAAACAAAAGAAGACATCCGGAAATACATCGAAGAGAAATACTACAAACTGAACTTTACCATCGATGAAATCCGCCCCACCTACGAATTCAACGAAACCTGCCAGGACACCGTCCCCCAGGCCATCAAAGCCTTCCTCGAATCCGAATCCTTTGAAGACGCCATCCGCACCGCCGTCTCCGTAGGAGGCGACAGCGATACCCTCGCCGCCATCACAGGCGGCATGGCAGAAGCCTACTACGGCGTCCCCAAAGACATCCGCGAAAAAACCGGACAATTCCTCGACCAAAGACTCACCAAAATCCTCAAAACCTTCGAGCAAAAATACCCGCCCAAAGTGACGGAATAATAAAAGAGGCAGAACAAACTTTACAGACGATCACTTTGATACATCGGAACCCTCAGAAAGGAATGACAGGTATGGATATAACAAATCTGCAATCTGACATGGATTATTTGTTTAACTGCAACTTTTTTGACGATTCCTTTGATCCCGAGGACCATGAAGATCACCAGGACTTTGCGGATAAGGTGTTACAATCCTACAGCTGGGACGAGATCTATGGTTATTTTTTCAGGCACCTGACACAAGACTGTACGACAGCCGAGTCAGTCTACAATGCCACTAACCTATACTTTGTCTACTGCTTTGACAAAAACCCAGTTCCTAATCCCTATGAGCTTGTCGGATATGTTCTGTTCCGAATCGATTTGGATAAATACTGGGATGAATATGGTGATTTTATCGACAGCTTTGCAGTATCTGTTCTTGAGAGCAGCAAGAAAGTGAGTCTCATGACAGACCCATACTATGCACCCTGGGAAGACCCTAAAGTCATTAAGCAAATGGAAAAATGGAAAAAGCAACTTCAGAACAATGAATCAGATTAAATAGGGAACTCTGAGAAAATTTCACTAAATACAACCTTCACTTACCACGAGCGCAACGAGATTTAGCTGTCCCCGTCAGGGGAAGAGTTGCCTTTGACCTTGCCCTGGAAGGGAAGGTGCCCGACCTCAAATTCTGATGTCGGGCGGATGAGTTGCATTTCCTCGGGCAGAGCCCGGTTGTATGGTTTTTAAAGGTGCATTCTCTAAAAAGTCAACGCATCATCGTCCAAGGTTTTCATAGGGTTCATTTTACAAAGGATCTCCTCACCCCATCAAAAACAGCGGTATCAAAATGCTCAGTCATTTTGATACCGCTGTTTTTTGCCCCGTTGCTTTCCTTATTTCACTCGTTCCACCTTCGGCGCATGAAGGCCAAAGGAAATTCTCTTGATCACCCGGATATAATCCTCCACCGGAAAATCTTCCTTCGTGCACAAGATAAGATACCTGTCGCCGCCGTCGATCAGGTTGTAATCCGTACTGACAAACCCATTCCTTCGATAAAACTCCAGCCTTCTCTCCCTCTGCTCGGAATTCGCCGCATGAGGATCCAGCGGCTCAATATTCAGGGCCACGCCCCTTCCCGAGGCCCTTGCCTTCAGATCCGTCAGAATCGCCGTCCCGTATCCTTTGGACCGGATTTCATCATTCACCGCCAGGTACAAGACGAAAACCATATCCTCATTCTCGACCGTATACGTGAAACCGCAGAAATCATCGCCATCATAATAAGCCAGGAAATGCACATAACTGCTCCAAGCCCGAAGACGCAGCAGGAACATCGGAAACTGCTCATTCTTTGGAAAAGCCCTCTCCAGAAGACCCTTCACCCGTGAAAGATCCCGAAGACTCCCATCCACCTTCCGCGCCGTCAGCCTCATCCCGATTCCCCTTTCCTGCGATAATGACTAGAAATAATGCTTTAAGACCTATGATAACACAGAAAGAAAAACGAACGGTACACCCACGCAAAAAGGAGCTGTAGCAAAATGATTGCACATTTTGTCACAGCTCCTTTTCAATTTCTATTCTTCTCCTATATATACGCAGACATAGTCTTCGCCGTCCTTGACGATGCCGAAGGGAATGGTGTCGCCTTCGTGGACGCCGAAGTCTTTGTAAGGCTCGTTCAGGAGTTTTCCGATGACATGGTCTCCCGCCACGTCCATGCTTCGTACCCAGCATATTTCGACGCCTTCCTGGCCTTCCTTCATGAAGAGGACGCGGAGGTCGTCGGGGAAATCGGGATGGCGGAGTTCGTCTATGACGTCCATTCCGCGGAAGAACTCAAGACCTTCATTTTTGAAATAGCCTTCATTGATGAACCGGATCGTTTCCTCAAACGGCGTCGTATCGACATCGGGATGAAGGATGATATTCCAGTGAGCGGCACTGCCCCTGCGGACCTTCAGGGAAACCGTTCCGTCATTCGGGAGAGGAATGAACCTGTCTCCCTCCCTCTTCGCAGAAGCGAGGATTTCGAAGGTGAAGCCTGCTTCGTTATCAATATAGCCATACCCCAAAGCACCATCGGCCCCATCGGCCCCATCGGCCCCATCGGCGCCGATCTTCGCAGCTTCAAGTAACTCCGCCAGATAATCGTTCATAGCAAAGAAACAACCCCGGTGATACATGTCTCTGAAACTCAGCTGGCTGACAAGTGTCATAGAAAATCCTCCTTTTCTCCCCGTACTCGAAAAGTAAGCAGCAAGAGCCGTTCCGCACGGCCGAAGACCTTCCCTTAGCTTGATTGTAGCATACGGGGTGGGGGAACGGAGGAAAACATGGAAACCGCGTGGCTTTCCCTCTACTCCATGATTTCGTGTATCTTTTTGATGATGGTCTGGTCAGCAGGAAGCCAACCAACGGTATCCAGACTGCTCTTAGTCAGCCATTTTGCAGCTTCCGCTTCTTTGAGAACAATGGTACCTTCCCTGACTTTGGCAAGGAAGGTATCCATGCTGAGGTGGAAGTTTGGATAGTCGTATTCGATAGTGCCAAGAAGTGGACCGACTTCTATTTCCACTTCGAGTTCTTCCCGAATTTCCCGGCGAATCGCTTCTTCAGGTGTTTCGCCTTTTTCTATTTTCCCTCCGGGGAATTCCCACTGCCCTTTAAATTCTCCGTATCCTCTTTCCGTGGCGAGGATTTTGGTGGGATGGTCGAGGTCATCAGCAATGACAGCGGCTACGACTCTGATCGTTTTCATAGAGCCTCCTTACTGTGCCAGAAGCTTTCCTGTCTGGCGAATGAATTTGGCCGGGATGGGGCGTTCAAGGTGCCAGATGATATTCATAGGACTGCTGCCTTGGTGGCTCACGTATTCGGCCTTGCCGAGGTAGACGAAAGGCGCAGTACCGGTCTGGTCTTTGTTGTATTCTCTGACGAAGAGGAGAATTTGGGATCCCATTTCCTTATGGTGGATGTAACGCTGTCCAGTATTGGATGCTTCGGATGTGGTGCTCTGGCTCTGCCAGTGGAAGAGATGCTCATTGATGGAGTAGTCGGCATACATGGTCGTCGGGGAATAGTCTTTGTCGGCTTTGTTCAGCGTATTGATGAAAAAGTCGAGGTTTCTGTCTTTCAGGTAGAGGACGCCCTGACGCATGGATTTCGCTCTTTCTGGATGGCCGAGTGCGACGAGAATCTGGTCCTTGGTGTAGTGGCAATGGAGGTCGAGCGGACAGGTGAAGCCAAGATCGACATTCTCATCGACGAAGTCGAGGTGGTCGAGGTTGTATTGCAGAATATCGCAAATTTCCTGGCACATGACGGGATTTTCCCGGATAGAGGCCATGTCACCTTCCAGGTCGCTGTAATCGTGAGGATCTTTAGTGCTGTTTGTCGGCCAGACGGTATACTGGAACATTTCGAGCATGAGGCGTCTTTCTTCTTCTGTTGCATCACTGACGGTACCCGGCATGAATTCTGAAAGGATGGTCTGGATCCATCTCCGGGAGTCGATGGCACAGATTTTACCCATCGCTTTGGTAATGGTATCCTCGAGCGGTTCTTCGAAGTCCTCCCGCTTGTCCGCCTTCACGCAGAGGCGGTAGAAGCCGGCAGCATTGGTCCCTTTCGTTTCTCTATCGGTGTAGAGGTCTTTGATATCCATGCTGTAGTAGGAAAGGAAATTGTCCAGGGTGAGCGGTCTTCCGCTGTCTTCTTCAAAGGTACTAATTCCCTGGATGAGTCTGCCCTGTGCGCCAAGAGATGCGTTGATATTTCTAAGGATGTTTTTGGCTGCCTTTTTCTCGAGGTGGATATAGCAGCCGCGCGGGACGGAGATGAAACCTCTCTTGATCTCATCCGCCAGACTTCCGTGAGCTTTATTCAGAAGGGCTGTGAATTTTAATTCAAAGTCGTATTTCTTATTGGCCTGTCCTATGAAATCGAGGACGGTGAGGCATTCTTTTCCTTCAGAGAGACGCAGTCCGCGTCCGAGCTGCTGGAGGAAAATGGTCAGGGATTCGGTTGGCCTCAGGAAAAGGATGGTGTTGACGGATTTGATGTCGACGCCTTCGTTGTAAAGGTCGACGACGAAGATGAATTTCACCTGACCGGAGACGAGTTTCTGCTTGGCGGATTTCCTGTCTGCATAGGCCGTATCGCTCGTCAGGTACATGGATGGCACGTCATGGTCATTGAAATAGTCAGACATGAACTTCGCATGGGCTTTGGAAACGCAGAACCCAAGTCCGGTAACGTCGTTCCAGTCGGTCACGTAACGATCCGTTTCCTCGAGGACCCATTCAGCTCTTTTCTTCGCGCCGTACTGTTCCATGGAGTAGACGTTGGAAAGCTCGGAAGTATCGTAGCCTCCCCTCGTCCACCGGATCTGGCTGAGGTCAGTCGTGTCGTTGACGCCGAAATATTGGAAGGGACAGAGGAGCTTCCTGTCGATGGCATCGGGCAGGCGGATTTCCACGGCGATACGTCCGTCAAAGTACGGCAGGACGCTCTTTCCATCCATTCGCTCCGGTGTCGCGGTCATGCCTAGAAGAATCTTCGGCTCATAGTAGCTGAGGAGTGACTGGTAAGAAGGCGCAGCCGCATGGTGGAATTCGTCGATGATGATGAAATCATAGTAATTCTTGTCCGGGACATGTTTCGTGAAATCTTTGGACTGGAAACTCTGGATGGAAACGAAGAGCTGGTCGATAGTTTCCGGATGATTCTCACGTCCGACGAGAAGGCTGCCGAAGGTCGGATCTCTCATGACGCTGCGGAAGGTCGCAAGGCTCTGCTGCAGCAGCTCTTCCCTGTGCGCAACGAAAAGAAGTCTGGGTTTTCTCTCATGGCCGAACTTCTGGCAGAAACGACGATAGTCGAGCGCAGCGACGACGGTCTTTCCCGTCCCTGTTGCTGCGACAACGAGATTCTTATAGCGATGATGGATTTCCCTTTCCGCTGCGAGTTTGTCGAGGATCGCCTGCTGGTACGGGTACGGCTGGATTTCCATGATGTAAGGATTCGTGCCGAAGTTATTGAAATTCGGATCATCCTTATATCTTTCCCTGTAAATGGCCTCCTGCAGTTTCTTGCTGTCGCCTTCCTGGTACGTTTCAAACTCGCTGGAGTTCCAGTAGCTTTCAAACGTCGCTTCCATCTTCGCCATCGTGGACGGCTGGTCCTGAGAAGTAATCTTCACATTCCACTCCAGGCCGCTCGAAATGGCCGCACGGGAAAGATTCGACGAGCCGATATACGCCGTCGAGAAACCGCTCTCGCGGTAGAACATGTAGGACTTCGCATGGAGACGTGTCCTCGCTGTATCATAGGAAACTTTGATTTCCGTATTGCTGAGCTTGGCGAGCTCCTCGATTGCCTTCACATCTGTCGCGCCCATGTAGGACGTCGTAATGATGCGAAGATGACCCCGCTCAGTGAACTTCTTCAAAGGTTCGAGAATAAGACGAATCCCGCTCCATTTCACAAAGGAAACAAGAAGATCGATCCTGTCAGCGGACTCAATTTCCTTCGCGAGCTCCACAAACATCGGCGGTTCATGATCCGAACCCGTAAAGAGCGAACTCTGCGCCAAAGACGTGCCCGGACGCGAGAAACTCCCATGCTCCTGGAACGCGAACGCGGAATTCTTCGTATTCACGACCGACAAAAGCTGATCCACCCTGCGCTCCTCCGTGAGCGGAAGCAGATCCTTCCCGCTTTCACTGCCGAGTGTGCTGAGCATCTGATTGATCAGACGGACCTGCTCTTCTTCTGCCTCATCCTTCCCGGACTCCTCTGCCACAGCCGTCAGCCGCTTCTCAAGAAGCTTTGCCACATACTCCGCCAGAACCCGCGCCGACTCAGCAGCATCCACAGCCCCGGTCTCCACCCGCTGCCGCTCCGCCGCCTCCGCCGAGCGAATCTCCTCCTTGAGCTCCTGATTGATCAGCTGCTCATACAACCCCTGCCTCAACATCAAACCACCAAACCTTCCCAGAAAACCGTAAAAATCTTTCCTAGATCTAATTATACCAGGGAGTAATGAGTAATAGATGAGAAATTCATGAGAATGCTGGAGAAAGATGAGGGAGTGTAAACCGTACAACCACACGCAAAAAGAGCTGCATCTTTATTTTCTGAGATGCTGCTCTTTCTTTTTATTATTCTTTTATTACTCTGTTGCTTCTTCCGATGCCTTTTCCTCGAGATCCCTAAGTGTAACTTTATCTTTGTTTCTCCAGCTTGTCAGTCCATTTGCATTCTTTCCAACAACAAACATGGCTGCAGCAGACGGGCTGGTGAAGAACAGGTCCTCTGTTATATTCCCGTTTTCATCAAGAGAGACTTTTTCTTTGCGTCTTTTAATAGATTCCAAAACTGTACCATCATTCACGAGCGAAATGTGGCTGCCTTTATAGACGATGAAGCCTTCATTCGTCTGCCGGCCCGTAGCATGTACTGATCCCACATCCGTAATCTTCCTGTCCAAATACAGCAACGGTTCTTCATCTGGTTTTGGTTCTGGATCTTCCTGTTCCTTCTCCTGTTTATCGTAAGGTTCGAATAATTTATACCCTAATGCACCCATGACAACCTTGGCATAATCGATAAATTCTTCCATTTCGCTTTCTTTTTCTTCGGTAGGATTGCCGATATTCGGATCATCTTTATTGATTAGTTCATACCGCTTTGCCTTGGTGGCAAGTTCGCAGAACCGATGCTCAAGGTAACTGATTTCTGTTGCTCCCAGTATATTGTTTGAAGTGGTAATAGCGACAGCTTCATTCCAGTAATCTTCCTTTGGATTACGCCGATGTTCCTGCAAACGATTGAGAAGTCCTTCCCCGGCTTTTCGTACTATCGCCTGGCCAACGTAAACCGCCTTTTCTTTATCTTCTTTCTCTGAGTCGCCAAACAAGAAATAGACGCCGCTCTGCTTGAGATTCTTGCGGTCTTTGCACTGCTCAAGCATGATTCTTGGAATCTTATATGCGATGCCAGTCCAGTTTGCCAGCGTACATTTAGTACGTCCCGTCGCTTCGCCGTCCATTAGAAATAATTGTATTGTTTTTCCATGAGCTGCCATTCTGATCACTCCCGATGCCATTCCACCAATAAAAGCACTCGATATCTCCGAAAGACTTATTCGTTCTCATTATAGCAGGAAATAAGAGATCACTATTACATTTCTATTTTGGACCACTTTAAAACTCTTATTCATCTGCTCTCTGCCAGATCGAAGAAATCTTTCCTGCTGATATCCAGGCCGCTCTTTGCCAAGCGTTCACTTCTCTCTCCATAAATCTGATCTAATATCTTTTCTCTGTCACTGATTCTTCCATAATGAAGGAGCCTGTGGCAGATTGGACAAAGGCAGATGACGTTGGCATAAATATCAAGGCTGTACTTGAATTGCTTTTGATGGCTCAGCGGAATTACATGATGGCCTTCCAGGCACGCGTGATTTGTATTGTTTACGATGAATGTCTCATGATGATGATCGACTTCGCAAAGGTAGTGTTCTGCTTTAAGGACCTGATTCTTAATAATAGGGGATCTTCTGTACCTTTCGCTGGTTATCTCATAGTGATATTTTTCTCTTGGTATGGGCTCGTCAAGTTTTGAAAGCTCCACTTTTGTATCTTCATCTTTATGTGAATCAGACCATTGACCACGGGCAAAATCTATATAACTCTGGAGCCCGCTGATACATCCTATGACCTTTTTCATTAAGCGCTACAAAGTCAGGGGGAGTGTAAAATAGTTTGTGTAAATCGGTATTGCATGAATCTACTTTATGCCCCATACTGGGGTAAACAAAGATA
>ENA-ORIC01001343-ORIC01001343.1-human-gut-metagenome-genome-assembly--contig:-NODE-1343-length-24283-cov-4.691523_pt1 | contig 24283 bp, 39 predicted proteins | sample MGYA00243023_ERZ508732 | MGnify/ENA primary metagenome ERZ508732 (study PRJEB26277, sample SAMN04329767) | human gut metagenome | biome: human-associated habitat | host: Homo sapiens | place: USA...
ATTTGAGAGGGGGTGCTGTTTTGGGAGACCCCCTCCCCCTGTCGCTCATGGGAATGTTTTAGACTTCCCGGACCACTCTCTTGTAATTGTCGGTGGGATCGAGCTCAAGAATCCATCGAATTGCTTCATCAAGATCGCTTTCTTGATCGGCTTGACTGAGTTCCTGAGACGTAACAAGATGACGATCAATAAGCTGGCAAGTATTGTAGCCATGATCTTCATCAAAACGAATCCAATCATCGAATTGCGTGAATGAATCGAATGGATTATCTTTAGTTGTTACCCAAACTTGTTTAATTTTTGTGGTTTCTGCCATCTTGAGCTCCTTTCTTTAAGATTCAGTGTTATTATCATTAAGAGCGCGATTGATTGTGCTTACAGAAACACCTAAAAAGTCTGCGATTTCAGAAGTTGTGTAACCATTAGCACGTAAACGTTTTGCTCTCGAAACTTTAGCAGCAGGCATGACGGAACTATTTCTAGGCATTGCATACGATTTTACAATGTCCATGTCTGCATTCTTTAGAATTTGAGTAAGCTTATTGTGAGTGATTGCGCCAGCTTGAATAGCATCCCATTCTTTAGGTGTAATTTTAATGCGCGTCTTGCGCGCACCGACTCGAAGACGTGCTTCTGTTAAAGATTGTCCTTTAATCTTCTTCACTTTGTCTCCATCCTGTTTGTATTCAGGATGCTGCTCCATTTTAGTAGCAAAGTTTTGATTGGCGAGAAGTTGGGCTTGTCGTTCAAGGGGTGCATTCTTTAGTGCTTCGTTAAGTTGGGCGTTAAGGCTCGCTACTTCCTGAGCATAAACTTTCTTTGCAGAAGGATTGTATCGTAAAGGCTGTACGCTCAAACTTTCTTTTCTAGCTTCATTTGCGAGTGCTTTTAGCTTATTGGCGTGGGTAGCATATACGCCTTCCATAACTGTGCCAGAAGATAAAGAAAAGGCGTCCTTCGTCTCGTACATCCGTGTGCTTTCGAGAGTCTTGGGCGTCTCTTTGTATATTGGTTTTCCTTCAGAGTCTAGCTTAACTTTGCCGGTTTTTGTATCCATTACTGGCTTTTTGTATGTGTCTCCAGTTTCGGTATAGAGTTTTTCTCCCGTTTCTGGATCAACATACATCTTCTTTTTCTTACCGGTTTCTCGATCCTTTACTACGATTCCCTCTTTTCGATCAGGTACCCGCAATGTACTACTGGCCTGAGATATGAGGGTTGTCGCACCAGAATTGGCTCGTCCTTGGTATTTGATCTTTAAGTCTTCAATTTGATTATCTATGTACGATTGCTTATAATTGAGCTCATGTTTTTTAGCATCGATGACAACCATCGAATGTCTAACTGCTCGAGCAAGCTCATCGGGAGTCGCATCTCGAAGACTCATGTCGGTAATCAGATTGGTGATCATACCCATCTGAATGCCTTTCTCTCGATCAGTCATAACGTGCATGCCAGGATACTTTGGATACGCAGCCTTAGGATCAAAATTCTTTAGACCTTGCAGTGCAGGAGCAGTCTTCATTTTACCATCATTGTTCGGGATGACGAGAACAGTATCACCGTCAAAATCCGCGCCGCTTAGCTTTTCGGCTGTTTTAGCATTGATGATTACTGCATCAATGGCATCGGTGCCGATCATTTTTCTCCCAGGCTCCGACTTGTTGTTGACTGTCAGTTCAGGGATCTCAAATTTGCCACCATGCGGAAAACGAATCAGAATAACACTTTCACCATCTCGATAATTAGGAGCATATATTTCATGTTCCGAAATATCGGGACTAGGTAGAATGACCTGTGCTCTCTGCCTCGGTAAAGCAGCCGCTTTCAGATGCACAGCAGCCGCGTCGCAATCGTCTGCAAAACTGTCAAGAAGCTGCTTCTTAACTGCTGGATTGGTCGTTGCCAGAATATCTTTGAATTCTTCTTCTTTCGCATCATAGGCGAGCCCAAGCTGTTTCTTCGCTAAAGCGATAGGCTGTTTAGAAAGAACCTGCGATGAAAGCGACTTACTCCATTCATTCCAGTTGCCTTCTTCATTGACGATGTTGAGTGCTGACAGTTTCTTCTCTCCTGTTTGCGGATCATTGTAATGACGTTGCGCTCGAACAAGTTGATCGTCCATCTTAATGGTTGCGCCAAACGGATTAGTCGGATCGCTTTCCATTTTTTTGAAGACTTTTTCGGCTTTATCCCTTGTCTTGTTCGTATTGTAGATGATGTCATAGCCATTTGGAATATCATCTGAATAAACGGCCATTCCCTTCATGTATTTGTCGCCATCCACAGCGATTCGAACTTGCGCATATTTTGCATCGCCAAGGGAAATATCAGGCACTCCTCGACGAAGTTCGATTAAGCCATCTTTTTGAACGCCACCAGTTCCATCATCATTTGTGTAATTTACATATACACGTTGGCTATTGATTGAAACGGGAGGTTCTAATGCTCGAACAGTCGTTCCATTGTCTTCCATGTAAAAATTAGTCGGGAGGCTGATCTTGTCTTTATTATTGACAAGTTCTTTATACCCGACGTCATCTTTAGTCAGAACCTTAATACTGGTTTTCTTATTCGTGCCCATCTGATCGACCTGAACGTATTGGATTTTATATCCTTGCTGCTCAAGTAGAGCGATGGCTGTTCGCATTCTTGTAGAGCTTACCGGCATAGCAAACTGATGCTCTGTTCCGCTGCCGACATCGATGTATTTTTTCTCATCTACCGCAGCTTTAAGTTGGTCAGCCAGCTCGTTTGTCATGTTGTTCCGCTCTTTGAGATGTGGATCGAGCAACGCACGAACAGAACTTTCATTCTTACCCATGCGTTTGCCAATGGCGACATTGGAATATCCTTTTTCTTTCAACTTCCAAGCCATTGCTGATTCTTCTTTTCGGATCTCGGCTTTGGCGATGGATAGCTTGGCACGAAGCTGACTGGTGGTCATTTCCATACTATCCGCGATCTGTTTCTCACTGAGTCCATTTTTCCGCAACTTCGTAACATGCGAAACAAAGTTTCCGTTTCTCTGATAGGGATTCTCGCCAGATCCCCAAGGATATCTTCCGCTATGTCGAGGGGTTCCGTAGTGTTCGAGCTCATCGGTTTCTTCCTGCCCAATAAGTTTTCGATCGTCCATAACTTTAACCCTCCATAAGTTGCTTCTGGACAAAATCGCTTGCATATACGATCTGGTCCATTACCGATAGTATTCTGTCTGGCTCTGGTTGTAGAACCTGAACATCATTATTTTGATAGATCCGCAACTCGACTTGCGTATGCTCCGGGTGCGCATCTTCGATTTCGCCGTACTCCAAGAAGAACAGCGCTGCATATTGCTCAAGCTGCTTCATAGATACAGGACTAAGGCCCGTTTTGAGATCATGGATACGAAGAATATCATTTTCAAACTTGATTGTATCTGCCGTTCCAAAAGCCACCGAACTGTAAGCCAGCACGATTTCGGGGTCCATTCTTAGAGCGATGGCGTCGTTTACATAATTCATCAAATTCGGAAAAATATAATCAATATCAATCGCTCGACGTGGAATCCGCTGATCTCGAATTAAAGAAAACAACACACCATTTTTTTCGGATTTGGTCAGCTTCATATGGGCTTGAATCCGATCCTTTGCATACAAATGGACGGCTGTTCCGAGTTCAGTTGCGTAGTAGGCTTTGAGCTTGGCTGTCAGAATATCATTGAGATTATCTTTGTCTACCCAATGATAATTACTTGGGCTAATGATGGCATGCTTGCCTTCAATCGCCAAATGCTGCTTGTAATGCACAAAGTACCTCCTCTTTGTTTTCGGGATAGATAAAACGAGCAAAGCTCAAATTATCCATTTTTGAAACATAATAGTCTTGGTTCGGTTGATGACCCGCTTTGGCATCTTTTTTGCATTCGAGAAGCGCCCACTTATCGTTATAAAGAATAAGGAGATCGGGAAAGCCCTGAATATAATTTGCATCGGTCTTCAGGACAACGCTTCCAGGGAACATGCTTTTCAGCTCTTGGATCAGACTGCTCTGAAACGCGCTCTCTTTGGGAGACATCCGATCTCCTCCTTTGCGAAAAATAAAAGGAGATGGAATATAAAAGTCGTATTCTATCTCCTCTATTATAGCATATGTTTTCTACGCGAGGGTTATGCTCCAACAAAAGCCTTTTCGTTAAAGTTCTTCTTCATTTTCAGCGTGTTGGCAATCGCTGTATCGATCTTGGCTCGGCTTCTCAAATGGTAATAGTACAGGTCTTTGTACGGGGTATTCATTCGGTCAATTCTTCCGGCTGCCTGAATCATAGTTTTATAGCTATAGTTCTGACTATAGAATATCATTGTGTTCGTCTGCGTGCAGTTCCATCCTTCCGCACCCGCAGTATACTGGACAAGATATGCCCATCTTTTTCCGAGAGGGATCTTCTCGTGTTTGTGCCCGTTCCATTCGCGGATTTCAACCGCATCGCTAAGGGTAGCCTTGAGTAATTCCAATTCATAGTCAAAGTTGTAAAATATAATGGCAGAGCCACGGGCGGATAATATCTCCTGTACAGTATGTATCCGATTCAGGTCTTCGTTGACCACTCTTCGAAGCAAATAGCAAAGGGCAGCGACCTCTTGAATTGGCTCATCGGCATATGGATTCCATCTCCTTTTCATGATCATATTGTATTTTTGAATATCATACCCCGTATAAATTACTTCATGATGCTGGACCGTGTTCTTTTCAAAAGGCATTTCAACGATCAATCGTTTGCGCAGTTGCTCAAGCCGTTTTGTTCCAATGTAACGATCAATCTGCGGATATTTGGCAAATCTCTTATAGATGATGTGCTCATTGGCGAACTCCGTTCGATTCTTATAAAAGCCGTTAGCAATAAAAACTGGAATATAATCTGTCCAAGTATCGCCGGGTGTAGCGGACAGCAAAATCCAAAAGTTCTTCTTAGTAATTTTGAGGAATGCTTTGACCCATGCGCCGCTTCCAACGACTCGCTGTTCGTCAAATATAAAGAATGCGTTCCCGATATTGACGTATTTCCCGATGTTATTCCAGCTGTCTACGGTTACTTTTATGCCAGCTCTGCTCTCCTGAGGCAAAAAAGAAAGGCCGAAGAATCGGCACTCATCATCCCACTCGTGCGTATCACGCTTCCGAGCAGTAGTGATGATATACAGATCCTTCGGCTTTACCGGATGCTCAAGGTTCTCGTCAAACCCGCAGCTTTTCCACATGAAATATCCAAGAGAGGTTCTACTTTTTCCTGAACCTACGCCTCCACAAAGGATACAGCCGTCTCTCAATTCCTCAATCGCTTTTTGCTGGTGCGGATATAAATCAGTATACGTCGTCATCTTCCTGATAATCGGCATAATCATCATCGAAGGTGGTTCGTTCGGCTCTCTGAACCGCTTGGAACTCATGCAGATATCCCTTCATGGTATAACGATCCCCGTTGTAATTAAAGCTACCAATGCGAAGGTTAATCCGTTCAAGCCGAATGGCGTCTAGCTTACTTACCGTTTCAGCAGTCAGACGGCGACACACTTTCTTATCGTCAAGAGAGGAATAGAGCTTAATCGTCGGATCGCGACGTCCATCATCCGAAAACGATACGTTGATATTTGTCATGTAAGTCGGTTCTTCGCCTTCCTCACGACCAGGCATAACACGGATGTTCCATCCATCGGCACGAAGGTCATCAGCTGCTTCCTTAGACAAAACTAGATTGAATTGCGGTCTTCCAGCGAGACCAAAACGATCCGGTTCTCCCGCAAAATTCGTAAACATGATGCAGGCATTCTTCACTACAACATTTGTATACGGTCTGCCTTGATACATGCTATGCTCGATCTCGATTGTGCTCTCATTGACATTATTGCCATTAAACGTTCTCATGCTTCTTCTCCTTTTCAAGCTCAAGGTACTTATTCAGATACCAGATTGCCTTTGAAACATCTTCTGTTCCGTTCTTCTTTTTATGACGATAGAGGTACTTAAATGCGTTACAGACGCAAAAACTTTGCACAGCATCGATACCCTGCGTTTCCACCATAATATCGATGCACTCAAACTTTCCGGTCTTGTAGTGTTCGGGGTGGTTTACATATTCTTTAGCTTGTGGCAAATCTGAAAGCTTATTCGTCCCTTGGCCCTTCGATGCTTTCTCCAAGGAACCATTCGATGTCACCAAATCTTGATAAGCTTGCAACTGCCTCATCGACCAGTTTTCGGTAATAGGATTCATCTACCGTGTCCTCCTTTTTCAGTTCCCGCAGAAATTCGGCTTCTCGCCATCTATAACCCTTGGTTCCCGTTACAGAATCGAACTTTTCGCCTGAATCCCTGACCAGTCTCGCACCGCCTGTTCCCGGAAGAACAGGACAGAATTGGCCACATTTACCGACGAATATCCGATTATGCTCGTCCTCTCCAAGATTCTCGTCAAAATCCAGATAGATAGCGGTCTTGACGCTCTTGGTCTGACAATAATCATTGAACACAATGGGTTCTTTCGAGAACAGGGTCTTGAACACATACGGTTCCGCAAACTGCTTGCCGGTCGCCGTCCACTGTCCAGGCGCTTCAGGATCATCCTCAGCCAATTTAGCAATATAAACTGCGTTGTTGACCAAACAGATTTTCTCGAAGATATGCTCAATCTCGAAATCGTACCCATACCGTTTGCCGAAAGCAATAATATCTTTCTGCAATTCTGGAGACGGATCAAGCACTTTAATTGAATCGGTTTTGATATGGATAACTTCTCCGCCACGCTCATGAACATAATTCAACAGGTCGATCATGAACAATGCACCGCGCTTGGCGACGATGTTATCAATATTACGTGGATCGTGGAACGCATTGTCGAAGTGTGCAGCGGTCAAACCGTATACCGAGTTGATCGCAATCTTGAGCGCCTGTGACAGCTGCTTTGCTTTGGCCGGGTCAGTCAAATATTTAGCCAGCTTTCCGTCAAACATCTTTCCGGCTTTCTCAAAGTCCTTATGCTTGATCGCGATTCGAGTATTGAGCAAGTCGTTGAACACTACCGTATATTGGCCAAATAGATACTCACTCGTAATACTATGCGGGTGCATACTGGCCACGTCAAATGTAATTGTTCGACCATACATTCCGGGTTTGGCCCATACGAATCCTCCTTCACCAGGGTCAAAGCCGCCATAAGAGGATTCAACCTGTTCCGAGACACTAACCTTAATATCGGTTGTCGGTGTTCCGTTTAGAATTGCCGCCAGATATTTATCTAGACCTTGAAGACCTCTTTTAAAACTATTAAAGCTATACCCCGGAAAATAAGGAAGATCACTTTTTGCTTCGCCGAAAGGCTCCCTCATCATCTCAGAAAAGTTTGCTTTAAGAAAATCCTTTTCCGGAGAATCGTCCGGCAGTTGAATAGGATCTGCCAGATTGCGATAAACGAACGAGCTTTGAGGATTCTTGATATTTCCGAATATCAATCGGGCAGTCAGCTGATTTGTCGTATCATTCACTGTTCCGCCTGCGATATCAGCGAGGATCTCTCTAGCCACGAAATCCGCCTGCCGAGCATTCCAAACAGCCTCCGTTGCAATAACGTCATTGTCACAATACTCAGCAACCAGCTGCCATTTATCTTCGGGTACGGGCTGATCCCAAGGTAAGCCAAGCTCTTGATGGTGAATTCCAAGATCAATCTCGAATTTCTTCAAACTCTGCTTCGTACTCGAAAAGTCATAGACATCCGTGTAACTCACGTTGTATGCTTGCCCAAACATCGCGTTTCGATCGCCAGAAATGATTGCCTGACTGATATCATAAAGTTCTTCGATGCTCTTTCCGAGATATCTGGCATAAAGGATGTGGTTATCATATCGACGACAGTTAAAACCGATCAGCTTCTTTTGCATCAGTTCCCCAACATCTTGCGGACTTGGGTTGATCATCCGAACACATTTGCATTCTTTGCCCGGATACTTCCAGTTGACAAGGAAAAGATTCGGAAATACTTCGATATCAAAAAACACGAGCGGCTCTTCAGCGTAAGTGCCGGGCTCACTCGTGTCTTCACTCTTGTATTTCATTTTCATTGCAATCTTCGTGCATCGTTCGCTCTGATGCGTACTGCCCGCAGCAAAGGCCAGGACAGCAGGTTTCATGTCGCTCACGTCGTAGGCCATCCCGCTTTCGTAAGCCTTATCGAGAATATCATTGATAAGACCAATCGAGGAAGCGGTCGAGCCTACGATCTCTTTACGAAGATGGCGGTTAATCAATCGCCTCAGTCCCTTTTCGCTTTTGACAGCTTTTTCATTAACCATTGGCTTCTCCTCTTTCAACGGAAGTCCGCTCGTAATCGTGGCAATCGGAATATCATTGCACTTCGTCAGCCTACGTCGGCAGCTGCTCTTGCCTGTGAACACTTTGACTTCAATGTTCGGTGCATAAAGCCGTTGAAGCTGCTTCGGGTCGCCTCCCTCATAAATATAATGCAGATGAATGCCCGCTCTACCCTTACTGAACTCGGCATACGTTTTTGGCCACTTTGATGCCGCTTCGAGATTTCGCTCAACGGATTTCTCGCCTGAATCGTCTTTCAGGTCAAAGTCGATCACGATATGATTCTCAGGCAGCATGACATAATGCAGCTTATCCGTGCAAATATCAGCCAGAGTTGTCGTCACCTTGTCCCATGCGATAAGCGGCGTGCCATCCTCAGTTGCATATTGGGCAGGATAGTTCGCATAAATATCATCCAGCAAAGATTCGGTGCAATCGAGTTTCAGCCACGATCCTTTTTCCTTTGGCGCTTCCTCCTTGGCTTGCTCTTCCGGTCGAAACTTCTTTCTGATAAACCCTGAATAATATTTACGTACTTGCTTTCCATCGATACGCTCCATATCGGCATAATGCTCAAAGTAGTTCTTCAGCTCCTCTCGAAATTTGTACATCGGTAGCTTGGCTTCGGTTCCACTGTCCTCGCAATACTCCTTATACATCGCATAAGCGATTTTCAAAGTCGTGCAATCCTGCTTATCGAAGATATCATACTTATCCTCGACAAAGTTGAAGAAGAAGTCAGTCTTATACATCATGTCCATCGGCCGATAGGCATTGTAATAGTCCTTTCCCATCTCCTTATAAGCTTCGAGACAATGATACGCAATCGCACCCAGCTCAAAATCAATCTTGCCCATCAAGTCTTGATAGCGGCTGAATGGGAGTTTTCGTCCGCTTGGCCGCACATCAATCAAGCGACGGATGATACCCGATTTCGCATCGGTAATCTTGACCGGGCGGTTCGTTGCCATGAAGAGAAAACAATTCGCTCGCGCCGTGTAAGCGGACTTGTATTTTTCATTCATGGTCATCATCTCATGGGACACGATCGAGTTCAACTTGGTGTTGTCTTCAATTCGACTCAGGTCGCCGTCATGCTGAATTGCAACAAGCGGGTTGTCTCGAAATGCTTCTGTGGCAAACTGATTGTTATTGCTTGCAAGAGACTTGGCATCGAAACTTACGTAATATCCCTCAAAGAGTTTTTGGATGATGTTAAGGATCGTGCTTTTGCCTGCGCCCGCATCGCCATAGAAGACCAGGAATTTCTGAATCGTAACACTGTCGCCCGAAACGATCGCCCCAATCGCCCATTCGATCTTTGCTCGTTCATCAGGATCGTAGAGCGTTGAGACGATCTCATCAAACGCATCATAGTTTCCGAGTTCAAGCGGATAGGGTAGTGACTTCGAAATGTAATCGGTCTTCTTGATTGGCGTATTCGCAAAGGTCAGCTTGCTGTCGAGTTGATGGCTATTATCAGACAGGTTCCCCACATAGCTCTGAAATATCTTCCACGAATTTGTGGAGTAGTCCATCATCGTTCGGAGTCGTAATGTGGCCTCAGGGAATATCTTTCTGGTTTCGTCAACCTTAGCTTCGATATCCTTGTCAATAAGACGCTGTACATCGTAACTATCCGTAGTCCATAACCCACGCTCTTCGTCCCAAATTGCGTAGAAGTCTTTACCTCGGATCATGAGGTCTTTGCTTTTGCAGATTTTAAACTCCGGGTAGATCTCGACGACGTTCTTTTCTTTCGGAACGGTACGCGTCCTAATTTGACAAAAGTCCATGCCGTAACCTCCTTTCTCGGCTCACTCTTTTGTGATTAGCGTTGTGACAATTGTGCAGTTTTTTACACAGTTTATAAACTTTTATATAAAAACACTATTCCCCAAAAAACTTTTTAGTAGTAAAAAACTGTAAAACTGTAACAGACCCCTATTTTTTCTAATAATATCTAGAAAAATGCTGTTACAGTTTTGGATTTTTGGGCTTTCAAAACTGTCACACTGTTACAGTTTTCTGTAACACTTTTTCTCTTTTCCGTTAAGATTTCTTAACGCGAACAGCAAAAATTTTTTCAAAACCTCGAAAACGCATTTCAAAACTGTCACAACTGTTACAGTTTTGCTGAAGGAGTATCTCGATAAAACTCATTCAAAAACACTTCAAATGAGCTATGTGAACCGCCTTTGTAGACTACAAAAATCGAACACTTATAACTGTCAAAATCGGGCACTAAAGCAATACTTTCGAACGCCGGGGCGCTTCTCGAATCGGCTGTCCAAATCGATTTGCTATACTCTGTCGGCGTGTTCCGCTCCTCGACAATCTGAGATGCACGATCATTCAGAGGTTTTATATTGACCTCGAAAACCATACTATCAAATTCGATCGGCAGCCTATTTAGCCATGTCCAAAGTTGCTTATCTCTGTCATCCATCACTCAAATCTCCTTCGTAATACTGTCCCCGTTTTTACCTGAAACCCGAATCAGAACACCTGGAACATCCTCTCCCTCGGCAACTCTGATCGTAATAATCGCCATGCTAGGCTCTGCTACGGAACTGTTAAACATGTCAGTCGCAGATGCTTTAAGGCGTTCCTCCACGCCGCTCATCTTATCCAAAACGTTAGTAAGGTTCATGAGTTTGTTTCTCCTTTCAAAGTACCCAAATATCACAGGCAATCAAACGTCTCCATCAACCACGCTTGTGCCTGATACCAAATCTCCACTCTTCGCTGATCTTCTCGCGGTCGTTTAAGCGGAAACAGTCCGCCTCGCCCGTTGTACTCATACAGCCGTTCAAGCAAGACATTCAGGATATCCTCCACCAGGTCTTCCGTCCGCCAATCCTCAAAAGCCTCATCGTCAAACTGAATCAATCCAAGATTATCGAGCATCCGCCAGAAGAAATATCCATCGGTGAAGTTCGGTTCATCGTCCACCATAATATCCGTAATCCGCTGACTAAGTGCGACCAGCATTTCCAAAACGGAGCACGGCCCCAAGTCTGCCCAGCGTACTCCGAAGTACATTCCGCGCAGCTCAAGGCCATGCTCTTCCAAGTTTTCATCGTGCGGAACGATTCCGATAAACTCCCGATTCATCAAAATATCAAAGAGTCTATCGTAGGTTCGTCCGGCAGGGGTTTCTCGTTCAATGAAACGACGAAGCCATCTTACATACGCTTCACGCTCCTTTTCCGTCATCGTAAAATATCACTCCTTTTACAGTTTCGTAAATGTCACATTGATAATATGTGTTGGCCACATATTGATAAGACTACGATTATAATATCGATCAATTCGGTCCGCACGCCCGCATTTTTCAAAGTATACTTCGATTGTTCGATTATACGAAGGTCCAAGTTTTCGGTGCTTCTTTGCCCAATATTTTCGTTTGTCCTCTCTCATCATCGCTTTGGCATAGCGTCTGGGAAATGACGGGTCTCGGGGATTCACCATATATCCAAGACGAAGGCCTTCGCACCATCTTCTTTGATACTCTGCTTTAGATTTCATGCCTTGGGCTCCTTTCCGTCGTACAGAATAGACGAATCGTTGATCACATCGATCGCTAGATTTAGGGCGGAAACAGCATCGTCCATCCCTTTATATTTATCTCGAATTTCTAATAGAATACGGGTAACTTCCGTCCAGTCAACGTCCGCGTAACTCCACCTAAATGTCATGAACTAGCCCTCCTTACGGCTTAACTTCGACGGTCGGCAGAACATCCGTGTGGAAATAGAGCTTGTAATGGTAGGGATCAGTATACATTCCTGTAATATCTTCTACCACGTACATAGTATACGTATTCAGATAGATATAATTCTTTTTATACGAGTTCGGTCCAATTTTTATAGTCACGACGAGTTCTTTGCTCGAGTTGTTCGAGATGGACATCGCGCCTTCACACTCAAGGATGACCTTGTCTGTTCGAGCGTTATAGACCGTAATTTTTCGCTGCGACTCAAAGTAGTCGGCCTGCTTGCTGATGTTGGCATTAACTTTGTCTGCTTCACTGCATCCCGTCGTAAGGAACAGTGCACCAGTCAGCATACCCGCAAGAACGAAATTTTTAATTTTCATGAATCATCACTCAACCTTTCTTTGTTCCGAGAAATAATATTCTGCAAGATCATATCCTTTAGGTTTTATTCCTGTAAGCTCAATCTCACAAAAAGCCCAACTCCCGACATTTTCGTAATTCGAAAAGCGGTCATAATAGTCTCCACCACCGCGTCCGTTACCGCAGGCGGTCAAGAGCGGTAGAGGATGAATGCACTTGTCATACTCGTAAGGTTCGTTGACAACTCGTCCGTCTCTACGTCGTCTATATTCTGATTTTTCATGCCATTTATTTTTCTCGATATAGCTTTCGAGATCAACATATTCTTTCGTTGTATGGTTGATAAGATACCCTCGCCGTTTTTTCATAGTTAAATATCCATGAGGCTTGGGGTGAATGCAAAGAGGCCCCTGCTCGTTTCTCCATACTTCATAACAGATTTTCTCAAAATCATCTCGAGAAATATGTTTCGTATAGGTTCCTTCCCATGGAATGTTAGAATAATCGCCAATCCATGCAACCTTCATCGGATTCTTCCAAATTTGAGTGCATACAGCATTTACAAAATTGTTTCCGATATAAGAGTGTTCCATCAGTTTCAAGCCATTATCGTATTCGAGCGGATACAGCGTAGAAATCGTTCCGTCTTTTGCGATTAGCGTCGGCATATAATACTGGCCCATAATGTCCTCCTATATGGTCCTTATGTATTGCTTACTCTCCCAACACAACCTGATGATAGCTCTGGTGAATTCTCGTCACCTCATAGTCGCAATGCAGCTTCTCATTGCGGATATACATCGTTTCGCTGTCCCCGCTCAATTCGGCCGCCTCTGCTCCAAAGTGATCCAAAGCATCTGCACCGATCAAAGACTCTACATCGTTGATCATCTCGTCTTCGTTGTTCGCCAGAATATCATCCACCGCATAATAAGTCAGTGATTCGGCGCCATATCTTTCCGGATATCCTGCGTCAAAATCATCGATCGAGATCATATGAGGTTCTTTAAGCTCTTCCAGGAACTCCTGGTCAATATCTTCTTCTTCCTCAAGAGGTCCGATCGGCGTAATTTTGCTATAGTCAACCGTTTGTGTCTCATAAGTCCCCTCTACAGGCGTTTGAAGGGGGCTAGGAGCGTTCTGAATATCATTCGTGATCGTTCGTTCACCTCGGCTCTCGATCACATTACATGCGCTATTATTCGCTTCTGTGAGCATCACCTGACGATGCTTGTAAAGTCGATTTCCAAGGTATGCGAGTCCGATGCTTCCGCCAATAATAGCTGCCAACTTCAAGATTTTAGTCTGCATAGTATTTTCTCCTTAGTCTTCCATCAGATCGAAGATGCTGCCTCTTACGTTAAAGTCCAGAATAATCGAATCCTCCTGACCATTGATGAAACGATAAGATCCATCCTTGGTGAACAGACCGAAGTCCACATAGTAGTCAGCATCATCCTGATCCGCAGCGCCTTCAGCCGGAATATACCAGCCAACCACAGCGCCAGCTTTTGTTGCATCGAAACCAAGAGCCTCGTAGACTTCATTCAGGAACAAATATCCGCCGTGCTCATGATTGCGCCTGGCAAGAAGCTTGTCGTTCATCTGATTCTGAACCTTTTTAAGGAACCACATATTATAGGAAGATTCTCCCTGCCAATAGTCGTTCCCCTTCTCGAACACCTTTGCGTACATTGAGTAGTCGTTAGGATTTTTGCCGATATCATTCCGTTTTACAACAGTGATTTCTTTGGTCTCGCCCTTCTCATCTGTAACCGTCTCTTTGATCAGTTCCTCCGCTTTAATACCGTGCAGGAATCGCCAATCCGCTTCTTCACCGAGTTCTTCCCGGACGTTTCCGCGATAACCGCCAAACGCCTTCGTTGTCGCAGTCAAAGCAGCTGCCGTAGCCGCATAACGCTGAGCCAACATGTGATGACCACCCAAGAAGCAGGCCATACTCGCAGCGTACAATCCCGCAGCCGGAGCATACACCTTAGCCAGATCAACGCACATAATCGCTTTGGCTTTCAGAATATCATTCCTCTTATCATCCTCGGTATAGTTTTTGCCGTCTACCGCACAACTGTCAATTCGAGCCAGATGCGTTTCCTTCTTGGCGAAAATATCATCCACCTTCGTAGTGCTCTTCGCCGTTTCATATAGAGCTGCCGCACCCGTAATCACACCCGCGCCCATCAGGATTTGCGGCATATGCTTATAAATAACAAGACCGGCTCGAGAACCGAACCGGCGAACAACCTTCATTCCATTTTTGACAAAACTGAGATTCATATAGTGCTCTCCTTTCAAATATCATGCCGAAGCATAGTAGTTCCATTTACGCACAGTTTCGGAATAGCCGTCTTTGATCTTTATGATAGAACATCTGGTGAGTTTACACAAAGACGACCCTTTTATATACACATTACAGCGCATACACCCAACTCGATAGTCCTCAAAATATGTTCTTTTAAGAGGCTCCGCATCTCGAGTTGTGATGATTGCAGCAGCTCTTCCGCCACAAAACGGACACGGAGCTAACATAGTGCTCTCCTTTCAAATATCAGTCATAAAACCCGCAAGCCTTCTTTGTTTCGATGATTCGAGCTCGCTGAGCCATATTGATACGTGAAACTTCTGTGGCAGCTTCTCTCTTAATTCGGATGCTCTCCGCCCAATTCAGATAAGCTTGATAGGTCATGTGACAGTTCGGTTCGACGCGACGATTTATGCAATCTCTCGTGCAAGGACTTACCGGATAACTCGAACTGGGTGAGGTCATTTATTTATTCTCCTTTGCTACATGATAATGAGAAACGGAATAGACCACTTTTCCGCACTCGGGGCAATCGCATTCTGCATAGAAGCAACCCGCTTTTTCTGAAAAGAATTCTTCAAAAGAGTATTTATTCATGTCCTCGTCCGTGGTTCCGGCTGTAAACTGTGTCCCGCATCTTCGGCATATAAATTCATAAAATACGATCTGACGGTCGTGTTCAATCTTCATGCGATTGTTCCTCCCAAATGCTTTCCAGGAATCGCTTCGTGAGTGTGTCTTTATGGAATGCAGAATCACCTAATTCATCAACCACGTTATTCCAAGCAACGCACATTTCAAGCGCCGTGATCAGCGCTGCCTCTCTGCTTTTGTTATCAGAAGATTTGTATTTTTTCCCCCATGCATCCCCTAGTATACTGAGTACGGCATCCTCAGAACCTCCGATAAGTCGCATTGCTTTTATCAAAGCGCTCACTGTTTCACGTAACGCATCGATATTCGCTTTCATCTCAGCATTCATGCTTTATTCCTCCAAAATGATTTTCAGGAATCGTTTCGTCAGTGCATCCTTATGGAATGCGGGATCGCCCAGTTTGTCGACTGCTTTATTCCAAGCGAGTCCTAGTATTATATCCATAGCCGCCACTTCCTCCATGCATTTCTCGTCAGAAGATTTATAATATTCTGCAAACATCCGTTCTAACTTATCCAGCAGGGCATCCTCGGATCTCCCAATAAGCGAAAAAATTCGCATCGCAGAGTACACCATTTCATTTATTGCATCGATAGCATTTTTCGTCTTTTCAAGTGCGGTATTCATAATTATTCCTCCACTTTAATATCGTCGAAGATAACCGGAATCGTCTCCTGAAGTTCTTCCAACAGCGGAATCATCAGCGCCCGCATCTGAGGATGAGCGCCCTTAGCCGTTCTGAGTTTGAGAATATGTCGCCATTCAGCATAGTTCGTTGTCATCACCAGTTTTGTAGCGAGACATAAGGGGAGAACGCAGCGAGCATCTTCGGGTTTGAGGCCTGCCTTAATGAGCGCAAAATATTCAGCCTCGGAATAGTCGCATAAGCTTCTAAAAAGAGACACTTTATATTTGTATTCTTTGCCAATAGGAAAACGATCGAACCACTCCGGTTGCACAAAAGTCAGCTCATTGTTGAACTTATCCTTGCTGTAGTTACAATATCTTGTGGACTCCTGAGCGAAGCTGCACAACCTGTGGCGTTCCAGCTCATTCGCAATAGCTCGGTCTGTCGTAAATTCGACGCTCAATACGGAATGCTCGAGCATAGCTGTATGGCCGAGAGTGGTCAGCATCTCCTTAATCTTCTGATCGCTGGAACCGTCTTCGGTGATTTTGTCTTCGCTGCGATAGCACGTCCGAGCAGCTTTTTCGATTACGTCGCCGGGATTCCAGAGAATACGATAAGACTGCTCAATAATTTTCATTTAAACACCTCGCCAAACATAGACTTGATACCCATATAGTTGATAATCGCTTCGGATTCGGAGCGCGTAAGCAAAACATATCCTTTTACATTTAGGATCAGTTTTACATCATCAATGCTCATTTCCCCGATAAGTTCCTTAAGCATTTTTTGCTTATTGAATCGTTCTTTGCTTGACTTGATATAAGGATCGTAGTCATCGATAATAGCTTTCTTTCTGCAATTATATTCTGCTTCAATCTCAGCGAGCTCCGTTTGCATTGTAGCACGAAGTTCACCTTCAGTCATACTAGACAGCTTCTCATGGGAAATAGCAATAACATGTGCATCTTTATTCATTTTTCGAGTCATCTCCATTCTTTTTATTCAGAATCTCATCAAAATAGATCGTGAACACAGCGATCACATCTTCCTCCGGCATTTGACGAATTGCTTGAGCAAGACCTCTTTTAGCGTCAATCCGTGCTTTTTTGTTCTCTGCATTTACAATATACGGTCCAAAAGCATCGTAAATAGAATTTGCACGAGCCTCTGATTCTCTCTGATGCTTTAGAAGCATCTCGTCTCTAATTCTCATAAAGTCCTCAGACGACCAGTTGTCGACGACTTCGCGCGGATATCCTTTTCCATCAATAACGATTAGTTCTCCATTACATCTTTCAACGATGATCTTATCCATTACCACTCAACTTCCTTTCCGAGCAGCACTTGCTCACACGCCATCTGAATTGAAATATCACGAGAAATCCCCTCGTCCAGCCAACGCGAAGTCAAAGCAATCGCTTCCTTAATATATTGCTTATCCTCAACACTCTCCGGATCGAGGGGAACGTTATTTAGTTTTGCCCATTTGCAAATATCTTTTGTTTTAACGGGTTTGGCCATTTGCGCACTCCTTAAAGCATTCGCCAATCACTCGCAGCAGCCAATCGTCTTTAGGCGCTCTGAAGTCGTCGAAATCGTTTGTACAATCTCCGCAGAGAACAAAATCACCAAATACACCTCCGTTTTGTTTTACAAAATACTTATTCCATCGAATATTGCTGTATCTTTCGCAGTTTTCGGTATCAAACATTTTTCCGCATCGACTGCAAATTCTTTTCATATTCGATCTCCTTTTTCCGTTTAGCAGACATAAAGTCTTTAAAATCCATCGCACACGTCGGGCAAAGGTCTATAGTATCCTTATGAAGTCCGAACATTCGGCTAGTTTCGATACGGAGATCGTTTTCGGGTCCGAGAGGATCGTTGTAATATACGAAACCGCATCGATCACACTTAGTCATCTGCATTGATGGGCCCTGCCTTTCCTTTAATCGGTCATCATTTCAATGTGGCCAGCCCATTTGTTCCTATAGTCATCAGAGCCAACGATATCAATGATCTTTTGAAGATTCATACTGATCGAAATATTCATACTCATATCCTCCTCACACAGCTTCAACTCTAGGCATCAGAATCCGATATCCACCCGGAACAGATTCATAGTTCGGATAACCGCCACCAAAGGACTTCCAGCCCCATTTACGATCAGTGTACTGGCTGGGAACGCCAACAGTGCAATAGAAGTCATCGACCGTTACGTACCCATACATCTGCATAAGGTCTTCAAGTTTTCGGCAGACACTTTCCGCTTCTTCTCGAGTGCCGACAACGATTTCATCAGGCGTGACTCGTCTCGGTCGCTCTCCAACGTTTCCCCGCGTGCCATAATCATACATGGAGTTGTACGGCATGCTATTATTTCGTACTGTCGTGCTGCCTGTCTGGCCTCTTCCACGCGTTCTCACAGGCTGCCCGGTAAGCAGCGTTGAAACCAGATCGATCACGCTATCCGCAAACATTTTCTTCGCTGATGGAATGAAAATATCAAAGACCGCATTCGTCAATCGATCCTCGATGCTGCCGTCAAAGATATTATCCATAATGCGCTGGCCGAGTCCTGGCTTCTTGACCGTTACGTTTCCAGTCGTAACCGGTTCGACCTTTTTAGGTTCGGCCGGAAGGTTGGTCTGCTGATTGTTTTCTTTAGCAGCATTTGAATTATTCGGGTACATGGGAACGCCACGGTTCTCACTCATTCTCTTCCTCCGTTCCGGCAAAGGCGATCTGGAGAATATTGATCGCATTCGCCGCTTCATCAACCACATTGTCTGTCGTGGATTGGGTTGCCTCTGTAATCGCCGCAACGATAGCCAAGCTCGCAATGCTTACGCAAGCCTTCGATAATCCTTTCGAGTTGGGCAGAACCATTTTGATCGCGCCGCAGATGATTGTTTCGATGCCGATTCCAACTACGAGATTGACGATGCTTTTTACGTCCTCAAGTTTCATTTGGTGCTCTCCTTTCCAATATAAACCTCAGTGCTCATGGCGACCCGGATCGATGTAGTTGTTAATCACGATGGGCGCATTCTTACCAGATGAAATATCTTCTTTTTTTCGCTGACCCATCTCGAATGCAAACACCACGCCAAGAATAACGATTTCGATCAGGGGCATAAAATCATCGAGTGTCTTTTTTCCGCTTTCCTTGGCGGTTTCGATCGCGGTCTCAGTGGCCTTAGCCGCGAATTTCTGCGCCACCTTCTCAAAGAACAAGAATATCCTCCTTTCGTAAACGGCGAAAAGAAAAGAAAGGGAAGATGCTAAGTAATTCTTAACATCCTCCCATTGAGTAGGTTCTTAAATATCATTGATTATCTGACCGTGTAGTCGTCATCGTTGCTGTCACCATGGTCCTTACCACCGGCGATGGCAAAAGCCAGTACCGTCAGTCCAGCACCCGCAAGAGCAGGCAGGACGCGATTGCACATAAAGTTCTTCACGCCCGCACCCGTAATCTTCGGTTTGCGGATCTGCGGCTTAGTCTCCTGCACCTGTTCGGTCTTGGTTTCCTGAGCAGCATTCTGATTCGTCTTTTCCATAAGTCAAATCCTCCAATAAATTTTATTTAAGAGTTTCCTCTCTATCATAGGCCATGCAATTTTCGCGAGAGAAAAACGAAAGAGCCCACGTTTCCGTAGACTCTTATATAGGACAGATTAGTCGATTACCTCATAATCTTTGTTATATGGTGTACCGCAATATTTACAAATGAATTTCGTTACTTTGCTCTTTGGAAAGACCTTCGTTTCTATGGCGACCAAAATATCCAAAGCACCAATAATAGCCAAGAATCCAATAATAATTTTAGCGATCATAAATCATTTCTCCTTTCAAATAAGCAGACTAAAATCTGTCTATTATATACTTTGTATTTTCTGCGAGGTCCACGAGCTTGTCGGAACATACACTTCGCCAAAGAAGCTCAATAGAATATCAAGGATTCCTTTCTCATAAGCACGAAAATGCCGAGCAGCCAAACCATCTGTTATGCCATTGTCTTTGCTGCTGAGAAATACTGCGATCGTGGACTCATTGTCAGCAATACCAACGTAGAAAAGACCATTCTCCAGCAGAATATGAGAGTCCCGACGAAACCACTTATCCTGTTTATAAAAAGAGGCAAATCGTTCTTCGATCTCCCGAAATGCGTCCTCCAGAATATCAGGCTCATAATCGACATACCATTGGGCAGCATGATCACCCGAAGCATAGTAATTACCTCGTCCCATAACGCCTCCCGAAAAACGAAAGAGGCCGTGAAGGCCTCTTTCCTAATTTGGATTAGAATCCCATATGCGGATACAATGCAATCGTTCCCCACAACATAACATTGACAATAAAGATTCCGACAAACGCGCCAAAGTTTACACCCATCCAGAAATAATTCTTTTCTTTCTGCGTGTACTCCACGTCTGCGTCATTCTCATCGTCTTGTCTATAGAAGAATTTATACAGCTTTTCCATCATGGTAAACACCATCCTTTCTACTATAGAGCTTGCTATTTCAGCGAGCCATAGAGGACTAGCCTACCTGCTTCGAAGGATTTTCGCACATCAATAATGCGCTGATTTGAGCTACCACGCCACAAAAGGGAAATATCTTTCTTTTCTTCGATGAACGGACCATCTACGAGGACGTCAATGTCCCTCAGTAGCATGTGCATATGACCGTGATCACAATCATCCATCAGTTCTTCCCACGTATAACCCGTCCAGCACCAAATATCTTGCGTAATTGATTGTCTATGCTGCTTAATGTTGCGTGCTAGAACGGCAAGCATGCGCTCGTTTTCTTCTTCAAAAGGTTCCCCTCCAAGGAAACTGAAGCCATCATGATTTTGGGATTTTGCATAGGTCATAATCGTTTCCAGCGTTCTATCAGTAAATGTTTCGCCATACTCAAAACTCTGTGCCTCTTGATTGAAGCAGCCCGGACAATACCTTCTGCATCCGCTGACCCAAATGCTCATCCGGATTCCCGGTCCATTAGCAACATCATAGGGAACGATCTTTGCGATTTTCATTCTACACCGCTTTCCGCCAGCTCAACCGGCACACCGTCTTTATATACACCGTCTGTATACCATCCGTCGAGGAATTCTGCACTCGGCTCAATATCATAGGTGATCTGGTAGAGACTCTTACCATTCACGTCAACATCCAGTAATTCATGCGAAATATCAATCCAACAGAATCCTTCCGTGACCGACCATCCGATCATTTGGGATTCTGGCGTTATCGGGATTCCCAAGAAATATAAGAATTCGCTCAAAGAGGCATATCCGCGCAATACAAAGTTTCGGTTAAAATGGTACTCGGCGTCCATGATTTCCCGCTCATACCGCTCAAATGTCTGATGGGTCATGGGTTCGACAAACATAAATTTTCCATCTGGGCAATCCAATGCTTGACGATGATACCCCGGATCATTCCTTGTAATCTCAGCCCGAACCTCTTTATCGAATTCTACGCCCTTTTTCTCAATGACTTTCGCTCGATAATCAGAATATGTCTTAGTTGCTCCAGCGTACAGTGCAGCCATGGCAGCGGTCTGTTTCGTACTTATCGCATTACCACTCATAATGCATCCAATCGTCACGCCAGCAGTAACAGCAGTTGGAATATATGTCTTCGCAATATCCAATCCCGTCGGATCAATCCCATCGGCGTACATGTCTGCCACATCCATTGTTGCTTTTGCGCTGGCTACGGCTGTTCCGATCACGCCGACACTACCAAGCACACTCAAGATCGTAGGTGCATGTCGTTTGGTAAAGCGGACCAGATTCCAAAACGTTTTAGACATAGAAGCTCTCCTTTCAAAATGCGGCTTAAAATTACTCGCTTACGTCAAAACCACTATGAAGCTCTGGTCAATCCCAAACTGACGCCGACACAGCTTCAATTCTAGGCATTAGAATTCGATATCCACCAGGAACAGATTCATAGCTTGGACAGCCGTCACCGAAAGACTTCCAGCCCCATTTACGATCAGTGTACTGACTGTGAACGCCAACGATACAATGGAAGTCATCGACTGTCACGTACCCATACCTCTGCATAGTATCCTTAAGTGCTTGGCAGACGCTCTCCGCTTCTTCTCGAGTATTGATGATGATTTCATTGGGCGTAACTCGTCTCGGACGCTCTTCGACGTCTCTCCGCGTATCATAATCGCACCTGCAATGATCCAATTTGGTATACGCGTCAAAATACATCGCCTGTGCATCTCCATCATAGGTAACCTCGAACATAAGTTCGTCCGGTGTCGGTGCGGCGAGAATAATTTTATGGTTTTGGAGCGTCTTGCATTGCCATATAACGAAAATATCCGTCCATTCGATAGGCTTTTGATGATACTCGGCAAGATAGTCAGCAACCTTTTTCTTCGCTTCAACCATAAAATCGTAACTAGTCATGTTTTTGTGCCCTCCTTTCAAATATGTCTTTTTATAAATCATTTATGCACGAGATAACGCCGATGAGCCATCCGATGACTAATGAAATGACGAATACTACAGGATCAAACTTCACAATTATGTCACCTCACAGTTTTAATTTTGACATCGTTATTTTGAATAACAAGAATATTGTCGCCATCAAAGTCTGATCCATAGTCCAGCGACCATTCCAAATATACAACCAGCAAGATATGCTACCATAATGACTACTTCCAAAGTAGTATCGTCAATCATCACTAAAAATCGCCTCCCAAATCGCCATACATATCCATGCTAAAGCAAATGCCTCAATCCAGCTCATCATAAGTGCATCACCCGATCTCTAATCTCCGCAGTTCGTCCCTGATTCCAGAACTGTGTACCGATATAGCCGCACGTTCGTCTGGCAACGTTCATCGTTTTCTGATCTCTGTTGCCGCACTTCGGGCACTCCCAAATCAACTTTCCATCCTCCTCTACAATCTGGATTTCGCCATCGTACCCACATTTCTGGCAATAGTCCGATTTTGTGTTGATTTCAGCGTACATGATGTGGTCATACATATACTGAATCAATCGGATTACCGCAAGAACGTTATTATTCAGATTCGGAACTTCGACGTAGCTGATGGCCCCGCCGGGACTGAGTTTCTGAAACCGACTTTCGAAATCGAGCTTTGCAAAAGCATCAATCGGCTCGCGTACATTAACATGATACGAATTGGTAATGTAAGTGTGGTCAGTTACTTCTTTGATAACACCGAATCGCTTGCGCAAGCACTTAGCAAATTTGTACGTCGTGGATTCAAGCGGGGTTCCATACACACTATAGTCAATATGTTCCGCTTCACGCCACTCCTTACATTTATCGTTAAGTCGCGTCATGACAGCAATCGCAAATGATTCACCTCTGGGCTCAGTATGGCTGACATGCATGAAAGCCTGGCAACATTCGTACAATCCTGCATATCCGAGCGAAATTGTCGAATATCCATTATAAAGAAGTTTGTCAATTGTTTCGCCATGCTTTAGTCTGGCCAGAGCACCGTGCTGCCAAAGGATCGGAGCAACATCAGACACCGTTCCCTTCAGCCGTTCATGTCTGCATCGCAAAGCACGATGGCAGAGCTCAAGTCGTTCGTCAAGGACGGTGAAGAAATCTCTCTCTTCTTTAATAGCAGTGAGCGCAACATCTGGAAGATTGATCGTAACGACGCCTTGGTTGAAACGCCCATAGTATTTCGACTTTCCGTTCTCATCCTTATAAGGTGTGAGGAAGCTTCGGCAACCCATGCACGGGAAGCAATCGTTCTTTACAAGCTTCATCTGCTTCTCCGAAATATAATCGGGCACCATCCTCTTAGCCGTGCACTTTGCAGCCAGTTTCGTCAGATAGAAGTAAGGCGAATCCTCATGAATGTTATCCTCCTCCGTCACATAAAGCAGCTTTGGAAAAGCCGGAGTGACCCATGCGCCAGCTTCATTCTTTACACCTTTAAGTCTTTGATTCAGCATTTCCTCGATGAGCATGGCGAGGTCTTCTTTCTCCTGCTGGTTCTCGGCCTCACCCAAATACATCATGACCGAAAGGAAAGGTGCCTGGCCATTCGTTGTCATGAGGGTAATCACCTGATACTGAATGGTCTGGATACCCTTTTCAATTTCCTTGCGGAGACGGCGTTTTGCAATATCCTCAACATGCAAAATGGCGCCCGGAATATAATAGCTGGGCATCTCTTGCATGACTTCTTCTTGAATCGCCCGTCTCGAAATATCCACGAATGGA
>ENA-ORIC01001360-ORIC01001360.1-human-gut-metagenome-genome-assembly--contig:-NODE-1360-length-24001-cov-16.319888_pt1 | contig 24001 bp, 12 predicted proteins | sample MGYA00243023_ERZ508732 | MGnify/ENA primary metagenome ERZ508732 (study PRJEB26277, sample SAMN04329767) | human gut metagenome | biome: human-associated habitat | host: Homo sapiens | place: USA...
AAAAGGGGCATCAAAAGCGTCCGAAACAGGCCGAATAATACCCCCATCCGCTCACAACCCATGCTTCAGCACGATTCAGGCCATATGCGCACCGCAACAACACCCCTGCGCAACATCAGACATGCACACGCACGCAAACACAAGTACACACACTGAAACGCAACACGTACCACAAGCACACAAACACCACGCACCACATACCGAGCACGACCAGACGCACACCCCCGCACACCGGAGAAGCGATGTCACCGGCCTGCGGCGGCGCTAGGCTAGACACTACCCCCGAACACCAGACGAATGGCGCGCGCCGGCCCCGGCGCACAACCCGTGCCGCACAATCCAGGAGCGTCGCCATAGCCGCGCGAGCCCCACAAAAGCGCAGCCAGCCACAAACACGAGCAGTCCGATCACCGCAGCCGCCACGGCTGTCATTTCGCCCGGCTCGTCGTATTGCGTCTTGTCTGGCACTTTGGGGTTCGGAATCCGGTGCCCTCGCACGAGCAGCCTGTGTGAGTTGACACCGTACGGCGTGCACGTGATCAGCGTCGCGTAATCGGCCCCGGACTCAATATTCAGTTTGCTGATTTCGCTCGGCAGCACCACTGAGATCTGGTCCACTTTGTACGTGTACGTTTGGTCGAGCACGTGGAATGCGAACGTGTCGCCTTTTTTCAGTTCGTCGAGGCCGGTGAGCAGTCGCGCGGATGGCAGTCCGGTGTGTCCGGAGACCACCGCGTGCGTGGTCGCTCCGCCTACGGGCAGCGATGTGCCGGCCAAATGTCCGGCGGCGATCTGCAATACGCCGTCACTGGTGCCGTGATAGACGGGCAGTTTCACTTTGATGCGCGGGATGGTCACGTATCCCATGATGCCGGTGCCGGTCACGTCGAGCGTTTCATCATATTCGCGCTTCTGCGCGTCGGTCATGTGCCACCGATCGCCGTTCGCGGCGAGCCGTTCGTTGTATTCGTGCGCCGCTTTCAGCATGGCTTTGCGTTCGGCGCCGGACATGTCTTTGGTTTGTTCCACGTAGCCTGCTACGGCGTATGACTGGTGCATGCGGTTCCACCAGTCGCTGAATGTCGGATACGCGATGAGACCCAGCGCACCGATCATGGCGATTGCGGAGATGGCAATCATCACATTGAGCAGCGCATTCGATTTCTTATGCTTGGCAGCCGGTTTAACCTGCGCACCCGGTTTAACCTGCGCACCCAATTCGACTTGCGCAGCTGGCTTGGCGTCCGATTCATCCGTCACGTTATTTATGCTACGCCCGCTTCCGCAAAGCCGTCTTGGCAACGATCAGCAGCACCAAGCCCGCGCCCAAGATGGCCACGGCAATCCAAGCGGCCTGCTGCACGTCGGCGCCGGTGTGCGGCTGGTCCGGCGTGGTGGGTGGCGTGTGCGTGTTGGTGATTTCAGTGGAGTCGCCTTCCACATCGGAGATGGTGGTGTAGCCGTCGGGCACCGCCGCTTCGACCACGGTCCATTCGTGGTCCGCGTCGAGATCCGTCCACGTGTGCGTCCACTTGTTGGACTCGTTCAGCTTCACGTTTTCCACGGGCTCGCCGTCGCGCAGGAGTTTCACGGTGATGGATTCGGGGCGCTTGCCGTCGGAATTGTTCCGGTCATTCCAGATTTTGCGCACGGTGCGTTCCACGGTTTTCGGCGGTTGCGCCACACATTCGGTTTTCGGTTCGATACTCAGCACACGCGACCCGCCGGAGACGCCGTCTTCGGGCACTGCGACGAGCATGCTGCCGGAAGAGCACGTCCATGTCTGGTTCTTTCCGGAGGCGTTGGTGACCTTCACGTCAACGCTGTCGGACACGGCCAAGTACAGGCCGTCGGACAGTCCGGTGAAGGTCAGATGCCCGGAGGTGTTGGTGACGCCGGTTGCCGTGGCGTCGGGTTTGTTCACCGCGATGAGTCCGGCGAGCGTGTTGGCCATGTCTCGCCACACTTGCGCGTCCTTGCCGGTCATCTTCGACCAGTCGACGGGGTAGGCGGTGGAGTCGGTGAACGGTGCGACGGGTTCGAAGGTGGCGCCGCCGCTTGCCGGGATCTGCCCGACTTTGTAGAGGTTGAAGCTGGCGTCCGAAATGGCGAAGTTGGTAGAATCGTCGCCAGTTTCGGAGTCCGAGCTTTTATGCTGGTAAGAAATGGCGATGCTGCCGCTGGCAGAGTCTGTTGTTGGCGCCGCGACGGCATCGCGAGTAGTGAATGCACAGGCTGCCGCGGCGAATGTGGCGGCGATTGCGCAGCATGCGGCGATGACGCGGCTTGCGATCGTGCGTTCCTTCATTGCCGACCCCTCTTCTGTGGATTGGAAAGTAAGCATGTTTGATTCGCCCCCAACGGCAAACCGGAAAATATATGGAGCCAGGCTGGATACTCAAGAAAATTAGGCAGTGTACAAGGGATTGAGGTGGTCCAGCCCAGCATATGTGGGTTCAGTTATTATTTAATTTTTAGTTTTTAAATTATGTATTGCGATTCCCGTAAGCCGCTGCTGACTTGCGTCAACGCGGCTCACGGGTTTCGCATGGTTACTTCAGATTCTTATGGAATCCGGAGGATCAGGCATTGCGACGACGCAGAGCCATCACCAGGGTCGCGCCAGCAAGCACGAACACGGCGATGCCAGCCACGTACAGCAGCACAGTGCCCATGCCGCCGGTGGACGGGAGGGAGGAGCCCTGAGTGTTCTTGATGGTGATTGCACCAAGACCAGTGTCGACGTCGCCAGTGCCATTAGTCTGATCGACCTTGACGGCAAGGTCGGCCAGAGCTGTGTTAGCAGTTCCATCCCAAGTTTGGTTGTTCGCAGTAGTTGCCTTCAGCGTAACGGAGAAGCCATCGGCCGGGAGGTTGTAGCCTGCCGGAGCCTTGGTTTCCACAAGAGTGTACGTACCATCGTCGAGACCGGTAACCTTGAAGTTGCCTTCTGCATCAGACGTCAGAACAGAACCATCATTCTCAGTAGTTGTCCAGCCAGTGACCTTTCCATCCGTAATGGTGGCCCACTTGTTATCGGAATTCTTCAGCTTGAACTCGGCGTCCTTCAGCTTCGTTTTGTCATTCTTGGAATCAACCTTGGTGACGTCGAGACCGTAGGTGAAGACGATGACCTTGTCTTCCGGGGTGTTGCCGGTGGGCTGATTCTCGCCCTGGCCGGACTGATCAGGCTTGTTGGAGTAAGTAAGGTAGGCCTCATTCACATTGCCCGGCAGACCGATCTTAGCGTTTGCGTTCAGCTTGGCGGTGTAGGACACAATCACATACTGTGGCTGTTCCTTGCTGTAGGTGGCTGCCTTCTTCAAGTCCTTGGTAGAGACCGTCAGAGTTGCCTTGGTTCCCGCAGTCTCCCCCTGTGCCTCAGTAGCAGGGGTGTACTGGATGCTGCCGCTTGTACCGGAGAAGTACGAAGTGATATCTGTATCCTTGCTTTCGCCTTCAAGATCAAGCTTCTTATCGTTGGACAGATAGACCTTGACGTTAGAGGTATCCACTGCATCGAAGCCCTTATCGAAGGTATCGGTGAACTTGTAGGTGTAGGTCTCGTACTGGCTCATGTCCGGCACGGAGCCGATCAGGTGGAACGGAACGTCGTCGCCGATGTTGTAGTCGGCCACATCGTTGAACTTGGAGCCATAAGCGGTATCGTCAGTGGCATCCTTCTTGTTCTCCTGGACCTTCTTCTCAAGAGTCGGAACGTCAGTCTTGTCCGTAATGGTGATGTCGCTGGTGATGGCGAGCACAGCCGGGTTGTACACGGCCTGTCCAGCAGCGGTGGAATCAACAATCACGTAGTAGCCCGTTGCCAATTCGGTGGTTCCCCCCGAAGTTAAAGCCGTGCCACTACCAGCCTTGTTCTTCATGGCAATCTTGGCAACAAGACGCGTATTAGCACCATCGGCCGGGAAGTTGGTGCTGTTGCTGAGCGCTTCGGCGAATCCCTTGCCATTGGTCACATCTGCAAAGTATTTGCCAATAGTCGAATCAGCCTTCAATGCTGTCAGGAAGGCATCGCCATCAATACCAGTACCCCATTTAGCATCGCCAAGCGCGCCACCGGACTTGGCCTGAGTACCAGAAAGAATCTGGTATGCGGTGTAAGCGTGACCGTTCAGCTTCGAGTCGGCACCTGGAACCATCACATTAACGGTATTTCCATCTACTGCCATGGCGGTGGAGGCGCCGGCGAAACCGGCGACGGCCATTGCCGCGGTGGCTGCCACGGCTACGAGGCCCTTGAGAACCTTATTCATTGTTCTCCCTTTCTTTCTTGTTTGAAATCTTGAATCTTCAGTTATGTGTGTTCAGTTATTGCCTAGTGGGCATTGGGGTCGCTACGCTACGGACCGGCCCCCCCCTTCCCCTAGACGAGTTCATCATTGCCGCCTCCTGACCTTGAGGGCCATTCCAGCCGCAACAACACCTATCAACGCAGCCACCAAAGCCGCCGCGTAAATCCAATAATCGCCAGCTCCACCGGTCCCCGGCAGAATCACACCCGGCTGGTTCTTGATGTTGCCACCATTGACAGTGAACGTGGTCTGCTCGTTGTAAGCGCTTGTACCTTCAGTATTGAAGTCGGTGTTCGCGTACCAATTGCCAGCGATGTTGTCGCCTTCCAGCGGGCCGATGCGGAACTTGTGCGGAGTGGCGTCAAGGTCGTATCCGTCAGGAGCCTTGGACTCGATGAGCTGGTACTCACCCCAGACCAAGCCGCTGATCTTGAATTTGCCGGGGGCACCATCCAAATCAACATATTCACCGGTCTGGGCAGAGCATTTAGCAACGCCGTTCTGACCGTTCACACAGTCGGTGATCGTGCCAAGTGTGGTGTCCGAAGTGACATCGGTGTACTTGGCTACGCCATTTTCCCAAGAGAAGGTCTTGGCCTGCTTGAGGGTCCATTCGGAACCGGAAAGCGGATCCGTGTTGTTGGAATCCGAAGATACTTTGGTCCACGTCACAGCACCGGTCTTACGGGTGTTTGCGATCTTGTTGTCAGCGTTATCTGCACCAAACGCCGGACTCCAAGTAGCGGATCCGTTGGCGATGGTGATCGTGTACACCGTACTGGACACTTCGTAGCCGTTCGGAGCGGTCTTCTCCTTCAGTTGGTACGTGCCATTCGCAAGGTCGGAAACCTTGAACTTGCCAGCCGCGGTGTCTTCATCCGCCTTGGTGTTGTCGTTAGACTCGTTAGTCTCGTCCGCCACGCCCAGCACGCTGCCCTGGGTGCGCAGCACAGCCGCGACCGCACGATGCTCGCCACTGCGGGCAGCAACACGACGGCTACGGTACGCAGCGGTAGAGGTGACGGCACAGCCTGAAGGAGCCGTGGTCGAATACGACGGGCCAGCGGAAATCACCACAACATCAGGAAGCTCACTACCGTCGGTGAACTTGAAGTTACTATCAGCTTGGGGCACATTCGCCTTGCCTGGACCGTACCAACCGTTTCCATTGATGTACTTGAATCCGAACTGGCTGGTCGAGTCAATCGCATTGCTACCCGTCAACGGAATCTTCGCATATGCATAGCTGTTGCAGGAGCCATCCATTTGCGTCATGTTGATGTCCGCCCAAACAGTGTCGTTCGTGGTCTGGTAATGCACCTTGACATTATCCGCGGGCCAGTTAGTTTGCGCCTGGAAGTAGAGCGTGAGGTACTGCTTGGCAATCACGTTCACCTTCAAAGTGAACGTCTGGCTGGAGTAAGTTTCCTTGGCCGTGATGGTAACGGGTTCTGAGGTCACGCTGTTCGCGGTCAAAGTGACGTTCGTGCCAAATCGGGCGCTCAGCGAGACGTTATTCGCGCTGGAGGTAAACCATGTAACAGTGTTGCCTGCAGGAGCCACAGAAGCAGTCAGATTGAGGGTCTTGCCCTTCTCAAGATTGATTGTGCCTCCATTGCTGTAGCCGTTGATCGACACGGAAGACACTATGGTCACGCCGGTGACATCGACGGTGAACGATGACTTGACCTTGTCATCAGCCGATGTAACGGTAATCGTGGTATGGCCACTACCGGTCGGGGTGACGGTACCATTCTGGTCAACCGATGCAACTGTGTTATCGCCGGACGACCAGCTCAGTTTGGCGCCGCTAATCGCATTACCATTCTGGTCGTAGGCAGTCGCAATAAACGTCTGCGAGGTGGTATCAGTGAACGACACGGATGTGACAGGTTTCCCGCTTGCATCCGTAATCGTAATGCTCTTGACTTCCGTACCGGACTGATCGTCGGTGACGGTCCATGTCTTCTCAGCAGTATCGCCATTCATCTTGGAAAGCTCCCACGTTGAACCGGCCAGCAACGTGTCTCCGTCAGTGCCGTCAACCTTCTGCCATGTAATCGAAGAACCCGTCTTCTTATTGACGATCTTGCCGCCAGTCAGCAGCTTATCCGTATCTCCGGTGATTTCAATGCCGTTACTGTTAAAGACACGAACAATGTTTTTTGCGGCGTCAGTAGTGCCACCAGTGTTGATCTGGTAAATGTTGGTGTTCTGCGCATAACCTTCAGCCGTACCCGATTCCTTCAGGAAATAGGTGCCGTTCTTGGCGAGGTTGCCCAGCTGGAACGAACCTTCCGCATCAGCATCATCGTTCCAACCGCCATCTGCGATGGTGGCGAGAGCGTTCGTACCGTTTACCGCATCGTCCTTCTTGCCATACACGGTCCAGCTGGTTCCGCCGAGAGCATTGTGCCCAGCGGTGTCATCCACCTTGTTCCACGCGATCGCGGCGCAGGAAGTGGAGTACGAGCCGTTCCATGGCAGATTATGACGCTCCTGGTCCATATCCACTGCAGAGGTGGAATATTTACCTTCGGAGTTGACAAAATTACCGTTGCCTGTGGTAACAACATCCTTGTTGTACATTTCGAAATCGCCGGTAGTCCACACACGACCGTTGGTGGAGACATGCGACTGGAAGTTACCTGCAGCACCGGAATCGTTGCCCGTTACCATAACGGAACCCATCCATGCGGCAGACGGATCATCGGTTACGTTGACGTTGTACCAGTCTTCCTTATCACCATGGTTCTGGTTCTTGTACCAGCCGGTATTGATATGCCCCGACCCCTTACCGCCAAGGATGGTAAGGGAGTTGGTGTTATAGAAGTTCCACATCAGCTGGCTTGCACGCTTGACGTATTCCTGCCCATGCGTATTGTTGTAACGGTTTGTGCCCGTCGAATTCATCATGACGTAGCCGTCGGAGATATCAACGTCGTTCCATTTAAACTGCCAGCCATTACGGAACTTCACATTATTGCCATTACCATTGATATTGACGGCAACCGAAGCATTGTCGGAAATGTTCTTGAAGTTGAACACCACGCCGGCATCACCAATGCTATTCAGCATTGATGCATCCAGATTGAACACCTGCAACTCGTCTTTGCCGTTGCCAGTCAACGTGATTTCCGTCTGTCGGGAATTGTTCTGAATATCGAACCAATAGACGTTGTGTTCGTAGGTGTTGTAGCTGTACGAGTAACGAGGACCTGTGTAATTATCCTCATTGCCTTTCGTAACAGTGTTGCTGGAAGAAATCTTCGCGAGCTTGCCGGACAGCGTAGCCACATAATTCTTATAGTCGGAATACGTGTAATCCGAACCCGTCGAGGGATTCTTCACTCCGGAAATAACGTTGTTGTTTTGATTCCAGTTGACTTCGCCGTTGCCGCCCATGGCGTACACGGAATACTGTTCACCGTTCTTCCAAGTGTTGCGGCTTTGCACTGTGGTCTGATTACCAGCAATGTTCGCGCTAAAGTTATGGTCATTCGTCTCGCCGGTAGCGCCATTCCCCGCTCCGGTTCCAAGCCAGCTGGATCCCTGATTAGCGTCATTCGTCCAGCCCTGAGCACCACCGAACCAATTCAACTCGGAATTGGTGCTATTGCCACCGACCGAAAGCACGGTCGAGCCGTCCTTTGGACGGAACTGCGAACCAAAACCGACGATGCCCCAACGAAAACCACGCGAACGATTGAATGAGCCATCCTTATTCCAGATGTTCCAAGCCTGCTTCATTGGATGAAGCAAAAGCTTTCCGTTCACAGCGGTCAAGCCTTCGGCCTCAACAGCGTAAGAACCCTCAGGCGCATTGTTGTTATTGGCAGAAGTAATGCCCGACTTCTTGCCACCTACATACATGTCACCGCCAACGAAAGTAGCGATACCTTCATCGTTACCGCTGCCGGAGGTCTGATCGCCTAACGGTTTTGTGGTAGGCGTGCAGATTGCGCCGTCATTGTGACTTTCGTCAGCTTTGGCATTGTAGGCGGGGAGGAGGGAAGTTACTGCTACGGTGGCCATCATGGCTACCGCTATGGCGGCAGCGGTCAGGGAGCGGGTACGCGAAAGCGCGCAACCGGTTGCCGATCGCGTTCCTGCATAGTGTCGTGGTGCGTTGCCGACACCATTACGCCATTGCCTCATCTTGTCCCCTATCCGCAAAGTGTTCACCCTTCTGAGTCCCTCAACTCGAGGGTTGATATCCTTTGCATAATGCCGTTATCACTTCTGTTTTACGTATAGCTTCTGCGCTGTTCCCATCTCCGGCAACACAGCCGGAAACCTCTGTTTTCCCTTTTTCTCTGACCTACGGTTTACTATGATAACCTTTGCAGTTATGAAAACAAAATGAAACAAAAAGAACCCACACCCCCTCCCCCGATACGTTTTTTCGTCCCCTCTCACGGGGACAACGCTTTAAAGCCTGATATTCAACGGTTTGTCAACGATTGCAAAATCAAAAAACACATGCTGATCATTGAATGAAATTCATCATTCATCAGCCCCCGATTGGCGTGTCATGAAACACATCACTGCAAATTGTTTCATTTTTTTTCCTGAAAACGTATGCCACACACCGTGACTACAGTGGGGGTATCCCTTATCAATCCACCCCAGGCCATCACAATCAGCCCGTCGGCATTGACGGGCTGCGGAAGGGTAATGAGACTCGGCTCTCAGCGGCCAGTGCCGTACACGGAATCGGTGCCGCGTAGTACGAGCTGGGCGCGCACAATCTCATGCGCGTTCTCAAGCGGCTTGCCTTCGATAAGCTTCATGGCCTTTTGTGCGGCCGCGCGACCCATCGCATACGGATCCTGGCGCATGGTGGTCAGGTTCACAGTGTCGGCGTACGGCGAATCGTCGAAGCCGATAATCGAATAGTCACTCGGCGTGTGGTGGCCGTAACGTTCCAAACGCAACACCAGCGGAATCGCCATCATATCCATCTGGCAGCAGATCGCGTCCGGGAACTCGTCCAACGCAAGCAGCGCGGTCAACGCCGAGTCGGCGAAGGTCTTGCCACGCGGCACAGAGACGACGCGCCACTTGAAGTCATGGGAGGCCCCCATCGTCTTGCAGGCGCGGATGAAGCCCTGTCCTCGCGCATCGATGGAGGAATTAATGGAATCGACCGCATCGGAGCACACGTACACGATATTCTTGTGCCCCAGATTGATCAGATGCTGGGCGGCGGTGAACATGCCGTCCTCATCGTCGATGGAGATGGTGGCGTCGAAGCCGCTTTGCGTCGGCGTATTGATGCCGATGATCGGCACGTGGATGCGTTTGAGCTGCTGGATTTCCTTCGGATCCACGCCGAACGACGTTACGAATACGGCGTCCACGTTGCGGCGGACGGGCAAATTCGTGAAGAATTCCTTGCGATTTTCGGCGGTGTCGACATGCTGGAACAGCGATACGTCATACCCGGCATTATGCATGACGGATTCGATTCCAGCGAACACTTCCGTATTGAACCAGCTAGTGATCTCTTCATTCATCAGCATCGCCACACGGTACGATTGGCCGGATTTCAGCGACGTGGCGGAACGGGAGATGTTGAAATCAAGCTTGTCGGCAGTTTCCAGCACCTTGCGACGTGTACGTTCGGACACCAGTTCCGGACGCGTGAACGCGCGCGATACCGTGGAAATCGACACACCCGCGGCCTTGGCCACCTCGCGAATGCCTGCTCTATCCATCTCTCAACCCCTTTGCGGTTTCTGCATCATAATCACAAACGTTCCCAGCCTTGGAAACACTTGCCCGAGCGGCAATGCTCTCCCATATTGCTACTATTATACTGCGAACGTTGTCAAAAATCACGCTAATGTTGCACCAATAGCACAAAATATCAAAATAACTGGATAAGCCGCGTAAAAAGCCCACTTCGTCCACTGCCGCTTATAACCCAACTCGCCGTTGTAATAATGCACGAATGCAACGCCAATGCCAGGCATAATCATCATCACCGCGCCAAACAGGCCGGCAGTGAACATCATCGAATTCTCATGCTGGCGCATCGACGTGAAAATCAGCACGAAACCAAGCGTCACCGAGCCGACGCTCATCATATGCTGGCGCAGGCCGACGCGCAGCAGCAGATCCCACAACAGTCCGATCAACACCAGACCGACCGACAGCACAATCTTCATTGACTTCTGGTAGCGCGCCGCCACCCAATCCAACACGACAAGCACAACGAACGCGATGAACAGACCGAAAACAGGGTTCTGCGAGCCAAAATCGAAAGCCTTATGCGACGTGCAGAGGTCGTACGGCACCTCACACACCACGGCGAGGATGAACAGCCGTAGACCATACGCGACGCGACTATGTGTTTCACGGAAACCCTGCACCAGCAGCCACGCGTAGATCGGAATGGCGAACCAAGATATGACCTCGCTTAAGACCATCGCCGTGAGCGACGTCATATTATTGACGTCGGAACCGAAAAACAGCGGCACAATGGTGGTGCTACCAGCTGACAGAGCCAACGCCACAGCGCCGATGACCTTGAGCTGGAACACCGTCAGTCCGCGGTGCTTCTTCTTGGTACGGCGAGCGCCGCCGAATCCGATCTGTTCAATCGAATCAGCTCCAGCACCCTGCTCGGCATAGCTTTCCATATGTCCTCCTCAGTTCCGCATACGGCCTTTCGTGCGCCCAAGACGCCCAGTACGCCCAAGACGCAACCTACGCGCGTTTCACGCGTTCAGCACGAATTTCAGCAGACCGTCGTAGTCGGCACCGGTAAACGAACATACCGCATGCTCCGACTTGGGCGGGTCGCTCATCGGCGAAATTTCCGTACGGAAGTATGCTGCGTCGAGACCGGCGGAATTGGCTCCGATAATATCGTTTGCTTCATCGTTGCCCACCATGAGCGCGTTTTTTGCGATTACGAACTCGCGGTCGAGAGCCAGCATGTACAAGTCGCGGGCAGGCTTGCGGATTTTCTCTTCGCTGGAGATAATCACGTCGTCCAGTACGTTCGCCAAGCCGGTCATTTCCAGTTCGGGGCGAGTATAGCAGGCTTGTGCGTTGCTTAGCAGCGCCACGACGACGCCGGCCTCCTGCAATGCTTCGATCATGTCGAGTGCGCCCGGATACAGGCGGATCATGCTGGTGCTGCCCTGCCGGAACGCCCATGCGGCTTTCAGCGCGGCTTGCGGCAGTGCCAGTTTCTTTTCAGCCTCCTCACTACGGTTCATCAGCAGCGACCGGTAGACCGGCAGGATATCGAATTCATCCCATCCGTTACGGACGATTGCACGATCGGCTTGATGGACCATTTCGCGGGCCTCAAGTTTTTCGAAGCGTTCGCGCATTTCGTCGACCGATTCGTAGTCGGCACCCAGTTCGCAAACGCAGTCATATAGCGCCTGCCAGGCGGTTTCGCTCTGTTCGTCTGTACGAATGTCGATCAACGTCCCGTAGAGGTCGAAAAATACCACCTCATATCGTGGATTATGAGCTCCGGCTCCCACTTCTCGTATCCTTTCTGGTTTTCCGGCCCCATTGCCGTATCGGTTACGGCGACCGCAGCTTTGCGGTCGCCGTTTTGTAGCTTCCCTACTGAGAGTATTACTGCAACCGCCAGATTGCAAACGTATGCGGTGGAACAATCAAATAATCGCCATCACCTGCGCTCACATTGCCTTCCACCGGACTGACGGACGAGCCGAGACCACACCAGTATCTCCGTATTCCGCCAATCGGTTCCAAACCCGTTACGGCCACGTCAATAACGCCGACGTGTCTGCCTGGATTGGCGGCCATCAGATAATCGCCGACGCGGAACACGAGTTCGTCGCCTTCCGTATCGACGATATTGCGATTGCCGTCGAACCACTGTGGATCAGACTTGCGCAATGCAATCAACTTCGCGTAATACTCAATCAAATCGCGCTTCTGCCATGCACGGTTCCAATCGAGCCAGTTAAGCTCTTTGGCGGAATCGTAAGAATCAGAGCTGCCGAATTTGGTACGTGCGAACTCCTCGCCGGACAGCATGAACGGGATGCCGGCGGAGGTAAGCGTGATACCCACAGCCAGCTTGTTGGCGTCCATCACGTCGGTCAGCGCGGCCGCAATCTGCGGACCGACACCGGCCAGCCCTTCCGCCGAGAAATCGGCGTCATACATGACTTTTGGCACATCCACGGTATTTTCGTTAACGCCTTCGGCCACGGTGCTGCCCAACGAACCAGCCGCAAAGCTCGCGCACAACTTGTCCCACAGCGTGAGGTCGTCGTGCGCGGACACGTATTGAATGACCTGGCCTGCCACTCCTTCCGAATGTTTGCCGCGACGCCACGCGTCCACGGCCTCACGCACAGCCGCTACGTTCTCGTGCATGCCACCGTTCACATAACCCGGGCGGTCCGAGAAGAACACATGGCCCTTGATGGTGTCTCGCGTGGTGTCGCAGAAGTGGCCGATGCGACTGTCAAGCTTCGACAGGCCTGACTTGTCAGCCAGCACGGTGTCGCTGGGCAGCGGCGCGGTGGCGCCCGCGGACCACGGTTCGCCGTACATGAGGATGTCGCGTCCACGGCCGGGAATCTCGTCCAGCGCGGCACGCACGGCATTCATGGTGTCCACGTCGATCAGACCCATCAGGTCGAAACGGAAGCCGTCCATGTGGTATTCGCGCGCCCAGAACGTCACGGATTCCACGATGAACCGGCGGAACATCTTGCGTTCGGTGGCCATATCGCAGCCGCAGCCGGATCCGTTGGCCAGCGCGCCGTTGGGCTTACGGCGCAGGAAATAGTCCGGCACCGACCGCTCAAACCAATTATCGGGCGAGAACATGTGGTTGTAGACCACGTCCATGATCACTTTGATGCCGGCGTTGTGCAGCGCCTGCACCATCTGCTTCACTTCGCGGATGCGCACCGACCCGTCGAACGGATTGGTGGAATACGAGCCTTCCGGCACGTTGTAATTGACCGGATCGTACCCCCAGTTGTAGCGATCGCAGGTCTCTTCGTCCACGGAACCGAAATCGTAAATCGGCATGAGCTGCACCGCGGTGACGCCAAGTTTCTTGAGATATGCGATGCCCGTGGGAAAGTCGGGATGCCCGTCCAGAGACGTACCGTCGTCGGTGAACGCCAGATACTTGCCCCGATGCGATTCGGGGAAACCGCCGGCGGGATCATTGCTGAAATCGCCCACATGGGTTTCCCAGACCACCGTCTGCGCAAGCGGCACGTCCGGCATATGGTCGCGGTACCAACCATCCGGATTGGTGCGGCTGAAGTCCACGACCATGCTGCGCCGGCCGTTCACACCGGCCCCGCGCGCCCACGGGTCGGCGATGCGGTCGACGGAACCGCAATCGCGTTCGATCAAAAAGTCGTAATACACGCCGTGCATGTTGTCGGCGAAATCGTACGTCCAGGAACCATCGGATTCCGGACGCATCGTGTACTGTCCAATCAGAGCGTCGCCGCTTTCCCCCATGGAGCCACGCGAGAACAGTCTCAGGGTCACCTTCTGTGCGGAAGGAGCCCAGAGAGCGAACTGGGTGCCGGTTTCAGTAACAACGGCACCCAGCGGCCGTTCCAGACACAGCGGGAACGGTTCGGCGACGCTCGTGTTCGGCTGTGCGAAGCTGTCTACGAGCGTCATATCCTTTGCCTTTCTTTAGCCCTTCACGGAGCCCGACATGGACTCCTGATAGAAGCGCTGCATCACAATGAACAGGATGGCGATCGGAACGGAGATCACGACCGCGGCCGCGGCGAAGCGGGCAAACCAGTTCTGGATATATTCCTTCTGCAGCATGAGCCACAGGCCCAATGCCACGGTGTAGTTGGATTGCGTACGGCAGATCACCTTGGCCATGACAAAGTCGAGCCACGGGGTCAGGAAGCCGATGATGGCCTGGTAGACGATCATGGGCTTGCAGATCGGGATGATGATCTTATGGAACACCTGGAAACGGGTGCAACCGTCGAGCAGGGCGGCTTCGTCCAGCGAGGTCGGAATGGTGTCCATATAGCCCTTCATCACGTAGAAGCCAGCGCCGGAACCGGCGGAGTACACGAGAATCAACGCCACGGTAGTCATGGTGCCGCTTGACAGGCCCAAGGCCTTCAAGATGAAGTAGATGGCGGTGACGGCCATGATACCCGGGAACATGCCAAGAATCAGCACAACGTTCATGAAAGTCTTGCGCACACGGAAACGCATACGGCTCATGCAGTATGCCACGGAGAGCACGAAGATCAGAGAAATCGCACAGGTGAAGCAGGCGATGATGAACGTGGTGCCGAACATCTTCGGGAAGTCCAACACGTTGCGGTCGGTGAACAGCACCCTATAGTTGTCCAGAGTCCACTCCTTCGGGAAGAAGGAGCTGGTGTACGGGGCGGTGTTCTTATTGAACGACTCCGCGAACACCCATACGATTGGGACGAGCCAGATGACGGCCAGAATGGCCAGGAACAAGTGGGCGAACACGTCGCCGGTGATACGGCGGATCTTCTGGTCGTGCAGAAGGCCGTGGCTTTCCACTTTGGTTGCGGAATGCTTGTTGCTCATCGGAATGCCTCCTCATTCTTATAGGAGCCGGAATTGCGGTAGGTGATCAGCGAAACGATGGCCAACACGACGAAGGTCATGATGCCGATCACGGCACCGAGATTGTAATCCTGCTTGTCCACGGTCAGCTTGTACAGCCAGGTGATAAGCAAATCAGTGGAGCCTGCGGAATCGCCCAATGGCGTAGGATCGCCGCCGGACAGCAGGTAAATGACGTTGAAGTTGTTCACATTGCCCGTGAAGGTGGTGATCAGGTACGGAGTGAGCACGAAGATAATGTACGGCATGGTGATCTTCGTGAAGATCTGCCACCAGTTGGCACCGTCGATCTTCGCCGCCTCATACTGATCGGCCGGAATGTTCTGCAGAATACCGGTGATCTGCATGATGGTGTACGGGATACCGACCCACAGGTTGATGATGATCACGGTGACGCGGGCCCAAGTGGCGTTGGTGAAGAACGGCAACGGGCCGTCAATCCAACCCCACGTCTGCAGCATGCGGTTCACCGCACCCTGCGGCTGGAGCATGGTGTGCATGACCAACAGGGACACGAACTGCGGAACGGCGATGGACATGGAGAAGCAGGCACGCCAGAAACCCTTGAAATGGGTGGTCTTGCGATTGATGATCATAGCCACGAACATGCCGAAGAAGAAGTTCAGGAAGGTGGCGAAGAAGGCCCAGACCAATGTCCACACCAGCACACGTCCGAACAGTGCAGCGTTAACAGTGCCGCCGCTGTTGGAGAAAACCTTGGCGAAGTTCTCAAAGCCGACCCAGTGGAACAGCACGAGGTGCTTGTGGTCATAGCTGGTGAATGCCATTGAAATCATGAAGATCAACGGCAGCACGGTGAACACGACGATGCCCAGCGTGGGCAGGAACATCAGCAGAACGTGCGCCTTGGCATCGAGCAGCTCGCGGACATCGTCCATGAAGCTCGGAGCCTTGCCGTTCTCCTCGAGCAGCACCTGGGACTTGTATGCAGAGCGCACGGACATGACCCACAGGCCGATGAAGGCAGCGGTGATAACCAGAGTGGCGACACCGTACAACAGGATGACCACGGAACGGTCAGGTTCGGTGTAGACCCAGAAGCCGTCGACCAGCTTCTTGCCGCCTGCATTGGTGCCCAAGGTCGGCAACTTGGAAAGATAGTCCACACCATTGATTGCCATGAACACGAAGTATGCGATTTCCAGCGCCAGCATGGCAATGCCCTTGACATACTGCTTGCGCACGATATCGCCAAGACCAAACACCACTGCGGAAAGCTTAGTGAACAGGTCACCACGCCGGAACGCCGCCCTTACCGTGTAAGGCGACGGAGAAACATAATCAGCACCCTGCTTCCGAAGGCGCTTCATCTCCCGCGGGGAAAGAGTTGTTGCTGTCATTTCGACTGCCCTCTCATATGGATATTGAAAGATAAAAAAAGCTTTGCTCCCGGACAAGGGGAAGGAGAATTTAAAAACCTTGCCCGGGAATGCAAAGCTCGGAGGAGGAGTGAGCCACTATGCAAAGTGGAGAGAGACACCGCGACTCGAAGCGTCTCTCAAAGCTGCAGGATGGCTGGGGGGATTTGGCAGTGCCAACCACCTGCATTCTTCAGTTATTGGATTTTTAGAATTACTGATTTCACTCAGCGATCTTGCCACCGGCCTGCTTGACCCAATCCTGGTACTTGGCGGCAGCGTTGTCCTTGGTGATTTCCTTGTTGACCAGGGCCTTGCCGAAGGTTTCGGCCGGAGTCCACCAATCGTTCATGCCAGACAGACCGGACTGCAGGAGGGCGGTGTTGGCCATGGTGTCGGCCTGGGCCTTGGCTGCGACGTCGTCGGTGGTCAGATCAGACAGGGACTTGTCGGTCGGCGGGATGGCGCGCATCTCGTAGTGCAGCTTCTGAGCTTCGGTGGAGCCGAGGTAAGCCGCGAACTGAGCGGCGGCCTTCGGGTTCTTGGCGTTCGGGTTGTAAGCAGCGGCCTTGGTGGCGGCGAAGGACTTCATCTGCTTCTTCTGGCCGTTCACGGTGAAGGTCGGCAGAGAGGTGGCGGCGTAGTTGTCACCCAGGGCCTCCTTCACGTCCTTAGCGGACCAGGTACCGGAGAACAGCACGTCGGCGGAGCCATCCTTGATGGCTGCGAGGCCGGAAGCGCCATCGTCGTTGGAGAAGTTCGGGTTGGCGACCACATCAACCAGATAAGAGGTGATATCGGCGCCGTCCTTCGGGAAGACCATGCCTGCGTCAGCATCATTGCCCTTCTCGCCGAACAGGCTCAGGCCATCATAGAAGCCGTTGATGTACCAAGAATTCTGCAGGGAGAACGCGACCTTGGCCTTGGAAAGGATGGTATCGAAGTCCTTGGCCTCATCCTCGGTGATCTTGGACTTGTTGTAGTACATGAACCACGTGTTGTCGGTGTACGGCACGCCATAGAGCTTGCCATCGGTGCCGGTGACGGAGTTGACTTCGAGGTCGCCGTTCTGTTCCTTCACCTGCTTCTCAGCGTCGGTGCCCAGCTGGCCAATGGCCTTGGCGTCCATTAGAACACCCAACTGATCGGAAGCGAACATATAGACATCGGCCGCCGCGGACGGATCAGTGCTGACCTGCTTGGAAGCATCGCCTTCGGAGACCACGTCATTCTTCCACGTGATATTGTATTCCGGATGCGCCTTGGCGAAGTTCTCTTCGACCTTGCCCAGCCAGTTGGTGTCCTTGGCCTGGTCTTCCTGCGGGGCCCACACGCTCAGCGTGACGGCCTCGGTGGAGCCGGAAGCGTTCTTATCGCCACCGTCGGAGGGGCCACCGCACGCAGCGAGCGGAACCAGCATAGAAACGGCAGCAGTAAGTCCGATTGCCTTCTTCCAATCGATCTTCATTGATCTTCCTTTCTTCACATAACCTTGTGTTCCTCAACATCTCCGGTTAAATGGTACGGACCAAAACCCTGCATACGTTCACATCATCGTTCTTGGATGATTACCAACAACACTGGGGCCACCAAAAATGTATCAGTGATTGTTAGTGTAGCACATTTCTGCCAACGTTTGCAATTCAGCGTTATGATTGTTTCAAAGAAACACCGCAAACCGCGAAATATCAAGGAGACACACCCTCATGCTTCCCCCCGCGAAACACCCCCACCCCAAATGGCTTGCCGACGCAATTTTTTATGAAATCTATCCACAGTCCTTCGTCGACTCCAATGGCGACGGCATCGGAGACATCCCCGGAATCACTTTAAAACTGGACTACATCAAGGATCTCGGATGCAACGCGATCTGGCTCAATCCCTGTTTCGACTCGCCATTCAAAGACGCCGGCTACGACGTGCGCGACTACAAAAAGGTGGCATCACGCTACGGCACCAACGACGATCTCATTGCGTTGTTCGACGCCGCCCACCGGCGCGACATGCACGTGATCCTCGATCTCGTGCCAGGCCACACCAGCGAGGAACACGAGTGGTTCCACCGCAGTTGCAAGGTCGAGCGAAACAATTATTCCGACCGCTACATCTGGACAGACTCATGGATCTCCGGTGGCGACGGACTGCCATTCATCGGCGGCGAATCGCCCCGCAACGGTACCTACATCTTGAACTTCTTCAAATGCCAGCCGGCGCTCAACTACGGTTTCGCGCACCCCGAACGTAGCTGGCAGAAGCCAGCCCTTGGTCCGGACGCGAAGGCCACTTGCGACGCGATGGTGGACGTCATGCGGTTCTGGCTTTCCCGTGGCGCAGACGGCTTCCGCGTGGATATGGCCGACAGCCTCGTCAAAAAGGACGATGAGGGCAAGCCTTACACCATCCGCACCTGGCAGTACATGTTCGCCCGGATCCGCCCGGCCTTCCCCGAAGCCGCGTTCGTTTCGGAATGGGGACGGCCAGAGGAGTCGATGGCCGCCGGCTTCGACATGGATTTCTATCTCGATTGGCGTTGGGACGGCGTTCCCAACGGCTACAACATGCTGTTGCGCAACGTGGACGACCCGTTGAGCCGCAAGGGCGACAAGAGCTATTTCAACGCCGATTCCGGCACGCCGATCAGCGAATTCCTGGACGAGTACGAGCCGCGTCTGCGCGAAGCGGAAACGGCCGACGGAAATTTTAATTTCATCACCTGCAACCACGACACCGCACGCGTGGCGCCGCGACTGTCGCAGCGCGAAATCGCCCTGGCATACTGCACGCTGTTCGCGATGCCGGGCGTGCCGTTCCTGTATTACGGCGACGAAATCGGCATGCGATACCGCGCACTGCCCGGCAAAGAAGGCGGCTACGTGCGCACCGGTTCGCGCACACCGATGCAGTGGGGTGCGAACGACGCATCCGGAGCACTTCACGTGTCCGATTCTGCAGAATCGGACACTCGGGCTGGCGATGTGACCGGTGGCAGCTACCTGCCCGCCGACCCGTCCGCCGACGCCCCGACCGTCGCCGCACAGCAGGCCGACGCCGAATCACTGTGGCATACGGTGCGCTCCATACTCCACGTCAAGGGGGAATGCGACGCCTTGCGGTCGGGGGCTACGTTCCATGCAATCGAACGCGATAGAGTGTTCGTTTTCGAGCGTTCCACCCACCTGCAGAAGCTGATCATAGCCGTCAATCCAAGCCGCGATTGCAAAGCTTTGCAGTTACCAGATGGTAGTTATCGGACGATTTTCAGCATCGGCGAAAACGAAATTAGCGGCACTTCGCTGCGTCTAGGTCTGCAAAGCTTTGCAATTCTCGAAGCCGAGTAGCAGACGAGCAATGCCCCGTTGGAATAATCGTTTGCAATGCGGAGCGCTGCGCCTTCGTATTGCAAACGATAGTCAATATGGAAAAACAATTCCGGTTATCTATATTCCTGAAATTAGAGCAAAATCGCAATATAGCAACACTCTCTTACCGCAAAACACGCTTTGAAAACGATATCATACCGTGATATAGTTATCTTTGGTGCGAATGCCACCAGCATCGAAGCTGCGGCAATCGCAAGCAATGTAGCATGTCAGCCGTCACAAACGGCGCGGAAAGAAGGGACCTATGACACAGACCCAGCAGACCGAAAGCGCAGAACGCATCGCACGGCCTCTTATCCAGCTCGCCAAGCTCAATGGCATTTCCACGTCGTATATCGACCAGCTCGGCACCTATGTGGAAATCCGCGACGAAGTGCTCGTCTCCGTATTGGCCGCACTCGGCGTGGACGCATCCAGCGACGAAGCGATCACCGCCTCCTATGCGGCGACCCAGCAGCGCATCGCAGACACACTTGTTGAGCCGACCGTCGTGAAGTTCATCGGCAAGGAAGCCGTCACGCCAATCCGCGCGAAAGGAAACGACGTGGCGCTGAAGCTGACGTTGGAAGACGGCACGGAATATGCGGGCGATCTGACCGCGTATCTGACGGGCTCGAACGCAGATGACGGCTCGCTGCAACTGACGCTGCCGGACGATATTCCCGCCGGCTACCACACGCTGGCCGTCGATGCCGGCCCGCTGCACGCCGAAGCCGCGCTGATCTGCGCACCGGCACGCATCGAACTGCCGCCAGCAGTAGCGGAAAAGCAACGTTGGGGCTGGATGGCACAGATGTATTCCATCCGTTCCGCTGAATCCTGGGGCGTGGGCGACTATGGCGATCTGAAGCTGCTGCTGTCCGACGCGGCAACGAAATCGCATGCCGATTTCATGCTTATCAACCCGATTCACGCCACCGCGCCGGTGCCGCCGCTGGAGCCGTCGCCGTATCTTCCCGAATCGCGTCGTTTTCTCAATGTGACGTACATCCGTCCGCAGGATATCGCTGAATATGCGGAACTCAACGAGGCGGACCAGGCCGAAGTGGCGCGTCTGCACGCGGAAGTCTCGCCAGCCAACGACAGTATCGAGCCGCTCGACATCAATTCCGCTTGGTGGCACAAGCGCCAGGCGCTGCAGCTTGTGTACAACGTGCCGCGTTCCGTCGAGCGTCAGGCCGCGTTCGACGCGTTCAAGGAGGCCGCGGGTCCGGATCTGCGCGCGTTCGCCGCATGGTCGGTGGCGTTCCAGGTGTGGGGCGCGCCGTGGGAAGGCACGTGGTTCAAGGACACGAACCGCGATTCGCCTGAAGTGGTGAAGCTCATGCGCGAGCACGCCGATATGGTCGATTTCGAATGCTGGCTGCAGTGGATCGCCGACGAGCAGGTGACAGCCGCGCAGAACGCCGCCCGTGACAGCGGTATGGCACTCGGCCTCATGCAGGATATGGCCGTGGGCGTGCACTCGCTCGGCGCGGACGTGTGGTGGAATCCGGAACGTTTCGCAGTAGGCAGCGTAACCGTGGGCTGCCCACCGGACTTCTACAACCAGCAGGGTCAGGATTGGGGCCAGCCGCCGTTCAATCCGAATTATCTGGCCAAAACTGGTTATGGCGTGTACCGCGAGATGGTGCACAACATGTTCTCGCACGCGGGCGCGGTGCGCATCGACCATGTACTCGGCCTATTCCGTCTGTGGTGGATTCCGCAGGGCGAAGGCGCGCGCGGTGGCGCGTACGTTACGTACGACTATGAGGCGATGATCGCGATCCTGACCATTGAAGCGTCCCGCGTGAACGGTTTGGTGGTCGGCGAGGATCTGGGCACCGTGCCTGATTACGTACGCACGGTACTCGGCGAGCACGGCCTGCTGGGCTGCATGGTGGAATGGTTCGCCCGCGTGGACGACTCCCCCAACGCCGGCGACCCGTACGCCGATCCGTCCACGTACCGCAAGTACGCGCTGGCTTCCGTCACCACGCACGACCTGCCGCCGACCGCCGGCTACCTGCAGTTCGAGCACGTCAAGCTGCGCGAACAGCTGCACCTGCTGTCCGGCCCGGTCGAGGAGTTCCAGGCTTCCGCCACCGCCGAACGCGACGCGATGATGGACCGTCTCGTGGAGTCCGGCCTGATCACGCCGGAAGTGGCGGGCGATGTGGAAGGCCACATCCAGGAAATCGTCGAGGCGATGCACAAGATGCTGCTCAAGTCGCCGTCCGTGCTGCTGCAGGCCGCGCTGGTGGATGGCGTGGGCGAGACGCGCACGCAGAACCAGCCGGGCACGTCCAGTGAATACTCCAACTGGCGTGTGCCGCTGGCAGGCCCGGACCTCAAGGTGGTGCACACCGATGAGGTGTTCGATCTGCCGCGCGTGCAATCGCTTGCCGCCATCATGAACGGCGAGAAGTAGCGTTTAAACTTACCATTCCCCTTTCCTTACAAACCAAAATTCCGGTCCTCCTTGTGGAGGGCCGGAATTTTTCATATATGCAAGGCGATTTGGGAGCGGTTAGGCCGCCTGAGAACAATCGCAACCTCAGCCAGCAGTGCAACGGCCAGATTCAGCGGTCGATCAGCCCAGCAGCAGCCAGACTGAGGCGTCGCTATCCAGCTTGCCGTCGTCCGTCAACGGCACGGAATTGGCGATGGCGACCGCATCGTCCGGCAGGGCGATCGGCTCGTCGCCGAAATTGGTGACGGACAGGAATCGACGGCCTTCCGTGGCCGGACGCGAGTAGGCGACCACCGTATCGCCCATGTCCAGCAGGTCGGCGGACGTGTCTCCGGTTGCCGTCAGCACCGTCTGTCGCAACTGCAACAGCTTGCGGTACAAGTGCAGCATGGAACCGTTGTCATCGGCCTCGACGTCGGCCGCGAAATCCTTGAACCAGGCCGGCTGCGGCAGGTGCGCGTCGGCGGAATCGCCCTGCTCCGGGCCGAAACCGAACGTGCCGCCGGTGATGAAGTCCGGGCTCCACGAAGCCGGTTCGCCGCAATCGGCAGCCTTCCACGGCATCGGTGCACGGCAGCCGTCACGACCCTTGTCGGTGAAGTTGCGACGGGTGTTGAACGGCGTCGGATCCTCAAGACGATCCCACGGAATGTTCGCCACTTCGAACAGGCCCAGTTCCTCGCCCTGATACACGTAGGCGGAACCCGGCAGGCCCAGTTCCATCAGCGCGGCTGCGCGGGCGCGACGGGTGCCGAGCTCACGATTCTCGCGGTAGGTCTCTCCGTCACGCAACAGCCAATCGTGCGCCAGCTGGTGGTACGGAGCGTCCTTCACCTGCGGCAGACCGAAACGCGACGGACTGCGCGGCACATCGTGGTTGTTCATAACCCACGTCGTGGTGGAACCGTGCGTTTCCTCGGCGGCGCGCAAGCCGTCAGCAATGGCCGTACGGAACTCGTCGGCGAACCAGTTGGCTTCGGCGAACTCGAAATTGAACACCTGGCCGAGCTCGTCGGTGGACGCGTACAGATGCTGCGATTCGGCCTTCACCCACGCCTCGCCGACGGCGAAACGCGGCGGATTGTACTCGTTGAACACCTGACGCCATTCGCGGTAGATGTCGTGCACTTCCGGACGGTCCCACAGCGGGCTGAACGCGCCGTCCGCCGGCAGCACATGCTGCACCGCGGCCGGATCCATGTCGGCCAGCGGCACGGAATCGAGGTCCTTGGCCAAGCCGTGCGCCACGTCGATGCGGAAGCCGTCGGTGCCGTGGTCGGACCAGAATCTCAACGTTTTCTTGAATTCCTCGTGCACGTCCGGATTCTTCCAATTCAGATCCGGCTGCTCCTTGGCGAACATGTGCAGGTACCACTGTCCGTCATCGACCTGCTGCCACGCCGGGCCGCCGAACAGCGACTGCCAGTCGTTCGGCGGCAGCTCGCCGTGCTCGCCGCGGCCTTCGCGGAAGATGTAGCGGTCGCGTGCGGCCGAACCGCGGCCGGCGGCGAGCGCCTCGATGAACATCTTGTGCTTGTTGGACGTGTGGTTCGGCACGATGTCGACGATCACCTTGATGCCGGCTTCATGCGCGGCGGCGGCCATCGCGTCGAAATCGGCCATGGTGCCGAGGCGCGGGTCCACGTTGCGGTAGTCGATCACGTCGTAGCCGCCATCGGCCAGGTCGGACGGGTAGAACGGGCTCAGCCAGATCGCGTCGATGCCGAGATTCTTCAGGTAATCCATTTTCTCGGTGACACCGGCGATGTCTCCCAACCCGTCGCCGTTCACGTCTTTGAAGCTGCGCGGGTAGATCTGGTAGACGACGGCTTGCTTCCACCAATCGTCACGCATGTTGTT
>ENA-ORIC01001372-ORIC01001372.1-human-gut-metagenome-genome-assembly--contig:-NODE-1372-length-23833-cov-8.252021_pt1 | contig 23833 bp, 28 predicted proteins | sample MGYA00243023_ERZ508732 | MGnify/ENA primary metagenome ERZ508732 (study PRJEB26277, sample SAMN04329767) | human gut metagenome | biome: human-associated habitat | host: Homo sapiens | place: USA...
ATTATGTGAAAGATAAAGGTTTTGTCAGCGCCGAAGCCTTGTGGATAGGTGCAGAACTTATTGATAAAAATGGAAATGTCGTCCTTGTTGAACAGCTTTACCGAGAAAACTTAGGTGATGAATCGGTTAAGGTTTATAACTTTCAGGTCGATGATTATCATACATATTTTGTCAGTGAGTATTGCATTTTGGTTCATAATGCAGGCGACTTGTATGCAAGAGGTAAATATAGAAAGTCAACGCACGAAAAAATGAAAGCGGAAGCCCCTAGAGATGCTGATGGTAATATGATATGTCCGACTTGTGGTAAAAAAATTCCAGAAACTATTACCCAAAATGGCAGAACACGTGTTGGGTATGATGGAGATCATTATCCGACAACTTGGAGTGAGCGTGTACAAGAAATGAAGAAGTGGCCAACTGCTCCAACGAGAAAACAAGTTCTTGATATTTACAATCAAGATGTTAGAGCACAATGTCCCAATTGCAATCAAGGACATATGTTTGAAGGTGTTAAAGGAGATTTTGCAAAATGAATGTAGGAGAGTTATTACTAGACCATTACGAACATTTTTTAGGTGACTATATTGGTGCAGATGTTTATAGTAATGGGGAGCAAGAAATTCAGATACTAGGTTTTCCTAAAGTGATTGAAAATAGTATGGTATTTATCACGTTAGGAGTATCAAAGTATTCTGATATGATAAACAATCAGTGTGAGATTGCTTTGGCTGTGGACGAAAGTTACGATGAATGTGCTGAAGTGTTAGCAAATGCAGTTTTCTATATCTTATCAAATAGAATGAATTTTGGAAAAGGTATTCTTATTGAGGGCGTAGAAAATATTAATGCTAGTTTTGCAGAGAAATACAATAAAACAGCTTTGTATTTTACAAATGTGTTTGTACTACCGGAAAACTTTGCTTTTGTAAATGATGTATGCTGTATTTATATGTGTCTCTTTGTTTCTAAAGATGAAGCTGAATTTATCAAGAAATATGGTAGCGAAAAATTTGAAGACCTTCTAGAAAATAGTGATGTTGATGTTATTGATTTAAAGCGAAAATCTGTTTTATAAAAAAATTGAAAACGCCTTATTAATACAGTGGCTTTTTGAATATGTTCTTAACTTGTAGACAATAACAGAAAAATACATTTAGTTGCTCAAATAATCCGTGAATACTTGCATGACGAAACAGTTAAGGTTTATAATTTTAAAGTAGAAGATTACCATACTTATTTTGTAGGTGACAGTAGTTTACTTGTACATAATGCGGAATACTCCCCAACAAAGCCTCGTTATGGTGAGAGAAGAATTTCTGATGAAGAATACGATGAACTTAGATCACAGACACCGTCGCGCAAAGTAAGGCAGAAAGTTAATGAAAATAACATAATTGGAGCGGATGATCCTGCTATACATGGAAAGAAAATAGAGGGATCTTTAGAGGCTGATCATATAGTATCTATGGATAAAATAACCAAAATTGAGAACTTTGATAAGCTTTCTACAGAAAATAAGCTTAAAGTGTTGAATTATGAAGATAATTTTACTGGTTTGAGCAAATCGGCAAACGCTTCAAAAGGTGCAAAGTCATATAGTGAATGGACACTATATAAAAAGGAAAATATTCCAATTTCACAAGAATATAGAACTAAAATGATGGTGAAAGAGTCTATTTTAGAACCTATATTACAGGGAATGATAGATGAACTTGCAGGAAAGTAAGGAGTGAGCGTTTTGATGGATAAATTGGATTTTTTAAATAAATATAGGGATAATGTAGAACTGGTATCTATTAATGATGTGGATTCTTTTATTACCAACGAGTGGAAAAATGTTTTTAAGGAAGAAACACAAAACAAACGCGTCAAAAATACAATTAGTATTTGGAAAAAACATTGTGAAAAAGAATTAAGAAACACTATTAATTACTTATCCGAACACCTAATAGATGTCAGTCTGATTAAAACATCATATGGCATATCTGTTATTTATGAATTAATAATGATGGATGGCAGTATTGATTATTATGAAGGACTTTTACCTATTCATGATTATGAAAAAGAACTTTTTATTTGGAATAGTATTCCAGAGTCGTTAAAGTCTTTTTACAGTTTCGTTCATAATGGATTTTATTATTATGCCAGCCAAAATATGGGCATATTACCCGTTCAAAAAGTTACCTGTATGAATGATTATGATTGGGGAATCATTGAGGATTTAAAATTAGACATTCTGTTTAGTATGAAATCGACCTATATTTTCTTTGAAACCGGAATGGGCGGATATGTTTTACTCGATATGCAAAATTATGGTGATGAAAATTCAATTGTGTGGTTTTCAAGGAGAAAACCTATATATAATAAAAATTTCTGGGATATTGTAGATGAATGGATTGTAATGGGATTTAACTAACTATTGTATGTTGGTATGCTGAAAATACCTGTATATCCAAAACTTATTTTAAATTTGCATTTGAATTTTTAAAAATGAAATTTTGGAAAGTATTGCCAACGGAGGTTCGTTCCTAGAAGGTTTCGAAGATGGAGCACTCTCAGGCGCAATAAGCGGTGCAATCGGCGGAGCGGCTTTTGCTGGACTTGGACAGTTAGGTGCAGTTGCCGGTAAAGGAATTAAATGTATGTCCGGCTTTGGTAAATTTATCAAAGGAACAGCATCGGTAACAAAGGTAATGAGTACCGCCATGGGCGGATTTGATACAATAGCACTTGTTGATAAAGCTTTTGGAAACGGTGATATTGCCACATTGAATGCCAAATTACACGAAAGCAAAGCGTATAACATTTTCCAAACAGGTGTAACAGCAACCGCCGTATTTACAGGTGGTATGACTACAACAATGAAATGCTTTGTTGCAGGTACACTTGTTCTTACCGCAAGCGGCTTGGTTGCGATTGAAAATATTAAGCCAGGAGATATGGTTTATGCTGCAGATGCAGAAACATTAGAAGTATCTACTAAGCAGGTTCTTGAAACATATATCAGGGAAACATCAAGTCTTGTTCATCTTACAATAAGCGGTGAAAATATTATTTCAACATATGACCACCCGTATTATGTAAAAGATAAAGGCTTTGTCAGTGCTGAAGCCTTGTGGATAGGTGCAGAACTTATTGATAAAAATGGAAATACTCTTTATGTTGAGCAAATTTATCGTGAAAAACTTGATAATCAGTTCAAAACTGTTTATAATTTCAAGGTAGATGGATTCCATACTTATTTTGTTGGTAGTATGTCAGTACTCGTTCACAATGCCGATTATAATCAATCCACAAAAGAAATAATAGCCGAGCGTACCAAGAATTTGGACACTCAGGAACATCCTGCTAAATATAAGCAGATTAGTGCAAAAGAGAAGGCAAGATTAAGTGCTAAGTTTCAAGATAGAACAATAACCAAAGAGGAGTATAAAATACTTGAATGGAATAAGAAAATTTCTTTTAAACGGCAAGATGCGGTAAATGGATTCTGGGATCAAGAGCAAGTTAGATTGCAAAATGGTGAAAATGGAACACGTAACTGGTCTCCCCAACAGAAAGCTGATATTTTAAGCGGAAAACGCCCAACTTATAACGGAAAAACCATTCAAGGACATCATACATATAGTGTTTCAAAATATCCTCATTTATCTGGAAATAGTGAAGTAATATATCCTACTACTTTTAATGAACACTTAAATGGTTGGCATGGTGGCAATTTCCGGAACAGTCTGCCTGGAGAACCTATTAAAACAATAATTGATTTCTAAGGAGAATACAATGAGAACTGTAGGATTAAAATTGGAGAGTTCAGTATTCACAGCTTCTATTGCTAAAATTATACGTAAATACCAAGAACTTTCCATTTCTCAAATTAAACAGATTGTTTTAAACAATGAATATGTGTTTAAATGTGATATTATACGTGCAAACGGTATAAGGACAATTTTACATATTAAAGATGATTTATCTAAAGAAGGTATAATTAGCTATATATATGTAGAAGGAAAGTTAACGAATGAAGAATATCTGAATAATCTACTTGTATCATATAAGCAAACAGAAAATCAAGTTGAGGCAGAGATGGACAGAGAAGCATTATTAGAAGATGAATAAGTATTTGACGCAAGTACATTAATTTATGATTTGTGTTTGGCTTTTATGCAAGGACAATATAAATTTTTTCTTGCACTCGAAAAAGAAGTGTTGTTAAATGAATCAAAAATCCAACTGCACATGAGGACGCTTGCAAAGTATATACGAAAATCTCGTGTAGACACTTGGTCGATTATAATGGATCGCATACGATTATATTAATAATAAAGTAGCAACACTCAATTAACTGGGGTGATGTCTTGGGAACTTGTATAGGAGGCGTATCTGGAGGGTTGGAAAGTGTTGCCAACGGAGGTTCGTTCCTAGAAGGTTTCGAAGATGGAGCACTCTTAGGCGCAATAAGCGGTGCAATCGGCGGAGCGGCTTTTGCCGGACTTGGACAGTTAGGTGCAGTTGCCGGCAAGGGAATTAAATGTATGTCCGGCTTTGGTAAATTTATCAAAGGAACAGCATCGGTAACAAAGGTAATGAGTACCGCCATGGGCGGATTTGATACAATAGCACTTGTTGATAAAGCTTTTGGAAACGGTGATATTGCCACATTGAATGCCAAATTACACGAAAGCAAAGCGTATAACATTTTCCAAACAGGTGTAACAGCAACCGCCGTATTTACAGGTGGTATGACTACAACAATGAAATGCTTTGTTGCAGGTACACTTGTTCTTACCGCAAGCGGCTTGGTTGCGATTGAAAATATTAAGCCAGGAGATATGGTTTATGCTGCAGATGCAGAAACATTAGAAGTATCTACTAAGCAGGTTCTTGAAACATATATCAGGGAAACATCAAGTCTTGTTCATCTCACAATAAACGGTGAAAATATTATTTCAACATATGACCATCCATATTATGTGAAAGATAAAGGTTTTGTCAGCGCCGAAGCCTTGTGGATAGGTGCAGAACTTATTGATAAAAATGGAAATACTCTTTATGTTGAGCAAATTTATCATGAGAAGCTTGATAATCAGTTCAAAACTGTTTATAATTTTAAAGTAGAAGATTACCATACTTATTTTGTTGGAAATAATAGTGTTTTGGTTCATAATGCTGATTATGTGATAAATAAGTCTGGAAATATAGAGATCACTGATTGGGAAGGATATCCAGAGAATATGCCTAAACCCGAAGGCGAAATGAGCCTGATTAAGGGGGAAAAATATGTAAATGCTAGAAAAGCGGCAAATAATGAAAATGCCAAAATACACAGAAACAATCCTCAGTATAAAGGTAAACAAATCCATGAAATTAAGCCTGTTAAATTTAATGGAAGTCCAATATATCACGATAATAAAATTGTATTAACTAGGAGAGAACACGCTAAATTAACAACATTTTGGAAGAGATTACAGTTACAGATAGATAAAGATTCTGCGATTAATAAAAAATCATAAAGGGAGGAATTGAAAAATGAATGAAACAATACTTAATGTTTTAAAGGCAATGGATAAAGAAGCACCGGCAACAATAGATATGATTGAAAAAGTTGAAAAAGAATGGAATGTCCTTTTACCAAATGAATATAAACAATTGTTATTATTTTCAAATGGGGTGGAAGGTCCAATAGGCGATATGGGATACTTATCAATATGGCCTATTGATGAGATTGTCGAATTGAATCAGGAATATGCTGTAGATGAGTTTTTACCCGGAATTAAATATTTTGGTTCAGATGGTGCAGACATTGCATATGGTTTTGAGTTTGATAAAGATGAGATTTTAATTATAGAAATACCATTTGATTCAGTAAGAAAATCTGATGCAAAAAAGTACTCTGAGTCATTTTTTGATTTTTTGATTGGAAAAGATAGAAATGAATAGTACGCATAAAGTTGAAGTTTAAGTTTGAATTGTATCTTAAATGGAGGGATATATGAAACTTTATGATTCTGGGGAAAAACTTACAAAAGGTAGTTTGGAGCGTTTTGAAAAAATGTTGGGAAAATCCCTTCCATCTGATTACAAAGATTTTATGATGAAAGATAATGGTGGAACTCCGGAAGAAGACCTAGCTTTTAGTTTTATTGATGTTACAACTAATAGTACAAACAATTCTGACATACGAGAGCTGTTTGTTTTCTATGAAGATGAAGATAATGACAATTTTGATGATATTGTTCGCATCTACAATAGTATGGTGAATGAAAATTTGATTCCACCCTTTTTTCTCCCAATCGGCGACGACTCAGGCGGTAATCCAATCTGTATGAACTTATCCGAGAATGAATATGGCTCAGTATGGTTTTGCGACCACGAACTTGAAAATAAAGATACTGGATTCCTTGCATCCAGCAAAATTGCAGACAGTTTTACTGGATTTTTGAGTGCACTTTATAAACTATCTTTTTAAGATGAATACTTAAGGCTAATAGTTTAAGTTATTAATATCGTTATCTTTGATTTGTCGTTAGTATTTCTCGCCCCCAAAATATGATGAAGTCTTTTAAATTTGTTAAACAAGCAATTTACTTGTATTCTAAAGAGTTCTGGTTCTTATTAGTTTATATGTCCAAAACTTATTATAAATTTGCGTTTGAATTTTTAAAAATGAAATTTTGGAAATTATTGCCAACGAAGGTCCGTTCCTAGAAGGTTTCGAATATGGAGCACTCTCAGGCGCAATAAGCGGTGCAATCGGCGGAGCGGCTTTTGCTGGACTTGGACAATTAGGTGCAGTTGCCGGCAAGGGAATTAAATGTATGTCCGGCTTTGGTAAATTTATCAAAGGAACAGCATCGGTAACAAAGGTAATGAGTACCGCCATGGGCGGATTTGATACAATAGCACTTGTTGATAAAGCTTTTGGAAACGGTGATATTGCCACATTGAATGCCAAATTACACGAAAGCAAAGCGTATAACATTTTCCAAACAGGTGTAACAGCAACCGCCGTATTTACAGGTGGTATGACTACAACAATGAAATGCTTTGTTGCAGGTACACTTGTCCTTACCGCAAGCGGCTTGGTTGCAATTGAAAATATTAAGCCAGGTGATATGGTTTATGCTGCAGATGCAGAAACATTAGAAGTATCTACTAAGCAAGTTCTTGAAACATATATCAGGGAAACATCAAGTCTTGTTCATCTCACAATAAGCGGTGAAAATATTATTTCAACATATGATCATCCATATTATGTGAAAGATAAAGGTTTTGTTAGTGCCGAAGCCTTGTGGATAGGTGCAGAACTTATTGATAAAAATGGAAATGTCGTCCTTGTTGAACAGCTTTACCGAGAAAACTTAGGTGATGAATCGGTTAAGGTTTATAATTTTCAAATTGAAGAGTATCATACATATTTTGTTGGTAGAACTATGATTCTAGTCCACAATGCTAAGTATGATGTTGGTAAATATAATGAAATGCCAAACGAGCCTGGAATGGATAAACATCATGTTCCACAAAAAGCAGTGATGAAAAAACTTGATCCAAACTATGATCCTTCCACTGGACCTTCAATTAAAGTTCCTAAAGAAGGACATACTATCAAAGGCCCAAGGGGTATCGTTTCCAGGAGTACCAAGGGCATCAATAGTCCGTCTGAATTAATAATGCGAGATATAAATGAATTGAGGCGAGTATATCCAGATATACCGGAATCATCAATTAACAAACTTATAAATATGTTTAAAGAAATGGGGTATAAACTATGATTGAACAATTTATTGAAGGACTATATAAGAATATTGTAGAAGGGAATATGAAACTTTACAAGCAATTCTTCTTATACGATCCTAATGAAGAGGGAACCATTGAATACTGGAAGAATGCAATAGCATTTTATGACAAACTGGATGATAAGGATAAGGAAATATTGTTTTCTATAATTAAAAGCACAATTGTGGATACAGTTTCTAATGTTCTTGCTGTTCTTGATGGTCATGAAGACATTGATAGAATTAATGTGCAAGTTAAACTGAACGGTCAAGAAAATGATAGCGAGTTACAGGATGCATTTCTTGCTTATGTGGAAGATTTGGATGAGTGATTAACTGAAACCTATACTTACTAACATACCAATGATGGTAAATATATGAGCGACGACGGGATTATCAATAGACTAGATTTGACAAAACTCTTGGAGACAATTCAGCATTATCACAAGATATTAAAGATTAAGTGATCTTTAATTCAGATTATGTTGGAATAAATATATCCAAAACTGATTGCAAATCTGCATTTGAAGTTTTTGTTCAAGGCGGAATGTTGGAAAGTATTGCCAACGGAGGTTCGTTCCTTGAAGGTTTCGAAGATGGGGCACTCTTAGGCGCAATAAGCGGTGCAATCGGCGGAGCGGCTTTTGAGAACTTTGATTTTGTTGTTGCACCCCTCAATAAAGCCGTTGGTGATTGATGTAGAATTATTTGTGATTTAACTTTAAAAGCAATTAATATAGGGCGTGTGAGTTTGCAGCTCACACGCCCTAAATCTGTTTTATTCATTTTTCCTTTTGCGGTTCGGGAAGTACGCTTCCATCCATTCGATATATTCCTCCGGCGTTATTTTGCCGTCGCTGCATTCGTCACGCTTGGTGATCGCCTGATAGCGCCACTTGTTAAATTCGTCCTCTTTCAGTTGATGAACCCGCACACGGGCGGCATAGCGCTTGTAGTATTTGTTGTAGATTGGAACCGCCTTATTGTCGGCGATTTTCGCCTTGTAGTTCTCCAACGCGGCAAGCTGCTGGCAGGTTCGGGTTTCTCCCTCGGCTATGCGGTCGCAGTAGTGCGTGTCATAATTACCTTTCATAATAAAGTATTTGCCGCAGCGCTTGCACTTTCGGAAGCGGACGTTTTGCTCCAGCATTTTTGTCAGCTCCAGCTCCAGCATATCTTTAATAGAACAGCAAACATATCTTGCGCTGATAAACATATGGTGCTGTAAAGTAAACAGAAGTTTGTTTGTGCTGATGCCGTACTTTTCCGCAAACGCCTTTTGCTCGTTGGTAGGCGTGAAATTCAAATTCTTTAAGACGTTAATGATCTCTTTGCCGATTGTACCGTAAGGCATTTTGTCTCCGTCCATAATGTTATGAGAGGTTCTGAATTCTTCTTTTCTTTCAAAGGATGTAGGCATATCGTGAGCGTGTCTGTAGAGATGAAGCCGCTCGCTTGGGTATAAGCTGCCGAGGACTTCGGGATAAAAATCTTCGTCATAGCAAAACTCGATCAGCTCTAAAAACTCCTTTTGCAGAGCAAGCAGATAATTTCCGTAGCGGGCTATGCTTTTACTTGTTTCGGTACTGCTTTTAATGAGCGGTGGAAAAATCGCTGAATAGAGTGAAGCGTAAGCAATGTTATTGATTAAAGGAAACGTAGTATCAAAATCATTATATGTCCTCAGCGTCCACTCTTCGTCGGTCAGTTGATCAGGGTTCTTTTCTGTTTCATCTTCCGGTTTGCTATGATATCCTTCTTCCTCTCCGATACGCTCCAATAGGCTGAATACCGTATATAGCTTTTTAGCCGGAGTCAGAAAATCAGCATAAACAAAATCAAGAATACCCTCGCCGTAATTCAGCGTTACATTTGAGCCGCTCATAATATTGATCATAGCGTTTTCTATTTTTCCTGTATCATCAGTGAACGGTCCTGCTAAACCTGAGGCTCGAAAGTTGTATTTGCTCTTAAATTTTTCAAAGTATTCCTGACATTCTTTTAAATTATCTTTTTCATAATCTATTTCTTCCTCGGCAGACTCATACGCTTTGTATGAACTGCCGAGTTTTTTTGCTTGTTCTCTTTCGTCAGCTTCAATAAGCTCGTCTATATAATCGTCACGCTCCCAAGAATCAACGACAATGTTGATAGTCTTCTTTTTGGGATAAAACTTTACCCTGTTATGGTAAAAGTCAAGACATACATTCTTTGAATTGGAGCGCACTATGCGGTATTTATCGTATTCGGAAAGCTTCTTGTTCGGTTTGTTTTCAGCCATTTCATCACCGGCTTTTTAGAAAATATAAATCGCTCAAAAATTAGATAATAAACATTACTCTAATATATATCATACAAAACCATTGAACTTTTGTCAAGTTGTCGCTATAATGTGTTTAGATAATTCGAACATCTGTTTTATAATTATCTAACAACAACTGAATGACCTTCGCAGAGATATCTCTCCCGGTGAAGTAGGCGACGATATGAGCGTACCAAGGGCAAGAAAAAACGACACAGCGCCGAAAAGGGTTGTCTGTCAGAGTCTGTTGGGGCAGAAAGGCAAAATACAAAACAAATAATCAGGAGGAACCAAAATGAAGAAATTTAACAACACCATCATTATCGGCATAGATCACGGCTACGGAAATATGAAAACGGCAAACTGCTGTTTTCCCACAGGCTTGATCGCCTATGACAGTGAGCCTTTATTCACAAAGGAACTGCTTGTCTATAACGGCAAATATTACTTGATTGGAGAAGAACACAAGGAATATATCTCCGACAAGTCCTTGGACGAGGATTTTTATGTGCTTACGCTTGCCGCTATCGCAAAAGAACTGAGCACGGAAAGTATTACCGAAGCTAACATCTATATCGCCGCAGGCTTGCCCTTGACTTGGACAAGCGGTCAAAAAGCTGATTTTTCTGCGTATCTTATGCGAAATAAGGAAGTCAGCTTTACATTCCATAAGCAGGAATACCACCTTCACATTGAAGGCGTGAGCATTTATCCGCAGGGTTATGCCGCTATTGCTCCCTACGCTTCCAAGCTGACGGGGGTAAACGTCATCGCAGACATCGGCAACGGCACAATGAACGTATTGTATATGGTCAACGGCAAGCCGAAATCCGGCAAGATGTTTACCGAAAAATTCGGAACTTACCAATGCACACTCGCTGTCCGTGAAGCCTTTATGCGGCAAACGCAGCGGGAGCTGAATGACCATATCATCGAAGAAGTGCTGCGAACAGGCAAGGCTGATATTCCAAAATCAGACCTCGCTATTGTAAAAGCCGTTGCTGCGGAGTATGTCAACGGGATATTCCGCAGACTCAGAGAACACGGCTATGATGAAAACACAATGCGGCTTTGGGTAACTGGTGGCGGCGGTTGCCTGATCAAGAATTTCGGCAAGGTCAATTCAAAGAGAATCACCTTTGAAGAAGATATTTACGCCGCTGCCAAAGGCTATGAATATCTTGCCAATGTTCAGCTTTTGGCAGGGATCGGATTATGAAGCCGTACACGCTGACGATTCGATTCAGGGAAACCGACGAATACGAAGCTGAGGTCGGCGCTTTTATGAGGGATTTGAGTAAGCACACAGATAAATCCAAAAACAGATTTATCATAGACCTTATCGGAGATTATATGAAGCGCTCAGAGCAGGAACAGCAGGAGGAAGCTATTATTGAAAAACTGCGCAAGATGATTCGTGAAGAACTTCAAGGCTTTGCAGTTGCAAATCCCGATTCAGAGGATAAATCGGAAATGACCGAGGACGAAGAAGCTGCTAACGCCGCAAGCGTGCTTGACGATTTAGAGCTGTTTTGCTGACAGCAAATCGTATGAAATATGCTGTCACCGCTGTTTTCAATCATAATGTGACAGCATTTTTGACAGCACGTCATTTGTTGATGATTCAAGGTACTTTGGCGGTTGCAATACCCTAATGCACTATCTTATCGAGCAGACCGTCTGTACCCCCACAAAGGGCGGACGGTAGGCTCGTCAGGGGATTTGTTCCCCTGAAACCCTATTTTGAGAAGGAAGGTATAAATATGACAGATACAAAAAAGCCAAACCGCAAACGCAAAATAGCGAAAAGGATTTGGCTGAATGAGATGGAAGAACGTGAGCTAAAAAGAAAAGCGAAAAAGGCAGGCGTTTCTCAATCAGGACTTGTCCGATCGCTCATACGGGGATATGAGCCGAAGGAAAAACCGGGCAAGGAATTATTTGAAGCGCTCTGCCAACTTTCTGCCATCGGAAACAATGTTCATCAGCTTGCAGCAAAAGCAAATGCGCTCGGATTTATCGACGCGCCTATGCTGCATAAAGACGTCAAGGAATGGAGAGCGTTTCGTGCGGATATCGTTCGCCGCTTCCTCTCTCCGGACGGAGGGTAAATATGGCAGTCAGTAAATTATGGTCGATAAACGAAGACGGTTTGAGCAGGGTACTTCAATACGCAGCCAATCCGAAAAAAACAAACAACAAGCTCTACATCAGCGGTATCAACTGCGAACCTGAAACAGCCTATGAAGAGTTTACGGCAGTTAAGCGCTCCTACGCCAAGGCAGACGGCATAGAAGCCTATCACGGTTATCTCAGCTTTAAGGAACAGAATATCACACCGGAGCTAACAATGAAAATCGGCACAGAATTTGCACAAGAGGTCTGGGGCAAACGGTTTCAGGTATTGGTTACCGTTCACACCGACACCGAACATCCTCATTGTCATTTTGTAATCAACTCCGTTTCATTTGTTGACGGCAAAAAACTTTGGGGAGAAGAAAAAGCGTGGTTCAAATTCAAACAGACAGCGGACAGATTATGCGAGAAATACGGCTTGTATTATAACCCGAAGCTCGTTAGAGGAAAAAGCTCATCATACCACTATAATCGAGAAAAGAAGGGCGAACCGACAAGATACTTACTCGCCCGTGAAGCGATGGAAAAAGCGCTGTCACACAGCACAAATCCTAAAGCTTTAAAATTTTCGCTTTCTCAGCTCGGCTATGAGCTTACAATGAACGACAGGAGAAAGTATTGGACAATCACGCCGAAGGGCAGCAAAAAGCCGATACGTCTTGTAAAACTCAGTGCCGATTACACGCCCGAAGGAATCCGCCGCAGATTGGTGAACAACTGCTACGATCGACCGCCACGCATTGATTACAGGGATAACCGACCGAAGCAATACAATCTGCCAACTTGCGGCGATAGGATACTTCAAAGGACAAGCGGAATATACCGAATATATCTGTATTATGCGTTCAGGCTTGGCGTGATACACAGCTATCGCCGCCCTGATCCTGCAAAGCTGCATTGGATATTCAAGGATGAGCTTGCTTATCTTGACCGGTTAAGCGAGGAAGTCAGGCTGATGAGCAGGGAGAAGATTTCCACCGATGTTGAGTTGTTGGCGTACAAGCACAAGTTGGAGGATAGAATACAAACATTTTCCGATGAAAGATCTGATTTACGAAAACACTCACGCCGTAAAATCAGCGCCGATGAATTAAAAGAAACCAAAGATAAAATAACGCATATAACAATTAATTTGAGAAAGCTCCGTCACGAGCTGAAGCTGTGCGAGCATATCGCAGAGCGGTCTAAGGTGATGGAGCAAGGCTTGGAGACTGTCCTTAACGACGAGCAAAAGACAAGGGCGAAGAACAAGAGCAGAGGATATGAACGATAAATTTAAAACGAAAGGAGATGAATTTTGATGAGCGATAAAGCGTTTCTAAAACTGCCGAGAGTATTGATCACAGAGCCGTTGCGGAGCAAGCTGTCTGATTCGGCAATCGTGCTGTATTCGTATTTGATCAGCTTGTATGAGTTGTCGGTCAGAAACGGAGAGAGATTTCGGGACGAAAACGGAAGGTATTATGTAGTGTGTCCCATCAGCACTGTTATGCGGCTGCTCAACTGCTGCAACAACAAAGCGGAAAGCGTGTATACGCAGCTTGAAAATCAAAATCTTATCTCCCGCAAACGGCAGGGACTCGGCAAGGCAAATTTGATATATGTGAATCCTATTGCGGAAAGTACCACAACCTATGCGAAAAACGCACACGACCAATGCGAAAATATAGATTCTGCAAATGCAAAAATCACATTTGCGGAAATGGGAAAAACGCATACTATCAAGAATGATTATTATCAAAAAGACTTGAATAAAATCTATCCATCTATCAGCTACGGGGATGCGATAGAGGATATTCGCAATCAAATTGAATATGATGTTTTGGCAGAACGCGGCTACGGCAGTGTGTTGGATGAAATCGTCAGTCTGCTTGCCGATACGGTGACATCCACCGCCGAAACTCTCAGGATAAATCAAATCAACATTCCGACAGACAAGGTTCGGTGGCGGCTCAAGCAACTGACTGCCGAACATATTGAATACGTTATCGGATCACTCGAAAAGAACACAACCGAAATAAAAAATATGAGAGCCTATCTGCTGACGGCTCTCTACAACTCTATTGATACTTTGGATACTGCCGCCTTGTACGGCGCTTGAAGGGAGGGTATACGCAATGGAAGAAATCAAATTTATGAATACAAAGCAAGTAGCACAGGCGCTGGGTTGCAGTATGCCTACGGCACGTCAGATTATGATGCGTGCGGATTTTCCGCTTATCCGGGTAGGCAAAAACTACAAGGTCAGCGAACAGGCATTCGTTGAATGGAGTAAAAAAAGAAGAGTTTAACGATTTAAAGTAAAAAACTATTGATTCTGGATCGTTTCTGATGTATGATGTTACTATCGGAAACGATTCGGCGTCTTTAGGTTCCGAAAGGACGGATATTATGAACACTAAAGGCAAGAAGCCGAAAAGAAAAGTAAAAATGGATTACGGCGACGGCTCAATTTACTTTGTAAAAAGCCGAAACTGTTACGCCGGACAGGTTTATCTTGAAATCGACGGCGAAAAAATACGCAAGAGCGTTTACGGTAAGACCGAACGAATTGTAAAGGACAAAATTCGTGAGCTTCAAATTCAGGCTAAAGCCGGTGCGTTTAAGAAGGTTGATAAAACGACCTTTTATGAACTGGCTGAAAAAATGATAGAGGAGCAGGTTGCTATGAACGAAATCAGACAATCCACCTACAAGCGCAAGCTGGAAACGCTGAAAATGCTCAGCTCTTTGTCCGATAAACAGCTTCGCAAAATCACGGAAGATGACATTATCGCATACTTCAAGGATAACCTCGATTATGCGCAGTCAACGCTCAACAAGCTGTATCAGCTACTCGGCGCTGTTTTCAAAAAGGCAATGAAAAAGGGAATCATCAGCAAAAGTCCGCTGGAGGATTTGCGTGTCCCGAAATCCCGCAAGAAAACGGACAAGGTCAGAGCGTTAACGGTAGAGGAGCAGGCACGGTTGCTTGATGTGCTGAATAACAACGACATCAATTACTCCGAGATAATGCTGGTTTCTATGTTCACCGGAATGCGCGGCGGAGAGATTTGTGCGCTAAATATCGAGGACATTGATTTTCAAAACAACTGTATCATCGTGAACAAGACCACATCACGCGGCGGCGACAATTCGGTTATCGTCAACGAAACGAAAACAGAAGCCGGTATGCGCAAGGTTTTGATTAACAACGATCTGGCAGCTTTTTTGAAGGAGTGTATCGGTGAGAGAACCGGCGGCACATTGTTTGTTTCAAGCAACAACAAGCCGGTCACTACACAGCAGGTCAACTATTATTTTTGGAACACCTTGAAGCAATACGATATTCAAGACAAATCGCTGCAAGGAAAGCTGACCTTCCACTCGCTCCGTCATACCTTTGCCACGCGCTGCATCGAAAGCGGCGTGCCGCCGAAGGTCTTGCAGAAAATACTCGGTCACAAGGACATCTCTGTTACGATGAACGTATATTGTGATGTTTTTGAAAAATTTGAAGCCGCTCACCTGAACGCTGTTGACAAGTATATGAAACTGAACAATATCGGATTGGGAAAATCCGAAACAAAAACCGTAAAGGTTGCATAAACAGGGCAAATCGCATTCAAAATCGCAGTCAAGCCGCTGCAAGCCACTGTTTAAGCCATTTAAAATGACTCCCGCAACCAACAAAAGCCTTGATACTTCATCAAGGTTTTTTATTTTATATATAAAGCTTGCACAAAAAATCCGCAGCACATATACTGCGGATTTTTCATATATAAAATATTCTCACATTCTAAAAATCTATTCTACTATACAGCCATCTTTAATAATAATCTTTCGTTTGCAATAGTCTGCTACTGAATCATCGTGTGTTATGACTATAAGTGTAATACCGTTTTTTTCATTAAGCTCTTTAAGGAGATTCATAATTTCAACAGAAGTTTCGCTATCTAATGCTCCGGTGGGTTCATCGGCAAGAATAATTTCAGGCTTTGAAATTATTGCTCTCGCTATTGCAACTCTCTGCCTTTGACCACCTGAAAGCTGATTTGCTTTTTTATTAGCTTGTTCCTTTATTCCAACATGCTCTAAAGCCTCAAGAGCAAGCTTGTTCATCTTTTTAAAGCTATATTTATGATTGAAATATAGAGGCAGCATAACATTCATAATAACACTTTTATGGTCAAGAAGCGAGAAATCCTGCATAACAAAACCAATTTTTTGATTGCGGATAGTTGCAAGCTTGCCATCGCTCAAGCCTTTAATTTCCTGTCCATCAATTTTAAGACTTCCGCTGTCATAGCTATCAAGAAGCCCCATAATATGCATAAGCGTAGATTTACCAGCACCAGACTTTCCTTGAATAGCAAGACTTTCTCCATCTTTTATAGTCAAATCTATATCCTTTAGGGCATGCATTTTACCCTTGCCAACTTTATAATATTTATTAAGCTTAGATATTTCAATCATTATGATTCCTCCTGTAAACCTCAAGCGGTGTATTTTTCTTATAAACAATAAACGGAAGAATAACGGTAATGGCAATAGTCACTATACAATAAATCATCGAATATATAATATTCTTATAATCTATTATGCTGCCAGCATAGCTCATTGTGCCTGCGGAAAGCTGACTCATAATTACCGAAACATATATAATATTTATAATTGTAGCCAAAATTGCCACGATACTTATTTCTGCAAAAAGATAGGCAAAGCTCTTCTTTCTGCTGCAACCGCATAGATAATATATAGAATGGTCCTTAAGCTTTTTATAAGTATTCAGGGTAGCTATACTTATAAGCGTTAATGTTGCTATTATTAGCAAGAATATTGGTGTAACTATCTTTTTCATAAGATTATCACGAATATAATCGTTTGTATTCTCAAGTATCTTATCATAGGTTGCATATGTACCCACAGAGTTATAGTAATCTCTTACAGCTTCTTTTTGTTCGTCTGTACACTCTTTATTATAAATAACAAAATATGAGAATGAAAGCGATTTAAATGAATCATATTTGCTCAGTATCTCACTTGTTTGTTTATCGTCATCAAATATAATGGTATTTATCTGAATAAGAAAATCCTTTGTAGATACATCATTTGATATAGTTGCGTAGCTAACAGCATACCACGGATAACCTATTTTTCCTATAACATGAACCTTTTGTTGTACTTTGTTTCCGTTTTTGTCGAGCATTGCTATTTCAATATCGCTGCCGATAGGAATATCATTAAAAACCGCACCGCCAATAACCACATTAGGTATATCAGACTTATCTGCCTTATCAAACCATACCCCTTCGCTCAGCTCTTTACTAAAAGCCTTTTGCATAGAATCGTTATATATTTCAGTGTTAATAGTAGTTGACCTATATGATGCCGTAGAATGTTGAGCAACTGCTACACCTTCAACCCCATCAAACTTAGATATTTTTTCTTTAATTGAATTGGACTGCTTGAGTTGTTCATTTGGGTCAGGAACCATCATTATCTCTGGATTAATCATAAAGTAATCACTGTTTTGCAGATATTGGTTTTCTATAATATATCTTGAGTATGTTATATATCTATATTGACCTATAACATCTTGCATAGAAATTAGGGCAAATGAAAGTATAATAAGCATTATAATTGAAGATATGATATTTTGAGAAAATGACATTATAAATAGATTAAGCTTTTTCATTTACTGCCCTCCTTTATATTTCTTACATTCTTAAACCAATATGTAAATATAAAAGGTATTTGCACAATGATAGAAAGTCCGATAGCAAGTAAGGCAATAATTGCATAGTCCTGTACCGAATATTTTATATTTTCATACAAATTAGCTTTCGAGAACACACTGCTATAAAGCAATATATGTATTGCAATTGCTATAACCGTAGAAATAACCGTAAGGGCAACATTCTCAATAAAGTTTACAAGCATAACAACCCTTTTCTTTGCACCAACCATCATAAGTATACTATTTTCTCGTCTGCTTGAATCCATAAGGTATTTCAGCAAGAACATAAATGAAATCAAAGACAACATAAATATATATACTATAGAATAAAATTGCGATGATACTTGGTTGGCATCTTCAATATAATATATAATTGGTCCTCTGACATAATCATATGAGCCTTCATTATCAACAGCCGGATCAAATTTTATATTAAAAACATCACGAAGATAATTTACATAGCGATACATCATATTTTGCGAGAAACGCTCTTTAATAACTATATCTACCGTCCATGTTTTTATTCCGGTTTTAAAGTAAGCATCTGCCGGAATATAATACTTCTCAATCTTACCATCGAACTCTTCTTGTGCTGTTTTTTCTTTGACAACATTAAATGTAGTATTACCTACTTTTATGCTCTTAGCTTTACCAAGTGACACTGAGGCAACATTTTTAGAAAGCTCTTCGTCGGTAAACAAGCGTCCTTTTGTATCAGAAAATGAATTATCCTCATTATTATTAAGATATGTACTAAGTATAATATATTTTTTATCTGTATCTGATGAGTCGTGATTTCCGAGTTTTTTTAACCAATAATCATTAATTGCCTCATCATTACTTGAGAACTCAATATTATTACCATCTGAATCAATAATTGTTGTTAATTCTATATCCTGTATACCATATTTCTGTTCAAATTCCTTTAATTTTTCGATAGTATCTTCTGTTACTTTTGCTGGTGAAGAGAAAGCCACATGATATTTTCTAAACTCTATATCATCAAAAGAAGAATTACCAGTCATATAGTTAAGCGTATTTCCATAGTAATAAATCATCATAATAACGCACGATATAGTACCTATGAAATATAAGACAAATATTGTCTTATTTTCCGAAAAATAAGTAAGTATTCTACTTATCGCAAGCCTTAGAGTCTTCATAATCTACCCCCTTATAAATAACACTGAAGCTGTGCATAATATAATACACAGTTTTAGCATATTTTCACCTATTCCTTAAATTAAAAGTCACACCAATATACTCTATAAAATTATTATTAGATAATATAGTAATTTTATTAACATTCTCATTGGTTTCATACACATAACTTTTTGTATTTTCTGATTCATCAATATTTGTTGGTTTACCAAATTTACTTATCACACTATCAATATTATCACCTAACCCAATTTTATCAATCTTTAATAAATCATGGAACTTGATATCATCTGTATTAGAAAGATTTATTGAATAAGCATACCATTCATCAACATTCTTTTTGCTATCGTACTGCAATAAAGTTACGGTCGTTACTTTTTCTCCATTATATAACAGATATGTTACTGCATACTTATTTTCGTAGACAGAAACATCATCACTAAAAGAATAACCACTTCCTAAGTCACTCGCCTTAAATGGAAAAGATAACTTTTTACCATCAAATGTTACATTTTCTAACATTTGCTTAACTTTTGTATCATTATCATCAGAATATTTTGTTTCGCTCGATATAGGATTATCACTTACTGCTGACGCCTGTGATACAGCACTTTGTGTGCTTAATGTGCTTTCTGTACTTGGTACAGAAGTAACTGGCGTTGATGTACCACAAGCCGCCGCACTCGCTACAATTGCTGCTGAAAGCAATAATGTCAATAATTTTTTTTCTTTTTCATTCTCATTCTTCTACCTCTCTTATAATTTATTTTATAAACTTAACTTTATTATATTTGCGAGTTAGATGTTGATTATAACATACTTTATTTTAAATTTGTTATATCTGGTATGAAAAAGGCTTTTTCTGGTAAACTTTGTACTTGATATATGATTTTTGTGTAAGTTTTAATTTATATATAAACTACAAAGTTTATTAGATTCACTTAGAAAAGTCGGAACAACCACACACTCTGAAATAATCTCTAAAATAGCGTTTAAAGTAGAATCAGATATTGTTGCTGATGAATATTTTGTTAAATAAGAAATTAATCTTGAAAGAAAAGCTGGCTGTTCGACTTCTTCATTAAGCTCTCCATTTGAATTAAAGACTTTATTAGGGCAATGGTTTAAACCAAACTCCTTATCAAAATCAGCTTTTATATACTTTATGTCTCCAGCTATAGGAAATAGCAAAGAATTAACAAAATCATGTTCTGCCGAAATAGATGTTATTATTGATTTCCTCTCTTCTATTCTTGCGGAATAAAATTCAAGAAATTCTTTTGAAAAACCCTGTCCATCGAAGGATACACATCTTCCTATTCTAGCTGTAACAATAGTAACATATTGTGCCTTATTGCCACCTTTAGAATGTCCTGTTACTGTAATATTATTGCCATATTTTTTGGGAAGATTTTTTATGTAAATTGCTGCATCATCCATTATTTCTGATGAAACAGCATTTGCCATCATTAAATCATCTTTCCACTCATTACCGCCTGAAGTTCCACGAAATACTGCAACAACATCTTCGATTTCTTCATTATTTTCCTTTACAAAACAACAAGCACGCAAACCATTTTCATTAGAATCATTAGTTTCGTAATTCTGGGCTATATAATCATCTAAAAAATTCTTATTTACCTCATTATTTAAAAAAGATTCCAATAATTCTTTCCATTGCAATTTAGTCATATTGCAAGGATTGTTTGCAGTACAATTATCCAAATCGTCCAAGGCCTTTTTTATGATTTCATAAATAGACAAATTATTCATATCTATATTGTTTAAATAAATTAAATTGTCTAAAAATAATAATTGTGTTTCTGAAATTTTTTGATTTTCCATAATTATACTCCTTTTATAATTTTTAAGATATTGTTCCATCGCCACTTAAAATATATGATTTTTCTTTTTTATAAATCTCTGAAGCATTTTTATTTATCTCATATAAATAATTTGATTTTATGTAATTATTTTTTTTATTTATAATTCTTCCAAAACAAAAATAAATTTTAAAATTATCTTTTATTGAACTTATGAATTTATCAATATTTTGCAAGTTTATTTCATCATAAAAATAATAAACATCTACAAAACTAATCTTTGAAGATAAATATTCAGAAAATTTCATATTATGGGTTACTTTTTTCGTAGTTCCTATTCCATTTGGAAAGCCTACTTTTACTATAATTTCATCGCCTAGTAATTTTTTAGCAATATCATAAAAATACTTTTCTGCATCATCCTTCATATAATATTTATAATAATCATCGGAATAAGTATATATTGTGAAGCCATCTTCATCTTTTTTATCACTTGAGCTACCATAAACCATAACTTGTTGGTTATTATACTTTTCAGTTTTAAAACCAACTTTGTAGTAATTATCAGCCCAGTTAGGCGATGCTGCCGAAATAAAAGTAAAATTATCATCAGGGTAATTTTTCTTTAAGTACTCCGTTGCTTGGTTTATAACTCTTTCCTTAACATCTTCAGGAGTTATTCTTTTACTGCTTGTTGTTTCCGATGTGCTTCCACTCTGCTGTATTGGGTTACTGCACGCCGTTGCACTAACAGAAAGTATTACTGCCAATAGTATAGCCAATAACCTTTTCTTTTTTTTCATTTCTCTACTTCTCCTTTAATTTTTATTTATGCATAATAGAAATATGATTTACACATCTATTCTCATCAAATGCATAAGAAACATAATCTTCATCTTTATTACCATTCCTATAATATGTATAACTTCCTAATTTGTCTTTTTTATACTGGTTATATACGATTTCGTGTGCTTCACCCAATTTTTTGAGTACAGCATTATCTGTATCACCAATTTTAATACCACAAATCGTTATTGGTTTAGTATTTTCATCCATACCTGTAAGTTTACCCCAATTATCTTGCGTTAACCAAGTAAATGGTATAGATTTTAGTTTTTGCTCATTTTTATAATATTCTTGTGGTATATCACGAATACTAACAGCAAATATTACATCATCATAATAATAAACATCAATATAAACATAAAATGTATTCTTGCTTTCATCTATATTAGAATATTGAATATTTTTAAATGAATATCCCTCCCCTAAATCATTAAGCGAAAATGGAAATGTGTACTTTTTACCATTGATTTCGATATTTTTACAAAGCTCGTCAAAATCAAAATCATCGTTTTTGTTAAGCGAAACCTCACTCAATGTGGTATTACTACTTTCTACTGCAGATTGCGATACAGCACTTGCTGTGCTTGGTGTGTTTGCACTATTTTCTTGGTTCGATACAGAAACTGATGGTTTTGATGTACCACAAGCCGCCGCACTCGCTACAATCGCTGCTGAAAGCAATAATGTTAATAATATCTTTCTTTTTTTCATTTCTCTACCTCTCTTATAATTTATTTTATAAACTTAACTTTATATACTTGCGAGTTAGATGCTAATTATAACATAATTTATTTTAAATTTGTTATATCTGGTATGAAAAGGGCTTTTTCTGGTAAACTTTGTACTTGATATATTATTCTCTTGCACAGATTTAATTAATGCTTCTGCTAATTCTTTTTTAGAATCTTCACCGACAACCAAAACTATCTTTTCATTTACAAAATCTAAAAGATTATTCATTACTTTTGAATTAATACTATTTTCCATTTTGTCAAACCTCCTATTTATCAATACATATAAATCATATAATATATATGTTTATCTTCGTAAATGAACGTAGCACTTTTATTCTTGTCTGAATTATCTTTATAATAATTATATGAACCGCCTGTATTATCAGTAATGGTTTCATGTGATTCTCCAAATAATTCAACTGTCTTATCAATATTATCTCCTATAGATATTCCATAAATTGTAAGCAACTCGTTATTTTTTGGTATCTCTTTTTGAATATATACATTTATATCTATATCGTCAAAATTTTTATTATCTTCTTTATACTCTTTCGATAAATTACAGATTTGTGCATCAAGTACCTTAATGGAATTATGATAAATATCAAAAGCAACATTATATGTACTATCATCATTTTTTGTATAATAAGCATTATCATAATCAATACTATATGCCATACCTAAATCTTTAACGGAAAATGGAATATTTATTGCTCTATCCCCCAATTTAATATTCTTACAAACTTTATCATAGTCAAAAATCTTTTTTTCATTTAGTAGACTTTCATTTGATATAGTATCACTACTTACTACTGATGGTGTGCTTGATACAGAAACCGATGGTTTTGATGTACCACAAGCCGCCGCACTCGCTACAATCGCTGCTGAAAGCAATAATGTTAATAATATCTTTCTTTTTTTCATTTCTCTACCTCTCTTATAATTTATTTTATAAACTTAACTTTATATACTTGCGAGTTAGATGCTAATTATAACATAATTTATTTTAAATTTGTTATATCTGGTATGAAAAGGGCTTTTTCTGGTAAACTTTGTACTTGAATATGATTTATGTAAGTAATCAGCCTTAAATATTAAAATTAATGTGATTTCAATAATATAAAATAATAAAAATGCACCACAAATAATATTTCACATTCGTGGTGCATTTTACGCAGATAATTTAATGTTTTATTTTTTATGTATTATTCATACAAAAAAACAGCCTACCCTATTGGGTAAGCTGTATATAAAAGGGATTCGCACCCTCAAAACTGAATAAAGAAGCAGATCTGCTTGAACCAAAGTTCATGGTCAAGCCCTCGACCTATTAGTAC
>ENA-ORIC01001381-ORIC01001381.1-human-gut-metagenome-genome-assembly--contig:-NODE-1381-length-23674-cov-3.058652_pt1 | contig 23674 bp, 20 predicted proteins | sample MGYA00243023_ERZ508732 | MGnify/ENA primary metagenome ERZ508732 (study PRJEB26277, sample SAMN04329767) | human gut metagenome | biome: human-associated habitat | host: Homo sapiens | place: USA...
GCGAGCTTCTGCTTTATCTCGCCGTCCTCGAGAGCCGCCGCCGCCTTGAAGAGCGCGGAGTATTTCTCAATGTCCTTGCCCTCTTCGATCGACTGTGTGTACTCGGTCTGAAGCTCGGACGCGTAGTTTTCCCAGCTGTGAAGGGTCGAGTACTGCGGGTTCAGTGTGCGCTCAAAGGTCAGCTCATCGGTCGCGCGCTTGTCTCCGCCGAAGATCATCGCGTCGACCGACAACCCGAAGTAGCGCGATATTCTGATGATATTGTCGATGTCCGGGAGCGCCGTGCCGGACTCCCATTTCTGAACCGCCTGTCTTGAGACGCCGAGAATCTCTCCGAGCTTCTCCTGCGACAGACCGGAATCGGTCCGCATCTTGCCTATCATTTTTGAAAGTTCCATGGTATACCTCCATTTATTTATGTTGATTATATTATAACAGCTTTCAGACGCAAAATCAAGACATTCCGATAAACAAAAAAAGCAACCAGAGGTTGTCATCGGCGTTTCCCCGGATATTTTACAAAACCCACTTGAATCCGGGCGGAAAATATGTTATACTGTAGTTTGAGAAAATTTACGGCAAAAGCCCGAAAGGAATATATAAAATGAAACTCATGATCGCGTCCGATATCCACGGCTCCGCTCTTTACTGCGAAAAGCTCCTGAGCGCTTACGAGCAGGAGAACCCTGAAAAGCTCCTTCTCCTCGGCGACATCCTCTACCACGGTCCGCGCAACGACCTGCCGGATGGATACGCGCCGAAGAAGGTCATAGCCATGCTCAACCCGATGAAGGAGAAGCTTCTCTCGGTGCGCGGCAACTGTGAGGCGGAGGTCGACCAGATGGTGCTCGATTTCCCGGTTCTCGCCGACTACGCAGCCCTTTATATCGACGGTTATCAGATATTCGCGACGCACGGGCACGTGTATAACGAGAAGAACCTCCCGCCGCTCGCGAAGAACACGATCTTCCTGAACGGTCACACGCACGTCTCGAAGTTCACCGACCACGGAGATTATGTCTACGCGAACCCCGGCTCGGTCTCAATACCGAAGGAGGACACGCCGCGTGGATATATCGTCTTCGAGGACGGAACGCTCACATGGAAGACTCTCGACGGGGAAGAATACATGAAGCATCAGGCGAAGAAAGCCTGATGAAATGGGACAGCTTCACGGAATTGCACCCGGCTGTGACCGGGCTGTATTTCGCGGTCGTCCTCGGGATAACGATGTGCGTTCCGGAGCCGGGGCTGCTCGCGGTGTCGTTTGTCTCAGCGGCGGCGTATCTTCTGAGGCTTAAGGGAAGGCGCGGGGGGCGGATGATACTGCTCGGCGTACTTCCGGCGGCGATAGCGGCGGCTCTCATCAACGCGGCGTTCAATCACGAGGGGGCGACAATCCTGTGCTATCTCCCGGATGGGAATCCGCTGACGCTCGAGTCGGTGCTCTACGGGCTTAACGCGTCGGTTATGCTCGCCGCCGCGGCTGTGTGGTTCGGATGTGTGACCGCGGTCATGACGAGCGAGAAGATCGTCTGCATATTCGGAAAGGCGCTTCCGTCGCTCGGGCTGCTGATCTCGATGATGCTCAGATTTCTGCCGCGCTTCACGGAGATGCTCCGGGAGACCGGCGAGGCGAGACGCGGGCTCGGAATCGCGGACGAGGACAGAAAAGGCGGGAAAACGGCAAAGGTACGCGACGCCGTCGGAAATATGTCGGCGGTTCTCGGGCGCGCTCTCGAGAATTCGGCTGACACGGCGGACAGTATGCGCGCTCGCGGATGGGGGCTCCCGGGGCGGGGCTCGTTCTATCCGAAGAGGTTCACGGAGCGCGACAGGAACGCGGCGGCGTTTATTGTCTTTTGCGGGTTTTCGGTCGTATCCGGCGCGCTCGCGGGCGGGTTCGGGTTCAGGTTTTATCCGACGATAAAGGGTTCGGAGAGGGGACCGCTCACGGTGTTCTTTCTCGTGATGTTCGCGGCGCTCGGATTTATGCCGACCGTGCTTGGTGCAAAGAAAACGACAGCGGAGGAGAAAAATGACTGAAAACAAAACAATTCTGTCAGTGAAAGACCTCCGCTTCACCTACAGCGGGCAGGATAAACCTGCGCTTGACGGCGTCACGCTCGAGGTGCGGCGGGGCGATTTCCTCGTCCTCTTCGGGCGGTCGGGGAGCGGAAAGTCGACGCTTTTACGCTGCCTGAAGCCTTCTCTCACACCCGCCGGTAATATGAGCGGGGAGATAATTTTTGACGGTGAACCGATAACTGAAATGCCGCATCATGACGAGACGGCGAAGATCGGTTTCCTGCTACAGGACCCCGAGAATCAGATCGTCACCGACAAGGTATGGCACGAGCTCGCCTTCGGACCGGAAAGCCTCGGTATGCCGACCGACGAGATACGCGGACGGGTCGCGGAGACCGCTTCATTCTTCGGCATCGGAGGGTGGTTTCATTCGGACACGTCCGCGCTGTCGGGCGGGCAGAAACAGCTCCTGAGCCTCGCCGCGGTGATGGTGATGAGACCGGAAATACTCATCCTCGACGAGCCGACAAGCAGGCTTGACCCGATCGCGGCGAACGAGCTGTTCTCGGCACTTGTAAAGGTGAACCGCGAGCTCGGGACGACAGTGATAATGACCGAGCACCGTCTCGACGAGGCTCTGACGGCGGCGACAATGGCGGTCGTGATTGACGACGGAAAAATACTCGCGGAAGGAACTCCGGCAGATGTCGCGCGGAAGATTGCGGACGGTGACGTCGGCAGCGGAACGCGCGCCCTGAGAGCCGCCCTCCCGGCGTATATGCGTATCGGAGAGGGAAGCGTGCGCGCGGCGAGAGAGCTTGTCGGCGGGCTCGCGTCGGAGAAAAGGCTCTTCACTCTGCCTGAAAAAAACGAAAGGGTGCGCGGCGACGTCGTTCTCTCAGCCGACAATATCAGCTTCGCTTACGGCAACAGGCAGGTTGTGCGCGACCTGACGCTGGATATCCGCCGCGGAGAGATAACCGCTCTCGTCGGCGGGAACGGAAGCGGAAAGACCACGACACTGCGCCTGCTCGCAGGGCTTATACAGCCTCAATGCGGTTTTGTCACGAAAAATGCGAAGACCGCGACTCTCCCGCAGGAGCCGAGAGCGCTCTTCACGAAAATCACGCTGAGGGATGAGCTCGCCGGTATTTCCGGGGATGAGGACAAGCTCGCGGAAACTATTCATATATGCGGGCTCGGCGAACTTCTCGACCGTCACCCGTATGATCTGTCGGGCGGCGAGACGCAGAGAGCCGGTATCGCGATGCTCCTGCTCACCGGGGCGGACATTCTGCTCCTCGACGAGCCGACAAAAGGGACGGACGCCGGGTTCAGGGATGAATTCAGGCGGCTTCTCGGAAGGCTCGCGGACGAGGGGAAAGCCATCCTCATTGTCAGCCACGACCTCGAGTTCTGCGCCGAAACGGCGGACAGGTGCGCGATGTTGTTCGACGGCGGCATCGTATCGGATGGCGCGCCGCGGGAGTTCTTCGGAAACTCTGAGTATTACACGACGACGGCGTGCCGGATAGCGCATGGTTACAGCCCGGCGGTGACGACGGACGAGCTGGTCTTCGCCTGCCGCGGGGAATCTCCGGAGGAAGACACCGATATCCTGCCGGAGGACACGCCGGAAAGGATGGCTGAAGTCTCGGTCGGACGCTTTAATGAAAAGCCGGGAATCTCACTCCCGAGAAAAGTCATCGCTGTTATATCAGCGGTCATCTCAATAGTCATCGTCTTTTTCGCGGTGAAACAGACCGACCTCGGAAGCGTGCTCGACGGCGGGACGACTGTACAGCTGATTTCAGCGGCTTCTCTCGCGGTGTCACTAACCGTTTTAGCGTTCGCTCTCGGCAGAGGCAGGGACAGATTCGCGGCGGTTCCGGCGAGACGGCACTCGAAAAGGTCGCTCGTCCTCGCGGGGATATCGGTGGCGCTGGTTCTGCCGACGCTGATTCTCGGCGGGATTTTCCTTGACGACAGGAAGTATTATTTTATCTCGCTCGCGGTGCTCGTCGAGGTGATGGCGGCGTTCTTCATCCTTTTTGAGGGGCGCAGACCGAAATCGCGGGAGATCGCGGTGATGGCGGTCATCTGCGCGCTCGGCATCGCCGGACGGGCGGCGTTCTTCATGCTTCCGCAGTTCAAGCCGGTCGCGGCGATAGTCATAATCGCCGGGATGTCGCTCGGTGGCGGGAGCGGGTTTCTTGTCGGGGCGGTCACGATGCTTGTGTCGAATATGCTGTTCTCTCAGGGTCCGTGGACGCCGTGGCAGATGTTCGCGATGGGGCTTGTCGGGCTTATCGCGGGCGGTCTCTCGGGATTCCTGCGCGGCGGGAAGGGGAGGCTCTGCGTGTTCGGGGCGCTCGTCACTATCGTCGTTTACGGCGGGCTTATGAATCTCTCCTCGGCGCTCATATGGGCTGGACAGCCGGATATCGGGGTGATACTGACATATTTCGTCACCGGATTCCCTATGGACTGCGTCCACGCGGCGGCGACGGCGCTGTTTCTGTGGTTCGGCGCGGAGCCTATGTGTGAGAAGCTCGACCGGCTTCGCGTCAGGTACGGATTGTTTGAATAGAAGAAGCGCGGTGATCAGACGATCGCCGCGCGGGTTTTTTGTTTACTTTTCTTCGATTTCGGCTTCAGCCTTCGGAATGTCTCCGACACCGTTCAGGATGTAGGTCGGACGGTACGGGAACTTGTTCATCGTCTCGATTGACGTGACGCCGGAGAGCACAAGGACGGTATCAAGCTCGCTCTCGATTCCCGCGATGATGTCGGTGTCCATTCTGTCGCCGATTATCGCCGCCTCCGCGTGGTGGCAGGCGAGCGTTTTCAGCGCGTGGCGCATGATCAGCGGGTTCGGCTTGCCGATGTAGTACGCGCTGCGGTTGGTCGCCAGCTCAATCGGGGAGATGAGCGCGCGGCAGGCGGGGATTATTCCTCTCTCGCCCGGCGCCGTGATGTCCGAGTTCGTTCCGATCAGCTTCGCGCCCTTGAACACCAGCTCGACGGCGCGCTCGATCTTCTCATATGACAGCGAGCGTGTCTCGCCGAACACGACGTAATCCGGGTTGTAATCGTTCATCGACAGACCGGCGTCATAGAGCGCGTTCACGAGTCCCGGCTCTCCGATGACATAGACGCTTCCGCCCGGACACTGCGACGCGAGGAACGCCGCGGTCGCGAGCGCGCTCGTGTAGAAGTGATCCTCGGAGATGTCAAGACCCATGCGCCCGAGCTTCTGCGCCAGCTCACGCGGGGCGCGCTCGGACGAGTTCGTCAGGAACAGGAAGTCCTTCCCGTTATCAACGAGCCAGCGGTGAAATTCCGGTACGCCCTCAAGCAGACGGTTTCCGTGATAGATTACTCCGTCCATGTCGCATATGAACGCCTTTTTGTTGTGGAGAGCCTCAAGATTCGTGATCATTTTTTAGTCCTTTCGGGTTAATTGATTTCTTCTAAACTGTAGATAAACTTTTCAATAGCTTTCGTAATTTTCATGCGGTTCATCTCGAAACGCGCCGCTAAGCCGTTCAGGATCGCGTCGTCATAATCAAGACCGCCCGCCAGTCCGAGCGTGTCGAGAATGTCGAACTTCCGCGAATTGTACATCGCCGCGAGCATACCGAGATCCTCGTCGCGTACATACTCGTAGGTTCCGTCTTCCGAGACGTCTCTTATCGGAGTCAGGATATCGTAGAAGTTATCCTCGAGCTTCGCGCGGCAGTTGTACGCTAGCGCGTCGGCGACAGTCTCGGCGGCGGTCATGTCGGTGGTCGTCATGGAGATCGAGAATAACCGCGTGTCGTTCGGCATCGGGGTCACATATTCGTCCTTTTTGTCGAATTTCGGGAGCGGGAGAATGCCGTATCCCTCATACTCAGACGCTTTGCCGACCGTCGAGACCGAGAAGACGCCCTTCGTGTCCTCGCTCTCGTTCTTCTTTCCGAAGAGAGCGGAGATCTTGTCGGCAACGCTCATCATGCGCTCGGACAGAGGCGCGAGGGTCAGCGTGTCCTCTTCCTTCACCTTAACAAGAAGGCTCTCGCCCGCCGCGTGGAAGAGCGGAGCCGCGCCGTCAAGGTCGACCGTCTTGTCCGCCAGCGCCTTCAGCATCTCGTCGAGCGTCCATTTGCCGCTTTCCGCGAGCTCATAGAGACTGTCGCCGAAGGTGTCACGGTCAAAATAGACGCAGGGCATATTGTCGAGCGAATCCGGCAGAATGTCCGGGAGCGCGTAGTAGGTGCGATCCTTGTACGCGATATCCTCGGTCGCGGACGGGTTCCACCACGGCTTTTCCGGGTCGATGGTCGTCGACTTGTTCACGCCGAAGTCGTAGAGCATTCCCTGCGCGAGGAGCTGGGTCATGTATCCCGCCTCGAGGAACATCATGTCGTAGACGGAGTCACCTGCGAGAATGTCCCTGCGTATCGCGTTGTAGGCTTCATTTCCGGGCATATCCGTTTCGGTGAGACGCACGTTGAAGAGATCTTCAGTACGGATCCGGCTGTCATAGAGATTGTCGCTCCGCATATCGCCCGAGCGTTCGTCCGGCAATACCGAGCTGTTGTCCGGGGACGAGACGAGAATCCCGATCTCCCTGCCGCTGAAATCCGGCGGGACGGCGTCGCTCGTGTAGGAGTATCTGTAGGGTTCGAGAGGCTCGATCTCTGTCTTTGCCTCCGCGGCGAGTGCCGCCGCCTGCTGTGCGGCGAGAAGCATCGCGAGTATAGCTGCGAATGTGTCCATGATCTGTACCTTCCTTTCGTTTCGATCACGTATTTTTATTCCGGTGAATATTCCGGCTTTCGCTCTATCAGACGAAAGAAAACCAGAAAAGTTCCGACCAGAGCAAAATACGCTGAAATAAAATATCTCCGTATTGATATTTTACTATTACCATTCTACCACAGAATATTCCATTTGTAAATAGCGGCGACGCAAATTTCATAAAAATTTCTTTTTTGCTCCCCACGCGAAAAAAAGTGGCGCGGAACGCGAGAATGTAACATAATATTAATTGACAAATCGGGCGGAGTGCGGTATAATATTATGATGAACGCATTTTTTGTAAAGCAGGAGCGGATATATTTGATGAAAGGTTCCTTCCGCGCGGTCCGGAGAAAGGCCGTCACGCTTGTGTTTCTCGCGTTTCTGTTCGTCTTTCTGCCGTGTGCCAGAATGCTCCCGGCAGTGACGGTCGGAGCGGCGGGTAGCGGGCTCACCGAGCTCGAGGACAAGCTCGCAAAGGCGGCAAGACAGCGAAAAGAAGCCGAATCAGCCGTCAACACCGCGAAAGCCGAACGCGCCGACGCGATGACAAAAAAACAGGCCATAGACGCGCAGATTCTCGCCCTAGACAACGAGACCGACGCCCTCGTCACGCTAATCGCGGGCTATGAAGCGCAGATTGACGAAAAGAACACCGAGATCGCCGCCGAGACCGTAAAGCTCGACGAGCAGTACAGGATACTCAGACAGCGGATACGCTCGATGCGCGAGGACAGCGGGGTCGACCTTGTCGTGATTCTCTTCGAGTCGGACGGGCTGGTTGATTTCCTGACGCAGGTCGACCGGTTCTCGTGTATGCTCGATTACAACGGGCGGCTGATGGACAACTACTCGAAGGGCATCGCGTCGCTTAACTCTATGAAGGACGAGCTGACCTCCTCGAAAGCGGTGCTCGAGAAGAGAAAGTCGGAGCTCGACGAGCGCCGCGCCGAACTCGAGGTGTCGAAGAAAGAGGCGGAAAAGCTCGTCGCGGACGCCGAGAAGGACGTCGCGACCGCCGAGAGCACTCTCGCGAGTGTCGAGGCGCTCGAAAAGCAGTACGGCGACGAACGTTCAAAGAAGCTCGCGGAGCTTCAGAAGACGACTAACAGTCAGTATGTGGGCGGAGTCTTCAAGTGGCCTCTGCCGTCGAAGTATGAGAAGGTTTCCTGCGGCTTCGGCTGGCGCATTCATCCTGTTACCGGCAAGCCGCAGTTCCACAACGGAATCGATATTCCGGCGCCTTACGGCACGGCGATAACCGCGGTCGGCGACGGGACCGTCGTCGAGGTGTCGTACAACTACGCGGACGGGTATTACGTGACGGTAGACCACGGAGGCGGAATCGCCGGCTACGCGACGGGGTATCATCTGAATCTGAATATCTACAAGGATTCGGTCGCGGTGAACCCGCTCGATTATTTCAAGGGTTGATTTATGGCAAAGAGAATTATATTGATCGCGGTTATGACCGCGCTTGTGACGATGTTCGGCTGCGCGTCTGGAACAGGGCCGGAGGATACAAAGATAGTCGCTCCGGGCGGTGATGAGACGGAGACGACGATCGACGAGACTGCCGCTGAAACGACAGACGCGCCGGACACTTCAGATGAAACCGAAACGACCGCCGCGGAGGAAAAGACGCCTGAAAGGCTTGCCGCGGAGAAGATAATGTCGGAAATGACAATTGACGAGAAGATCGGTCAGCTGTTCTTCTCGCGGATACCGACAGATTATGACACTGCCATAAGCGACATGAAGAAGTATCAGCCGGGCGGCTATGTCTTTTTCGCGTCCGAGTTCGAGAACAGGACTCCGGAGACGATGAAGACTTATACCGACGCGCTGAAGGGGGCGGCTAAGATAGTGCCGCTTCTCGCCGTCGATGAGGAGGGCGGGACGGTCACAAGGATATCGCGGTTCAAGCAATACCGCGCCGAGAAGTTTTTGTCTCCGCGCGAGCTGATGGCGGGCGGGACTGAGCTTGTCGCGTCGGATACGCGTGAGAAGTGCGCGCTGATAAGTTCGCTCGGGCTGAATCTGAATCTCGCTCCGGTCGCGGATATTTCTACTGACCCGAATGATTTTATTTATTATCGTTCGGCGGGAGACCTTGTGGCGGCGACTGATTATGTGACGGTTTATGTGACGGAGAGCGTTAAGGCGGGCGTCGGGTCGGCGTTGAAGCATTTCCCGGGATATGGGAATAATGTGGATACGCATACCGGGATAGCGGTTGATAAGCGTTCTGCCGATACGTTCAGGGCTTCGGATTTTCTGCCGTTCAGGGCGGGGATTGATGCCGGGTGCGGGATCGTTATGGTGTCGCATAATATTGTGGAGTGCTTTGATAAGGAGAATCCGGCATCATTGTCGGCGGAGGTGCATCGAGTGCTGCGTGAGGAGCTTTCGTTTGACGGTGTGATAACGACGGATGACCTTGCTATGCAGGCGATAACTGACAGTTACGGGAGCGGCGAGGCGGCAGTGCTGGCGATAGAGGCGGGCAATGACCTGATCTGCTGTTCCGATTTGTCGGTGAAGTACGAGGCTGTGAAGTCGGCGTATGAGTCGGGTAGGATATCGCTTTCCCGCATCGAGGAGTCGGTGCTCCGTATTCTCGAGTACAAGGTAACAATGGGGCTGCTGAGCTCCGACTGAAATAAAACAAACATGGGAGCTATATACCAGAGTATAAAAGCTTCTGGAAAAGGGGGTGCAGGGGGGAAAACCTCTTCTCCGAAGAGGTTTTCCCCCCTGCAAACGAGGGTATAAATAAAAATGAACAGACAAGAGAAGATAAGAAATTTTTCGATAATAGCGCATATAGACCATGGAAAGTCGACGCTTGCAGACCGTATACTTGAGTATACGAGGACTGTGGCTAAGAGGGACATGGAGGAGCAGATACTTGATAATATGGATCTTGAGCGGGAGCGGGGGATTACAATTAAGGCTCGCGCGGTGAAACTTAATTACAGTGCGCCAGACAGGGAGGTTTATACGCTTAATTTGATTGATACTCCCGGGCATGTGGACTTTAATTATGAGGTTTCGCGGTCGCTTAACGCTTGCGAGGGGGCGATACTTATCGTTGACGCTACGCAGGGGGTTGAGGCGCAGACGTTGGCTAACGCTTATCTCGCGATTGATAATAATCTGGAGATTGTGCCGGTTATAAATAAGATTGATTTGCCGAGCGCTGACGTTGAGAAGGTGCGGGCGGAGATTGAGGATATTATCGGGATTCCGGCTGAGGGGTGCCCGGCGGTTTCGGCTAAGACGGGGCAGAATATTGAGCAGGTGCTTGAGAAGATTGTTTCGGATATTCCGTCGCCGGACGGGGATGAGAACGCTCCGCTGAGGTGTCTGATATTTGATTCTTATTATGACAGTTATCTTGGGGTTGTGGTTAATATACGCGTTGTCGAGGGGACTTTGCGGCCGGGGGACAGGATTAAGCTTATGTCGACCGGGGCGGAGTTTGACGTTGTCGAGGTCGGGTATATGGAGCCGTTCGGGCTGAATAAGGGGGAGTTCCTCGCGGCGGGCGACGTCGGATATATTACGGCGAGCATAAAGTCGGTCGGGGAGACGCGGGTCGGCGATACGGTGACGCTCGCGAATAATCCTGCTTCTGAGCCGCTTCCGGGCTTCAAGGAGGTTCATCCGATGGTTTACGCCGGAATTTACCCGGCGGACGGCGCGAGATACGGAGATCTTAAGGACGCGCTTGAGAAGTTGCAGCTCAATGACGCGGCGCTGACGTTTGAGCCGGAGACTTCGGCGGCGCTCGGGTTTGGTTTCCGCTGCGGGTTCCTCGGGCTTCTGCATATGGAGATCATCGAGGAGAGGCTCGAGAGGGAGTTCAATCTTGATCTTATCACTACGGCGCCGAGCGTTATCTATAAGATAGAGAAGAAGAACGGCGAGACGGTGTTCATTGATAACCCGTCGAATTACCCGAACCCGGATGAGATTGACGTCGCGTATGAGCCGATGGTCAAGGCGAGTATCATAACTCCGCCGGAGTTCGTCGGCGGGCTGATGGATCTCTGCCAGGACAGGCGCGGAGATTTCATTAATATGACTTATATCGACACCGACCGCGCGGAGCTGCATTATAATCTGCCGCTTAACGAGATAATTTACGATTTCTTCGACGCGCTGAAGAGCCGGTCGAAGGGGTACGCGTCGCTTGACTACGAGATGACGGGTTATGTGCCGTCGAAGCTCGTCAAGCTCGATATTCTGCTGAACGGCGATATTGTCGACGCTCTGTCATTCATCGTTCATGAGGAAAAGGCTTACGGCCGCGCGAGAAAGATCTGCGAGAAGCTGAAGGACAATATCCCGCGTCAGCTCTTCGAGATTCCGGTTCAGGCGGCTATAGGCGGAAAGGTCATCGCGCGCGAGACTGTCAAGGCTATGCGCAAGGACGTCCTCGCGAAGTGCTACGGCGGCGATATCACGAGAAAGAAGAAACTGCTCGAAAAGCAGAAGGAAGGCAAGAAGAAGATGCGTCAGCTCGGTTCTGTCGAGGTCTCGCCCGAGGCGTTCATGGCGGTGCTGAAGCTCGACGACGAGGCGTGATGAACAGGATCGACGCCGGGAGACCGGATATCAGAAAACTCAGACAATACGGCTTTTCCGGAGATAACGGCGTTCTCAGGTACTCTGAAACGCTCGGGTGCGGCTTCACGCTGACGTTTGAGGTCAGGGACGGAGAGCTTTTTACCAGCGTTTATGACGACGGCGAGGAGTATGTCCTCCACCTGACGGACGCGTCCGGGGAGTTTGTCGGCAGGGTCAGGAAGGAATATGAGGACGCGGTATCCCGCGTCACTTCCGCCTGCTTTGAGCGCGCGGTTTATTCGCCGTATTTCAGGAGCGGTCAGACGGCAAGGCTTATCGCCGACGCGGAGAAGATATGGGGCGAGACGCCGGAGTTTCTCTGGGAGGATTCGCCGGACTGCTGTATACTCAGAAACCGTGAGAGCGGAAAGTGGTACGCGGTCTTCATGGTCGTCCCGCTCGCGAAGTTCCTCCCGGGAACGGAAGGGAAGACCGAGGTCGTGAACCTGCGCGCGGACGCGGCGGCGATGAGCGACGGAGAACGCGTTTTTCCGGCGTTCCATATGAACAAGAAGAGCTGGATAAGCGTCCTTGCCGACCGCGGGAAGGACTATGACGTTATCCTTGCACTCATGCGCGCGAGCCGTGAGACAGCCGCGAAAAAAGCCGGGAAGAAAAATTCCCGGCAGGACAAGACGTCCCAAAAAGAAGAAGGTGTTTCGGAATGAACAAAAAATCACTCGGACTGTATATCCATATCCCGTTCTGCAAGGCGAAGTGCGCTTACTGCGATTTCTGCTCCGTGTCGGGCACCGGGGACGAGGATATGCGGCGATATGTCGACGCGCTGCTCCTTCAGATGGAGGACTATTCTAAGGCGGCGAAGAGTTACTCGGTCGACACGATCTTCATCGGCGGCGGAACTCCGACCGTTCTGCCCGCGAAATATGTGTGCGACCTCATCGACGGCATATACAGAAACTTCGACGTGCCGAAGAAGGCGGAGTTCACGATGGAGGCGAACCCGGCGACAGTCAGCGGCGCCACCCTCGCGAAATACCGCAGAGCGGGCGTGAACCGCCTCAGCATCGGTCTCCAGAGCGCGAATCAGGAGGAGCTTTCCGCTCTTTCGAGAATACACACGAGAGAGGACTTCGAGGCGAGCTACCTCGCCGCGAGAAACGCCGGGTTCCGCAATATAAACGTCGATATAATGTACGGCATCCCGCTCCAGACGCCGGACAGCTTCAACCGCACTCTTGATTACGTGACGAAGCTTGAGCCGGAGCACATCTCTATGTACGGGCTCAAGATCGAGGACGGAACGCCGTTCGCGGCGGCGAGAGACACGCTTATCCTGCCCGACGAGGATTCGGAGGCGGATATGTATTTCGACGGAATCAGATACCTTGAGGCGAAAGGGTTCAGACACTATGAGATCTCGAATTTCGCCCTGCCCGGGTATGAGTGCCGGCATAACCTGAAATACTGGAACTGTGACGAATATCTCGGTCTCGGGTGCGCCGCGCACTCGTATTTCAGAAATCTCAGGTTCTCGTTCAAACGCGACATACCGCTGTTCATCGACGCGATGGAGGCGGACGTCTCGCACGGCGGCACGCTGACCGGAGACGGCGTCGCGGTGACATATGACCAGTACAAGAACGCCGGGCTCGTTGATGAGCTTTACACGATAACGCCGGAGGAACGGGTCGGCGAGTACATCATGCTGAGACTGCGGCTCGCGGACGGAATATCATCCGAACAGTTCAGACAGCGCTTCGGGCTGAATTTCGACGCGCTCTACGGGCGCAGGCTCGGTATCTACATCGACAACGGCTTCATGACCTTCGACGGCGACCGCTACGCGTTCACTCCGAAGGGAATGTATGTCAGCAGCTATATCCTGTCGAATATACTCGATTTCGACAAGGACAGCCATATAATAAATTCGATAGCGGACGGGTCGGATAAGTAAGGTCAGCGACGCTCGAGGGAAACACTGAGCTGAGGCTGTTTTGGCAATAAAAAGTCCATAAATTCAGGACTTTTTATTGCCAAAACCCGATTTGATTCAGTGTTTTCCAAGACAGCTCTGATATCTCGCCTCAGCCGCCGGCCAGTTCACGATGTTCAGCCACGCGGAGATATACGCGGCGCGCAGGTTGTGGTATTTCAGATAGTACGCGTGCTCCCATACGTCGAGGTTCAGAATCGGGCAGAGCGGCACGACCTCCTGATTCTTTGAGGTCAGGATGACCGGAACGCCGTTCCTGACGGCGAGCCACGCGCAGCCGGAGCCGAAGACCGACATCGCGGCGTCGGTGAACTTTTTCGTGAATTCCTCGTAGCTGCCGAACGCGCGGTTTATCGCCGCGGCGAGGTTTCCTCGCGGATGACGCTTCGCGCCCGGAGCCATCGACTCGAAAAAAAGACGGTGATTGAAGACGCCTCCGGCGCTGCGGCAGAGCTTCAGCGCGTCTGCTGGCGGCAGAATGATCCGCGGGCGGAAACGCGCCTGCGGGTAAGTCCGGCAGCCGGGAAGGCTCAGAAGCTCTTCAAGGGACATCTTCTGAAGCGCCGGGTACTTCGCGAGAACTTCGTTCAGGTCGCTTATGTACTTGCCGAGGTGCGCGTCGTGGTGCAGGCGCATTGTCTCGGTGTCTATGTACGGCTCGAGCGCGTTGTACGCGTAGGGGAGCGGCGTGTTGACGAAAGGATACGTGTCGTTCATGTGACTACCTCCGATAATTTCCTGTTTTCGTTAATATAATATGTGAGAAGAACCATTTTTGATAAATGAAAGGAAGATCGTCATGAAAGATAAGTTTTATGATTCGCTCGCCGGGCTGCTCTCGATAAAGAGCGTCGCGGTGGATTCGGACAAGGAGGGCGCGCCGTTCGGCGACGGGTGCCGCGACGCGCTTGATTATATGCTGGGGCTGTGCGACAGCTTCGGTTTCCGCACGAAGAAGATCGGCGGCGGGCTGATGGGTTACGCCGAGATCGGCGAGGGGGACGAGATCATCGGCATTCTCGCGCACCTTGACGTCGTGCCGGAGGGCTCCGGATGGGAGTATCCGTGCTTCGGGCTGACTAGGGCGACGGTTGACGGCGAGAAGCGCGTCTACGGCCGCGGTATATCCGACGATAAGGGACCCGCTATGATGTGCGTTTACGCGATGAAGGAGCTGCTCGATTCGGGCGTGAAGCTGAACCGCCGGATACGCATTCTGTTCGGTCTGACCGAGGAACGCGGCGAGTGGTATGACATGAATTATTACCGCGAGCATGAGGAGCTTCCGACCTTCGGAATCACTCCGGACGCGTCTTTCCCGGCTGTGTACGGCGAGAAGGGGATACTTATCCTGAAGCTGACGATGCCGCTTGAGGGTTCGGGCGTTGAGACGGTCGCGGGCGGAACGGCGCACAATATGGTGCCGGATCACTGTGAGGCTGTTGTCGGCGGAAAGAGGTTCGAGGCGACCGGAAAGTCGGCGCACGGAAGTCTGCCGCAGAAGGGCGTGAACGCTGTTCTGAAGCTGTTTTCGGAGGTTAATAAGGAGGCTCCCGGAAAGCTGTCTGGGTTCATCACTGAGAAGTTCGGTGAGACCTGCGACGGAAGCCTTGTTGGCTGTGCCATGTCGGATGAGCAGAGCGGGGCGCTGACGTTGAATTTCGGCGTTATTGAGGTCGTCGGGGAGAATATCGAGATGACGATTGATATTCGCTATCCTGTAACTAAGAAGGGGAGTGACGTTGCGGCGATTATCGCGAGGGAGTGCGAGCCTTACGGTGTGAGTGTCAAGGTGGACGAGGATAAGGCGCCGGTTTATATGGATAAGAACGGACCGCTGATTCGTGCGCTTATGGATGTTTATCGTGAGGAGACCGGGGACGCGCGGGAGGCGTTCGTGATGGGCGGCGGAACATACGCGCGCGCGATGAAGGGTATCGAGGCGTTCTGACCGCTGTTCCCGGACAGCCCGGAGACCGCGAATCAGAAGAATGAGTATATGCTTGAGAGTGACATAGAGAAGGCACGCCGCGTCTATTCAAAGGCGCTGCGCCATATGCTTAAGATAAAGTAAAAAAACAGCCGCTGACGTTGGTTTCAGCGGCTGTTTTTTGTGTATAAAAGTTTCTGGAAAGGAGGGGTGCAGGGGCGGAAAACCTCTTATCCAAATAGGGTTTCCACCCCTGCAAGCTGACAATTATTTGATAGCGTCCGACAGAGTTGTACCCCCGAGCATGGCGCATTTGACTCTTGCGGGCATGTGGGCGATGTCTTTGAGGGCGGAGGCTTCTTCGAGGGAGTCGATTTCTTCTTCAGAGGCTTCGCCGCGGATCATTTTCATGAAGGTGTCGGCGAGTTTCAGGGCTTCGTCTTTGTGTTTGCCGATTATCATGCCGAGCATTATGTCGGCGGAGGCTTGGGAGATTGCGCAGCCGTCGCCTGTGAAGGCGCCGTCGGAGATTGTGTCGCCGTCGAGTTTGAGTTCGAGTTTGATTTTGTCGCCGCAGCTGGGGTTTACTCCGTCGAGGGTTATGTCGGGGTTGTCGATTTCGTGTTTGAAATCGGGGTGGATGTTGTGTTCGGTTAGGATTTCGTTGTAGAAGTTTCTATTTTCCATATCCCATGCGTTCCCTTATTGTTTTTATGCTGTTTATGAGTTTGTCGGCTTCTTCGCACGTGTTGTAGAAGGCTAAGCTGGCGCGGACGGTGGCGTTTATGCCGAGATGGATGTGAAGGGGTTCGGCACAGTGGTGTCCGGCACGGATTGCTACGCCGTCGGAGGCGAGGATTTCGCTGATGTCGTGCGGGTGGACGCCGTCTATCGTGAAGGTGATGATTCCTTTGTGGTTTTCGGCTTCGGGGGCTCCGACTATGTTTACGTGCGGGATTTGCTTCATTTCGTCGAAGGCGTGTTTTGTTACGGCGTGCTCCAGAGATTCTATTGTGTCGAAGCCGATTTCGGTTATATAGTCGATTGCCGCGCCGAGACCTACGGCTCCGGAGGCGTTGACTGTGCCCGCCTCGAATTTGTGCGGGAGTTCGGCGTATGTCGCGCCGTCGCGGGTGACGGTTTCGATCATTTCTCCGCCGGTCAGGAAGGGCGGCATTTTGTCGAGGAGTTCTTTTCTGCCGTAGAGCGCGCCGATGCCCATCGGGCCGAAGAGTTTGTGGCCGGAGAAGGCGAAGAAGTCGGCTCCGAGGGCTTTTACGTCGACTTTCATGTGCGGGGTGCTCTGGGCTCCGTCGACGACTATTACCGCGCCTTTTTTGTGCGCGAGGGCGGCGATTTCCTTTATCGGGTTTTCTCTGCCGATTACGTTTGAGACTTGCGCTATCGCGACGATTTTCGTTTTGTCGGTGATGAGTTTTTCGACTTTGTCAAGGTCGATGCTGCCGTCCTTTTCGCAGTCGATGTATCTGAGCACCGCGCCAGTCTGACGACATACCATCTGCCACGGGAGAATGTCGCTGTGGTGTTCGGTTATCGAAACGAGGACTTCGTCGCCGGGCTTCACGAAAGTGAGACCGTAGCTGTAGGCGACAAGGTTCAGGCTTTCGGTGGTGTTTCTTGTGAAGATTATTTCCTCCGAAGAATCCGCGCCGAGGAATTTCCTGACTTTTTCGCGCGCCACCTCGTACATTTCGGTGGCTTCTATGCTTATCGAGTAGAGCCCGCGCATCGGGTTCGCGTTGTGGAACTCGTAGAATTCGCGTTCGGCGTCGAGTACGCATTTCGGTCTCTGCGCCGTCGCGGCGTTGTCGAGGTACGCGAGGTCGGTGTTCCGGAGGAGTGGGAAATCGTTTCTGTAATTACGCATCCGGAAGCACCTCGTCGAGTTTCTTTACTATCTTTTCTTCGGTTTCGGAGTCTCCGACCGCGCGCGCGAGGCGTTCGATCGAGGCGCGGGCGATGATGTTCTCCGCCTTGTCCTTCGATATCCCGCGGGTGCCGAAGTAGAAGAGCGTGTCTTCGTCAAGCTCGCCGATCGTCGCGCCGTGGTTTCCGACGACGTCCTCTTCCGCGCAGAGGATCAGCGGGACAGTCTTGTTGACGACGTCCTCGCCGAGCATCAGGACGGTCTCCTTCTCGTTTCCGACCGAGCCGGACGAGCCGTTCCTGAAGTCGATGGTTCCGCGGAAGATTTTCTTTGCCGCGTCCTTGAGCGCTCCGGAGGCGTTTATTTCGCTTTCGGTCTTCTTCGCGATCTGGTTCACGACGAGATTCATGTCGAGAGTCATCGTCTTCTCCGCGAAGTAGCCGATGTCAGCCTTGAAGGAGCTGCCGTCGCCCGAAAGGTCGATGTGTGTGTCGGAATAAACGTCGCCTTTTCCGAGCATTATCTGGATGATCTCGATGCGTCCATCCTTATGGCACTCGCCCTTTGTGTCGGTGAAGAGAAGCGCGTTCTCGTCTGTGCCGTGGAGCTGTATCAGACGTATTTTCGCGCCATCGCCGACCGACATTATTGTCTCGACGGCGAGCTTGCCTGCGGCGTTTATCTCTTCGACAACAGTGATTGTCTCGCCTTTTTTCGCTTCTATGCTGACGCGCTTTATGTCGGAATCATTCTCGTTCGTTACCGTGACGCGGTTTATTTCCGCGCCGGAGGTTATCTTTTCCGCCGGAAGCTCGGGGGAGGTCATGTCGAAACCGATCGACGCCTCATTGACGCCGAGCCGGTTCCACGTCCGGGCGGGCAGTTTGTTTATCAGTAATTTTTGTTCCATAATTCGTCCGACCCTCAGCCAATGCTACCTTTCATTTCCAGTCTTATCAGGTTGTTCATCTCGACCGCGTATTCGACCGGAAGCTCCTTCGAGACGTTGTCCGCGAAGCCGCTGACGATTAAGGCTCTCGCGTCCTCTTCGCTCATTCCGCGGCTCATCAGGTAGAAGACCGCGTCGTCGCTGATGCTTCCGATTTTCGCCTCGTGACCTATCGACGCGTCGCGGGTGCGGATGTCCATCGCCGGAATCGTGTCCGAGCGGGACTCGGAGTCGAGCATGAGCGACTGGCAGGACACAGATGACTTCGCGCCCTTCGCGTTCTTCTCGACGACGACGCTCGAGCGGAAGGTGCTGATGCCGCCGCTCTTGCTGATCGAGCGGGTGTTCATGTAGCTCGACGTGTTCTTTCCGATGTGCAGCACCTTCGCGCCGGTGTCGAGGTTCTGACCCTTTCCGGCGAAGGTTACTCCGGTGAACTCCATGCGGGAGTTGTCGCCCTTCAGCACGCTCATCGGGTAAAGACATCCGACGTGCGAGCCGAACGAACCGCTGACCCACTCGATGACGCCGCCCTCCTCGCAGATGGCGCGCTTCGTGTTGAGGTTGTACATATTCTTCGACCAGTTCTCAATCGTCGAATATCTGAGCTTCGCGTTCTTCTTGACGAAAAGCTCGACGCATCCGGCGTGAAGGTTCGCGACGTTGTACTTCGGCGCGGAACATCCCTCGATGAAATGCAGGCTCGCGCCCTCGTCGACGATTATCAGCGTGTGCTCAAACTGTCCAGCGCCCTTCGCGTTGAGTCTGAAATACGACTGGAGCGGAATCGACACCTGAACGCCCTTCGGCACGTAGACAAACGAACCGCCAGACCAGACAGCACCGTGCAGAGCCGCGAATTTATGGTCTCTCGGCGTCACGAGCTTCATGAAGTACTTTCTCACCATGTCGGCGTACTCGCCCTTCATCGCGCTCTCCATGTCGGTGTATACGACGCCCTGCGCCGCGACCTCTTCCTTCACGTTGTGGTAAACGAGCTCAGAGTCATACTGCGCGCCGACGCCCGCGAGCGACTTTCTCTCTGCCTCCGGTATGCCGAGACGGTCGAAGGTGTCCTTTATATCCTGCGGGACATTCTTCCAGTCGTTCTGCATCTTCGTGTTCGGGCGGACATAAGTCGCGATGTGGTCGATGTCCAGACCATCGATCGACGGACCCCAGTCCGGGATCTTCATCTCGTTGTATATCTGGAGCGCCTGAAGCCTGAACTGCTGCATCCAGACCGGGTCGCCCTTCTCCTTCGAGAGCTTGTCTATTATCTCCGGAGTCAGACCCGCCTCCATGCGGTAGGCGTCGTGCTCCTCGTCGCGGATATCATATATCGACCGGTCGATATCCTCGACCTCTGTCTTTTCTCTTTTTATCTCTTTATCCTGCATGAGCGCACCTTATTCCTTGCCGAGAGCGTCTATGTCCGAGAAGCCCTTCTCGTTGATCTCGTTGACGAGCGACGCTCCGCCGTTCTTGACGATGACGCCGTTCTCCATGACGTGCGCCGCGTCGACAGTCAGCGCCTCGAGAATCCGCGTCGAATGCGTGATGATCAGCAGCGACCCGTGATTGCGCTCACGGTACAGGCTCACGCCCTGCGACACCGTGCGCACCGCGTCGACGTCATCCCCGAGTCTGTCTCGTCGAGGATCTCGAGCTTCGGCTCAAGCATCAGCATCTGAAGTATCTCCGCCTTCTTCTTCTCGCCGCCGGAAAAGCCGACGTTGAGGTCGCGCTCCGCGTAGGACTCGTCCATATTGAGGAGCTTCATCGTCTCCTTCAGCTTCTTCTTGAAGTCCCAGAGACGGATTCTCGACCCGCTCTTCTGCTCGAGCGCGCTGCGGATGAACGCCGAAAGCGTGACTCCCGGAACCTCAAGCGGATTCTGGAACGAAAGGAATATACCCTTCTTCGCCCGCTCATTGACCGGCAGAGAAGTGATATCCTCCCCGTCAAACACAATCGAACCCTCAGTCACGGTATAAGCCGGATTTCCGGTGATAGCATAACCGAGCGTTGACTTACCGGTTCCGTTCGGACCCATCAGCACGTGCGTCTCATCGCGTCCGATCGAAAGATCAACCCCGCGAAGTATCTCCTTCTCGCCCGCGGAAACCCGCAGACCATTTATTTCAAGCAAACTGCCGTTTTTCATAAAATCCATGTTCCTTTTCAAAAAGTAATATATTAACCGGCACAACGCCGTAATTCACATTTATCAGCCGTGCGAGCACGCCGGGCACCCTTCCGCGCCCTCACGCTTCGACCGGAGCAGGTCCTCAAGCGTATAACTGTCAATATAACTGTTGATCTGATCCTCCAGCCCCTTCCAGAACGGCATCGTATAACACGAACAATACTCTCCCGTATCACACTTCTTCCCGTCCTTGGAAAGACAAGCCACCGGAGTCAGCTGCCCCTCAGCCGCCCGCAGGATATCCCCGACCCGGTACTCCCCCGGCGACCGCCGCAGCCTGTACCCTCCGGTCTTACCGATAGCGCTCTCAACGATATCGCACTTCGAAAGCTCAGTCATGATCCCCTCAAGGTACTTCCTCGAAATATTCTGCCTCTCAGCTATATCCTTAAGACTGATATACTCCTCTCTGTCCTGCTCCGCAAGGTCAAGCGCGACACGAAGCGCGTATCGGCCCTTCGAAGATATCATCATGACGTTTTCCTCCTTAGCTTCGCAGGGGGAGGGAGAAAACCTTTCGAGAAAGGTTTTCTCCCTCCCCCTGCACCCCCTTCCTCTTTCTAAAGCTTTATAAGGGAAGGTGATTCACATCTTTGATTATGGTTTGCGAAAACGGGGAAAATTATGCGGATCACAACAGAAAACGAAGCGATGCGCCAACCGGGGAACGTGCTCCGGATCGACACTTTTCTTATCTCCCACCGTTTCAGTAGTAATTATACACCTTTTCTCCCACAATGTCAATAGGAATTCGGAAATCCGGAAGAAATTTACATTCTCGAAACAGTATTGACGCTCACCCGAGCGCCACGTCAAGCACCATCATCACCGCGAACCCCGCCGCGGCTCCGAGCGTTCCGGCATACGGGCGCGCGCCGCTCACCGACGCGGGAACAAGCTCCTTCACGACCACCGCGAACATCGCTCCCGCCGCGAACGCCAGCAGGTACGGCAGAGCCGCCGTTATCTGCGACACCAGAACGAGAGTCAGCGCGCCCGCCAGCGGCTCGGGAACGCCGGACAGGAAGCCGCACGCGAACGCTTTTCTTCTCGTCATTCCGCCCGCCAGCGGCATGGAGATTATCGCGCCCTCCGGAATGTTCTGTATCGCTATGCCGAGCGACAGCGAAAAAGCCCCGGCGAAGGTTATTCCGGTATTCCCGGACAGAGCTCCGGCGAGCGCGACGCCCACCGCCATTCCCTCCGGGATATTGTGAAGCGTCACGGCGGCGGCGAGCAGTCTCGTTTTCCGGCGCGGTTCGTCATTGTCCGGTATCTCCGGGGACAGCCTGTCGGTGAGAATCAGAAAGAGCACGCCGGCTGAAAACCCGATGAGCGCTTCCCGCCATCGTCCGTCAGACATATCAATCGCCGGAATTATGAGCGACCAGACCGAGGCGGCGAGCATCACCCCGGAGGCGAACCCCGTGAGTATCATGCTCCCGCCCGGTCTGCCGCTCTTTTTCATGAAAAACACAAGCAGCGCGCCGAGCGTTGTCCCGGCGAGCGGAATAAACAGAATAAGGAAAGCCATCATATCAGACATCAGACCTTTCGTAAACCTGAGTATTACCGGATTCCCGGCATTATCAGTATATTTCGCTGTCTATTTCTCTGTCCGCTGTCTTCATTTCCTGCGATACCCTTAATGTATAAAGCTTTTAGGAAGGGGGCGCGGGGGAGACCTTTTTCTCCGAAAAAGGTCTCCCCCGCATAATTATCTGATTTTTTCGAAGTCCTCGGCCCCGTGCTTGCAGAGCGGGCAGATGAAGTCCGCGGGGAGCTCTTCGCCTTCATAGACGTATCCGCAGACCTTGCAGATCCAGCCGGTCTTCTTTTCCTCGATGACAGATGGCTTCGGTTTTATGTGTTCGTAGTAATAAGCGTAGGTGAGGGACGGCGCGTCCGAGAGAATCTCGGCGGCGGTCACTTCGGCGGTGAACAGCGTGTGGGTGCCATAGTCCTCGGCGGAGATGACCTTTGCCGAGAGAACCGCGTTGGTGTTTCCGGTGAGGTACGTGAGACCGTTCGCTGTGCGGGCGACGTCGGAACGTCCGCTCAGCTTGTCGTGATCTCTGCCGCTGACAAAGCCGAGATCCTTTATGAGGTCGAACGGGGTCGATTCGGTGAGGACAGAGACATTGAAGACGCCGGTCTTCTTTATCGTTTCCGCGGTCAGGTTTGAGTTATTGACGGCGACGGTGACGCGTTTCGGGTTGTCGGTGAGCTGGGTTACGGTGTTCACGATGCAGGCGTTGTCCTTCGCACCGTCCTTTGTCGAAATCGCGTAGAGGCCGTAGGAGAGTTTGTGGAACGCTTTCGGGTCGAGAGCCGTTTCCGGAGCTTCCGGAATTTCTAGCTTCGGGAAGGAGTCCGCGATCGCGTCGGCGAGTGCGTCGAGGTCAGCTTCCTGAGACGGGGTGAGCGAGGATCTGATTGTCAGCTTATCGCCGATGAAGGTCATGCCCTTGAGCGGCTCAAGGATTCCGCGCATCAGATTTCCCGCGGTCGGCGCCCAGGAACCGTTCTCGATCAGGGACACGTATCTGTTCTTCAGCCCGTGAGCGGCGATGTCGCGGAGCAGATCGTCCATTCTGACGAATATTCCCGCGTTGTAGGTCGCGGATGCGAACACAAGGTGGCTGTACCTGAACGCCGCGGCGAGAATATAGTCCGCGGAAGTCACCGAAGCGTCATAAACTGCTGTCCTGACGCCGCGCTCACGGAGCTTTATCGCCAGAGCCTCAGCCGCCGCGGCGGTGTGACCGTAGACCGAGGCGTACGTGACGACGACGCCGTTCTCCTCGGGAGTGTAAGTCGACCATTTCGCGTACTTGTCGATGAAATCGCCGAGCTTTTCGCGCCAGACAAAGCCGTGGAGCGGGCAGATCATCTTTATGTCGAGCCCGGAAGCCTTTTTCAGGAGCGCCTGAACCTGCGTGCCGTATTTGCCGACGATATTGCAGTAGTAACGTCTCGCCTCATCGAGGTAATCTCTCATGAAATCGACCTCGTCGGCGAAGAGCGCGCCGTTGGTCGCTCCGAAGGTTCCGAACGCGTCGGCGGAGAAGAGTATCCCGCGGACGGTGTCAAACGTGACCATGACCTCCGGCCAGTGAACCATAGGAGCCGCGACGAAAGTGAGCGAATGATGCCCGGTCTCAAGGACGCCGCCCTCTTTTATCGTCATGACGCGTCCCTCATAGGCGCTGCCGAAGAACTGCTTTATCATGGCGTAAACCTTGTCGCCGCACACGAGTTTAGTTCCCGGATAACGGAGAAGAACCTCGTCA
>ENA-ORIC01001387-ORIC01001387.1-human-gut-metagenome-genome-assembly--contig:-NODE-1387-length-23517-cov-4.647184_pt1 | contig 23517 bp, 23 predicted proteins | sample MGYA00243023_ERZ508732 | MGnify/ENA primary metagenome ERZ508732 (study PRJEB26277, sample SAMN04329767) | human gut metagenome | biome: human-associated habitat | host: Homo sapiens | place: USA...
AGTAAAAATATAATTACCATAATAAGGGCACAGTTCATTAGTTTATAATCAATTTTATTTTTTATCATAAGAACTCCTACTTTCTAACATAATAGTAATTGGTCCGTCATTAGTAATTGATACTTTCATATCAGCTCCAAATACTCCTGTTTCAACAGGAATCAATTCCCTTAACTTTTGATTCCATAAATTATATAAAATTTTAGCTTGATCAGACTTCATTGCTTCTATATAACTTGGTCTATTTCCTTTTTTTGTATCTGCATATAAAGTAAATTGAGAAATACTTAATATTTCACCATTACTTTCTAAAATAGAACGATTCATCATACCTTGTTCATCATTAAAAATTCGTAAATGAAGAACTTTTTGAATCATATAATCAATATCTTGAACAGTATCATCCTTATGAAATCCGACTAACAAAACAAGACCTTTAGAAATTTTTCCAACAACTTTATAATCTACAGAAACAGAAGACTCTAAACTTCTTTGTACAAGAACTCTCATCGAATAGATCTTTCTACTTTTACAATATTAGGAATAGAAGAAATTGTACGAATAAATTTTGTCAAACTAGATTCATTTTCTACTAAAATATCTAGTGAAAATGTTGTAAAGTCTTGTTCATTATAGGTATGAATAGATTCAATATTAATATTATGATTAGAAGCTTTTGAAACAATTTCTAATAAAATATTATCCTTTTTCTCGCATTGAATGACAATAGAAGTTACAAATTTTTTACCCTCTGTATCACCCCAGGATACATGAATCAACCTTTCATTTAAATCATTTAAATTTGGACAATTCATTCGATGAATAGAAATTCCATAGCCTCTTGTAATAAAACCAATAATAGAATCCCCAGGAATTGGTCTACAACAAGCTGCTAATTTTACCTTGATATCATCAATACCTTCTACAATGATATCTTTTTTCAACGATTGTGTTTTATTAGGAGTAATAACCTTCTTTAACAAAATATCTTCTTTACTGTCATTATCACCAGTATATATATTAATAATAGCAGCTGGCGATATTTTATTATCACCAATTCCAATATAAATTTCATTAAAATCAGAAAATTTATATTCCTCTAATATCTGTTTCATATTTTCTTCTTGGAAAAATTCAGAAGCAGATATTTTTCTTTTATGTAATTCTTTATTTAATATTTCTTCGCCCTTTTTCAAATACTCTTCTTTATCTTGTTTTTTAAAGAAAGCACGAATTTTATTTTTAGCTTGGGCTGTTTTAGCCATATTAATCCATTCACGACTAGGGCCCATAGAATTTTTATTAGTATTAATTTTAACAATATCTTGGTTATGAAGAGGATAATCTAGGGGAACAATACTATTATTTACTAAAGCTCCTACCATTTTTTCACCAACTGCACTATGAACTTTATAAGCAAAATCAATTGGTGTTGCTCCACTAGGAAGTTCAATTACATCCCCATTTGGTGTAAATACATAAATAGTACTATTAAACTCTTCTTTAATAGAAGATACGAACTCTTCATCCGTTGTATCTTCATTATTTAAATCCATAATAGAACGGAAAAATTGTAATTTTTGATCCATCAAATTTTGATGAGCAATTTTGTTACTTCCATTTTCTTTATAAGACCAGTGAGATGCAATACCACGTTCTGCTACTTCATCCATTTCATAAGTACGAATTTGAATTTCAAATAAATAACCATCATAACCAAAAACAGTTGTATGTAATGATTGATACATATTTGTTTTTGGCATAGCAATATAATCTTTAAAACGCTTTGGTAGTGGTTTATATTTTGAATGAATAATTCCAATAGCTTGGTAGCATTCTGCTTCTGTATCCACAAATACTCTAAGAGCTAGTAAGTCATATATATCACTAAATTTTTTACCTTTATCTAATTTTTTATAGATACTATAAATACTTTTAGCTCTCCCTTTAATTTTATGTTTAATTCCATGCTCATTTAATAATTTAGAGACATCCTCTATCATCATTTTAACAGAATAATCACGTTCTGATTTTGTTTGATTTAATTGATCAACAATATCGAAATAAACATCTGGCTTATAATAGCGAAGGGATAAATCTTCTAACTCACTTTTAAATTGATTCATACCTAAACGATGGGCAATTGGGGTTAAAACTTCTAGAGTCTCTATAGCAATTCTCTTTTGCTCTTTAGGTGGTTGAATCCATAAATCTCTCATTTCTTGAACACGTTCAGCAAGACGAATGATAATTACTCTTACATCATCTGTAAGACCGACTAATATTTTTCTTTGCATAGAAATAGAAGATTCTGTAGATAAGTCAAATGTTAATTTTTTTAATTTGGTAACTCCATCAATAAGAGAAGCTACTTCCTTACCAAATTTTTGTTCAATATTAACAGAATCATCAAATTTGTAAATATTATGTAAAAGAGCAGCACAGATAGTTGCTGCATCTGCTTGAACACTAGTTAAAATATAGGCTACTTTAATAGGGTGACTTACATAATTTTCACCTGTCATACTTTGGTAACCAAAGTATATCTCTGAAGCGTAATGGTAACTATCTTTGATTCTTTGAATATCCCCTTCATCCATATAAGTTGATACTTTATCTAATAAATCTGTAAAGCTTACTTCAACATGTTTTGTCAAGATTCCACCTCCTAATCATCATTCATAATTACATAACTTTTTCTTTTTTCTGAATGTTTTTCTACAGGCTCCTCAAATTTTACTTTGGGTTGCTTTGTTTTTAAATATTGTTCATAAGATCGAATAGAAGTATATTGTTCCATATAACTTACTACTTCTTGATCTTGCTTAATTTTATAAATTAAAGATTCATTATCAATATCTTGACTAATATTATCTAAATATTGATGAATATACTTTGTTAATTTTTTTCGAATAGAATGATTACATTCATAAATAGATCTCACTAAAGCATCTGATAAATCTTCTATTGTAATTGTATTCAATGGTTGATATTTTACAATCATTCGATAAATATTACTATTTTTAGAAATTAATTTTCTTCCTAATTCATTATAGTCTTCATTTGTATATAAAGCACATAGTTCATTTTTTAAAGCAGGATCATCACATTTAGATAATACCAGCATAACATCTTCTAAACTAATCCATATAAGTTCGTCATTATTTTCAGACATACTATCATCTCCTATGCATTAATCCCTTTTATTTTCTTTTCCGTTGGTTCATCATCTTCATACCATTTCTTTTTAGGTTTTTTACCAATATTTTTTCTTTCCATGTAATACCAAATTTGGCTAGCAATAAAGATTGAAGAATATGCACCAGCAATTAAACCAATGAATAAAGCAATATTAAATTCAAATATTTCTTGTGAACCAAATACAATTAAACAAATTACTGTAGCAACTGTTGTTAAGCTTGTAATAATACTTCTTTTCATAACTTGATTTAAACTATTATTAACAACTTCTTTTAAATCCTCTTCTTTTTTAATTGTTTTGTTTTCTTTATTTTCACGAATACGGTCAAATATAACAATTGTATCATTGATAGAATATCCAATAATAGATAGAATAGCAGCGATAAAAATAGTTTCTACTTCAATTCCAAATAAACTAAATATTGCGAATATAATAAATACATCATGCGCTAAAGCAAGAATAGCACTAATTGCATAATTAAATTTAAAACGTAATGAAATATAAACAATTGTAGCAAAAGAAGATAACAATACGGATAAAATAGCATTTTTAATTAATTCTTTTTTTACCATATTAGATACAACACCAATATCTGTACTTGCTTGATATTGTTCTGTAAAATGTGTTTGTAATTCTGCAATTTCTTCTTGATCTAATTGATTTGTAATTTTAATATAAGCATTCTTATCATCTTTAAAATCTGATTGAGCAATTTCATAACCATATTTTTCTAAGTCTGATTCAATTGTTTTTTCATCTAAAGATTGTTCTGATTTAATACTAATAGAAGTTCCACCTTTAAAATCAACGCCTAAATTCATATGTTTTGTACTTAATGAGATTACTCCAATAATTACACACACTACAGATAAAGTAATAAATAATTTAGAATGTTTAATAAAATCAATCTTAGATTTATGTGGTTTCGCTTTTCCAATAAAGAAATTAACTTTATCTTCAAAATAATTAGACTCAACAAACATCTTTAATAAATATCTAGTAAAGAAAACCATAATTAACATTGTTGTGAAAATACTAATCATTAACATAGTAGCAAATCCTTTTACACTACTTTCTCCAAAAATAAATAAGATTAAAGCTACGATAAATGTTGTTAAATTAGCATCAATAATAGTTCCTATAGAATTTTTATTTCCCTTTTTGAAAGCAGTTTCGAAAGAAACACCTTTTAATAATTCATCTTTAATTCGTTCAAAGTTAATAACATTAGAGTCAACTGCCATACCAATTCCTAAAATAACAGCAGCAATTCCAGGCAATGTTAATACTCCACCAACTAACCAGAAAGTAGCAAAAGTTAATACTGTATAAACAAGTAAACTAACACAAGCTACAAATCCTGAAAAATGGTATAAAGAAGTCATAATAACAATAACTGCTATAAATCCAATAACTCCAGCTATAAAAGTTTTATTTAATGAGTTAGCTCCAAAACTAGCATCTACAGTCTTAGAAGAAATTTCTTCTAGTTTTGTAGGCAAACTTCCTGAATTAATTAAATCTACTAAAGTTTGAACTTCTGTAGAACTAAAGTTTCCTTGGATAATAACATCACTAGCGAAACCTTCTGAAACAGTAGCCGCAGAAAGACATCTTGAACTATCTAAGCCACATTTATTTTTTTCTTGTTCATAACTATCTTCATTTTCATCATAATCTAACCAAATTACAATAACATTATTACTCATTTTACTAACTTTTTTAGTTACTTTATAAAATTGATCTTTATCTGAAATTTGTAATGCTACAGCAGGAAGACCTTTTGAATCTTTACTGACTTTAGCACCACCGCCAGATAATACATCACTTGTCATCAATAAATTATTATCGGTATCACGGAAAGTTAGTGTAGCCGCACTACTTAATATCTTTCGTGCTTCTTCTTGATCCGTTACCCCTGCCAATTGAACACGGATTTTATCATCTCCTTCAATTGTAATAACAGGTTCATTAACTCCTAAGATATCGATTCTTTTTAGTAAAGCTTTATAAGTACTATTCATCATATCACTAGTAACTTCACTACCATCAATACTATTTACTTGATATAAAACTTCAAAGCCTCCTTGAAGATCCAATCCAAATTTTAAATTTTTAAAAATAGGAAAGATTAGTAATACCATCAATACAATTAAAAATATTACAAACCCTATATTTTTTATTAATTTTCCTTTATTTTTTTTCATCTTTTTCATCTCCTAAAATTATTCAAAATAAACTCTTCTATTTTTTAAATTCATCTTTTGTCTTAAATAATTATCTATTTTATCATCATCAGTTTCTAAAATATCACACACCATTTGATATAAAGAAAGGCCTCTGGAATGAACCCATTCGATTTCTTTTAAATAATTCCAAATATCTTCTTCTTTGATATAAATATAGCCACTTCTTCGCATCTCTTCTTTTTTGGCTAATAAAGCTGGTTTTAGTCGATTATACAATTGTTCTAAGGAATGAATTTCATCTCTCATATAAATCCCCCAATACTAAACTTCTAATGATAAACATATATATATTATATAAGATTTTTTGATGTTTTTAAAGGTATTTAAGGTGAATATATGAAAAAAAACAAATTTTTAAAAATGACTATGTTATTAATAATTGGTGGATTTATTACTAAAATTTTAGGGATGCTTATTAAAATTGTAATGACTCGTTTTATTGGTACAGAAGGAATTGGAATTTATATGTTAATTATGCCGACTTTTTCTCTATTGGTATCTTTAACTCAATTTGGATTTCCTGTAGCAATTTCAAAGTTAGTGGCAGAAGACCGGTTTAATAATAAAAAGTTAGTCTTTGGTATTATTCCAATTTCTTTAGGAATTTGTTTTATTATCCTACTCGTATTATTATCTAGTGGACAATTTATAGCAACAGAACTTTTAAAAGAAGAAAGAACTTATTTAGGACTGATATCAATCGGTTTCATTTTACCATTTATTGCAATTTCTTCTATCTTAAGGGCTTATTTTTTTGGAAAAGAAAGAATGTTTCCTCATGTTATATCAAATATTTTAGAAGATGTTATTCGTCTTGTTTTAATCATTTTATTTGTTCCATCTATTTTAAAAATGGGATTATCCTATGTTGTTGCCTTTCTAATTTTAATTTCTATTTTTAGTGAACTTTCTTCTATTATTATTTTTTTAATATGTTTACCCAATAAAATTTCTCTAAAAAAAGAAGATTTTAAACCAAAAAAAGATTATTTAAAAACAGTTTTAAGTATTAGTATTCCAACTACAGGAAGTAGAATTATTGGTAGTATTGGTTATTTCCTAGAACCTATTATATTAGCCTATACTTTTAAACAATGTGGATATTCTAATAATTTTATGATTACGGAATATGGTATTTTAAATGGTTATGTTTTACCTTTATTATTACTTCCAAGTTTCTTTACTATGGCTATTTCTCAGGCTTTAATACCAATTATTAGTAAAACTTATACACAACATAATTTAAAAGAAACAAAAAGGAAAATCAAACAAGCTATTTTTTACTCATTAGTGGTAGGAATTCCTTGTACCTTATTATTTATGTTAATTCCTGAAATTCCACTTCGATTAATATATAACACAACAGAAGGAATTTCTTATATTAAAATCTTAGCTCCTATTTGTCTTTTATACTACATCCAATCTCCTTTAAATGGGACTTTACAAGCAATGGGAAAAGCCAAAGAAGCAATGAAAGGTACATTACTTGGAATGATTTTTCGTACTGCCTTTTTATTTGTTTTTTCATTACTACACATTGGGATGTGGGGATTAGTAATTGCTGTATCAACCAATATTATAATTGTAACAATTCATCAAATGAAAAAGGTAAATGAAGCTTTAAAATAACACAAAAAATAGGATTTTGATCCTATTTTTTTAATATCCACTCTTCGTAGCCACCAATAATATTAACTACTTTATATCCCATATTAGCTAATATTTTACAAGTTTTCAAACTAGTAATTCCTTTTTGGCAATAGATAAAATATTTTTTTTCTTTTGATAAATACTTATATGGCTCTGTGATTAATTTATTAAATGGTACATTAACAGCACCCGGAATGTGATTATTATTATAACTTTGTTCAGTTCTAACATCAATAATATTCAAACCACTAAAGTTCAGTAAATCACTTACAGTAATGCTTGATATCATTTCATCACCCTAATACATTATATGAAAAAACTTAATTTTTGAAACAAAAAACGAAGATATTAATCTTCGTCATTGAAAAAGTCATCAAAAAATTGATCATCTGTAATTTCTTGATTTAAATTTTCTTTTGGATTACTTTGTTTAGGAATTTCCACTTTTTTAGTTTCTTTAGTAACAGATGATTTTGCTTTTTCTACTTCTTGTTTTTCTTTTTCGGCTTTTTCTTCTGCTTCTAATTCTGCTATTTTCGCATCTATTCTCTTAACAATTTCATCAACATTTAACCCCTGCTCTTTTGGCTTAGGGCCAAATAAATCAGGCATTGGAGATGGTGTCATTCCAGGCATTGATGGAAATGGCATTTTAGTATCTCCTAACATTTCATTAATTTTTTTATCTCTTTTTTCTTTTACATAATTTTTTAAATCAAAAACAGAAACTGGTTGTTTTTCACGATGTGGGTAGTCGGCTACAGGATATTTTTTCCCCCAATCAATCTTATAATCAAATTTTAGTTTTGTTTTATAAGGTTCCATTCTAGAACGTAATATAACAGCTTCTTCTTCTTTCATTTTTTGAAGATCCGATACTGTAATTAATGGTCTTGAATCTGTTTTATCATCTTCTTTAGATTTTACTTCTCCACACATCTTGCTGATTTCTTCTAGTGCAGCAAGTTCCGTACTAAGTAAATAAATTGTATTACCACAGTTACCACGAATCGTTTCTGCTTTTTCTTTTCCATAAACATCATTTAATTGAGAAAAGTTTTGAATAATAAATGATAGTTTGATATTTCTAGAACGTGCTGCAGATACCATGGCATCTACATCTGAAAGTGGAGGCATATTAGCAAACTCATCCATCAAGAAATTTGTTCGATACTTTAGTTTTCCACCTGTTTCTTGAGCTACTCTAACTAGAGTCTCATAACATTGTTTTAAGAAAATAGTAACTAGAGAATGATATGTTTTCTTTTCATCTTGAATAACAATAAATACTGCTGTTTTTTTTCTACCAATATCTTCCATATCAAAGTCACTATGAGCTAGCATTTCAGATAAATTCTTACGAGAAGAGAATAATTGTATTTTTTGATTAAATACAGATAAAATACTTCCTTTTGTATCTGTAGGAGCATTAATGGTAGAATTTGCTTTAATATATTCGGTAGAATCTTGTGATTTCTCACTAAAATATTCTTTAATATATGTTGTACCACCTAATTTATTCTCACCTACAGATGCCATATAATTAATACTATTAATATTAACTTGATCTTCTGTAGCATCTTGGAACAAGGCATAAGCTAACCCTGTAAAGTAGTCAGCTGATGAATTTTCCCAGAATGGATCTTGACCTTTACTAGATTCATCATAAAGAATGTTTTTCGCTAAATCTTCTAGAAGTTCTATGGCTTTATCTTCTTTTCCTTCTTTAAACAATTTATAAGGGATGGAAAAAGGATTCCAACAATTACCATTTTGAGGATCACGGAAATTAAGTACAATAACATTATATCCTCTTTCTTTTAATTCATTTGCTGTTTGCTCATATAATTCACCTTTTGGATCAGTTACAATCATAGATTCTCCAGCTTTTGCCATAACACGAATAAAAGGAAATGATAAGGCTTGTGATTTACCAGAACCAGTAGATCCTATAATCATATTATGATATCCACTACTATCTATCCAAATCTCACTACCGTTATTAATTAAAGGAATTCCACCTTTTTCTATTTTTTCATCCGTAGGCAATATCTTAACTAAATCCTTCTTAAATTCTTTATCTGTTGCCCATCTATTATATCCTTTATCTTTTTTAGTACCTGCCTCAATTCCAAATCCTTTTTCTCTTTCAAAAAAGTAAGAAGAAACTGATGTAAAAATACCAATCATTGCAGCTAAATAGAAAACCATTGTAGGAGCTATATAATCTTTAGTAAAAGCTGGAAATGGATTCAATCCAGCAAAAGTTGAATCAGATGCAAAGGATGATACATTTAATACTGCAATCGCAATAAGATAAAGTAAAAGCAAAGAGAATACAGCAAATATTGCCCAATCTCTACCTTCTGCTTTGAATTTTAATTTCATAAAAACCCTCCTATTAATTCCAAGATTCCCATATATGATTATTTAATTGATAAATTTTATTATCAGTTCCTATATCACTAAAGTACTCACAACTTAAAACTATCTTCGACTGTTGACTATGATTGAAGTTAATATAAGAACTAATAGATGGAATACATAAATCATAAGCGTTATCAACGGAATCTACTTTTTCTATCAAATAATGGATTTGATTATTTGAAAAATAATAAGCAAATGAAAAAACTTTATCATACTTAGATTCATCAAATAAATTAGATACAATATAAATATCATTTGTTTGATTATTTTCTGTTAATGAAATTTTTTTCTTAACATTTAAATTTTCATAACCTATTATACCATGTTCTTCTAAAATTGTATCCATTTGTTTAATTTCTTCTTGATTCATTTCTGTTTCCGAATAGTTTTTTAATTTGATATCTAACTTAGGAGAATAAGCAATTGTAAATTCTTCCAAATCAATTTTTTCTTTATTTTTATAAAATTCTACTTTTCCATTTGAAATTGTAAATTTTAAATGCATTTGTTGATTATCTACAACAACTGTAATATTAGCATATTGACCAGATTGAAAATTATTTTCTACTAAAGTCATATTATTTCCTTTTTTATAAAATACCTGACCTCCTGGAAAAATAATATACCCATTATTTCTTTGAACACCAAAATAATAATAACCTAAAAGAAAAAGCAAGATTACAATACTTATTCCTATTAAAACAAAATAAGCTTTTTTTTGATTCATCAAAAATCACCCCTTAAAATATGCTACTTTTAATGTTGTGTCTGTTGTTATTGCATTATATGTAGGCCATACTGTTGTAGAATTACTTCCCGGATCGGCAATAATAATATTATCATCTGTAACCCCTGTAACAGCTACCCAGTGACCACAATTTTTCTTTACACACATTACTGGATAATATCCTTGATTTAAAAGATTCTTTATATAATTAATTTTATCATTTTTAGAAGCTGGTAGACTATCTTTTCCATAATATTCCCAATTTGGAGCAAAAGATTTCCATGCACCATCCCAACGGAATAAACCACCTGATGTAAATCCGTTAGCTTTGCCTAATTCCTGAACAAAAGTACCTGGATTAAAATTTTCTATCGAAATTGATGTACCAGAGTTCTTAATTTGAATAGCGACTGAAGTTGCTAAACAACCTGCCTCTTTAATAGTTAGGGAACTTGATCCCAAATGAATACTACCCCAACTTGAATCATATTGTTTCCAATTTAAAGCATTACTATCTACAATACCAGTATAACTACTTCCTGTATTAGTAGAATATTTTGAACTTTTGAAAATATCCTGAATTATTGTATTAATTTTACCTTCTATAACATCAGCTAAAGTTGTAGGAGTAATTTTAAGTGCTTTTCCATTTTGTCGGTTATAAATATATCCTTTTGTAATATCTCCTGTATAAGTCGTTACAAAATTTGTGAAAGCATTTCCTGTTCCACCATTACCACCAGTGATATTTGAAACAGAACTATTATATATTCCCGGATTTACAGCAGAGGAATCCTTTGTAAAAATATCAAATTTTTCTCCAAAACTATCTCTATCTTTCCACATACAAGCACCACATGAGTCTAAAACAATTGCATTATAGGAAGTTCCTCCAATATCAAGCACTAAAGTATCATAATAATTATAATAATGAATGCTTGTAGCAATCCCACGACTACTGCTTATATTACAATGATTTGCAGAATCCCTACAGTAGGTAGTTGCTGCTGCAACTACTAAATAATCCGTACCATTTCTTTGATAATGATACCATCCATTGCTATCAGCAGTTAATTGAGAAGTCGTTACACCAGCCCCAGTAGTATTGCTACTTCCTGTTGCATCCCCTGGATAATAATAAGTTAATGTTAACATATAGTTATCCAATATATTATTTTGGTTAATAGTACTATAACTTTTAAAACCAAATATGATCTGAACGAGAAGAATAAAAAAAAGTGATAAAATGATATTATTAAACCAAAATAATTTCTTATTTTCTATTGTTTTAAATAATATCATAAAAATCACCTACAATTCTTTTATTACTGTTCTATAATAATTTTCTTTTAGTGTTTTAAAGTAATCAGCATCATCACTAAATGTTACATCAAAATTAGTATAAGCTACTAATTGATTTTTTTCTATAACAAGTACAACTTGATCTGTTAAGATATCTATTGCTCGTAAATAACTCAAATAACAGTTAAAATTACATTCTTCTTTTACCAAATATTCTTCTTGAGCTTCTTTATCATAATATGTTTTCAAATGTTGTTCTACTTTTTCTTTAATGTGTCCTAAATCTGTTTGATACAATCCAGCAATTTCTTCTTTTGATAAATATTTTCCAGTTTTCTTGTTAATATTAAAAGCCATATACTTTCTAATTGTTGTATTCGCATCATTATTAAATTCATCAATAATAGCTAATATTGAAAGAATATCTCCTTTTGACGAATAAGTATAAGTAAATTTATTCCTTTTATCTTCTGTATACTGATTATAAAGATTTTCCAAATATTCATTAATAGCAGTGCTATCATTACTTTTTATATTTAATTGAGGAAGTTTTGAACCATCCTGTGATTTCTTTACAGAAATATATTTATTATTTTTAGAAGTAAATAATAACAAACAAGTGATAATAAAAACTAATGCAACAAAAATCAAAACGTAATATTTTTTATTTAATTTCATATTATCCCCACAATCTTACAATTCCTACAATCTTACGATAAGAAGCATTATTACTAACTTTAATTCCATCTTTTGGATTAGAAGCATGAACAATTGAATTATTTCCTAAGTATATAGCAACGTGCCCATCATAAATAATCAAATCACCAGCAGCAGCATTAGCCACATTTGTTCCAATGTATGTTCCGTAATTTATTTGAGCAGCTGAACTATGTGGAATACTATATCCAAAGTGTTCCATAACTTTCATGGTAAATCCAGAGCAATCAACGCCTTTAATTAAATCTGTCCCACCCCAAACGTAAGGATTTCCGACAAATTGTAAAGCATAATTAGCGATTTCAACACCTTTACCATTACCTGCTACAGAAGGTTTTCCTGTATTTGGATCTGTCGCTAAACTAGAATCCGTACTTGTTTCATATTGAGTTTCAATGTAATCATTTGTTGGTCCTTGACAAGTATCATTTTCTATTTCAACAGGCTTTCCTTGATAGTTAGGATGACTACTACTAGTACCATATTTTAAATAAGAAATGTATTTATTAAAGCTTATTTGATAATAATAATTTGTTTGTTTCTTTCCATTTACTTTACAAGTTTCTTTTACATATTCTGCCTGAGCAATAGCTAAAGCATCTACATCAGATAACATTGTATCCAGTTCTGTTTTATCTTTCATTGCTTTCTTAAATTTACTAACCAAACTTTGAAAAAAATTAAGATTTTCTTCTGTTTCATCATAGGTATCAAAATTATCTGTAGCATTTTCATAATAATTAATTGTTTCGATAATTAATGCTGTGTTTAAAGTAATTCCGCATGGTTTATTATTTTCAGTTGTTGCTCCACAGCTAAGTTTAGATAATTCATAAACACTTTTTAATTTTTCAAAAAATTTGTAAGCTCCTTGCTTTTTACAAGAACTAATATCATGACAATACCCATAGTACTGCAATTGAGCAAGTAAATCATCCTCTGACATATTTCCAGTGACATAACCTGCAGTATCTTTCCCTAAATCCTCGTTAGTTCCATATGCCCCAACAAAACTTAAAATAATAATGATAATTAAAAAAATTGGAACTAAAGAAGCAATTATAATATATTTAATTTTCTTTTTGGATTGTTCATACTTTTGTAGCATAGATTTAGCAACCATATCAGCAACAGGACCATTCAAGGCTCCTCCTGTTGCAGCAGTTAAAGCAGTTGAAGCTGCCTTTTTTTTCACTTCATCTCCAACAGAAGTTTTTTCTTTCGACTCTGCTTTACTATTTTGATTATTTATCCCTGGAACTTTTGGTAAATCATGGCGTTTTTCTAAAGCCTGTTTTAAACGATTATCATCTACTGGATTAGATTTATTCATAAATGAATTTTTAGGTAATATAGACTTATTATTACCTAAATCATTTTTTTGATTTGATTTAGATTGATTAAATTGTTGATTATTATTTTTTAAATTACTATTACCTGCAAACTTTTTATCATTACTTGAATTATTATCTGCAGGATTTTCTCTTTTCGTTATTTTATTATCATTTTTTTTAGGATATGTGGCATTTAAATTAGGATGTGATACAATGTCTTCACCTATAGGTTGTTCGATTATTTCATCTGATTCTTCTAAATCAATTATTTCATCTTCCTGTTTATCCATTGTATCACCACCTAACTATTTTATAATCCTCCACCACTTCCAAAGGAATCTAATTCTTGTTCTGTTGCTATAACGTTGATACGCATTCTTCTACTACCACAAACAAATAATGCTTCTCCTTGTGTATAGCCTTTGATACTCTCTTTTTCATTATCATTTAAGTCAATTAACTTAGATAAATCTTCTACAGCTTGTTTTTTAAGTCCCATAACTAAGTAATAAGACGCATTATCAAAAATAGCTTTACCTTGTGTAATAACAGAAGGATCACTAAAATCACTTGGTTGTTGTGTAATAATGATTGTACCTGTATTATACTTTCTAGAACGTCTTTGGATTTGAGCTAAGAAGTCTGCTCCTAACGTATTTTTACCAGAAAGTAATACGTGTGCTTCATCAACTTGAAGAATTGTATTTACATTTTTATTCAATGTTAATCCCCAAGCATATTTTAAAATATTAAAGAATAAGGCATTTCTAATGTTTTCATCAGCATTCATTAATTCTCTTATATTAAAAGTAATAAAATTACTATTAGAATCAATTGTAGTATGTCCATCAAAATAGTATCTCAATTCTTTAACAATTGGTCTAATTTTAAGTTCAAGTCTTTCCATAACATCTTTTTCTTGTGTTTTTTCTACCATAGAAGCCAAACGACCTTTAATAGTAGCGTACACATCTTTAAATGTAGGATAATCTCTAGAAGTATATCGTGTAAAATCAGTATTAAAGTCAATTCCAAATCGTCTATAAGTTTCTTGGACAACTTCTGTAAACATGTTCAAAACATCTTCTGTAATACTTGGATCATAGTACTTCATAAAGGCCTTAATACTTTGCAATGATCTTGTTAAAATAGTATATCCAAGTCCACCTTCCATTTCATCTTCATCAGCATCAATGATAACTTCTAGTGGATTAACCATTCCATATTCTCCACCTTTACCTAAGTCAATGAAATCACCACCATAACGTTTTGTCATTTCTTCTAATTCTCCTTCTGGATCAATTAGAACTAATTGGCAATTATTTCGGATATGTGTTCTTAGTAATATTTTTGCTGCTGTTGATTTACCACTACCAGATGTACCTAAAATAATTAAGTTAGCATTATTTCGATTATGTTCTTTTTTTATTTGATATAAAAATTGATTAAATAAGATAACTCCTCCTGAAAAATCGACTCCTAATAAAGTAGATAATCCTGGATCTTTAATACTATCAAAGATAAAAGGATACATAGCAGCTAAAGTTGGAGAAGGAATTGGTGTACCAATACGGTCTTCAATATCTTGTCTTTCATAAATTGGTAAGATTGATTTTAGTACTTTTTCTTGTTCAAATCGTAAAGGAACAGCTCTAATTTCCATTGCCTCTAAGTAATTTTTTACTTGAAACTTTTTACTATTTAGTTCTTCTTCATCATTAGCAGTAATCATAATATGCATCTGAAAATCATAAATTTTAGATTGTGATGCTGCTAATTGTGTAATAAATTGTTCTAACGACTCATAATTTTGACGAATTCTTTCTTGAATTGTACGATCATGTTCTTCTTGGTAGCGTTGTTTTAAATCAGCAATTTCTTTATTTAACATTTTACTAATAGAACTAAAAGGCATTGGAATATGTTTGATTACTACTTTAATTCCTGACATACTTGTTAAAGAAGCTAAATAACCAGGTTGAATATATTTTGGATAAGATATTGCCGTTAAAATAGTGGCATATTTGTCACTAATAACAAAACTTCCAGCTTTAAATTCTAGTCCTTTTGGAGCTATTTGTGCTTTTATATTCATTATCCAATCACCGTCCCAAATGTAGTAGTTTGTCCACCATTTAAGAAGTTATCTAAAATAACTCTTAAATCGTCGTTTGTTACCTGATGAGAATTCAATCCTGAATTAGCAAATGCATTAATTAATTGACGAATTCTTTTATTAATTATTTCATCTTTTCTTTCTTTAAAAAGTAAGAAATATTCTGTATCTACAATATTGTTATTCATAAAAAGATTAGCTTTATTAATATCTTCAATAATTAGCTTTCTTCGCGATTGATCTTGAACTGAATTATATAGAAGTTGTAATTGCGATAAGAATACATTAATATCTACAGGGCGATCAGCAGCAATAATCCAAAATTCATAATCTATCATATTATACACATTTTTTAAATTAGCAATAATCGCATTTTGAGTGTCATAATCTGCTATAAATATGTTTCTTGGCATAATTTTGATTCCACTAACTTTTTCGTTGTTATCTAATATAATCATTCCGTTGGTAATATCTTTTACTGGAACAAAATTTTCATCTGTATATTTACTTCTTAATTTTTGAGATTTCATCTTTCACACACCAACCCTTCCATACGTATTTTTGTCTTGTTGTTACAAAATTCCATAAATCAATTAATACAGTTAATATATTGTGATAATTTGGAACTGGAAAAACTAATAATCCAGTAATCAATGCTGGTGTAATAGCAATGATTGCTATTGGCAATTGATCAATAGGTAATAGCAAAAGTAATAACAATGTAATACTTACTCCAATTCCGAATAAAATTAAATCAAATGTATAAAATAATCCAAAAATCATTAGTGATTTTTTACTATTGGCTGGAATTAAATAACTATCGTTCATATGTATTCATCCCCTTTTTATTTATTGTTTTTAGCATTTTCTCTGGCATCAAGCATTTCTTTAAAGTTCTTTCTCTCTGCTTTCATTTGTTTTGTATCAGCATTAATACGATCAAGATTATCATAAGAAGATCTTAAATATTGATCATAGTGGCTATAAATAGTATTCATTTTGATAGTCATTTGACTAGCATCTAGCCCTGACAAACCAAATTTGTTTAAGAATTTTGTTTTTTCAGTAGCATTTAAACTATTAATAGCATTAATCATATCAGTAGAATTTTTAGCATTTCCCTTTGTCATTTTATGTAATTCTTCTACTAACGATTGATCTAATCCATTACTTGTACAGTAATTTGCTAGACCTGTTCTAACAGCATTTTCAGCACTATCATTATCAGAAAGTCTTCTATTTAAATCTTCTATTTGTTTATTATAATAACCATATCCACCATATTCATTTTTTACACCTGCATATTTATCAACACGTTCAGTAACATTTCTTTCAAAAAATCCATATTTTTGTTCTTCATATTCTTTTGAAGTAATATCCCCAGAATTTAATTTATCTTTCAATTCTCTATTATAAGTATTAATATTTTCTCTATTGTTTCTGATTCGATTTCCAGATTGTACATCATCTTTTACATTTTTTAAAACATTCATTTTCCCAGAGCTTCCAGATTTATATCCTGAAGTCATACCTCGCACTGCTCCACCAGCTAGACCACCAGCAGCGGTTGTAGCTAATCTTGTAAAATTCAAATGATCCAATCTATTTCGAAGCTTATCATATTTTTCTTTTTCTTCCGGTTTGTTTTCATCCAATTTTGACATAGCTCTTTTTAAATTTTGTTTGTTTCTTACAAACGACATAACATTAGAAGCAGTCTGTCCAGCAGCGCCTGTAATAATTCCTGCTCCAGCGGCTCCCAAACCTAAAACAGCTTTTCCTCCTAATGCTTGTTCAGAAATTTTCTTGAATGGATTTAATTGAACTGTATGACCAATTTTAATTCCAAAAATATTTTCAATTAAAGGAACAGCTTGTTTAGCAAACATTAAAGCTCCTATAATTAAGAATAGCATAATTATGTTTCCATTTTCATCGTGAATTTCCTGTACATTCTTATTAATCATGGTAATAATATAAATGGCAAAATAAATAACCCCTAATCTAAGAAATAAACTTAACCAAGTATTAAATACCTCTTTTAACCATTTTTTAAACTGTCCATCTTTTCCTGATTTTGGGTCAATATAGGAAATAATTGGTATTGGGGCTATAATTTCCAAAAATCCCAATTTTATAGTTCTAACAGCAATATCAAAGCAAAAGTTAAGTAATAGTAAAAATACTACTACACCAAAAGCTGTTGAAATTAAATAATTATATTCAAATATATACTCTCCAGTATTCAAAACTGCTGTATCAGCATAAAGAACAGATTTGCTTAAAACACTACTAGTTTTTCCACTAAGGCAGTAAACAACACGCGTAGAATCATCCAATGAAGCAAGTAAATCTTCTTTACTTGTATCAGAATCTTCATAAACTTGAATAAATGGACGTAATGTAGCTAATGCTAAATAATCTCCATAATTAGATACGCTTGCAGATTCTCCTTTACAAGTATCTGAATCCATCATTAATGTTAAATTATTTGGTTCATCTTTTGTCCCCAAAATTAATCTAGGAACTAAGTTATCATCAATAATAGCTGCTTGAGCATTATACAATAAATCAAACCCATAAGGAACTAAAACAATTAAAATCAATGTTATTAAAATATTTTTAATTAAATTTCCTGTTCCTTTTGATTTATCTTTAGATGCATCAGGATCAACTAAGTAAGTAATCAAAGAGAATGTCACTTTAAATAGCATAATAATTCCCAAAAATACATATATTCTACTAGAAAAATCTTTTATATCTCCTTCCCCAAATATGGAAATATTTTTTAATTGCATAATAATAGAATAGGTAACTGATATTAACCAATAAATCATCTTATCAATTTGAGCAAATAATAGTCTTAACCAGTCTTGCATTTTACTTGCATTCATGTAGCATCCTCCTTAAATTTATAACAAATACATTATAACATAAAAAAAAGCAATAATAAATATTGCTTTATGATAAAATACAGAAAATATTATTACCATCTACATTATAATCATCTAAAACTCCACTAATATTAATAACCATTTTTAGCAATATTGGTAATAACAATATCACAATTCCTATTATAATACGTTTTACAAATTTTGACCAAGCATCTTTATATAATTTTTCCTCTCCACTAAGTAAAACCTTCAAGAAATCAACAATACTAAGTCCAATTACAAGCACTGGAATTAAATATTTAATAAGCCCATAAATTTGCTTTAATAACGCTGTTGTTTTTGGAAGATCACCACAGCCATTAATATAATCTTCATCATTATTATCTTTATTATTGTTATCATTATTAAATTTATTATCCGAAATTCCATCATCCTGATCAGCATAATTGCTGCTAAAAGCACCATTATTTATATTTGATGGCTTTTTAGTTTGAATCGTCATAGAATATATTCCAGTACTAATTTCACTACGAATGTTTAAATATAATTTAGAATTTTTACATGTTTTAGAATTAAAATATTTTGAAATATCTGTTTGATTAATTGTATACATATTACTTCTAGAATCTTGTAAAGGAACATCTGCATGTACATATCCTGTATCATTATTAGAATCTTTTATTTTCCAAACATTTTTATTTCCCTGCTTAGCAAAAATGATTTCAATATTATAATTTTGATTTCTTAATGTTGAAGTTCTTGTACAAATAACTTTTTCTTTTGATGTCTCAACTTTTGCATCTGAAATTTTTCCATCAACTACTTTACTAACTTCTGCCATAGTATCATTAGAAATAGAAAGCATTCCAGTGAAAGTTGAATCTCTATAACTAAATCTCAAACTAGGACAAGTATTGTTTTTTTTCGCTTCTGTATTAAATTGAGAAGAAAAACTATTAATCCAATTAAAAGTATTACCTCCAAAGATGTCGGTGCCTTGCGCATTTTTTAAAGTACCATCAACCGTGGCATTTTTATCACTAGTGACTGTTATAGTAAATTTAGTTGTTTCATTTTTAGCAGTACCATACAATTCAGAAAAATTAAATTCATAATTACATTTAAATAAATCTTTTGCCTCTATTTTTTGAACATTGCTTCCTAAGAAAAAGAATAGCAATGCTAAAGACATATATTTCATCATATTTTTCATAATATCACCTAACTCATAGTTAGATTATATCATAAAAATATTAATAAATGAATAATTTATACAATAATTACTTATAAAAAAAGAATGATCTAAGTCATCCTTCATATATACATTAGCTATTGCAATTTCCATTTTCATCAGCGCCTTTTACAAAGCAACTAATACAAGTTTTAGCATCTCCTGTAGTACCTTGATTAGCCTTATCAACAAAACCAAGTACTACTTGAACAAGTGTTACAACAAGGAATACTAATACTGCATAAATAAATCTTTTAATTAATTTTCCTTGTGCTTCTTTCATTGTTTTTTCATCATTACTCATTACTGCTTTTCCTAAATCAAGCATTCCAAAGATAATTAAAACAATTGGAATAAAAATTTTAATAATATTGATAACCGCATGAACTAAATTAGCTATTACCGCAGCATCACTAGTTAAACCACAATCGCTTAAATTTGTTAATAAATTTAACATAAATAAAACCTCCCATAAGTGAATAATCACTTTTCTATAACAGTATAATACTGTATTTTATAAATTTTGTCAATATTTACTTACCAAATAAGCCAAGTAAACTAAACTTTTTATCTTGTTCTAAACTTTGTTGTTTTGTAAAACCAATCTTATATAAGAATACATTTAATGCATGAATACTTTTTTCTCTTTCATCCAAAGGCGGCATATTATAAAATACTTTAGCACCTGATTCATATTCAAAATCTAAAACATCTTTTGGATTTAATAAACTTTGATTTAATATAATTTTTTTGCCTTTTAATTCTTTGAAAGTTTTTGGACGAGCCAACATTAACCTATTTAACTTAATAACAGATGGCTCTACTAAGTATAATACTTCATGGCATAAATCCAAAGCTTGTGTGCTATCATTAACATCAATTAAAATAACGTCTTTATCATTGTATTTAGCAATCATATTTCCAATTTCTGAATTTGTAGTACTATACATTCTTTTATCATGGAAATATTTAAAATCATCTCTATTTACTTCTAATGCAACTACAGAATAATGTTGTTCTAATTGTTTTTTCATCATATAAGTTAATGTAGTAGCACCAGTTTGTTTTGTAACATTTTTTATTCCTATAATTCTAGTACCTGTTACAGTAGTATCAAACTTTTCTACTACAACTTGTTCTGTTGAAGTAGTATCTAATTGTTGAATATGCGCTACATCTCTATAAGAATTTGGATTATTATAAAGATACATAATTCCATCAATATTTTTTGTAAAATTATAAATTCCCATAGAAATCAATTTAGATAAAAATTCATCTGAACTTCCTTCTACAGTATCATCTAATAAAATTATAATCTTATCCATATCTAAAGAAATGGACAATTTTTGTAATGTTTTAATATCTTTATAATTTTTTAAAGCTGTAATATCCAAAATCATTCTTTGAAAAAAGAAATTTTGAAATTGATTGATAATATCATCTACATCAAATTGACCATTTAAACGTTTAATAACATCTATATTTAAACTGTCCAACATAGACTGATATTTATTTGCAATTATTACATTCATGAAATCATCCTTTCGTATTCATCAAACCAAATGTTCTGGTTTCTCCATAAACTGGAAATTGTAATCTAGAGCCAATAATTGGTATATCAAAATATATATAAGTGACTACACCATAGTAATCACCTATTTTATCGTTATTAGATGTAAATTTATAAATGCAATAACGGTATGTTGCTTTCGAAGATTTTTTCAGAACTGTTCCAGTACTAAATCTTCCATCAGTTTTACATTCATTTTCATTACTAATTCGATAACCTATCTGATTCAGTTTATTATTTATTTCATTCTCAACGTTAGTGTCAAGACTACCACTGATTTTTTCAATATTACCCTCATGACTTTCAATAATATCAACTATTCTATTTTTAACTTTAAAAGCCTTAGTATAAGAAAGTGTCCCTATAAATATAAATATAAATAATGCAAAAAAAGTCACTATAAAACTGATAACATAACTTGTTCCTATTGCTTCTCTCATATATCCACCGCATAACTTTCTTATTTAAATTCATCTGGAGAGAATTTATAAATTCTCTCTGTTTCAGAATAAATAGGAATACTAAAAGTACTACCTAAAAAGGGAATATCTAAAAATATATACGTTACAATTCCATAATGAAAATAACCATATTTATCTAATTTATTTGATTTATAAATACAAATTGGATAATTTCCATTTTTTCCTGTTATAAGTGTTTTACCAGATTTATTATCTTTACACTTTGTGGAAACAGTACCTGATTTTCTATAACCTAATGTTCCTAAAAGATCATTAATTTCTTTTTCTGACTTAGAATTGTACCCTTCATATCTTTCCAACTGTTTTGCTATATTACTATTAACCTTAAAAGCTTTCATATAACTTAATGTAGCAGAAAGAAAGCCAAAGGTAACGACTATAAATATAATTATAAAATTGTATAAAGGTACACTACCTATTGCTTCTTTCATATATTACACTCCTTATTTACATTTCGTACTAACTGTACCAGTACATGTCTTTGCCCCTGTTGCTGCATCAACAGTACAACTTGCAGCACATGAGCCATTATTCCAAACGCCACCATTTGCTTGACAACATGCACTTTTTTTCGTACTTGACAATACACTGGATATTATTGGAGTTGCTACTGCCAAAACTATACCAATCAATACAATTGTGATTACAGTCATGTTAGCTTCTCCTGCTGCTTCTTTCATCTACTTCACCACCTTATAATAATCTTATTTACAATATTAGTATAACACCAAATATAATAATTATCAAATAATAATTATATTTTTTACATTTATTTACAATAAAATATATTTATTAAAATATTTTTTATTTCACACTACATAATTCATCCTAAAAAAAGCAAAAAAAGATAAATTTTCTTTTTTTGCTTTCTGCGAACTACCAAGTTCTTTCATAAGTAGTTTAAAAAGTAAATGAATTTATATTATATTTGTAAATAAAATTATTGTAAGATATCATTAAGTGCAAGTATCGGATGCACCTGAACATTTTCCACTAACAGCATCCCAAGTGCCACCATTTGCTTGGCAACAAGATCTTCTTTCACTTGTTTTTATCAATTTAGTAACTATAGGACTTGCTATTGTTAAAACAACACCAATTAATATAATTGTGATTACAGTCATATTTGCTTCTCCTGCAGCTTCCTTCATCCATCTCACCACCTTAACTACTTACAACTTAATTATATAATTAATTAATAACTTATCCTTTATATAGTCCAATTTAGTCTATATAAAATAAAAATAGAGAAATTATTGTAATTTCTCTATTTCTTCTTTAGATAATCCTGTAATGTCCATGATATCTTCTATTTTCATGTTTTTATTTAACATCGTTTTTGCTACTTCGATTTTTTCTTGTTGAATTCCTTGTTCAATGCCTTCTTGTTTCGCACTTTTTAATCTGGTATTCAATATTTTTTGTTCTACTTTCTCGGCATCATATAATCCTATAATCTTCTCATCACTACTAATATTTTCTAATGTTTCATAAGCTTCTTCCATAATCTCATCTTCCTTTATTTCTAACTTATATTTCTCTATATCTTCTTGAAAGAGAATACATAATTTTTCTATCTCATTACATTCATTATAACAATGATTTTTTAAATAAGG
>ENA-ORIC01001390-ORIC01001390.1-human-gut-metagenome-genome-assembly--contig:-NODE-1390-length-23498-cov-4.483199_pt1 | contig 23498 bp, 23 predicted proteins | sample MGYA00243023_ERZ508732 | MGnify/ENA primary metagenome ERZ508732 (study PRJEB26277, sample SAMN04329767) | human gut metagenome | biome: human-associated habitat | host: Homo sapiens | place: USA...
CCGCAGAAACATAACCGTTGAGGATCGCTTCGGCATAAAACTGAACGTTCTCATGGAAGACCCCGGAAATCTCGGTTCTAAAATAACAAGCTCCGTGCAGGCAGGCGATGACGACATCGACCTTGTCTGCGGACACGTTGTTTTCCTTGGCTCACTCGCTCTCGAGGATATGTTTCTGAACTGGTATGACATACCATACATCGATTTTTCAAAACCGTGGTGGTCGAAATCAACAACGGATGACCTGTCTGTAAATGATGTCTGCCCTCTCGCCATAAGCGATTTTGCGCTGTCCGCCCTTGCCAACACATACTGCGTCTTTTACAACAAGAGACTCGCTGAAAACTATGGAATCACCGATCTCTACGATATTGTGAACGAAGGAAAGTGGACTATAGATAAAGTCCTCTCACTGACAAAAGACATTTACACCGACCTCGACGCGGACAACACCGCGAACGGTGCCGATCTCTACGGTTTCATATCCACGGCACGCTCATCGCTTAACACCTATCTCTGGTCGTTCGGAGGGCACGTGCTTGAAAAAGACGCGAACGGAGACGTCTCTCTCGTTTATCACTCACCGAAGACAAATGACTTCATAGAGAAGCTCTGCTCGTTCTACTTCGACAATCAGGGCATTTACATAAACTCAAAGGAACCGGAGTACAGCTCATTCTTCGCGCTCGAAAAATTCACAAATAATGAGGCAGTATTCATCAACGGCGCCATCGGAAACTCGGTCGAATATCTCCGCTCAATGGAAGACGATTACGGAATTATTCCTTACCCAAAGTGGGATGAGGCACAGGATGGCTATCACACAATGGTCGACGGAAGCCATGACATTCTCGGCGTACCGAAAACCGCGTCGGATAAGGAACGCACCGGCATTATAGTCGAGGCGCTGTCCGCTGAGAGCTACAAGAAGGTTGTCCCGGCATACTATGAAACCGCGCTTAAAACAAAGTATACCCGTGACGATGAATCGATTGCCATGATAGATATGATTGTCAACTCCCGCGTCTTTGACCTTGGTTACGTTTATGACGCGTGGAACGGCGCCTCCTTTATATTCCAGACGCTGATCTCGGCGAACAAACCGATCTTTGAATCCTACTGGGCTTCAAACGAGAAGAAAATCACGACATATTACAATGAAAAAGTGATTGCATTCTTCGAAAACTACGATAAGTAAATAATTTTGTATGCGGAAGACCACCCTGTCTCCCGCATATTTTTTCTCCCCCGCCAATATAAATATCATGAAAAAGCGATATGAAGGGAGATAATCAAATCATGGCTGATACCTCGATTTACAGGGATCTGGCCGAGCGCACCTCGCACACCTTTTATCTCGGGGTCATCGGCCCGGTGCGCACGGGTAAGTCCACATTCATCAAGAAATTCATGGAGGCCGCCGTAATACCGAACATCCGCGACGAGAACGAACGCGCGCGGGCACGGGACGAGATGCCCCAGTCCGCCGCCGGCAAGACCGTCATGACGACCGAACCCAAATTCGTCCCCGACGAGGCGGTCGAAATCGACCTCGGCGACAACGCCGTCATGAAAGTCAAAATGGTCGACTGCGTCGGATACATAGTCCCCGACGCCATGGGTCTCATCGAGGACGGGCACGCGCGCATGGTCCACACGCCGTGGCAGGAAGCCCCGATGCCGTTCACCGAAGCCGCCGAGCTCGGAACCAAAAAGGTCATAAACGAGCACTCGACAGTCGGGATTCTCGTGACGACCGACGGCACAATCGGCGACATCCCGAGAGAAAACTATGTCGACGCCGAGGAACGCGTCGTGAAGGAGCTAAAAGCGATCGACAAGCCGTTCGCGATAGTCCTGAACTCAGCCGAACCGGGCAGCGACGCCGCGGTCAGCCTCGCGATGCGCCTCGAGGAGAAATACCAGGCTCCTGTCGCGCTCGTGAACTGTCTCGAGCTCGACGCCGAGGATATCCGGCACATACTCGGGCTCATTCTCACCGAATTCCCGGTCGTCGGGATAAGGATAACCCTCCCCGGCTGGACCGACGCACTCGAGCGCACACACCCGCTGAAAGCCGCGCTCGACGACTTCGTGATGGAACGCGCCAGAAAGATCTCAAAGATAGGTGAAATATCGAAGATATTCCCGGACACCGGCGACGGCAGTCTTGTTTCGGAGGTGAAGATCGACCGGATCGACCTCGGGAAAGGCGTCGCAGACATCTCGATCGCGCTCGCGGACGGTCTTTACTACAAGACGATAAGCGAGCTCTGCGGTCTCGAGATAACCGGCGAGGACCAGCTCATCACCCTGCTCCGCGACCTCTCCGAGATGAAAAAGAAGTACGACCGCGTCGCCGAGGCTCTGAAGGACGTCGAAGAAAAGGGCTACGGCATAGTCATGCCCGAGATCGACGACCTGAAGCTCGAGGAGCCCGAGATCGTCAAGCAGTCCGGCGGATACGGCGTGAGACTCCGCGCATCGGCACCGAGCATACACATGATCAAAGCGGATATCGAAACCGAGATAAGCCCGATGGTCGGCACAGAACAGCAATCCGAAGAGCTCGTGAAATACATGCTCCACGAATTCGAAGAGGATCCGAGAAAAATCTGGGGCTCGAACCTGTTCGGCAAGACCCTGCACGAGCTTGTCAACGAAGGTCTCCACACAAAGCTCGGTCATATGCCGGAGGACGCGCGCGCGAAGCTCTCGGAGACCCTCGCGCGGATAATCAACGAAGGAAGCGGCGGACTCATCTGTATAATTCTCTGAATTCTTAACGAAAAAGCGCTGTCGTGCTCACGCACGACAGCGTCCTGTATTTTCTCAGCTGATATCATAGACCGAAAACGCAATCGTCCCCGTCCATCTCATCAAGCTCTCTGAATCCGAGTGATTTATATAACTCATGGGCTTTTGTGTTGAATGTTTCAGCCGCCAGCTTTATCATGACTCCGGGCTCCGCGGCTTTCAGGATATCTATCGCGAGCCGCGCGGCGCTCTTTCCGTAGCCCTTTCCCTGCTGTCTCACGTCGATGTAGTAGCTCCACGAAACAGCCTCACCCTCGGCGAGCCATTTACTGAAATTGATGAACCCTATCGGTTCATCGCTCTCATTGTAAATAATACACGGATAATTGTTCTCCCGGCACAGATAAGCTCTGCCGATCGAAAACCACGCCGGATTGACGAGCTCCTTCTGCTCGTCGGTCAGCTGACAGTCATATGTCGCGTATATCAGGTCGTCCTGAGTCAGGACCGGCTTTATCTTCACGCGCTCGTTCTTCCAGTGCTCAACCGGAAGCTTTTCAAGATTCTCCCGAAGTGACACAGCGCACCTCCAAATGTTATATTATTTATAGAACCTCATGCAGGCGACGACCTTGCCGAGGATCACAAGCTCCCTCACATATATAGGCTCCATCGAGGAATTCTCCGGCTGGAGTCTGAAACGGTCACCGTCACGATAGAAGGTCTTCACCGTCGCCTCGTCGTCCACAAGCGCGACGATTATCTCCCCGTCCTCGGCGATCGTGCGCTTCTCGACGATAATGAGGTCCCCGTCGAGTATTCCCGCCTCGATCATGCTCTCGCCCTGTATCCTCAGCGCGAAAAGATCACTGCCGGACACGGTCGCGCCCGGACGCGGGAAATCTATAAATCCCTCATAATTCTCGACTGCGAGAATAGGCATACCCGCCGCGACCTTCCCGACGATCGGGACACGGACGGTCTGCGCGCCGCGGACAGTCTCGTTCTCAACGCGAAGCGTGCGGCTCTTTCCGGATTCCTTCTGTATGACCCCCTTGCGCTCAAGGCGCTCAAGGTAGGTGTGGACGGTCGAGGTGCTCTTCATCCCGAGAGCATTGCATATGTCCCGGACGCTCGGCGAATAACCCTCGTTGCGGATAGCGTTGACTATATACTCATAGATCTCACGCTCGCGCTCTGTCAACGTATTGTTGTTCTTGTTGTTCATATCGGTCTCCTTAAATCTTTATGCTCCGGCGGAGTGCTCCCGCGCCGCGGTTCTGTCGGCTTTCTCTTCCCTGAGACTATTATAACACATATCCGCGCAAATTGCAAACGATTGTTCGTGTATAATAATTTAATTTTTATGGCGTAAAGAATTAACAGTAAGTAAATATTGACGTCACACGGGATTACACGGTCTGTGGTACAATAAAAACAGGCATTCAGCGGGCGGCGCGCGTCGCTCCGCGGGTCCATCACCGGAAAGGAAACGCGGGCAGCCGCGCCACGGTACCTGAATTAATGAAAGAAAAGCCAAACACACACCTTACCCTGACCGCCGCCGTATCGTCGCTCATCCTGCCGGTCCTGAACACTGTCATACTCGGCGCGCTTAACACGATCGTTTCGAGCGACATCGCGTATCCTGACAGCTTGTCCTCGGCAATTTCCTTCATATCAATGCTCATAAGTTACGCCTGCATCTTCGTCTCGTCCGCCTGCGTCGCCTGTGAGGTATGCGCCTCGAAGTCGAAGGACAGAACCACTAAAAAGAGCGCCATGGCGAGGATAATGGCGTTTGCCGGCATACCGCTCACGTATATCGCCGCGGGAGCCGTCGACTTCGGATTCTACGGCTCGTCGGCGCTCGGGGCACAGTATCTGCTGTTCAGCGGGGTAAGCGTGCTGTATGAGCTCATCCGCACGCTCGCGGTGCTGCTTGTTGTTCTTCTGGTCGTCAGGAAAGCGGTGAAGAAAGGACGCGAGGAGACGCTCGCAGTTTTCTCACTGAAGGGTACATATTCGCGTGCCGTCGCGGCGTCAACGTTTGTCGTGTTTCTCAGCTTCATACTCTCGAACGTCACGGAGACGGTATCCCTGCTCTCGGAATACGGCGCGCCTCAGAACACGAGCGAGACCGTGACGCTGATCCTGCCGTACCCGAGCAGTATCGTATACAGCCTACTCGGATATCTGCTCGCCTGCCTCACGGCTGGATTCGTCATGAAAAACACGATCAAAAAGGAAAGTCGATTAAATTAAAATGGGAACGATAATAAGACGCGCGGTCGCGGGCGACTGCGAAAAGATACTGAAGCTGCTCTCTGAGGTGGAGGCGATCCACCAGAAGGGACGCCCGGACATATTCCGCGTGAACGGAACGAAATTCACGGAAGACGAGCTCGTCCGGATGTTCGCGGACGACGCGACGCCGATATTCGTCGCGGACGTCGACGGAGAGGTCATGGGCTACGCGTTCTGCGTGCTCGGGAAGATAAAGGACAGCACGATGCTGCTCGACGCGAAGACGCTCCATATCGAGGACGTCTGCGTCGACGAGAACACACGCGGAACCGGCATCGGCGGGATGATACTCGAGTATGTGCTCGACTTCGCGAAGAAGACCGGCATAGACCGCGTCGACCTCGATGTGTGGGAGTTCAACAACACGGCGCGGGCGTTTTACGAGAAGCACGGGTTCAAGGTGCAGAAGAGACGCATGGATATTGTGCTCTGAGATGATTTTTTCGAAAAAAAGGGCTTTACCTCTTGACAAAACGGGGAAAGCGTGGTATAATAATAAAGTCAATGAAAACAAAGCAGAACGCTCCGTTCTCACCGCCTCAGATTGATGACAGCGGTCGATACAGATCAGGTATTTTCCGGGCTTTGTCCGGTATGATCGTGCGGAGTGTCCGCACGATCTTTTTTGTTAAATTTGGAGGTGTCCGCTATTAGCGCAAAAGAACTGCAAATCAATGAGGAAATCAGAGCCAAGGAGGTCCGCATCGTAGGTGAGAACGGTGAGCAGGTCGGAGTGATGTCTTCGTCCGCCGCGCTCGCTATGGCTTACGAGAAGAATCTTGACCTCGTGCTGATCGCTCCCACCGCGCAGCCGCCGGTCTGCCGCATCATGGATTACGGCAAGTACCGTTTCGAGCGCGACAAGAAGGAGAAGGAAGCAAAGAAGCGCCAGACTGTCGTTGAGGTGAAGGAGATACAGCTCTCCTGCCGGATCGACACACACGACTTTGAGACCAAGGTAAAGCACGCGCACCGTTTCATCGGCGACGGCAACAAGGTCAGGGTCGTCGTCAAGTTCAAGGGGCGCGAGATGAGCCATCTCGAGATCGGCCGCGATATACTCGCGAAGTTCGAGGAGGCTTGCTCTGACGTCGGAACGGTGGATAAACGTCCGGCGCTCGAGGGACGCTTCATGAGCATGGTCATCAGCCCTGCAAAGCAGCCCGCAAAGTGATTCGTTGCTTTGCCGTTCAAACCGGCTGACAGCACATCGGAAGCAATGCCACCGCCGCCCGATGCCCGGGCGGCATACAATTTGCAAAAAGCAGAAGGAGAAAACTAAAATGGCAAAAATAAAGACTCATAAGGCAACAGCCAAGAGATTCTCGACCACCAAGAGCGGTCTTGTAAAGCTCAACCACACCAACCGTCGTCATAAGCTCGGCATCAAGGCGCCGAAGAGAAAGAGACAGCTCCGCGGCAACGCATATCTTTCGAACGCTATGGCTTCGAACTACAGAGCACTTCTCGGCGAATAATTTTAAGATTATCGCCAAAAACGTCGTGACCGGATGAATTTCGCCGGTCGGTAAAATAAGATTAATTCGGAGGATATATAAAATGGCAAGAATCAAGGGCGCTATGATGACGCGCAAGAGAAGAAATAAAGTTCTGAAGGCCGCAAAGGGTTACTGGGGTGCCAAGTCCAAGCACTTCAAGATGGCCAAAGAACAGGTGATGAAGAGCGGCAACTACGCTTTCGCCGGAAGAAAGATGAAGAAGAGAGACTTCCGTCAGCTCTGGATCGCTCGTATCTCGGCTCAGGCGAAGGTCTGCGGCATGAACTATTCCACCCTTATGCACGGTCTCAAGCTCGCCGGTATCGATCTTAACCGCAAGATGCTCGCCGAGATCGCCGTTTCCGATAAGGACGCGTTCGCTTCTCTCGCAGAGAAGGCAAAGGCAGCTCTCGCGAAATAAGACATAAACGAAAAAACCGGCTCTTTCCGGTTTTTTTCTTACCTGTGGGTCAATGATGTACGGGCGGCGGACGCTTTCAACACATCCTTGACCGGAGAATTCATATGCAGACAAAGATCACATCGAGACAGAATCCGCTTGTCGTGCGGCTCTCCAAGCTCTCGGACAAAAAACACAGGGATGAGGAGGGGCTTTTCAGGCTCGACGGCGTGAAGCTCATCTCTGAGGCGCTGATGAACGGGGTACTTCCGGAATATGTCTTCGTGACGGATGATATGAGCGCGTCCGGATTTCTAAAGGAGATTCCCGATGATCGGCTGTATACGGTAACAGATGAGGTCCTCGCGAAGCTGACCGACGAGAAGGCGCCTCAGGGAATCGCGGCGTTCATACGCATGGACGGCGTGACGAATATCACATTCACTGATTGTCCGGACGGAGCCATGGATCACAGGGTTCTCCTGCTGTCGTCGATACGCGACCCGGGGAACGTCGGCACGATAATACGCTCCGCCTGCGCGATGGGGCTCGACAGGGTTTATCTGAGCGCCGACTGCGCGGATATATTCTCGCCGAAAACCATGCGCGCGTCTATGGGAATGGCGCTCAGACAGAAAATAACGGTGGTCGGAAGCGACGTCCGGCTTGTCACGGCGCTGAGACGCGGCGGGACTGAGGTCTTCGCAGCAGCGCTGAGGGACGGCTCGGCGAGGCTCGGGGAGTTCTCTCTCCCGGAGCGGGTCTGCTTCGTGATCGGAAATGAGGGGCACGGGCTGTCGGACGAGCTTATCGACGCCTGTGGCGGAACTGTCATAATACCAATGGCGCCCGGCTGCGAATCGCTCAACGCCGCTATGGCGGCGGGAATAATCTCGTGGGAGATGCGCCGGGTCTGACCTGTTCGGAGAAAGAAAATGAATAGAATAATTTTTGAAAACGCGAAGATTTACGATACCGCGTCCCGCTCGTTCAGGACGGGAGAGTTGACGGTCTGTGACGGCTTCATCGTCATGAACGGCGGAATTTCCGGTCGTGACGCCGAACATATTGACCTCGGCGGAGCTTATGTCATCCCGGGAATGGTCGACGTTCACACACACGGCAGAGGCGGCTTTGAGTCGACCGAGGTCGACGCCGGGGACATGATAAAGATGGCGAGAACCTACGCTAAAGCGGGTACCACATCCTTCTTCCCAACGATGATGTCGGTTCCCTTTGACCGTCTCGAAGCCGGGATTGACGCCGCGGCGGGCGCTATGAAGATGCAGGCGGGCGGCATGGACGGCGCGCGCGTCATCGGAGTGCACCTCGAGGGAAGGTACCTGAACGTCAAGAAAAAAGGCGCGCACAACCCCGATTACCTGAAGCCGCTCGACCAGAACGAGTTCTCGGGTCTCGTGAAGCGCTTCGCGTCACAGGGCGGAAAGCGTTTCCACCTTACCTGCGCGCCGGAGCTCAATAATGGCGAAAACTTCGTGAAGAGCGCCGTCGCGGAGGGCGTCACGGTCAGCATCGGTCACTCGAACGCCACCGCGGAGGAGTGCGAAAAGGCGCTCGGATGGGGCGTCACCGGATTCACGCATCTTTACAATGCGATGAGCGCAATGTCCCACCGCGAGCCGGGGTGCGTCGGCGTCGGGCTCGCGTCTGACGCTTACTGCGAGCTCATCTGCGACGGGCGGCATATCGATCCTGTCGTTGTCAGGGCAACCTACAGGGCGAAAGGCCCGGACAAGCTGGTGCTCATCACCGATTCCGCGCCGTCCGCGGGTCTCCCGGAGGGACGCTACACTATGGGCGGCGCCGAGATCATGGTCGGCAACGGCGCGGCGTATCTGCTCGACGGAACGCTCACCGGAAGCATCATCGACCTTTACACCGGTATGCGCAACCTCGCGAAGTTCGCCGGAATCCCGATCGAGGACGCCATCCCCTGCGCGACAATCAATCCCGCGAAAATGGTCGGGGCGGACGACGAGGTCGGCTCGCTGGAATTCGGCCGCCGCGCGGACTTCATAGTCGCGGATGAAAACCACGATATCAAACAAGTATACGTCGGCGGTAAAATCGTCGAATAAATAAAATATCACGGAACCCGACACCATGCGTCCGGTTCTGTGACAGCCAACCGCCCTCATTCGGGCAAAGGAGAGTAAAATGAGCTGCTGTAATCATAACCACGAAAAATTCTATATCACGACCGCGATCGCGTACGCGTCCGGCAAGCCGCACATCGGCAACACCTATGAGGTCATCATGACCGACGCCGTCGCGCGCCGCAAGCGTCAGGAGGGCTACGACGTCTTCTTCATGACCGGCACCGACGAGCACGGAATGAAGATCGAGGACAAAGCAAAGGCAAAGGGCGTCACGCCGAAGGAATTCGTCGACGGCGTCGCGGGCGAGATCAGGGGAATCTGGGACCTCGTAGGCGCGTCCTACGACAAATTCATGCGCACGACCGACGAAGACCACGTCGAGACCGTTCAGAAGGTTTTCAAGAAACTCTACGATCAGGGAGACATCTACAAGGGCTCCTATGAAGGCTGGTACTGCGTGCCGGATGAGTCCTTCTTCACCGAGACACAGGTTGTCGACGGAAAGTGCCCGGACTGCGGCCGCCCCGTCGTCAGGGCAAATGAAGAAGCGTACTTCTTCAGAATGAGCAAATATCAGGACAGACTTCTCAAATACATCGAGGAGCACCCAGACTATATCGAGCCCGAGCTCAGACGCAAGGAAATGATCAACAACTTCATAAAGCCCGGACTTCAGGATCTCTGCGTGTCGCGCTCCTCCTTCAAGTGGGGCATACCGGTCACATTCGACGAGAAGCACGTGATCTATGTCTGGCTCGACGCGCTGTTCAACTACGCGACCGGCGTCGGACTCAAGTTCGACGACAATGGAAACCTCGTTCACGACGAGCGCTTCGAGAAGTACTGGCCCGCGGACGTCCATGTCATCGGCAAGGACATCATGCGCTTCCATTCGATCTACTGGACGATATTCCTGATGGCGCTCGGTCTGCCGCTTCCGAAGAAGATCTTCGGGCATCCGTGGTTCAACTTCGGCACCGACAAGATGTCGAAGTCAAGAGGAAACGTCATCTACGCGGACGACCTCGTAAAGCGCTTCGGAGTCGACGGCGTGAGACACTACTGCCTCTCCGAGATGCCTTATTCCTCCGACGGAAGCATCACGTATGAGGAAATGATAACCCGCTACAACTCCGACCTCGCGAACAATCTCGGAAACCTCGTCAACCGCACTATCGCGATGACCCACAAGTATTTCGGCGGCGTGATCCAGGCGCCTGTCAGAACGACCGACGAGGACGAAAAGCTCGACGCCGAACTGAAATCCGCCTGCGCCGACGCCTGCAAGGCTGTCAGCGACAACATGGACTCCTTCCACATCGCGGACGCGAGCGACGCGGTCTTCGCGCTCTTCCGCCGCGCGAACAAGTATATTGACGAGACGACTCCGTGGGTGCTCGCGAAGAGCGAGGAGACTCTGCCGCGTCTCGGAACCGTTCTCTACAATCTTCTCGAGACGATAAGAATCGGCGCGATACTCCTCGAGCCGTTCATGCCGACGACCTCCGCGTCGATACTCGACCAGCTCGCCGCGCACGAGCGCTCGCTCGAGAGCACGTCCGCGTTCGGCGGGCTCAAGGCCGGCGAATCGGTCGGCGAGGCAAAGCCGCTCTTCGCGAGAATAGATGAGGCAAAGCTCCTCGCCGAGATCGAGGCTGAGCGCGCCGAGGCAGCCGCAAAGGCGGAAGCCGCCGAAAAGAAGACCGAAAAGCCGGAAGGCTGCGCGGTGATCGGAATAGACGACTTCATGAAGGTCGAGCTGAGAACCGCTCAGGTCATCTCATGCGAGCCTGTGCCGAAAGCAAAGAAACTGCTGAAACTCCAGATAGATCTCGGATACGAGAAGAGACAGGTCGTCTCCGGCATCGCGAAGTTCTACAAGCCAGAGGATCTTGTCGGCAAGAAGCTGATCGTCGTCGCGAATCTCGCGCCCGCGAAGCTCTGCGGCGTCGAGAGCCAGGGAATGCTTCTCGCGTCCGGAGAGGAAGAGGTCAGGGTGGTATTCCTCGATCCCGAGACCCCTCTCGGAGAGAGAGTGAGATAAATGCCCGGGTTCAGACGAACGACCGACTTTCCGCTGTTTGACACCCACGCGCACTACAACGACCACAAATTCGACGAGGGCAGCGAAACCGAGGACCGGGACAGAATCCTTGAGGATCTGTTCTCGCAGAACATCCGGCACATCGTGAACGCCGGGACAAAACCTGAGACCAATCTCGAGTCCATCGCCCTTGCGGAGAAATATCCCGGAATGTACGCCGCGGTCGGTATACACCCGGAAGATATAAACCCGGAGGACGACATTGAAACGGTCATGGGAGAGCTCGAAAGACAGCTCTCCCACCCGAAGGTCGTCGCCCTCGGAGAGATCGGACTCGACTACCACTGGGACACCGTGCCGAAGGACACGCAGAAGGTGTGGCTCCGCCGTCAGCTTGCCCTCGCGGAGAAGACCGGTATGCCGGTCATCATCCACGACCGCGAGGCGCACGGGGACATCATGGATATTCTGCATGACTTCCCGCGCGTCACCGGTGTGTTCCACAGCTTTTCCGCGAGCGCCGAGATCGCGAGACAGCTCGTGAACCGCGGCTGGTACATCTCATTCTCCGGCGTCATAACTTTCAAGAACGCGTCGCGGCTGGCGGAGATAGTGCCGACGGTGCCGCTCGACCGGGTCATGATCGAGACCGACTGCCCGTACCTCGCGCCGGTGCCGTTCAGGGGGAAGATTAACCATTCCGGTCTGATGGAATACACCGCGCTCAAAGCGGCGGAACTGTACGGGCTCGGACCGGAGGAGTTCTGCCGCATGGCATATGAGAACTCGATGAGATTCTACAGTCTCAAAGACTGACAAAATTCACGGAGGAAACCATACTATGACTTTCTTTACCGAAAACATCACCGTTCAGGGCATAACCGTCCCGCTCCGCTGCTACATTCCGGATCTCGGCGGAGTACCGAAGTACGCGGGAAACCGTCCCGCCGTCATCATCTTCCCCGGCGGAGGATACAGCATAACCTATCACGGCGAGGCAGAGCCGATCGCGCTCAAATATGTGGCTGACGGCATCTGCGCGTTCGTCCTTGACTACAGCTGCGCGCCGGTGCGTTTCCCGATCCCGCAGCTCGAGGCGTTCAAGGCGATACGCTATGTCAGAGAGAACGCAGAGCGCTTCGGCATCGACCCGCACAACATCGCGACGACCGGCTTCTCCGCCGGAGGACATCTCTGCTCCTGCACCGGAACGCTCTGGAACAAGTTCCAGGAGTATTTCGAAAAAGAGGGCATGAACGACGTCGACGCGCGCGTCTATCGCCCGGACAAGATGATACTCTGCTATCCGGTCATCCGCTCCTATTCAAAGTTCGCGCATATGGGCTCGTTCATCAACCTCCTCGGTGAGGACCGCATGAGCGACAGCGCGCTCCTCGACTTCCTCTCTACCGACAAGCAGATCGACGACGAGACCCCGCCGACCTTCATCTGGCACACGAGCGAGGACGGCGGAGTTCCGCCGGTCAACTCGTACAGCTTCGCGCTCGCGCTCGCCGAGCGGAGAATTCCGTGCGAGGTTCATGTTTATCTGCACGGCGACCACGGTCTCTGCCTCGGCTCCTGCGTCACCGGACAATTCGACTACACGACACCGCATGAGGTCTCCGAGTGGATCGATAAAGCGATAAGATTCGCTTACGTGAAATTCTGAAAATAAAAAAACAGTGACCGTCCCCCCGGCGATCACCGTTTTTTTGTGAATCCGCAAAAAAGCCCTTGACTTTTTACGATAACATGGTATAATGGATTTACCGTAAATTATCGTGAAAGGAACTATCAGATTATGGCATCTATAACCCCCATCGGAAAGATAATCCCGAAACGCTCGCTCGATATAAAGAGCTCCCGCCTCGGAATCGGCTTCGAAAAGCTCGACCGCGACGTATTCGACCCGGAGAAGGCGTATGACAAGCTCGCGCTCGTCGGCGTCAAGTGGGTAAGGCTTCAGTCCGGCTGGCAGCGCACAGAGCGCGAAAAGGGCGTATACAACTTCGCGTGGCTCGACCGCGTGGTCGACGAGCTCATCGCGCGCGGTATGCGCCCGTGGATTTGTCTCTGTTACGGCAACGACCTTTATACCGAGTCGGCAAAGCAGGTGTTCGGCGCCGTCGGCTGCCCTCCGATATTCACCGACGAGGAAAAGACCGCGTGGGCAAACTATGTCCGCGCGACAGTCAGACACTTTGCCGGCAGGGTGACACACTATGAGATCTGGAACGAGCCGGACGGAAAGTGGTGCTGGAAGCACGGTGTCAGCGCCGAGGAATACGGCAGGTTCGCGCACGACACCGCGAAGGCTATACGCGAGGTGTCTGATGACGCGTTCATAATCGGCGGATCGGTCTGCATGATCTGGGATCTCTCATACATGGATACCGCTCTGTCCGCCGGGATGGCAGGCAGCGTCGACGCTGTCACATTCCATGAATACACGGCTGACGAGACAGCGCTCTACACCCATGTCCCGGCTCTCGAGGCTCTCATACACCTGCACGACCCGAAAATACGGCTGATACAGGGAGAGTCCGGATCACAGTCGAGAAGCGACGGCTGCGGCGCTCTCGCGGGCGGCGCGTGGACGCCGGAAAGGCAGGCTAAGCAGTGTCTGAGACACGCGGTCGCGGATCTCTCTACCGATGTGCTTTTCTCCTCCTACTTCTCCTGTATGGACATGATCGAGGCTCTGAACGGAAAGGTCGGGGACAAGACGTCTTATCTCGATTACGGCTATTTCGGAATCCTCGGCGCGGACTTCGACGAGAACGGGTTCTCATCCGGTGAGTATTCACCGAAGCCATCGTACTACGCTTACCAGAATCTCTGCTCCGTGTTCGCGGAAGACCCGGAACCGTGCGACCTGCCGATTGTCCGCGTCATCAGACCATCAGCCAGCCTTCTTGGGAACGATTACGCTGACACGCTCTCTCTTCATGGATTCAGGAAGCCCGGCGGCTCCTACGCGCTCGCTTACTGGGCGCCGACGCCGCTTCTGACAACGACGATCGAAACGACGGTGAGCTTCCGCGCGGCGGGACTTCCGGAAAAGATGTCTCTCGTCGACCTGATGGATGGGACGATATATGACATTTCGGACCATGCCGAAAAGTCCGGCTCCGGCATAATCATCAAGAACATACCGGCGAAGGATTACCCGATGCTGCTGACGTTCGGGGACTTCATCGACTGAGCAGATCAAAACTGACGCGTTTTATGGCGCGTCAGTTTTCTTTATTCAGGCGAGAAGATCGCGACCTTCCCAGTCTCTGTCGGGCGAGACACCGGCGAGAGCGGTTATCGTCGGGGCGATGTCCATGATGTTCGCATCCGCGAGTTCCCCTCCCTCTCGCGCGCGGTCGTAGACGAACAGCGGGATCGTCATGTCCTCCGGCATATCCGAGCCGTGCGAGCGGTCGTGTCCGCCGTGATCCGCCGTTATGATGATCGTGTAATCCTCCGGGACAGAGTTCATCACGCGCTCTATGCAGTCAAGGCTCTCTTTCACCGAGTACATATACTCCTCGCCCATCCAGCCGTGTCCGTGTCCCGCCTCATCGACGAAGCCGAGATACAGGAACGCGAAATCAGGTTTCTCAGCGTTCACGTATGCAATTGCGTCATCAGTCAGAGCCTCATTCGACGCCTCGTAGCCGTAACGCCCGGAAATGAACTTCGAATACGCGAGCGAGCCGGGTCTCGAAAGGTCGCGAAGCTCCTCCCAATTGAAGAAGAACGCGCACTTCTTGTCCGCCGCCGACAGAACCTCACAGAGCCCGCGGACAGGTCTCACCTGCGGCACGTATGTATTCGACAGTATGCCGTGTCTCTGCGGCGTAACGCTGTGAAAGAGCGACATATGACACGGAAGCGTGACCGACGGCATGACCGTCTGTGCTCCCAGTGTGTAGACAGAGTGAGCTTTCAGCTCATCGACGACCTTGTGCCCGGTCTGTAAGACCGCGTCCGGACGCATTCCGTCTACGAGGATGAGGATTGTTTTTTTCATGATAGTATCTCCTTTTTGTATCATTCAAGTTCGGCGATTGCCTTCTCGAATTTTTCGATCTCTTTCTGTGCGCCCTTTTCACAGCCCGCGTAATACGACGCGAAATCAGCGCTCTTTTTCTTTATGACAAGATTTGACGGTGTATAGAAAAGACTGCCGCAGTTCGGCTGACCGCCGAAATAGCTCATGCCGACATCATATATACGGCTTCCGAAGATAACGTCGAGCATCCGCTTTGAATCCTCGTCACGCGACAGCTTCTCACCGAGAACAAGATCATAGAACGCCGGAAGCGCCGTGTCGCCGCTGTAATACGCGAGCAGCTCGCACACCTTGGAGACAAGATCCGGATTACCGACCGTTTTCGGTATGCACATGAGACCGCTCCAGTCGGTAGAATAATAATCTGCCTGCGTCTCATCGAGCTTCGGGTACGGAAGTATGCCGTACTCGACCGTTGAATCGCGCAGTGTGTTCATGAGGAATATCGCCTCAACCTGGAACAGACAGCGCCCGGTTGATATCCGCAGCGTCTCGGTTCCGTCCGTCTCGTACAGATGGCTGTAAAGGAAGGTATCTCCCGATCTGTTAACAAGCTTATCGAGCTTTTCAACCATCGACACAGCGCGCTCACCGCCGATTGACAGCTCGTAGTTTCCATTGTCATTCCGGCTGACAACCTTTATCCCACTCGAATGAAGAAAACTGCACCAGTACCAATCGTCAGGGGACGCGAGACCATAGCGGTCATTGATATCAAACACACCGTCTCCGTTTATATCGCTCGTGACCTTCGACGCCATCTCCGACAGCTTATCGAGCGTCCACTTGCCGTCGTCAACAAGAGTGTACGGATTCTCAAGTGAGAACTCGTCGATCATCTGCTTGTTGAACAGTATGCAGTTCATATCCGGAACAACGAAATCAGAAACCATATAGTAATTCTTCCCGTTGACCGTCAGATTCTCGATACAGTCCTGATTCCACCACTTCTGTGTGTAGTCACAGTATCTGAGGTTGTTCCAGTCGTAAAGGTACCCTTTCGTCGCCATTTCCGCGACTCCTACATAGCTGTGGGTCAGGGCGAGCTGGAGCGCGTCGTCGCCCGACATGACCGTTTTCTGCACCGACGGCATGACATCGGTGATCGTCCCGTTCAGGATATGTTTGATCTTCACGCCGAGATAGTCCTCGACGAGCTTATCGCGGTCATACAGCGCGTCGTTCATGGCGTCGCCGTTCTGCTCGTCCGTGAAGAAATAGTTCCTGTAGAAGTCCCTGTCGGAGGAATACGTCGTGAACACCGCGCCTCCGTTGTCCTCACGCTCAAGCGCCGGTCCGGGCTTCTCTGTCTCCGTGACGCTCTCTATCGAAGTCTCAGTGCCGTCGTCGGGAGTACCCCCCCCCCGGATGATTTATCACACGCCGAGGCGAATGATACCAACATCGCCGAGGCGAGCGAGAGACTCAGAACTCTGATAATTGCTGATCTTTTCATAAAATATAACACCTTTCACTGAATCTTCCGGGCACATGGTTGTCACCTACCCAGTAATGTCACCGCCGTCCGGCGTATCGACAAAAATATTATAGCACATCGCGCGGGAAATGTCAATAGGTTTTTCAGCATATTATACTCTTTTCAATATTAATAAGTTTAGATTTTGACCATTATGCCACATTTATTTTCCTCCGTGTGGATTTCCCCACACAGAGGAAATAAAATTTTCTCAATATTCACCGTGAATTAACACCATTACTGTTAAAATATGATATTATTATAATGATAGGTGAAGCAAAACTTCGCCATAAAAAACAAAATACAAGGGGGCATTTCTTTTGGCAAAGGCACTCGGCGTCAAGCTGCGTGAGGCGCTGATATCCGTTCTTCCGGTATCGCTTATTGTTGCGATATTGTACTTCACACCGCTTGTCAGCCTGACGGACACGGAGCTTATCGTGTTCCTCGTCTCATCTCTGGTGCTTATTTTGGGCATCGCACTATTCAACCTCGGCGCGGATCTCGCCATGACGCCTATGGGCGAGCATATCGGCTCCGGTCTCACAAGATCGGGGAGTCTTCCGCTCCTTCTCATCGTCTGCTTTCTGATGGGTCTGTTCATCACGATCGCGGAGCCAGACCTCACTGTCCTCGCCTCACAGGTGAAAGACGTTATAAACGAGACGACGCTCGTCGTGACGGTCGGCGTCGGCGTCGGCATATTTCTTCTGCTGAACGTTCTGAAGATAGTGTTCAGGAAAAATCTGTCGAGTCTTCTGATGTTCTTCTATATGCTGATGTTCGCGCTCGCGTCGCTCGTCGTCATAAGCGGGAGCAGCGGATTTCTCGCGGTTGCCTTCGACTCCGGCGGAGTGACCACCGGTCCCATCACGGTTCCGTTCATAATGGCGCTCGGCGTCGGCATAGCGTCAACCATCGGCGGCAAAAACGCCGGTGAGAACAGCTTCGGTCTCATCGCGATGTGCTCTATAGGTCCGATACTCGCGGTTCTCGGGCTCGGAATCGGCGCCAAGGGCGAGCTTACATACAGCGTTCCTGATTATTCGGTCGAGGCACACATAGGAAGCGAGCTTCTTCCGACTATCATGGGCATCGTGAAGGAGGTCGGGATCGCTCTCGGGCTCATCGTCGTCTTTTTCATCATCCTCCAGTGTCTGTACCTGAAGCTGCCGAAAAAGACCCTGAAAAGGATCGCCGTCGGAATTGTCTACACATATCTCGGTCTCGTCGTGTTCCTGTCCGCCGCGACAATCGGATTCATGCCGGTCGGATACAGACTCGGCGTCGAGATCGCCGGGAACAACGAATTTCTTCTCGTCGTGTTCGGATTCATTATCGGTCTCGTAGTCGTCCTGGCTGAGCCGGCAGTCCATGTGCTCAACAATCAGGTTGAGGAAATAACAGGAGGCACCGTCTCGAAAAGCTCGATGATGATCGCGCTGTCGGTCGGCGTCGGGTTCTCGATCGGGCTCTCGATGCTCCGGATCATTCTCGGATTCAACATTCTCTATTATCTCATTCCGGGCTACTTCATCTCGCTTGGTCTTTCATTCTTCGTTCCGGGTATATATACCGCTATAGCCTTTGACTCGGGCGGAGTCGCTTCCGGACCGCTCACCTCGACGTTCATCCTTCCGCTCGCGGTCGGAGCCTGCGTGACGGTCAGCGGCGCTGAGTCAGTACTGACACTCGCGTTCGGTATCGTCGCGATGGTCGCCATGACGCCGCTCATCACGATACAGCTCCTCGGCTTCAAGGCTGTCATGAAGAAAAAGCTCGCGGAGCGCATCGCGGTCCGTCGTATGCTTGAGGCGGACGACGAGCAGATCATAGAATTCATTTAGAGCGGAGGGCCGGAATGGACAATACACAGGGAAAAATAAGGTTCGGCGCAAGCTCGGCGCCGCATAAACTGAAGCTGATAATGCTCATCGTCAACCGCGACAAGGTCGAGTTCTATACCGACTTTCTTCAGGACTTTGAAGTCAATATGCAGGCGGTGACAATGGCGCACGGAACCGCCAGCACCGAGACATTACAGCTTCTCGGACTCGAGGACACCGGAAAAGCGGTTATCCTCGGCGTCATACGCGAGGATCGCGCGGGGGAAGCTCTCGACGCACTCTCAAACAAATTCAGAACCATACGCGGCGGCAGCGGAATAGCGTGGACGATACCGCTCACAAGCACGATAGGCGTCGCGCTCTATCGCTTCCTCAGCAATAACAGACAAGGAGTCGGAACGAAATGGAACACACCCACGAAATGATAGTCTGCATAGTGAACAACGGCTTCAGCGAGGCGGTGATGGACGCCGCGAAGGCCGCGGGGGCACGCGGAGGAACAGTAATCAACGCCCGCGGAACAGCGGACAAGGAAGCCGAGAAATTCTTCAACATCTCGATCCAGCCTGAAAAGGAAATGGTTCTCATCCTCGTGAAGAGCGAGATACGCGACACTGTCCTGCACGCCCTCTACAAGGGCGCCGGACTCGGGACCCCCGCTCAGGGAATTGCCTTCGCCGCGCCGGTAGACGCCGTTGTCGGGCTCAGCTCCGAAAAAGCTGAAGAAGTTAGCTGAATAAACACAAAGCCGCGCCGGATGTACGCCCGACGCGGTTCTGTATTTTATTTTAAGCTCAGACGAGGCGGGTCAGCCCCGGCTTTATCTCGACCGGAGTGCCGTCGACCTCGAGCCATACGCTCATCGCCGAGTTGTTCAGCACCATCGTGCGGTCAGCGGAGAGTTCAAGCGCTCTCAGCGCGGTCACATAATCATAGATCTCGATATTCGTCGCGTACCAGACAGTATCCTCAAAAGTAGCGGTGAATTTATCGCAGAACTCCTCCATCATCTCCCAGCTGCTCGTGGGCGTGTTTCTCGGCAGCTCGAAGCTGTGACCCCAGATGTAGAACAGCGGGAGCGCGTAGTACGCGTTCCTGAACTCATCGATCTTTCCGATTATATTTCCACTATGGTGGCAGGTCGGGGTCCACTGCATGAAGTCAGCCGGGAGCTTGAATCCGTTCGTCGAAATCGTCGAGCGCCCGTACTTGAAGCCAAGCACCCTCAGGCAGTTCAGCACGTCCTCGGTTATGATTCCGTTCGGGTAGGACATACCACGCACAGGATACCCGCACGCCTTCTCAAGAGTCAGCTTGTCCTCGAGCATCTCATGAAGAAGCTCCTCCTTCGGTATCTGATCGAAGAACGGGTGAGTGAGCGAATGGCAGGAAACCTCATGCCCGGCATAAAGAACCGGGATATCAGAGAGCTTTATCTCCGAGTTCTCGTGCATCATCCTCTCGGAAATAAGATGGAATGTTCCCTTTATGTGATATTTATTGAATATTTCGACAAGCCGACGGTCATGTACCGCGCAGTCGTCGTAGCTCATCGTGAGAGCCTTTTTCTTTCCGTCCTTGTACAGGTATTTGATTCTCATATTAATTACCTTTCATCCCGTGACGTCCCACGGGATTTCATTAAAAAATACCGGAGCCGTGCCAGACGGCTCCGGATTTCATCAGCCAAGATCTTTTATTATAGCAGCGATTGCGCCGTCGCGGTTCGATACCGTGACGCGGTCCGCCGCCGCCTTGACGTTCTCCGCGGCGTTCGCGGTCGCGTAGCCTATGTCGGCGTATTTTATCATTGAGATATCGTTCTCATAGTCGCCTACAGCTATTACGGTGTGTATCTTTTCCCGACCGCCGAGGAGCCACGCGAGCTTTGCGACGGCGTTTCCCTTCCCGGCGTTCTTCGGGCGTCCCTCAAGTCCCGCGGGCCAGCTCTGCTCAAACTCGACCTCCGGGAACTCACGCATGGCGTACTCCCTTATTTCAGGCGTTATCACCGGATCCCGCATGAGTATGAACTTATAAACCGGACGCGAGAGCGCCCTCCGCATAAGCTCCGGGTTTTCCGGCGCGCCGTGCCGCAGGGTTACGGAATCCTCCGCCGAATGGATGATGAGCGCGTCGATATCCGCCATCTCATCGAACTTCTCCCCGAGACGCCGCACGACCTCCCGGTCGACCTCCGACGTCCAGAGAAGGCGCGGCGGTCTCTCTCTGATATCCGCGATAACGCTGCCGTTCACCGCAACGGCAAAGGTATTGATACACAAATCCGGTATCGCCGCAATCTGTCCCGGAAATCGACCGGACGCCACGGTGAAGAGACCGCCCTCGCTCTCGAAGCGCTCTATCGCCTCAAGATTCGCGCGCGGCACGGTTCTCCCGTCACACGTCAGCGTCCCGTCGAAATCCGAACAGATAAGAAATCCGGAAAACTTACCACCCAAGGAGCTTCAGGTAATCGCGGCTCATCTTCGCGCACTCAAGCGGAGTCTTGCCCATAGACGGCTGATCCTGCTCGACGACGACCCAGCCGGCGCCCGCCTTCTCGGAAGCGGCGAGAATGTCCGGGATGTTCTGATTGCCGAAGCCGACCGGTCTGAACTCGAAGGTGTTGGTATGCTCGACCTTCTTGTCGATGCCGATGAGCTCATACATATTCTCGGACTTGCTGCCCGCGAAATCCTTGAGGTGGACAACCGGCGCGCGTCCGGTGTACTTCAGGACATACTTCGACGGGTTCTCACCGCCGACGTTTGCCCAGCAGGTGTCGATCTCGGTCTCGAGAAGACTTGCCGGAACTCTCTCGTAAATAAGGTCAAGACCGTACTTGCCGTCGATCTTCACGAACTCAAAGTCGTGGTTGTGATAAAGCAGGGTCATGCCGTGCTTCTTCGCGATCTCTCCGATCATCTTCATATCCTCGATGGTCTGATCGAACTTGGAGCCGCCCGGACGTCTCTCCTCGATGACATACGGAACGACTATATACTTGCATCCGATCTCGGCGTAGGTGGAGACGACGCCCTCGGGGTCCTTCACCATATCGTCGATCGGCACATGAGCGGAGATCGGGTTGAGACCGAGCTCAGCGCAGAGCGCCTTGATCTCGGACGCGCTGTGTCCGTAAAGACCGGCGAACTCGACTCCGTCATATCCCATCGACATGACCTTGATAAGAGCCTCTCTCATGTCCTTTGCCATCTCGTCGCGGATGGAGTAAAGCTGAAGTGCTACAGGAAGTGCCATAACTATGTATCCTCCAAAAATTATTTTTTATTCATGGAAACACCGTATAAGCCGGGGTCTCCACAGGTCACCGCGGAACCGGTCCGCAGTTTACCTATATTATACCACACATCGTCCCGGATTTCAACCACATAGACGAATTTTTCCGGAATTTATTCAAAAAATTTTGTGACCCTAAGCGTCGCGAAGTAATCGTCCGGCGTCTCGGCGCGGCGGATGAGCTCTGTCGAGCCGTCCTCACGGAGCAGTATCTCCGCGCTGCGGAGTTTTCCGTTGTAGTTATATCCCATCGAAAATCCGTGCGCGCCAGCGTCATGTATCGCGAGCAGGTCACCGATATCTATCTTCGGGAGCATCCTGTCAACGGCGAACTTGTCGTTATTCTCGCAGAGACCGCCGGTGACGTCATACATATGGTCGCAGGGAGCGTCCTCCTTGCCCATGACCGTTATGTGGTGATAAGCGCCGTAGATCGCCGGGCGCATGAGATTCGCGGCGCAGGCGTCGCAGCCTATATATTCTTTATAGATGTGCTTCTCATGGATAGCGCGCGTGACGAGCATTCCGTTCGGACCGAGCATCCAGCGTCCGAGCTCGGTGAAGAGCGAAATGTCCCCAAGTTCCTCCGGAACGAGTATCTCCTCATATACGCGTCTGACGCCCTCTCCGATGACGGCGATATCAGCCGGTTCCGCGTCCGGAAGATATGGTATGCCGACGCCGCCGGAAAGGTTTATGAACGAGAGCGACACGCCGGTCTCCTTCTTTATTCTGACCGCAAGCTTAAAAAGCACTCCGGCGAGTGTCGGATAATACTCATTGTTCGTGTTGTTGCTCGAGAGAAACGCGTGGATGCCGAAACGCTTCGCGCCCTTTTTTTTCAGGATTCGGTAAGCCTCGAGGATCTGCTCGTCGGTCATGCCGTATTTCGCCTCGCTCGGACTGCCCATTATCTGTGTGCTGATGCGGAAGTCTCCTCCGGGATTGTAGCGGCAGCAGATAGTCTCCGGTATCGAACCCGTGACCTTCTCAAGAAAATCTATATGAGTGAAATCGTCAAGGTTGATGATCGCCCCGAGACGTCTCGCCTCGATAAAATCCTCAGCCGGCGTAGCGTTCGACGAGAACATTATCTCCTCGCCTTTGAATCCGACTCTGTCGCTCATCATGAGCTCGGTGAGCGACGAGCAGTCGACCCCGCAGCCCTCCTGCTTCAGAATATCGAGTATGACCGGGTTCGGCGTCGCCTTGACGGCGAAATACTCCCTGAATCCCTTGTTCCACGCGAAGGCGGTGTTCAGCGCGCGCGCCCTCTCACGTATTCCCTTTTCATCGTATATGTGGAACGGCGTCGGGTAGATCTCCGCGATCTTCTCGAGCTGTTCCTTTGTGACAAACGTTTTTTTCATACGCCAACTATCCCTTTCATAGTTCATTTTTTCATATTTTGTGTCGGATATGGGAGTATCCTGAATTTAATTATATCACACCGGCATAACGCTTTCTTATAGATTCTGTTAATTTTTTCGGATAAGCACGATTTGAACAATCGAATAGGAGGCTCTCCAAACCCAGAGCCGACCTCTCACACCACCGTGCGTACCGACCGGTACACGGCGGTTCAGCCGCATAAGTGCAAAGACTCGTAGCAGCTCCGGATACTAAAGTATCCAGCTGCCACGAGTCTTTGGTTTATAATGGAGCATTTCAATACCGG
>ENA-ORIC01001396-ORIC01001396.1-human-gut-metagenome-genome-assembly--contig:-NODE-1396-length-23439-cov-3.487844_pt1 | contig 23439 bp, 25 predicted proteins | sample MGYA00243023_ERZ508732 | MGnify/ENA primary metagenome ERZ508732 (study PRJEB26277, sample SAMN04329767) | human gut metagenome | biome: human-associated habitat | host: Homo sapiens | place: USA...
AGAAGTGAAAAACGGCGGGGGAGCTTGGCTTCTCCGTCTTTTTTTACATTTTGGTATTGCAATTTGCGATGTGGTGTGATATAATAAAGATACAAAGACGCAAAACGGAGGCAGAACATGAGAACTGTCAAACCGAAGCTCGATATAGTCTTCAAGCTGGTCTTCGCGACGAAGGAGAACGAGGACATTCTGCGCGGGTTCCTCGCCGATATGCTGCTGATAAAGCGCGGGGAAATCGGTACGATAATAGTCGAAGATCCCGAGGAACAGCCCGAGGAGGAGCGCGGAAAGCTCTGCCGGCTCGACCTGAAGGTCACGATCGACGGGAAGATAGTGAATATTGAATTGCAGGTGAAGCCGGAGGAGTATTTCGGCGAGAGATCTCTCTTCTACTGGGCGCGGATGTATACCGGTTCGCTGAAATCCGGCGACGGCTACGGCAGGACCCGCGAGTGCATTTCGATAAATATTCTGGGATTCAATATGTTTGACTGCGAAGAATACTGCTCGGAATTCGGGCTGTACGAGAGGAATCGCCGCGAGCTGCTGACGGATCGTCTGAAAATGTATTTCTACGAGCTTCCGAAGCTCGGAAGACAGCTCGAAGATGACGACCCGCGCTGGCTGTGGCTGAAATTCATCAATTCCGAAAGTGAGGAGGAACTCAATATGATTGACAAAACCACAAAAGAACCCGAGATAAAAAAGGCGACAATGATCATCCGCAAGCTCTCGGCGGACGAGAAGGAGCGCCGACGTATTGAGAGATACGAGGATTCGCTGCATGACGACGCTACGCTGAGGGATTCGTGGGTTAAAGAAGGAAATAATCAAGGACGCAAAGAACTCATGAACGAACTCATCGCGTCCGGGCTTTTCGACCCCGCTATGCTGAAGAACTTCGAAAAGGGCAATAATGGACAGCCGCAGGTCTGAAACCATGATTATCTGGAGGCTCTCGGCTGAGGAGACGAATCAACGTATCGGACGGGAATCAAAAACAAGCGCGGAAACTTTGTACTTCGCCGATGACGACGAGGTCATGGAAATATCGGAGAGGCTGATCGGGCGGAACCGGAAGGTGTATGAGGAGCTCGCGAAATGAAGCAGGTTATGATTATCTGCCTTTCCCCCATGTTTCCACGTAAAAATTCCCGTCCCCCTCTTGACAACCCCGCGAAAATATGCTATACTATAATTATATCAAAGGCAACGACGGGAAGGAGTACCCCCGCGCCCCGACGCACAGAGAGCCGCCGATCAGCTGTGAAGGCGGTCGTCAGAGCGGAGCGAAGTAGTCCCTGAGCCGCTGACGTGAACCCCGCTTGACTCAACTGCCGCGGAAAGTAATTTCAGCCGTGTTTCTCACGTTACAGAGAGGGGAAAGTGACTGCTTTCCGTCGAGTATAATGTCAGGTGGTACCGCGTTAACACGCCCTGACGGGCAGAAGTCCGTCAGGGCTTTCTGTCGTTTATTTCACCGAAGTAAAAGGAGTACAGAATGAACACCGAAATCAATCTGCCAAAGAACTACGCGCCCTCCGAATTCGAGGACCGTATCTACGCCGGATGGTGCGAGAAGGGCTATTTCACGCCCGAGCGCGACCCCGAAAAGAAACCGTTTACCATCGTTATTCCGCCCCCAAACGTCACCGGACAGCTCCACATGGGGCACGCGCTTGACGAGACGCTTCAGGACATCCTCATCCGCTACAAGCGTATGCAGGGCTTCTCCGCGCTTTGGGTTCCCGGAACCGACCACGCGGGAATCGCGACCCAGATAAAGGTCGAGGAGAACCTCCGCAAGAACGAGGGTCTGACCCGCTACGACCTCGGACGCGAGAAGTTCCTCGAGCGCGTCTGGGACTGGAAAAAACAGTACGGCGACCGCATCATCTCCCAGCTCAAGAAGCTCGGCTCCTCCTGCGACTGGACCCGCGAGAGATTCACGATGGACGAGGGCTGCTCGAAGGCGGTCAGGGAGGTTTTCGTCAACCTCTACAACAAGGGGCTGATTTACCGCGGCAACCGCATCATCAACTGGTGCCCGCACTGCAAGACCGCCCTCTCAGACGCGGAGGTCGAGTACACCGAGCAGGACGGACATTTCTGGCATATCCGCTACCCGTTCGCGGACGGCTCCGGAGAGGTCGTCATCGCGACGACGCGTCCTGAGACGATGCTCGGAGACACGGCGGTCGCGGTCAACCCGGACGACGAGAGATACAAGGACAAGATCGGCAAGATGCTCAGAATCCCGCTCGTCAACCGCGAGATTCCGCTCATCGCCGACGAGCACGCCGACAAGGACTACGGAACCGGCTGCGTCAAAATAACCCCCGCGCACGACCCGAACGACTTCGAGGTCGGAAAGCGCCACGATCTCCCGTTCATCCTCATTATGAACGGCGACGGAACCATCAACGAAAACGGCGGCAAGTACGCCGGAATGGACCGCTACGAGGCGAGAAAAGCTATCGTCCACGACCTCGAGGAGGGCGGCTGGCTCGTCAGAATCGAGCCGCACAAGCACAACGTCGGCACCTGCTACAGATGTCACAACACCGTCGAGCCGATGACCTCGAATCAGTGGTTCGTCAAAATGGAGCCCCTCGCGAAGCCCGCGCTCGACGCCGTGCTCGAGGGGAAGACGCAGTTTGTGCCGGAGAGATTCACGAAGATTTACACGAACTGGATGGAGAACTGCCACGACTGGTGCATTTCGCGTCAGCTCTGGTGGGGACACAGGATTCCGGCTTATTACTGCGATAAGTGCGGCGAGATGGTCGTCTCGAAGACGGACGTCCACACCTGCCCGAAGTGCGGAGGGAAGATGCGTCAGGAGGAGGATGTGCTCGATACATGGTTCTCGTCGGCTCTGTGGCCGTTCTCGACGCTCGGCTGGCCTGAGAATACCGAGGATCTGAAGTACTTCTATCCGACGAACGTGCTTGTCACCGGCTATGATATCATCTTCTTCTGGGTCGCGAGAATGATTTTCTCGGCGATCGAGCACACCGGCGAGGTGCCGTTCGATCACGTGTTCATTCACGGACTCGTGCGCGACGAGCAGGGAAGAAAGATGTCGAAGTCGCTCGGAAACGGCGTCGATCCGCTTGAGATCATCTCGAAGTACGGCGCGGACGCGCTCAGATACGCTCTCGTGAACGGCAACTCGCCCGGAAACGATATGCGCTACTCGGACAAGAAGGTCGAGGCGGCGAGAAACTTCGCGAACAAGCTCTGGAACGCGTCGAGATTCGCGATGATGAACCTGACGATAACCGAGTGCGAGCTGCCTGACACCGCCGATATGGCGCTCGAGGACAAGTGGGTGATGTCGAAGCTGAACACGCTTATCGCGGAAGTTACGGCTAACCTTGACAAGTACGAGCTCGGAGTGGCGCTGGCGAAGATTTACGATTTCGTCTGGGATGTGCTCTGCGACTGGTACATCGAGCTTATCAAGCCGAGACTGTCCGAGGGAGACCTGACGGCGCAGAAGGTGCTCTGCCACGCGCTGACGACGTCGCTGAAGCTCCTGCATCCGTTCATGCCGTTCATTACCGAGGAAATATTCCTCGCGCTTCCGCGTGAGAAGGGCGACAAGGAGTCGATCATGATTTCCGACTGGCCGAAGGCTGACGCGCGGTATGATTTCGCCTCCGACGAGGAGAAGATGGCGTCGCTTATCGACGCGATAACGCAGATCAGGAACCGCCGTCTCGAGATGGGCGTCGCTCCGTCGAAGAGGGCGAAGACGATCATCGTGACTGAGCGCACCGACACCTATAACGACGAGACCGCGAGATTCTTCGTGAAGCTGGCGGGCGCGTCGGACGTGATCTTCGCGCCGAAGTGCGACGATGAGTCGGCTGTGCAGATAGTGGCGCCGGGCGCGAACATCTTCATTCCGCTCGGAGAGCTGGTCGATTTCGCGAAGGAGCGCGCGCGCCTGACAAAGGAGCGCGAGAAGTGCGTCTCCGAGATAGACCGCGTGGACAAGAAGCTCGCGAACGAGGGCTTCGTCGCGAAGGCTCCCGCGCAGCTCATCGAGAACGAGAAGGCGAAGAGGGTCAAGCTCGTCGATCAGCTGGCGTCGATTGACGACGCGATCGCTAAGTTTGATGCGGCGGAGAAGAAGTAAAAAACGAAACCGGCAGAAGGGGAGACCTTTCTGCCGATTTTTGAGTATGACTGTGGAGGATATGTGCGGTGGACGGTTGGAGAAGGGACAGTCGGGGACGCCTGTCCCTACAGTTACGTGTTATACATTCGTATACGTATGAGGGTGATGAAAATGAGCGAATTGAAAAAAAGGAAGACCCCGAGATGCCAGGGCTTTGATTACAATAGCGTCGGCGCGTATTTTATAACGATATGCACCCAAGACAGGCGCTGCGTCCTGTCTCACATTGTAGGGACAGGCGTCCCCGACTGTCCGCGCCCCACCCGCGATCAACCGACCATTGTAGGGACAGGCATCCCCGACGATCCGTGCCGATACAACGACGAACCGAACGTTGTAGGGACAGGCGTCCCCGACTGTCCGCGCCCCTGTCCGCGCCCCACCCGCGATCAATCGACAATTGCGGAGACAGGCGTCCCCGACTGTCCGCGCCCTCACCCTCAAACAAACAATGTACACCTTGAATTAACGACATACGGAGAGATCGCGGATAAATACATCAGACAATTGAATGATTTCTATGATCACCTATCGATTGAGGATTACGTGATAATGCCTAACCATATTCATTTGCTGCTTTGCGTGAAAGAGAATATGTGCGGCGGAATGTCGGAGAAGGGACAGTCGGGGACGCCTGTCCCTACAAATGTTGAACGGGCAAATTCGGCGTGCTCGCGGTTTGTGTCGACATTCAAGAGATTTTGCAATAAGGAGTATGGCGGGAATATATGGCAGGCTCGTTTCAATGATCATATCATCAGAAACTGCGATGACTATGACAAACATATGAATTATATCCGCGAAAACCCGATCCGTTGGTACTGCGACGAATTATACACGCGATAGCTTTGGCAATAAAAAGCCCATAAATTCAAGACTTTTTATTGCCAGAACCTGAATTATACAGTGTTTACCAAGGAGAAAACGGACATGAAAACGAGATTTATTGCTATCCTGTCGCTTGCCGTAATGATCATCCTCTGTTCCTGCGGGGGCGGGGAAAGGCTCATTGAGACCGGGAACATTGTGAGCGTCTCGGTCGCGGCGGACGCCGCCAACGTCGAGCGGTATGAAGAGATGCCGGATGATGTGTCCATGCTCGTTTCCGCGATAAACTCGCTCACGGACGACAAAAAAACGCCGTTCGATGACGGCGCTGGGTTTCCGGACGATACACGGGCGCTGACGGTGGATTTTGAGTACGCCGACGGCGGGCTCGTGATGCTGACGGTCTGGCTGTTCCCGGACGAAACCTGCGCGGTCAGGGTATTGCGGCATGAGAAGGATACTCAGAGCGTTCTGGCGGTTTTCGGAGTTAATGAGCCGGGGATTGCCGGGGACGCCGAGAGCGTGATGGCGCGGGTTTATAAATAAAGAAAGGGGTTGCCGAAAAGCGACCCTTTTTGTATTATTTTTTCGCTTGTGCTGTCCTCACGCTCTACTTATGTAGACTTATGCATAAAGTGATTTCTCATCGGAAAGACGTACTCACCGGCGTGTTTTTTTTCAAAAGATAATCCGAGTACCGCTTGACAACATTGTTTACGGCTTGCAGCTTTTCCGGAGTGCCGTACCTGAGATCCTGCGGGATGGGTTCGATGTATTTTACGCCTGACGCGGAAACTATATATCCTGCGGAATCGCTTGCGATTGTTATGTGATTGCCTTCGATATATTCTTCGTCGGATTTTTCAATCAGCAGACCCTGACCAGCATAACCTCCTTTATAATCCTGCATGAGCGTAATGAGGAGAATCTTGCCGTCGTCGCGGAACGCGTAATAATCGCCGAAACGCAGTTCAATGTCTCCGTTTTCGTGAACGTAATAGAAGTTGAAGGGTCCGATTATGTCTCCGTAGCATTCCTCTGATTTTGCGAGTACGGTTACAGCTTTCTTCGCCTCCGGATTGTTCAGCGAGAAGTCGGTTTCCGGATTGATGATCTCCGGACGTGCGATCATGTCGGCGGAGACCGGCACGACGAAGATGATGATGGCGGTTACGAGGATCAGTACGATGCTTTTCAGATGCTTTTTCATGGTTTACCTCATTAAAATTCTGAAGCGTGGATTGTTGTGATCTCTCTGCAATGCTATTATAGCATATACCCCAATATTTGTCAATAACTTTTTGAAATTTTTTGTCGATTATTTTTCCGCAATGTTTCCCGCCGCCTCACGGTATTTCCTGATCATTACCCCCGCCTTGGCGAGCGAAAGTTCTCTCCCGTAAATGGCTCTCCCATCCTCATCATACCCGGCGAAATAAAGCTCTTCAAGCGCCTTTATCTCGTCTTCTGCCTCGCGTTCAACCTGTTCCGCGACGTCCTCGGGCAGAGCGTCGCGCAGGGAATCAAGCTCCTCATACGCCGATTCGATCATCTCCGGCATCGTCTGATACCTGACAACCGGCGCGGCGGTCAGAGTGAGACATATCATCAGCGCGGCGCGGATCATATTGTCACCTCCGGGCGAAAATCGTCAGCCGTGACGCAAAGCTCTGCGTAAACCTGCTCGTCCTTTTTCGTGAGGAACAGGCAGAGGAGCAGCTTCCGGTCTGACAGCGGCTTCGCCTCGAGGATTTCCGCGTCAAAGACGCCCGGCAGGTCGGCGAAGACTGTCCTTTCCGGCAGTTCTTCGGTTTTGTCGTCGATTGTCAGCGACAACTCGCGCGCGCCGGAGATGGTCACTCTGAGCGGCGCGATGTCCGGCATTTCGTCCCGATAGCTTTCCTGCGCCCAGAGGCAGAGGTCTATCGAGAGAACGGCGGTGTCGGCGGAGCGGGTTATCATGATGAGTGAGCTGTCGTGAAGGCAGAAGCTGTCTGTGAGTTCGTGCGCGGTCAATTTTAGTTTCTTACCTCCGTCACAACCCCGTATTCCTCAGCTTCCCGGAACACCTCGATGATGCTTTCGAGGTAGCTTTTTTCGTCTTTCCTGACGCTCCCGGTCGAGAGCAGAACTACCCGGCACGGGGTCTCGATGTAACCGGTGAGCATATCCCAGAGGGCGTCGAGGTTGCCGCCGAACCAGTCCGGGAAATCGAGCGCGCGGGAGATCGGTGAGAAGATGTCCTCCCCGGCTTCGCGGTCGATGTCCGAGAAATCTATATGAAATGTCCTCATTTCCGCTCTCCTTTCATTATTATAAATCTATTATACCACAAGACCACCCGTTTGTCAATACCATCCGAACAAAAATTCAACATACCACAGAGTAAGTCGACGTAGGAGACGCGCCCGCGGGCAGCAAATAAAGAACACGCGCTGATAAACAGCGCGTGTTTCAGTGCAGGGCTTGGCCTTGCCTTAGAATTTCCCTGACCTCATCGAGATCATAATTCTCTCATAATTCGCCCGGACTTCCTCGGCTGACATGGCTCTGACGTCGGCGGCGGTGTAGAAGGGGGAGGCTTTGCCGTCGTCTGAGAGCCTGCCGGTTGAGGTTTTCGCGTTGCGGGCGTTGATTTCCGCGGGGGTCGGGGGTTCGGGAGTGACCGGCGGTTCGGTTGCCGGGGCGGTTTCCGGATTTGTGTTTTCGTTGGGTTCCGCGTTTGTGTTTTCGTTGAGTGCTTCGTTTTCAGGCATTTTCGTTCTCCTTTGCTTTGAGTTCTTCGATGAGTGATTCTTTCCCGGGGATTATTCCGTCGGGCAGGCGTTCGAGGTATTGCCTTACCGTTATGTGCCCGCCGTCGAGGAGGGCTTTGAGCGCGGCGGCTCCGGCGGCTTTGGAGTAGCGGTTCGACTCGGCTATGTCGACCCTCGCGCGGATCAGCTCTCCGCGTATCAGCTCGCAGTCGAGACAGGTCGTCCCGCCGTCATGCCCGTCGACGCTGCTTTCGTCCGAGCAGAGCATCCGCCCGTCCGCGTAGTAGGCGCACATGAAGTCGACCCAGATCGACGCCAGCTCCTCGAGAGCCGTGTAGAGCGACACGCGTATCTGGTCGAGCGTGCCCTCGTTCGATTCCTGAAGGGCGATTATAGCGGACGTGTTGTTCGGCGCGGCCTCACCGAGAGCGGCTTCGGTCGCGCCCATGACCTCCTTCGTGGTCTTGATCACGCTGTCGATGATGACGGGGTAGTTCTCGTCGATCTCTCCGGGCGAGAAGGTGGTCGCGATTCCGGCGAGGTCGCCGCCCGCGACGCCGATCGCCTCTCCGACCTCGTTCGTCCACTCGGGAATTCTCGTTTTGTCGTAGATGACCTTCGAGAACGCGGTGTCGATCATGTGCTTCATCAGCAGGGCGTAGGCTTTGTTGATGTATTTCTGGTTCCCGATGAGCCCGGTGACAGGCGAGGCGCCGCGGCAGGAGTTCTTCGTCGGAATCCAGCAGAAGGACGCGACCGGGTAGAGCGTGAGGTCGGTCTGAACCGTGCGTATGACAAGATTCTTCGTCGATTTCTCGAACCAGACGCGGCCGTCATGATCCTTCGTGAATTTGATGAGATAGGTCGCTTTCCCGTCGCCGGAGAAGCTTCTGCCGAACTTTATCTCGTCGTCCGGGACGATTTTTTCGACTTCCTTCGGGTCAATGCCAGCGGCGAGGGCTTCGGCGCGGAGCGAGTGTATCGTGTCCCTGCCGGAGACGATGATGTGCTCCTGCGACTGTATGTCGGACGAGGAGGGGTTCGCGACGTGCAGGTTCGCGGCGTCGATCGTGGTCGTCACGAAGTCGCCGGTCAGAGCCTGCCCGGTCCGCACGTCCGGGTCCCAGTAGGTGAAGAACACGCCGTCCCCCGAGAGCGCCGCGTCGAGAAGCGCCCGTCTCACGAGCCGGTCCATCCGGCATTTTTCCCAGCGTATCGAGGCGTTGCGGTTGAGGAGCTTTATAGCTTCCGAGACCTTTTCGCGCCTTTCGGGCTCGAGGAGCGCGATGTTGTCGTCCGAGAACAGAATCTCCACGTTTGACGAGGAAATCTGCGAGACGAGGTAGTCGACGACGCGTCTTATGACGTTGAAGACCGGGGTCGCAGAACGCCGGAGTCGACCTGATTCCCGGCGGGCGTCTTCCACTGGTCGCCGCGGTAGAAGCGTTCGTTCGTCGCGGCGTTTTGCAGGTACCCGGAGCGGAGGTCGCGTTCCCGTCCGGCGTCGAAGAGGGTCCATGTTGGGTTGTTCGTTTGCGGCATGGTTTATTTTCCTTTCATTATTTAATATCAGAATCTCAGGAACTCGTCGTAGCTCTCTCTGCGTTCCCTCTCGCGCTTCTTTTTCGCGCCGAGAGAGATGAGCACGGAAGGGATGATTGCCGAGAGCGCGCCGAGGACGCAGCAGATGAGATAATTTATCATCTTACCCCTCCTGACAGGACAGCATGACTTCGCGGACTGTCAGCGGTTCATCGACCGCCGGCGACGTGACGCTGACCTTGACGTGCCTGAACCTGCCGAGTCTCGCGTGCGCGGTGAAGATGCGCGGGGAGAGAGTTTTCGGCGTTTCTCCGTTTGCCGCGGTCTCTTCCGGGACGGTGAAGTCGAACGAGACTTTTCCGCCGGTGTCGCTCGTGACTGAGAGCCCGGTCTTCGCGCCGCCCTCTCTCGAGACCGAGATTCCGACCTCGCAGAGGGTTTTTCGCTCGAACGGGTCGCCGAAGTCGAGCGGCATGCTCTCGCAGAGCGCGGAGTAAGCGGTTCCGAGGTCGGTGCGCAGATTGTCGTCGAACGCGTAAAGCTTCGTCCCCTTGAAGAAGCAGTCCGCCCCGGCGGAGAACACCCCGTCCGCGTCAATGCCGGTGAACCTGTACCAGCAGTCGAGCCGCGCGTTGTAGATGACGATCTTCCCGCCGTGACAGCACCAGAGCTCGCCCCGCAGCTTATCGGTGAAGAGGATGCAGTTCGCGATGAAATCGCTCGTCAGCCCGACGTGATCGGGAGCCTCGACGCGGACGGCGAGTCTTTCGTCTCTGACTGACGTTGACTTGAACCTGTAGAGCCCGGTCGGGTCGAGCGCGTACGGCTCGTTCTCGAGAAGCACCGCGCCGCCCGCCTTGGTCGCCCCGACGTCTGAGTTCAGCGGGAGAATCGGGAAGGAGAAGCGCGGTATCTCGTTGACAAGTCCGTCGTCGTGTGGATAGGTGTAGAACGCCCCGTCCTCGGTGAAGATGGCGAGCCGGTCGAACTGTCTGACGGCTCCGGAGACGGCGGGGTTTCCGTCCGCGACCGTGATGTCGGCGCCCTCCGGGAAGTACTCGCCGGAGATGACCTGACCTTCGATCGCTCCGGACGGCTCGCTCGGGAAGATGACCGACCGCTCGTTTCCGCCGTAGAGGAACACGCGGGAGTCGGTGTCGCCGCCGTAGACAGCCGAGTGGCGGCAGGAGGTGACGCGGGAGCGGCAGTCGTCCTTCAGCGTGTACCAGACCTCGAGCGGTTCCTCGTCGTTGTTGGCGAAGGTGCGGTCGAAGGTGAGCGACGTGTTGTAGGTGGTGGGGGACCATGTCCAGTCGGTGATCGTGACGCCGTCGATGAGGACCTTGTCGACCGACTCGATGCCTTTGCCGAGCCAGAAGACTGATGAGGTGTTTACCGTGTTGAGGGTGACTCTGACCTGCTTTGTGAGGAGGTTTCTTCGCTCGTAGAGGGCTCCGGGTCTGGTGTTCGAGCCGCGGCGGCGGATGAGGGGCACGTATCCGGCGACCTTCGAGACCGAGGTCCCGTCGTACTTGGAGAGCTCGCCGCCGCCGAGGATGAAGAGCGAGCCCGCGAACATATACAGATCGACATACTCCCCGTGCGAGGCGTCGAAGGTTCCCGCGATCGTCCCGAGCGAGGTGACGGCGTTTTCCGCCGACGTGTCTGAGATGAGCGCCGGCGAGATTCTGTAGAGCGTGCTCCCGGCGACGACGAAGATCGACTCGGTGCCGCCGATGTTGGCGGAGCACCCGCCGCGTATCTTGCCGGCGAAGGTGTGGAGGAGCTTTGTCCCGCAGCGCTTTTCCAGCGAGTAGTCGGAGAGGACGCGGAAGTTCTCGAGCTTCGCGGCGTTCTTGAGGTCCTTCGCGGTGAGTCTGAGTGTTTTGGTCATCAGTATACCTCCGTTATTTTATCGTGTGAGGTGAGCGCGGCGCGGACGGCGTCGATCTGCGTCTTGTACCCGTCGAAGAGCGAGTCCGCCTTCTCGCGGCTCTCGTTCAGAACGAGCAGCCCGGCGAGTCGGAAGGCGATTGCGTCCGCGAAGCGCGAGTCGACCTGCAAGTCGTCGTCGAGCGCCGCGGGCGTTTTCCTGACGGCGGGCGCGTCAGAGTCGCCGAGAACCGCCTCGAGCGGCGAGAGCTCGCTGACAATCAGCGCGATGAGATACGGCGCCCTGACGAGGTAGTCGGACGTGCAGGAGTTCGCCGAGACGCCGTTCGAGGCGTTCCCGGTCATGATCCCGTCGATCGCGGTCTCACCGAGGAGGGCGAGGGCGCGGTTGTAGATGTCTTTGTTTTTCATTTTTTTGACCATACCTTTCGTACAAACTTACAGTTTTGAGGCGGTTTTGAAAGTCGGCTTGTCCGGCTTTCAAAATTCACGACCCAATGTCGTGAAAGCCTCAAAACTGTTTGGTCTGAAAATTTATTTTCAGACTTGCTCCTTTCGAAAAAGCCCGGGGAGGGCGATGCGTCGAGCGGACACATCGCCCGTCTCCGGGGGTATCAGTTGCTGCCGGTGTTGGTCGTTGTCTTCTTGGTGAGGTTCAGGAGGACGATCTCGTCCGGGTAGATGATCTTCGCGCCGTAGAGGTGGAGACCCTTGACGCCGTCGGCGAATCTGAGCTCGGGGCGGTAAGCCTCGACGCTGTTCAGCTGCTCGGCGAAGGCGATGGCGCGCTTGGTGCGGGCGAAGCACTTGTTCGACTTGTCGGACGTGGAGACGGCGACATTCGGGGAGACGTAGACCTCGAAGCCGATGAGGCTGCCGATAGCGCCGTTCGAGACCGCGCCGTCGTTGTCGGTGGAGTTGAGTATCTTCGCCTTGAGGAGGATCGCGGCGATTTCCGGCGAGACCTCGAGAACGGTCGGGACGGAGCCGCCGACGCCGTTCGCGAGGAGCTTTTCACGCGCCGCGATTACGTCGTCGAGGATGGAGTCGACGGTGACGGCCGCGTCGGTGACAGTGTTCGCCGCGGTGACGCCGGAGTAGAGGGAGAAGACGTACTTGTCCGCCTCGTCGGCGAGGGCTGCCGCCGCCTGCTCCATCGCGAGCTCCATGAGACCGGGGGCCGCCTGGGCGTGGTCGACGTCGTCGATGAGGAAGTTGAACGCCTTGGCGCGGTTGATGGTCAGCGAGCGGGCGTTGTCGGTGAGGGCGGAGGGGGATGCCATGTCGGTGTTCTTCGCGTAGTCGGAGACGGTGATGTCGCCGACGCCGAGGATCTTGACGGTCGAGCCCTGGCCGAGGATGCTGCCCTCGAACTCGCGGGAGCAGTTCTTGACGGCGACGTACTCGGCGTTCAGCTTGCGGTAGAGCGTTTCGCTCCAGATAGTGGGGATGAAGTTTGTGATAGCCATTTCGGTTATCCTCCTTAAAAAATATTTTTTGGATACACTGTGACAGTGTTCCTTTATATGTAACGGCGACCGTTTTGGCGACCGTTCATACCAGAATTGGGTTTCGGGCGTGCCCCGATGGTTTTCCCCGGAGGGGGTCAGAATCCGATGATGCCTGACCCCGCGAGGTGTGAGACCGTGCAGGAGATATTTCTCCCGCGGGACATGACGGCGTACCTGAGAGCCTCGGGCGCGTGAGTGACCTCGTGCGGCGTGCCTGACGCGTCCTCGGGCGAGGACGGGTCGAAGAGCAGGGCTCCCATGCAGTTTATGAGTTCACGGCAGTTGTCGTATATGACGATGCCGGGTCTTCCGTCATTATTATTCGCGAGTAATTCTCTGACAGCCCGCCAGCCGGGGATTCTGCGGTCGTCCGCACGCTTCAGCGGAGGAACGCCGGGAATTCTCGACATTATCTCGAAGCCGGAGAGCCCGGAGTCCTGTCTGCGGTTCCAGAGGTCGGGAGAGCAGACCGCGTAGTCGAACGCGCAGCCGCGCCTGATGTCGTCCGAGATGACCTCGACGAGCTTTTCCGCGGCGGCGGTGAGCGTGAGCCCGGATTCGCAGTATTCGCGGTAGACGACAAGCTGTCCGTCGACCTCGGCGAGCAGAAGCAGCGCGAACCGGTCGAACCCGTAGTCGAATGCGGCGAAGCGTCTTCCGACCGGGATTTCTTTCGGCGGCGAGGTGTGGATTCCCCGTCTGAACTCGGAGAAGAACTGACCTTCGAAGAGGTCCCATTTTCCGTCGAGCCACGCGCTTTTCAGCGTGTCGGGGAGGCTTTTCAGCATTTCGACGTATCCGGGGTCGTTTTTCATGATGACGTCGTTGTCGGTGACGAGCGCCTGAATGAACCTGTAGTCGCCCGGGTCCTCGTCATCATGGAAGGCGCGGTCGATGAAGAGCCGCTTGACCCATGAGTGCCCGACGCCGCCGGGGTTGCAGGTGAGGTACATTCTTCTCGGATAGTCGCCGATACCTCTGAGACAGCCTTTGAGGGTCGCGAATTGGTATTCGGTGATCTGGGTCGCTTCGTCGACGGCGATGATGTCGTATTCCTGCCCCTGATACCTGAGCGTGTCGGCGTCGCAGGCGAGGTAGCCGAGCCATATCGTGCTTCCGTTTCTGAAGCGGAAGACGCGCTCGCCGGCGGAGTAGGGGACCTCTCTCCCGATTTCTCTCTGGAGCGGGAGGACGTGGTTTTGTCTGAGCTCCGAGAGGGTGCGTCTGATTATGAGACAGCGGATTCCGGGCCATCTGAGACAGAGGGCGATGAGCTTGCGTCTGAGCGCCCAGCTTTTGCCGCCGCCCCTCGCGCCGCCGTATGCGGTGAATCTCGCGGTGGAGGCGAAGAATTCGGCTTGTTTTCTGTTTGGTTTTCCTTTGAGTTTCATTGGTTTGTCCTTTTCATGCGCCTGCTGAGAAGATGTCGTGGTCGCAGTGGATTTCGTCTTCTTCGGTCTGACCCCAGCAGTCGTATTCTTTTAAGTAGAGGCTGATGAGCGAGGCGGTGGCGCCGGAGTTGATGGCGGCGTCCTCGAAGAAGGCGAGGGCGGTGAGGTAGTCGTCGGGGAAGCGTCTCGCGAGGCTCCGGAAGGCGGAGACTGAGATGCCGACCGAGCGGCAGAACCCGGCGACGTTTGGGAAGATGGGCTTTTTGAGTTCTTCGTTCTTTTCGGCGCAGGAGTCGGTGTATGACCGGACGGCGTCGAGGAATTGTTTGCCGGACTTGAATCTGGTTTTCATGGTGGGAACCTTTCGTCGTTGTCTTTGTTGTGATAATAGTATAGCACATTCAAACGTGTCACCGCTTGCCAGACTGTATCAAAAAGTGTCACCGTTTTCAACAAAGTTCCGGCGCGAATTTCTAAAAGTTTCCGGCGTTATTCACATTGGTGTCATAAATGTGCGCTATAATATCATAAGATGCAGTTTTATTTCAGTGAAAGGGCGTCCGGAATTGCCGGATGTTAGTGGTATAATGAACAGGTTTTTGAGGGGAGCGTGCGCGGCGCTGCTGGCTGTCGGCGTTATATCGACGATGAGTTGTTCGTCGGATACGCGGAAGGTCGCGGAGGTCGGCGGAGAGGGCGTTGAGCTTCAGGAGTACAGGTATTATTTTCTGAACAATAAGCGCGAGCTGTACGGCGACGACGCGGAGCTTGACGATGCGTCGGTCGCGGAGCTTAAGAAGATGTGCGGCGAGAACGTGAAGAACCGCCACGCTTTGTCGCTGCTGGCGAAGGAGTACGGCGCGAAGCTGTCGGAGGACGACGACGCGAAGCTCGACGAGCTGGTGGAGGCGTTGAAGTCGAATTACGCGGACGACGACGCGTACAAGGCGGCGCTGACGGCGGATTTCCTGACCGAGGACCTGTACCGGGAGCTGAACGGCGACACGCTGCTGGCGTATAATGTTGTGGAGAAGATGAAGGAGAAGGGCGAGCTGCCCGCGGACGACGATATGGCGGCGATTGACGCGGCGCTGATGTCGGACGAGATGGCGTGCGTGAAGGAGATTTACGTGTATTACCCGAGCGACGAGACGCGGGAGATCGCGCAGAACCGCGCGAACGAGGCGTATTCGCGCCTTATGTCGGGCGAGTCGTTCGAGGACCTGATGCGGGAGTATTCGAGCTACAGCGCGGAGCAGGTGCCGTATGACGCGGGTTATTATACGATGAGATACGACGCGCTGGACGAGGTGTGGGCGGAGGTTGAGAAGCTGTCGCCCGGAGAGCACAGCGGGGTGTTTGAGTCGACGTACGGGTTCCATATTGTGCTGCGGTGCGAGAAGGACGCGGATTATATGGCGGAGCACCGCGAGGAGCTGTACGATATTTATTCGCACTCGAAGTTTTACGAGAGGTTCTACGCGCTGTACGACACGTTGACGGTGACGATGACGGGCTATGGCGAGAAGCTGGACTTCAAGGGTCTGTCGATGGGCAATAAATGATTTTTTCAGAAAAAACCGGAAAAAATCTGAAAACCCCCTTGACAAACGCGCCGGAATGTGGTATAATATAAAAGTAATCAGGCGATACGCAGTATCGCCTCGATACACGGTATCGCCTGGATATGCAGGTATGGCGGAACTGGCAGACGCGCTAGATTCAGGTTCTAGTGAGGGCAACTTCATGCAGGTTCAATTCCTGTTACCTGCACCAAAAGCTCTGTTTACACAGGGCTTTTTCTTTTTGTTTTCGCGTTTCGTTATAATGCCCATATAAATTTTCGACACCCCATATCGTTTGTATATATAAAGATATTATATAATCTTGACAAATCCGGACACCCGTGATATAATATAACAAATAGTCCTGTGATCGATCTTAATTGTACTATTTTTTACACAAATTTGATAAGACAAATAGGTCAATTGACCTTAAGAAAGGGGTATTATCCATGAAAAGGATATTAATTGTACTATTGTTAGCGGCGCAGCTTCTCGCGGCGGCTTCCTGCGGCGGCGACTCCGGCGAAAAGGTTCCGTCCGGCGGCTCCGACAGAACGGAGGACACCTCGGCGGAGGAGACGACCTCGTTTTATGATTCGATAGACATTCCGGACTTCTCCGGGAAGAGCTTCACGATACTCGCGCGGACAAACCTGATCGACGAGATGTACGCCGAGTCGGAGACCGGAGAGATCGTGAACGACGCGGTATACAAGCGTAACTGCAACGTCTCGGAGCGGCTGAATATCGACCTGAACGTTATCGACCAGCCGGGCGACTGGGCGAACAAGGACCGTTTCGTCAATTACGTCAGCTCCGCGATCATGTCTGACGACGATTCGTTCCAGCTCGTCGCGGGATATATGAACTATATGCCGATAACGATACTTGACGGGTATTATACCGACATTAACACCCTGCCGTATATCGACCTCTCGCACGAGTGGTGGGTGAACGGCTTCAACGACAACGCGACTATTAACGGCAGAATGTATATGGCGATGGGAGATCTCTGCTCGTCGATGCTGCGTTACGCTTACTGCGGCTACGCGAATACCAAGCTGCTTGAGGACAATGGATACGTTGCCGAGGATCTTTATCAGGCGGTGCGCGACGGGAAATGGACGTTCGACATGATGACGGGTATGGCGAAGAACGTGTGCAGCGACCTTGACGGCGACGGAAAAATAACCTTCGATGACCTTCAGGGCGTCTGGATGCACTATATGCCGGTGAGGGCGCTGACGAACGCGTTCGCGATTGATTACACGGAGCGGGATCAGAACGGGCTGCCGAAAATATCTCTCTATTGCGAGCGGCTCGTGAACGCCTACGACAAGGTCGCCTCGGCGGTGAAGTCGGATTACTGGTGCTACACCGGCGGCGACGGCGACGTGAAGTTCAAGGAGGACAAGGCGCTGTTCTTCTTTGACGTGCTCGGCACGACTGATAAGCTGCGTGATATGCAGTCGGGCTTCGCGGTCGTTCCGATGCCGAAGTACGATGAGGCGCAGGATGGATACCGCACCGAGACAGTCGACACGACGTCGATACTGCTCGTTCCGTCGACGATAAGAGACCCTGAGCTCGTCGGTCTCGCGCTGGAAGCGCTGAACTACGAGAGTCAGAAGCTCGTCACTCCCGCGTACTTTGACGTCGCGATGCAGTCGAAATACGCGCGCGACGAGGAGTCGAAGGAGATGATGCAGATCGTCCGCGACAGTATCTATTTTGACTTCGGATATATATTCGCCGGCGCGATCGGCGGCGGTATAAACTCGATAATGGAGTCGGCGGTGAGCGGCAAGGGACTGGCGTCCGTCTGGGCGGCGAACGAGGGCACGATGGAGAAGGGGCTCGACAAGCTGCTCGAATTTTTCGGGGAGTGACGCGGAGGTTTCAGAGAACGGATGAGTGAGCACCTTTATCAGGTCATATATAATGATCTGCTCCGGAAGATAACAACCGGCGAGTTCGCGCCGAACGAGAAGCTCCCGACCGAGCACGAGCTGATGAGCTTCTACGGCGTCAGCCGCGTGACGGCGATAACCGCGCTGAATCACCTGCGCGATGACGGATATATAACGCGGTCGCCGAGGATCGGTTCGGTCGTCCGCGGGGCCGGCACGAATGGCGCGCCGCGCGGGGATATCCAGTTCGTCACGATATGGGACAATGATTCGATACCTGGGATGTATGAGGCGATGCGCGAGAGGGCGTCTGATGCGGGATACGGAACTGTCATGTACAATTCGCACCACAGCGTCGAGGCTGAGCGGGAGTATCTGAGGTCAATGCTGTCGAGGAGGGTCGCGGGAGTGATCTGTTATCCGCTGAACGGCGAGTTCGGGAATATTTCCGCCTTCGCGCAGCTGAGAGCTTCCGGGGTGCCGCTCATCACGGTCGATAAGCGCGTATGGATTCCGGACGGCGATATACCGTGCGTCACGACCGATAACCGCCGCGCGGCGTATGATATGACGTCCTGGCTCATCGAGGAGATGGGGCACAGGAGGATAGCGTACTGCTGCGCGAGGTTTGACCAGGCGAACGCGCGCTACAGGTTCAAGGGATATGTCGGCGCGCTGATTTCTCACGGGATCGAGTACGACCCGGCGCTGACGGATGAGCTTGAGAGCCCGTCGAAGCCGTACCGCGCGCACCGTTCTGATTTCACGGAGTATCTGAATTATCTGATGGGTCTCGCGGAGCCGCCGACGGCTGTTGTCTGCGAGTGCGATTACGTCGCGATATCTCTGATGAAGAGCGCGAAGGAGCTCGGCGTGCGGGTTCCGGAACGGCTGTCGATCGTCGGTTTTGACAATATCGACATGAGCGGGATGCTTGAGGTGCCGCTGACGACGATGGAGCAGGATTTCACCGGCATCGGCGCGGCGGCGGCGGAGCGTCTGCTGGCGCTGATGGACGGAGGAAAGGTTGAGCCGCTGACTCTGTTCGGCACGAAGCTGATCGAGAGGGCGTCTGTCAGGAAGCTGGATTAGGAAGCGACGGTTCCCACGGCTGGGGTTTGCCGGGGAGCCGTCATATTTCTTGGTTGCTTTGGCAACGGCAAACAGGTAATTTACACAAAATTCATAATAATCGTGTTGACACAATCCACTTTCCGTAGTACAATGTATTACGCAGAAAACTCAAAGGAGATGTAATTTCATGAACATATCCGTTCGTCTTGACGACAATGACAGCAGGCTTTTCAGAAAGTACGCTGAAATGAATGATATATCGGTTTCCGAGCTCGTGCGCCGGGCTGTCAGGGAGAAGATTGAGGATGAGTGTGACCTTGAGGCTTACGACAAGGCAATGAAAGAGTACAAGGCTGACCCGGTGATGTATTCTCACGATGAGGTCAAGAAGATTCTCGGGCTTGACTGATGATATACAGCGTAGAGTACACGAAGGGCGCGCTCCGCGATCTGAAGCGTCTCGACAGGCAGACTGCGGCGCTGATAATCGGTTGGATCGAGAAGAATCTTGTCGGCTGTACAGACCCGCGCGCGAAGGGTAAGGGACTGACGGCGAACCGCGGCGGACAGTGGAGGTATCGTGTCGGCGATTACAGGATAATCGCGGATATAGACGATGGACGAATAATTATCTCGGTTCTGACCGTCGGGCACAGAAGTGAGGTCTACAGATAGCTCCTTTCGTCATTTTCCACCTTGACAACGCGAAAAAAAAGTAGTATAATAGAAGAAAAAAGTGTGAGAGGACAACCGAATGAAAATAACACCCGTAAAAGGCACGGCGGACTACCTGCCGGGCGAGGTCAGAATACGCGATTATCTTCAGAATACGATAATTTCGACGTACCGTTCCTGCGGCTTCGAGCGGATTTCGACGCCGATCATCGAGGAGGGGGAAAACCTCGATAAGTCGGACGGCGGCGAGAACCTGAACCTGATCTTCAAGATCCTGAAGCGCGGCGAGAAGCTCGCGCGCGAGCTCGACGAGAGGTCGCTCTCCGACATGGGGCTGCGCTACGACCTGACCCTACCGCTGACGAGATATTACGCGAACAACCGCGCGAAGCTGCCGAATCCGTTCAAGGTCATCCAGACCGACCGCGTCTACCGCGCCGAGCGCCCGCAGAAGGGCAGAATGCGCGAGTTCGTTCAGTGCGATATCGACATCATCGGCGACGAGTCGTGGTGCGCCGAGGCTGAGCTTATCTCTACAACGGCAAAAGCGCTGCACAACGTCGGTTTTTCGAACTTCAATATCCGCATAAACGACCGCAGACTGCTGCGCGCGATAATCCTGACGTCGGGTCTGCCGGACGCGGACGTCGATTCGGTCTGCATTTCGCTCGATAAGCTCGACAAGATCGGGCTTGACGGCGTGAAGAACGAGCTGATCGAGAAGGGTTTCGAGCCGGAGCCGGTCGGAAAGCTGATTTCGGCGATATCCAAGGAGCCGTTCACGCTTGACGACGCGGAGAAGATCTGCGGCGAGATGGAATGTATTACCAATCTGCGCAAGATAATGGAAGTCGCGAATTCGCTCGCCGACGGCTATTCGGTGATATATGACCTGACGCTTGTTCGCGGACAGGGGTATTACACGGGAACGGTGTTCGAGATTTCGAGCCCGGAGTTCCGCGGGGCACTCGGCGGCGGCGGACGATATGACAACCTGATCGGAAAGTTTCTCGGCGAGTCGATACCGGCGGTGGGATTTTCGATAGGATTTGAGCGTCTGGCGGCGATACTTTTGGAGAAAAACTATAAAATCCCAGAGAGCCGTCCTCGCATGGCGGTGATATATAACGAGGATAATTTCGAGAAGGCGATGCACCTCGCCGACAAGCTACGCGAGGATTACGACACGTCGCTGTTCTTGCAGCCGAAGAAGATAGGCAAGCTGTACGCGAAGCTCGAGGCGGACGGATTTGTCGGCGCGATGACGCCCGACTCGGACGAGGTCAAGCGCTTCGGCGATCAGATTTGAACAAATTGAACAAAAAAGTGCAGAGCGCGTTGGTATCCGACGCGCTTTTTACTTTGCGTTCACGAAAAGTTAAATAAATATGCTGTTACCGGGCGATATAATGTGGTACTATATAAGTAAAGTCCAACAGAGAATGTCGGTTCCGGAAATTTGCCGACAGGAGGGGATATTTCAGCGAAAGAAGGGAAAAGTGATTCCGAAAGTGCAAGTCAGTTTGCACAAAGAAGGATAAAACAATCTATGATTAAGTTCAGAATAAGTTTACTTTTGTTAATATTAACACTGTTTCTCCTGATGGCATCCGCATGTGAAAGCGATAGCGAAGACGTCATGTGGAGCGCCGAGGACCTGACGAGCGCCGCGGTGGAGAAGTTAGTCACGTCGGACCCGGAGCGCCGCAGCGGCTTCATAATGTCCACTCAGCGCGTCTCGATAAATCGCGGAAAATGGACAATACCGATAAGCAGGGAGTGCGGAACTCCGGATTATCTGGTTCCGAGAGATGACCTTGAAATGCGGAATTATGGCGTGATTACGTACGATGAGAGCACACATAATGTTGATTTCGTCGTGTTTGAGAATGACGGAAACGCGGTAATGACGGCGTACCCGCCGCTCTATATAATGGAGTATCCGGACGTCGGGTTCATTGTTGTTGATCATGCGGCGACATATTCTGCACCTGGGTATCGGTACAGTCTGACGCTTTACGATTATAGCGGCAATATAGTTTCAAGCCAGACGTTTTCCGAAATATCGTCGACAATAGACAGCTTCGGACTGTACATGAAGTCGGCGGATTATAATGAATTTTGTGTTACGGACAACGGCGATATTTACATTATGACGTCGGATTTCATCGCGCGTCTCGGATACAATGATGGCAAATTCCGTGTCGAAAAGTACAATGAGCTCACGGCACTCGACGACTTCGCGGACGGAAATGTCGTTCCGGTGGAGCTTTCTCCGCAGGTGATGCGCGGTTATCTCCGCAGGCTGCCGGACGGCGGCGCGGCGCTTATATACAGGCGATATATTGAGGACGACGCGACGGAGTGGGTAATGCGCCGTCTTAATGATGACTATTAAATGCTGTCGGACGTTTAAATATTGCCCTATCCCGGCTAAAATCCGCCTATATTTTCGCCGGACGGCGGTGTATGGGTGCTTGACAAGCTCGGTCTCTATCGTGCCGACAAGACCAGAAATGACAAAGACCGGTCGTCTGAACTCACGCGAGTGATGGGGCTCACGGACACGGGAAGCGTAATAAACTCCTGTAATACGGTAAGAATCGGGGATAACGATGAGCTGACGGTATGTGTTTCCGGCAAAGATGATTCGCCCCCGTATATCGCAAAAATGACAAAGCAAAAAGACAACGACTCACGGATAACGCTGATCGTCGCGGTAGACAGCGAGAACATTCTGAAGGATGATTATGACCTGCGAAATCAGATATCCGGCTTCAACGAGTCAAGCGAGAATTACCGCATAAAGCTCGCGGAGCTGCGCACAGACGAAAAATCAACCGCGAACGAGAAGCTGATCAGACTGATACGAGGGGGCAAAGCGCCGGATCTTGTGGTCTTCGGCGGCGATCTTGTGCCGGATGATGAGCTGTTGTCAAAATGCACATTTGTTGATATTGACGAAGCGCTTCCGGACATCGTTGAAAGCTATCTTCCGTCCGCCGTCGAACCGTTCAGGACAGGTGACAAACTGCCATATCTGCCGGTGAAGCTGCGTTTTCACCTTATAACGACGGACGATAGACGCGCCGGAATGATTGATACGTCGAGCTTGAAAAACGTCGATCTGCTCATAGAATACGCGAATTATACCGGTCAGGCACTCGCGAGCTTCGAGGAAGGACAGGACCCCGCGATGACATTTTTGACAAATTATCTTGAAAGCATTGTCCGGAGCTGTGTCGTCAAAAGCGAGAAAACCTGCGATTATACTGGAGATTTTGAGCTGTTTCTTGATCTTGTCTCAAAGGCGGAGTATTCCATATATGACAAATCTCTTCCGAACACAATGCGCCGGAATTCGCTCCTGAACTTCGAAACGGTCGAAACGCCGATCGAGCTCATGCTCGCGCTGAGGGGCGGAGAAGAAGACCCAGGCGGCACGACCGTGCTGAATTACCCCGGCAGCGGAGCGGCGCTTGCCGAGGCGACAGAGTCATTCGCGATTCCGGAAAAGTCTGAAAAACGGGATGAAATACAGCAATTTATCACCAAGTATATTAATATATCCAACGAAAATTGGCAAAATAAACAATATGTATCGTCCCAATTCTGGAATAAATTGCCTTTAACCTGCGATTCATATGCCCGGATGACGGAAGAAATGGAATCGCGCGCCATGTCCATCTGGCAGACGTCGTACACCAACCCGCGCACGGGCAGGACCGAGTGTGAACAATATGTCGGCGTGTCAAAAATTCGCGACGACAGCCCCGCAATGCTGACGACAGACGAAAAATCAACCGTAGAAGCCATCTTTTTCGGCGTCAAAGCTCGCAAAGGCGCTGATAAATCGCTCGCCGAGATCATAGAAGAAGAGTCCGCGTCCTGCCTCGCCGGTTTCCAGACCCCCGAAAAGACCGCGAAAGTCCTGAATAAACGCGTCAAAAACGAAATTCCGTAAAAAAATCGAAGAAATTTCAAAAACCCCCTTGACAAACGCGCGTGAATGTGGTATAATATTATACGTTCCAGGGAAAAACCGAGACACGCGAGAGTGGCGGAACTGGCAGACGCGCACGTTTGAGGGGCGTGTGGTTCTTAC
>ENA-ORIC01001397-ORIC01001397.1-human-gut-metagenome-genome-assembly--contig:-NODE-1397-length-23423-cov-8.057055_pt1 | contig 23423 bp, 15 predicted proteins | sample MGYA00243023_ERZ508732 | MGnify/ENA primary metagenome ERZ508732 (study PRJEB26277, sample SAMN04329767) | human gut metagenome | biome: human-associated habitat | host: Homo sapiens | place: USA...
TGTACGCCCTAATTTAATTCCCCGCTTTCATGCGCAGGGGGGTGGCACTAAAGTGCTACACACCTCTTAGAAGCGGTGCGTCAGACCGAGGTAGGCCTGGGTCGTCTTGTCAGAGCCTTCATCGTCATACTTGACCTGGGCGAAGCCGGCACCCGTGTAGACGGACGTGCGCTTGGAGAGGTAGTACTCGTACTTGGCACCGAAGGCGTAGCTCTTGGCATCACCGTCTTCACCATTATCGAATTCGACGGTGAAGTCCGTGAAGTAGGCCGCAACCGTCAGGTCGCCGCCGGCAACCGGGACGATCGTGCCGAGGTGAACGCCGTAGCCCTTGACGCCGTCGGCAGCGGATTCCGTATTACCAGCCTTGTCGATGAGATTGGCATCGGCTTCAGTAATGGCGGTGAGCTGACCGGCCTTGATGCCCTTGAAGTACTGGCCCATGACGAAGGTCTTGGCGAAGCCGCAGTCGTAGTTGCCGCCGAGGTAGACGATCTGGCCGTCGTCATGTTCATCAGCGCCGAAGGACTTGTAGTTCTGGAATTCGTAGGCGAGGACCGTCTGGAGAGCGCCGAAGTCGCCGGTAAGAGCGGCGGAGCTGTAGCGGTTCACGGCGGAAGAGCCTTCACGAGCCGTTTCCTTGACGGAGTCTTCGTTGAAGGAGTACTGGACCGTAGCCTGGAGACCGGCGAACTTCGGGGTCTGGTACGTGACCATGTTGTCGTAGCGGTCGGAGGTGGCGAAGCCGAAGACGTTGTTGTCGCCGCCGTCGAAGGCATCAGCCGTGGCGAGGACGAGGTCATACGTGCCTGCACCGGAGCCAACGCCGCCCATGCGGCCCATGGAGAGCGTACCGAAGTCGGAGTAGAGGGAGACGGAAGCTTCGCGGTCGAAGATGCGCTTTTCGGACTTGAGTGCGCCGGAATCGGACTGGAAGCCGTTTTCGAGCTTGAAGCCGACCTTGAGGCCGTTGCCGAGTTCTTCCGTGCCCTTCAGGCCGAAGCGGGAGGCGGAGGAGACGCCGGAGTCCATGGCGAAGTTGTTGACGTCAGCCTTGGAGTCGTCAGTAAAGGTCTGGTGCGTGTAGATGAGGCCCGTGTCGACGACGCCGAAGAGGGTCACATCAGCAGCGGAGGCATAGCCGGCGGCAGCGCCGAGAACGGCGAGCGCGGCGAGAGACTTCTTGAACATTTGTGTATTTCTCCAATTTCCTCCGTTTCCGGAGGTTCAATGGGTTTGAATTGATCGCAACGCAAATCTAGTGCCGATGCGCGCGGTACGCAAACCCCTCCCAACATGGTCCGGGCAATTGAAAACGCGCGTCCACAAGCGATGCAGGGGCTCTCCGGGACGACTAAACGGATACAAACGACAAGAGCGCCACCCTTGATGCGCAGGGGTTTGCGGCCTTCTTTTCGCGAAGAAAGGGTATTCCCGAAGGGCGGTAAGAGTAGCCTTCAGAAAGGGGCGATCGTGACGTCAGGCTCGGTTGTAAAAATATGTGTTTTGCGTGCGGAGTGTTGCTAATTTGCAACAACTGGCCCAGGAGACTGACGTTCAAGGGCGGGGGAGGGTGTCTTGTAAAGGGCTCTCCTGCAGGTGTTTGTAAATGACACCCAGCCGTACATCCGCATAGGGGATGAGACTCGATGGGTGTGGATCGGCGCAAAGGAAACGGGCGACTTTTCACTGGGAGCCGCCCGTCCTGTTTTTCAACCCTTAATCCCGGTCCGCGGAACCAATCTTTCCCATGCGGACCGAAGGATCAATGCATGAGCCTCATCAGAAGCAGTGCGTGAGGCCGAGGTAGGCCTGGTAGGCCTCTTCCTTGTAGACGTCGTCGGCGGAGTAGTCGACCTTGGCCTTGTACCAGCCCGTGCCGCCATAGACGGAGGTGCGCTTGGAAAGCGGGTATTCGTACTTGAGGGCGACGCCGTAGTACTTGCCGTCGGCGTCTTCCTCGGCGTACTTGACCGTGGAGTCGACGTAGTAGAGGCCGCCCGTGAAGTCGCCGCCCGCGACCGGGACGATCGTGCCGACGTGAGCGCCGAAGCCCTTGACGCCTTCACCGTCAACAGGATGTCCTTCGAAGGCGTCGGCTGCGAACGGATTTTCAGCGAGGCCCTTGAAGTACTGGCCCATCACGAAGACCTTGGCGACTTCGAAGTCGTAGATGCCGCCGAGGTAGACGACCTGACCGTCTTCGGTGTTGGCCTGAGCCTTGTCACCGAAGGAGGCGTAGTTCTGGGTTTCATAGGCGAGCACGCCCTGCAAAGCGCCGAGTTCAGCAGTAAGGGCAAGGCCGAGGTAGCGGTCGACCTGAGAGGAGTTTTCGCGTTTCGTGTTGTCGACGCTGCTTTCGTTGAGCGAGTACTGGACCGTGGCCTGGAAGCCGGAGAAGCTCGGCGTCTGGTAGGTGACCATGTTGTCGTAGCGGTCGGACGTGGCGAAGCCGAAGACGTCGCCGTCACCGCCGTCGAAGGCGTCGCCGACGGCGAAGGCGGCGTCAAAGTCGCCGGCGGCGGAACCGATCGCACCCAAGCGGCCGAAGGAGAGCTTGCCGAAGTCGCCGGAGAGCGTCAGGGAGGACTCGCGGTTGAAGAGGCGGTCGTCGCCGAAGCTGCCGTCGTCGGCGTTGAAGCCGTTTTCAAGCTTGAAGCTCACGGTCATGCCGTTGCCAAGATCTTCGGAACCCTTGATGCCGAAGCGGGACGGGGAGGAGATGCCGCTCTCAAGAGCGAAGGAGTCGGTCTTCGTCGAAACGCCGTTGGTTTCGACCTTGGAATGCTTGTAGAGGAGGCCGTTGTCGACGATGCCGTAAAGCGTGACTTCAGAGGCGGAGGCAAGGCCCGCGGAAAGGCTGAGAACCGCAAGCGCGGCAATGGACTTCTTGAACATTTGAATGCTCCTGATGGTTTGTCGCGCTCCCGAAGGAGGGAGCAGCTTGGAAATGTCGGAAGAAACTCTAATGCGAGTCATTCTCATTGCGCAAGCGTCATCACGAACCGTGGAGAATGGCTTCCAATGACTTTCCGCTCGAATCGAACTGTCGTTCGCAAACGGCAATGCGACCCATTCTCATTGCAGGGGAAGGCTTGCCGACAATCGTTCTCATTGAAAACGGCAATGGTGTGGACGCGTGACAGGGGGATCGGGACGCGTTCCGAATACCGCAAACATGGTATTTGTTAGAGCCTTTTTCGTTGCAAACGCGCCACACGCTGGCGCTTCAGGAGGGCTGCCAATGGCGGCGCTTGAGCTCAAGGCGCCTCTCGGGACGGGGTTATGCGCCCTGCGCCCCGAGGAAAATTTCTTCTGACGGGTAATGGCGAATTTTCAGGTTCCCTTTGACAAGACGGGGTGGGGCGGTGCATCATGAAGGTGCTTAACAGCTGCAACGTGCATGCTGCAGACTCCGGTCAAGCAAGCACAATCTCCGCCGCCTCTTCATCTGAAGATGGCGCGCGTCACATCTTCAACCCCACGAGGGCGTTTGCCCTCGGGGCCCTGCACATGCGGGGTACATGGGGTCGGGCGTCCTCGTTTTCTTTTTGCAAAGGAAACAAAATGACTCCCGACATCAATCTCTCCCATCTCACTCCCGCAACCCGCACGGTCCCGGCCTCCGTCTTCGGCGAACATCTCGCCGGCGAACGCGACTGCCTGGGCTACCAAGTCGAAACGCTTCCTGCTTTCGCCCGCACCCGCATCCCCGTCCTGAACCCGTGCCACTTCTTCAACGAGGCGCACTACCGCACGCTCGCCGCGTGGTGGAACCTCGCTCGTCGTGAACCGATCTACGTGTCGGGTCCGTCGGGCTCCGGCAAGACCAGCACGGCCATGCAGTTCTGCGCCCGCCTCGGCATTCCCGTGGTGAGCGTCACTGCACGCGCCCGCATGGACCGCCGCGAGCTTCTCGGTCACTGGGCTCTTCAGGGCGGTGAGACCCGCTGGATCGACGGTCCTGCGCTTCTCGCCTGGAAGCACGGCTGGACGCTTCTCATCAATGAATTCAGCGCAGCACCCGCAGACATGTGGGTGAGCTGCAACGACATTCTTGAGGGGCTTCCGCTCGACAACGGCGCAACCGGCGAACTCGTCGTTCCGCATCCCATGACCCGCGTGATCGTCACCGACAACACGCGCGGCCATTCGAGCGAGATTGACGAAGGGTTCTTCGGTCGTCAGATCCAGGACAGGTCGGTCATCGACCGCTTCTGGCACATGCGCATGGAAGGTCTCGGCGAAGCCGAGGAAGCCTCCCTGCTTGCAGCGACGGCCGATCAGGACTGGCTCGCCGAGTTCGAGCCCGAGGTCCTCGACAGGCTCTTCAAGGCGCTCGCGCGTCTTGGAGCCGACAGCAGGGCCGCGGCTCAGGCTCAGGCCATCGGCTTCGAGTCCAGAGCCGTCCCGCTCAGCTTCCGCGTCCTCTCGAGAATGCGGAACATGATGCTCGATGCCGCAAGGATGCCCGCAGCTTCCGACGATGATCCTCTTCGCAGGATCATCAGGACCAGTCTGACCGAAGCCCTCGACTCCACCGCTCGCGAAGCGGCGGAGACGCTGGCGGTCACGGCGATCGGCAACCTCATTCACGAGATGAGGGTGTCACGCGCCAGAATGGTCCTCAAGAACGCCACGGGCTCTGCGCTCAAGGCAGCGTCCGTCTGACAATCGTCGGAAGGACCTTTTCATCAACCCCGAGGGGATGCTTCATCCCTCTCGGGGACGGACGTCTCCTCATTCATTTGAGAGACGACCGTCATGAAACGCAGTCTTGACATGCGCGGGAATCAGGCCCCCGCTGCGGTTGCAGTGCAACATCCGTTCAACATCCTTTCCGAAGGAGGCGAACGATGCGCACCGTAATCGTGGAAGACGTCGAAACCGCCGAAGCGAAAAAGCAGAGGCTCGCCACCACCGCCGTGGATGCAGCGCTCGAGATCCTCCGCACGGAGGCCTCGGGCCTCGTCATCGAGGCTGCAGCGCCCCTGGTCTTCCAGGGACTCTGCCGCCGCGACAACATCCGCGTCGAGTTTACGCAGACCCCGATGACGAACGGGCGCGTGATCTGGCTCGGTCCCATCGACCTCGGCCACAAGCTCGCGTCCATCTACGTCTACGGACACGGATGCCACGAACGTCATCACGTGATGTACACCAACTTCGCGGCGATGAAGGGGATCGGCGATCCCGGCGTTCGCGACCTCGCGAACGTCTTCGAGGACATCCGCGTGGACAAGCTCGGTGCAGCGGACTACGAAGGCTACCTTCTCTGGCGACTCGTGCTCTTCAAGGCGCACGAGTCGACGGGGACGGCAGGCTGGAGCAATCCGAACGACCTTGAGCCCGCACACCTCTTCGCAATGATGCTGCTCACGACCCTCGAATTCGAGGTGCTCGGGATCGACATGTTCGAGGAGATATCCGCGAACCTTCGCGGGGAGTGCGACCGGCTCTTCAGACCAAGGCCCATGGCCCGCGTCCTGAAGATCGTGCGCACAAGCTTTCCCCTCGACTCCACGGAGGCGGCGGTGGAACTTGCGCACAAGGTCATGCGGTGCATCCGCGCCGAGAAGAACAAGGCGCTCAAGGCTGTCGAGGAAGCGGCAGGCGAAGGCTCTACGGACAACTTCGAGTTCCGTCAGGGCGAAGGCCAGTCGCTTCTCTTCGACGACGACGGCGCGGTGACCCCCGAGGGTGATCCGCGTCTGATGCACCCCGAGCTTGAGGCGATCAACCGAAACGCCCGATGCCTCTCGGTCATTTCAGACCAACGGCAGTGGCCCGATCGCGAGCCCGAGGAGGAAAGCTTCCGCAAGCTCATCGGCAACGGTGAATCCGGCAACGGCGATCCGAACTTCGCTTCGCCCGAGCGCCACTTCGCCAATGACCGCGAGTATCCGACGCTGCAGCCTGAGAAGGCGGCGATGAACCGCCGTCTCTTCTACAGGGCGCTCGCCAACAGCGCATCGCTCAGAAGGCTCCTTCAGAGCGCGCTCATCCACCCGCAGTCGAACCCCGACAGGCTCGACGAACGTGGAGAGGAGCTCGACGGAGATGCGCTTGCGCTCGCCTCCACGGGTGAAACGGCGGTCTTCCGCCGCGAGCTCGTGCGTCCGGGTCGCGAAGCGGTCGTCGAGATCATTCTCGACGCTTCGGGTTCCATGGAAGGCGAGGCGATCACGCTTGCCAAGGTCGCCTGCATCCGCCTCCTTGAGGCGCTCCGTGCGGTGACCGGCGTGAAGGCATCCCTGACGATCTTCCCCGGCCCGAACCGTCGCAGCGTCACCTGCGCGGCGGACTTCAACACGCCGGTGAGCCGTGCGCTCAAGCACGTCGACTTCCTTCCGGGGTTCGGTGCGACGCCGATCCTTCAGGCGCTCTTTCACTCTGCGATCGTTCTCGATCAAAGACCGGAGCCCGCGAAGATCGTCTTCGTCATCACCGACGGCTGGTTCCCCAAGGGGCCGGTCGACAACCTCGTCAAGGCACTGGAAGACCGCGGCATCGCCGTCGCAATGGTCGGCATCGGCAGGCACAGCACCCCAAAGGGGAGCATCATCGCCAAGGCCGAAAAGATCGCCGACCTTCCGCGGGCCGTTGCAAAGGTCCTTTCGGGCCTTGCGGGCAAGCTCCGCGGGATCGCCGCATAGGCGAAACCCAAGGGGCATCTGAAGGCACGCGTCTACTTCGCGGCGATGAAGGGGATCGGCGATCCCGGCGTTCGCGACCTCGCGAACGTCTTCGAGGACATCCGCGTGGACAAGCTCGGTGCAGCGGACTACGAAGGCTACCTTCTCTGGCGACTCGTGCTCTTCAAGGCGCACGAGTCGACGGGGACGGCAGGCTGGAGCAATCCGAACGACCTTGAGCCCGCACACCTCTTCGCAATGATGCTGCTCACGACCCTCGAATTCGAGGTGCTCGGGATCGACATGTTCGAGGAGATATCCGCGAACCTTCGCGGGGAGTGCGACCGGCTCTTCAGACCAAGGCCCATGGCCCGCGTCCTGAAGATCGTGCGCACAAGCTTTCCCCTCGACTCCACGGAGGCGGCGGTGGAACTTGCGCACAAGGTCATGCGGTGCATCCGCGCCGAGAAGAACAAGGCGCTCAAGGCTGTCGAGGAAGCGGCAGGCGAAGGCTCTACGGACAACTTCGAGTTCCGTCAGGGCGAAGGCCAGTCGCTTCTCTTCGACGACGACGGCGCGGTGACCCCCGAGGGTGATCCGCGTCTGATGCACCCCGAGCTTGAGGCGATCAACCGAAACGCCCGATGCCTCTCGGTCATTTCAGACCAACGGCAGTGGCCCGATCGCGAGCCCGAGGAGGAAAGCTTCCGCAAGCTCATCGGCAACGGTGAATCCGGCAACGGCGATCCGAACTTCGCTTCGCCCGAGCGCCACTTCGCCAATGACCGCGAGTATCCGACGCTGCAGCCTGAGAAGGCGGCGATGAACCGCCGTCTCTTCTACAGGGCGCTCGCCAACAGCGCATCGCTCAGAAGGCTCCTTCAGAGCGCGCTCATCCACCCGCAGTCGAACCCCGACAGGCTCGACGAACGTGGAGAGGAGCTCGACGGAGATGCGCTTGCGCTCGCCTCCACGGGTGAAACGGCGGTCTTCCGCCGCGAGCTCGTGCGTCCGGGTCGCGAAGCGGTCGTCGAGATCATTCTCGACGCTTCGGGTTCCATGGAAGGCGAGGCGATCACGCTTGCCAAGGTCGCCTGCATCCGCCTCCTTGAGGCGCTCCGTGCGGTGACCGGCGTGAAGGCATCCCTGACGATCTTCCCCGGCCCGAACCGTCGCAGCGTCACCTGCGCGGCGGACTTCAACACGCCGGTGAGCCGTGCGCTCAAGCACGTCGACTTCCTTCCGGGGTTCGGTGCGACGCCGATCCTTCAGGCGCTCTTTCACTCTGCGATCGTTCTCGATCAAAGACCGGAGCCCGCGAAGATCGTCTTCGTCATCACCGACGGCTGGTTCCCCAAGGGGCCGGTCGACAACCTCGTCAAGGCACTGGAAGACCGCGGCATCGCCGTCGCAATGGTCGGCATCGGCAGGCACAGCACCCCAAAGGGGAGCATCATCGCCAAGGCCGAAAAGATCGCCGACCTTCCGCGGGCCGTTGCAAAGGTCCTTTCGGGCCTTGCGGGCAAGCTCCGCGGGATCGCCGCATAGGCGAAACCCAAGGGGCATCTGAAGGCACGCGTCTTCGACTTTTCGACACGACCGGGATCGACGGAGGACTTCTCCTCCGTCGTCCGGCCGCCGTCGATTCTTCAATCATCTCCCTTCGCTTCAGGCTCCCTGCCTGAGGCCGCAGTGCGGCGTCCTCTTCGCGCCCGTTCCGTCTCCCGCCCATCATTCTCCGCATCATCCTCACACGAAGAGGCCGGCGCACTGCGAACCTGTTTCACCCATTTCACCCCGCATCCAGCCTTGCGTCCTTCCTCTCTCCAATCTCCCATGCAGCCCACAGAAACACGATTCCTCACGCGCGCCTCCGCAGGTCCCGAGCAGTGGCAGAGCGCCGTCTCGGGGTACGCGTCCGACCCGATCCGAAGGCCTGTGCCGCTCTCGGACACGAATCCTGACGACTGTCTTGTCGCGCATCCCGCCGACGGGCGTCTGCGCACGATCCTCGCGCCTGAGGATCCCGTCCGCATGCTCCTTCTTCACAGGGCCGCCGTCGAGCAACTGAGGATGGCCGTGGGATCACGCAAGCTTTTCGAAGCGCACCTCATGCCCGCCATGGCGGGCTGGGCCGCGATGGTCCAGGGACTTCCTCGAGACGAAAGGGGGCTCTGGTCGGGGCCGGACGGCCTCTTCGAAGCCGGCCTCATGTTTGCAAGAGGCGCGATCAATGCGGTCGACGCACGCATGATCGGTCCCGAACTCGCGCCGGGCATTCGTGACGACTGGACGCTTCGCCTTCGAATCGCCTCCGCACTCGCCGGTCTCATGAGCGACAGCCGCAAGCTCGCCGCACTGAAGCTCGAGGCGGGAAGCGAGGATCCTGCCACGGGCACCTTCACCGTCACGAGCCGCTTCAATCCTTCGGAAGAAACGGCACTGTCGTTTTGCGTGCACGAGATCGGGCGGGTAATGAGGCTCGAGCGCCACACGGCGCGTGAATCTGCGGGAAGACTCCCAACGCTCAACGCCGACGTCCTTCGTCTCGTCGTCCCTCGTGAAACCCTGATGTGGCTCGGCGTCATCGAGCGCCCCGACGGCGAGACCGTTCTCACGGCTCTCAAGGCCGCCGTCACCTATGCGGCCGGCCAGACGGAGACCGAACGCCTGATTGCTGAAGCCGCAGCCCGCGGTCGCGAATGGGCGATCAACCGTCGCGCGGCCGAGGCCGCAAGACGAGAGGGCAAAAGTCCGCTTCTTCGCGGCTTTGCATCCGTCTATCGTGCCGAATTCAGCCAGAGGCTCTACGACGGACACTGGCGTCTCAACCGCGGAGACTCGCCCGTCGTGTGGGCCGACGACGGCCTCGCACTTCGCTGGCCCGAGGGCTTCACCGCCATTGCAGCCACCGCCGACGACAAGTGGCTCTTTCGAGACGTCCCCGACGAACCCGACGTTGCGGCCGAAATCCTCGTTGCCGACGGATTCGCGATGGCCGATGAAGCGGGCAATCCGCTCTGGCTCACGGACTCGGACTGCATGGCGGGCGAGGGCGCGTGGCTGCGCCTCACCGACTGCGACATGCTGGTTGCGAACGCCCGCCGAGCGGCGGACGCCGCAGGCGAATCCCTTCCCAAGCGCTTTCCCGCACTCTTTGAAAAGCGTCCGTCGTCAAGCGCCAGGTCGGGCGGCACGGTGGCAAGACAGTGCTGGGCTTTGTCCGTCCCCTCTGAGCTCGAAGCTTCCGACAAGGCAGCGGCGCTCGCAAGGGCGCTCGAAGCCGTGAACACCCGGGACGACGCCGTCATGCTCGTGCATCCCGAGGGCGTCTTCGTCCCCGAGAGCCTGCTCCCCGTCGGATGGATCGAGGATCCGGCCGAAGCAGGGATCCTCCTGAGAGTCAAGGCCATGCCCTTTGCCGAAGGCGTACGTCACATGCGGGCCTCGCCCATTCGCCGCGTGCGAATGACGGGATCCTCCGCCTCGCGGGCCGCCCGATACGACCCCGGCCTCAGGGGCGCAAAGGACGGCTCGATCGAACTCACGGGCGTCGTCATCAACCGGCATTCCGTGCGCCCCGTCGTCCGATTCGTCAATGGCGAAGGCCGCACCGTAGAAGAAACCGAAGGCCACTGGCCGCGCGTCCTCGACATGGAGGCGATCGACCGCGATCCCCCGAAAGGAACCGAAGCCTTCAGGGCCCTCAAGCGCGCCGTCGGCTGGAATCCGAGGGAACGAGCCTCAGACAAGGCATGATTGAAGGGAGAACAACACAATGAAGACAACAGAAGCCGTCACGAGCGGCGTATCCTCCTCGCGACTCACGGGCTGGCGGCCCGCATGGGAGGGCTGGAGCGCGGCCGCGGGATTTGCAGCCGCAGGGACAACCGCCGCCATGGTTCCGGGCTGGTGGGGCGCGGGTCTTGCCTCCGTCCTCGCCCTCATGGGCGTCGTGCGCACCGCCGAAGCACTCCGGACCGCCTCCCGCCGCATTCCGCTCGCAGGCTTTGCGCCCGCCTTCATTCACGCGGGCGACCTCATCCGCATTCTTCGTGAAAAGGGGATGGACGAGAAGAAGGCTGTCGACCCCGCAAGGAAAACCGCCCGCGAGCGTCTTGTCGCCCGCTACGAAGCGGGCCGGATTGCGCTTCTCGACTCGATGCGCTTCAATGCAGGCCGCGAAGGCAGGCTCGTCAAGAACCTCTGGATCGGCCGCGGATTCGAGTGGACTCCCGCACACGCCCAGGCGCTCTATGAACTTGCCGCCACGCCCGTCAAGCCCGTGATCGTCCCGAAGCGCATCCGCAAGGCGCTCTCACTACCGGACCCGCTCGAGGCCGGAGACATCGGAAGTCCCATCATTCACGGGATCGGTGCGACCGAAGAGGACGACATCGTGCGTCCGCTCTCGAGTCTCGGCGGCGGCACGCTCATCGTCGGCACGACTCAGGCAGGGAAGGGCGTGATGCTCACGAGCCTCGTCACTCAGGCGATCCTTCGGGGTGAACCCGTCATCGTCATCGACCCCAAGAGCAGCAAGCGTCTTCGCAACGCCGTCTGGAAGGCGGCCGAGATCGCGGGTCGTCCCGCTCCTCTCGAATTCCATCCCGCCTTTCCGGAAACGGGCGTCAGACTTGATCCGCTCGGCGCATGGACGCGTCCCACGGAACTTGCCACCCGCATTGCGGCCGTCATGCCGCCCGACAGCGGGGCCTTCGGCAACTTCAACAACCTGATTGCGTTGAGAAGCAAGGACCGCCTCACGCAGGAATTCATCTGCGAAACGTTCGGGAAGACCACCGTCTGGTCGACATCTGCCTCGCTCTCCTCATCGGCCGACGGCTCTCCCGTCCCGGACTTCCGTGCCTCCGTCACGCGCAGCATTCAGGGGCGGCGTGACGAAGTCGTCCCGCCCGACGTCCTTGGCCGACTGCCCAACACCGAGTTCTTCGCAAGCGTCTCGGGCGGCAGGCTCTACAAGGGGAGGATTCCGATCCTTCTCTCCGACGACTGACCGCGCCCATTCAAATCAGATTGGAACAAAAATATGAAGTACATGCTGACCGCGACAGCGCTCGTTCTCATCCTCATGGTGATGTGGCTGCCCGCCAGAACCCCGCCCGAGATCTTCGAGGAGACGGCCTTGAGAGAGGCGCTGATGCTGAGGACAGGCGAGGGGATTCCCATGCCCGAGACGGCCGCGAACCTGGCGGTTGAATATCTTGACGGGCTCGTCTGGATATCCGGCGTTCCCGACCGCTACACGCTTCGACCCTACGGCGGTGCCCCGATGACGAAGGACGAGTTTGCCGAGATCGGCAGGGCTGCCGAGCGCACCGCCCAGACCGAGTGGCTGCGTGCCATGAAGAGCCTTTTCGTGATGGCGACCCAGCGCCTTGCCGTCATGACCGCAGGTACCATCGCACTCATGCCCTTCATCCTCGCGCTTCTCGTCGACGGTTTCGTTCGTCGCCGCATCCGCGAAGCCGAGTACCACGCACCGAGCCCAACCTGGTGGACCGCCTCCCTCTCCCTGCAGCTCCTTGCGGTCTGCCTCGGGATGGTGGCCATCATGCATCCCAACTATCCGCCTCAGTGGCTTTCCGTCTTTCCCGTTGCGTTCGCCCTGGCCGCTCGCATGACGGCAGCGACCTGGCACAGGTTCATTTGAGATTTCCCTTGGAATTCCCCGTCCAATGAGATGTCTCAACATTGGGCGGGATTTCCTTTTCTGAAAACTCGGCCTCAGGCCTCCTGCTTATTCACGCCTCCATCGGCGAAGGCCTGCAGCGTGCTCGTCACGGCCGTCTTTTCTTCATTCGTCAGCACGTCCGTTCCAAAGAGATGGTGGAAGAAGAGGGCGTCGTAGGCGAGGGTGTATACCAGAGCCCTCTCGGAGCCGCAGGCCTCCTGCTTGACGCGGTCGAAGTAGCGCCTGTACCAGTCGCGCACAGGCTCCATGAACTTCCTGTTCTCTCTTGACGCCATGGCGAGCGCAACGAGCGGCGAAGAGCCGCTGTCGATTTCTCTCGACGTGAAGCCCTTGTACCACTCGGCATAACCGTACGCCACGTGGTGTGGGAGGACGCCCGTGGAAATAATCCACGGGCTTCTACCCGATTATGGAAAATTCTCGAAACAAAATACCCGGGAGGCCACGACATCAATAGTGGAAAGCACTGTAGCGCAGGCTGACCGGTCGGGCAGAATGAACATAAGGACAGGGAAAAGCCGGACACCTCGATTCGCGACGGCGTGAACAAATCATGCATCACGACACGCGCGAGGCGCACCGCCCGTCCGTTTTCCTTCCAACCATCGTCGGCGCAGCCCTTTGGCAACTGCGCTGGCCCTTGACTCGAGGTTGCAACATGCTCTTGACGGACAATGACCGAAACGCTCTCGAAGCCTGCGATGAGAACGGCGTCACGAATGTAGGACGCATCTTCGCCTTGCTCGACAACTTCGTGGAAGAGGGTGTCCAGCAGGGCCGATTCTCACGCGAAGACGCCGATGCCGATCTGGAAATCGCGCTCTGGCGCTCGTTCGCGCTTCTGCAGTGCGACGACTACGTTTCATATGCACAGGCGGTCGAAGTGCTCCAAAAGGCCGAAGCTGCGGCCGCCGGGAGCGGTGTCTGGCATTATCGCCTCGCCGCCGCGCTGACGCACGTCGGTCGACTTCAGGAAGCCTTCGACATTGCCCGTCGGGGCGTCGAAGCCGAACCCGGCTATCCCTGGGGATGGCTCCATTATGCAAAGCTTCTGGCACACTTCGGGGAGACCGAAGCAGCACTGGGCGCCGTTCAGAGAGGCCTTGAGCTCGTGCCGGGTGACGCGGAATTCCTGACGCTCGAAAAGGAGATCCGGGACGGTGCGACGCTTCCGGAAATGCTCTTTCACTACATTCGCCCGGAACATGACGAAGACCTTCAGAGCAACCGCATGGATCTCAAAGAGGTGATGGAAAAGCACCAGGCGCTCCTGTGCGTGCTCAAGGATCCGGAAGGCTTCGAGGCGGCCTGCGCGGCGTTCGAATTTGACGAAATGAAGCCCGACGAGGAGTTGCCCTATCTTTTGTCGGCCCGCATGCCGGTCGAAGGCGTCCGCGTCCCTGTGACTCTGCGCATGAACGAGGCCGGACTCTCGCACATGCCGCCGGTCTGGATCCGACATGCCCGCAGCGCCATTGCCGACACGATGAACAAGCAGGATTTGAAGGCGGGCGACATCGTCAACGTCGCTTTCGACCTTGATCGCAGCATTCATCTCATCTTCATGCCCGATCCTGCGACCGGAGAGTCACGCGAGCACCACTTCAAGCTCAATCCGGCCGTTAGCGGCCTCGGGGATCGGGAGGCGCCCGAACGCTCCGAGGATCTCCCTCCCGACGTGGTCAAAATGCTTGAGATCGTCGCCGACCTCGACGAGAAAGAGGACTATCGCGGCATCATTCGACTGCTCGAAGCCGAGCCCGACGGCGAACGCCATCCGGCGCTCACCTTTGAGCTGGCACGCGCCTGCAACAATGAAGCCGATTTCGGCGGACCCGAACTTCTTCGTGCGATCCGGCTCCTTGAGTCCGTCCGTGACAGCTACGAAGACACGCACAAGTGGCAGTTCCGCATGGGCTATGCACTCTTTTACCTCGAACGCGAGGAGGAGGCGCTGCCCTGTTTCGAGCGTGCAGAAGCGCTGCAGAAAGGCGATCAGGATTCACTAGAATTCATGCGTCTGTGCCGTTTTCAGATGGCCTTTCCTCGTTTCGCGAAACCGCTGCGGGAGCGTATCAACGAATTCTGGGACGGCATGGCGCAGAAGACGCCCGGGCTGCTTAAGCGTCTGGCCGATCCTGACGAATGCCAGGATGCGCAGCTCGAGATCACCGAGGACCTTCAGAAGGTCGTCCCGGGAGCTCTGGCTTACGTCGGAGCCATTGCCGGCCCGGTGGATCTCAACCTCTCGGCCGACGGCGACTGGCTGAGGACCTATCTTCTGCGGGCACTCATCCGACGGATGCCCGAAGAGCTGAGGTCCGACTGGCGCTTGACGCTCGGACGCCGCAGAGGGTCGATCCCGCTGCGGTTCGACATCAACGGCAGGGAGCTCCATGCCGGCAACGTCTATCTCTGGGAAGAAAAGCCGGAGGACGGGGGTGCAGACCGGTTGATCGCCTACCACGAAGCCTTCGAAACTCTCGAGGAGCCCGACTATGCCGAAGCCTTTTCGTGCGTGCAGGCGCTCCTTGACAATGCCGTGGGCGAAGCGGTGCGGATGAAGTATTACTACGATCTTCGACTCACGCGCAAGCCTGAATCAGGCGTCGGCTTCTCGGTGCAGGAATTCCAGAGCTACCTGCGCGAAACCGATCCGATGAAGCTCGTCACGACGATGGATGACTATCTCGACGAGTCGAATGAATTCGACTGGGACGGATCCGAAGAAAAGGACTGCGATTACCTGCTCGATGCCGTGCATGCTGAGCTGTCCTGTCCGGCACTTGTCCTCGCCTACTTCAACAACGCCCCCGATCTCATGCGCATGCTCGCGCAGTCGGGCGCAACGGCGGGCACCCTTTACCTAAACACCCGCGATCGGTCGCCCGAAGGTCGAAGGGTGGTTCGAGATTCGCTCAGAACCGAGCTGCAGGCAAAGGTGCCAGAAGCTTATGAGAGTGTCGGCATCGTCGACGGCAGGCGGTATGCCTATGACGTGTTACTTGCCTGGGATCTCCCCGCAGTGCTCGAGGCTGCGCGGGAATTTGCAGAAGGACGCGACGACGTGCTCGAGATCGGGTTCCACTCCCTCTGGCGCGAAGCAGGCGGCCTTTCGATCCGGAAGCCCGACGAGGACTGACAGCGCAGGCCGTGCCGAAATGCGGCCTGGCAGGTCGCACCTGCGGTATTGCGGTATGGGCATCTGGCTCCCCTCAGCAGGATGGTTCAGAGGTGCCTGCCGCGTGAATGGACGGCGGCGTCAGCCGAGCAAGTGCCCAAGCACCGCCGCTGTAGCCACGCAGGCTGCGACCGTCCAAGCGAGGCCGTACTTTCTCGAGACGAGAATGGCGACCGCCAGTGCGCAGAGGTGCGCAGGGTTGGTAGTGAAGAAGAAAGGTGCTGCGATGGAGACCATCACGCATCCGGGCGCTGCCTCAAGGAGCGCCTGAGTTCTGACGGAGAACCTGCGGTTCTTGAGGAAAAGCCAGCCGAGAAGCCTCGTCGAGTACGTCATGACGAGCATGGCGAGAATCGTGAGGAACTCCGCGAGGTTCATGCCGAAGGCAAGTTCCCGCGTCATAAATTCAGGATTGAAGAGGGACTCGATCATTTGACGCCCTCCTTTTCCTCACCCGCCTTGTGACCTTCGACATGATCTCTTCCGGTCGTGAACCAGACGGCTGCAAGACCGAGAAGGGAGCCTGCAGCGACGGCCACGGGGGTCGAGAACATCAGACTCATGAGGCCCGCAGCGACGAAGCTCACGATCCACGGCAGGCACTTCTTCGCGCCCGGCCACATCCCGGAAAGGATCGCGATGAAGATCGCGGGGAAGGCCATGGCAAAGCCCCAGACCTCGAGGTCGCCGAGATCGTTGCCGATCCATGCACCGACGGCGGCCGAGCCCCACCAGGAGATCCAGAGGGCAATGGCGCAGCCGACATAGAAGGGAAGCGAGAAGGCGTCGTCGTTCGACTTCCCGAGCCTCTTCATGCGCGTGACGTCCTGCATGGCCAGCGCCCAGGCCTCGTCACACAAGAAGAAAAGCACGAAGAGCGATTCGCGCGTCGTGAGCTTGCCCATGTAAAGCGTGAGCGAAGCGGAGAGCATGATGTGACGCGAGTTGATGAGCCAGGTCGTGACCATGATCATCAGCACGGGCGGAATCGTGCTCCACAGCGCCACGGCTGCGAATTCGGAGCCGCCCGCATAGTTCGCGGCGCACATCAAGCCCGAGGTGAAGGGCGAGAGCCCGGCATGTGCCCCCGTAGCGCCGAGAATGAGGCCGACCGGAACGAAGCCTGTCATGACGGGCACGGCGGCACGAAGGCCCCTGAGGACCTCCTGCGCCGTGTCGGGTTGTGAAACGCGAGCTTGGTCCGACATCTTCAGATCAGAAGAGAGCCTGTCGTTACAGCGTGCCGAACCACGTGATGACGACGGCGTTGATCAGGTCGATGAGGAATGCGCCCACGACCGAGACGATGAGCCAGGCGCGCGGGGACGAGCCGTACTTTTCGCTGATGGCCTGCATGTTGGCAAGACCGTTGGCCGTAGCACCCATGGAGAAGCCGATGCCGCCCACGGAGAGCATGACGGCGTCGTAGGAGCGGCCGAAGGCCGTGAAGAGCACTGTCCAGGCGTAGATGAGCATCAGGATCGTCTGGCAGGCGAGGATCACTACGAGCGGGAGCGCGAGGTGCACGAGCTCGTGGAGCTTCAGGTTGTTGATGGCCATCGTGACGAAGAGGACGAGCGTGATGTCGGCCACTGCGTTGAGGCCCTTGCCTTCGACCTTGTACATCCCCGAGAAGTCGCCGACGTTGCGGATGACGGTGGCGACGATCATGGCACCGATGTAGGCGGGAAGCGTGATGTAGTGGCCGAGGTAGTTCGAGACGATAGTGCCGAGGCCCATGGCGAGCGCCGTGACGGAGACCGCCCGCATGATCTCATTCGTGAAGCTTGGCTTTTCGGATGCGTGCTGTTCCGTAATGTCGGTGTCCATGTCGTCGGGGAGGTGCAGCTCGGGTTCAGGCTGCTGGACTTCGTCGGGCGTCTTCACCTTGTAGCGGCGGATGCACCATTCGCCGAACGGGCCGCCGATGAGAAGGGCAGCGACCATGCCGAAGGTGGCGGCGGTGACGGCGACGGCCGTGCCGCCCGTGATGCCGTAGGTTTCTTCAAAATAGGGGCCGAACGCAGCGGCGGTGCCGAGACCGCCCATCATGGAGACGGAGCCCGCAAGAATGCCGTAGTGCTTGTCAAAGCCCATTGCGTCCGCAATGGCCATGCCCATGCCGTTCTGGAGGAAGACGAGGACCGTGACCGCGAGGAGGAAGCCGAGAAGGAGCCTGCCGCCGTCCTTGACGACGCGAAGGCTGGCCATCAGGCCGATGGTCGTGAAGAAGCCGAGCATGAGCACGGTCTGCAGCGTCGAGTCGATATGAACCTTGACAATGTTGAAGTACTCGAGGAAGGAGACGACGATGGCAAAGGACATGCCGCCCACCACGGGACTCGGGATGGAGTAGCGCGAGAGCACGCCGATCTTTCCCTTGAGCCAGACGCCGAAATAATAGGTGCACACTGCAAGCGCGACGGCCTGCACCTTGTCCACTGCGATGACCGGCACCGCTCCTGCAATATCTGTCATGATTCTTTCTCTTATTGTTGGTTGTTGCGAACGCCTGATTTTCAGGCAGTCTGATCAAGAGTCTAGCAGTGCGGGTGAGCGCCCCAAGGTACGTTCACTAAGGCATTCGCCCGAGGGGAGTCGACAATTCTCAAGGAAACGCCAATCCCTGCAGGGTTTATCCTGACTCGGGCTCAAAGTCAGGACGAGGTCCCATAGAATCGAACAACTGCCGCGGAAGTCGTCCGCAGAATCACAACCGTTCAACCGCCGCCGGAGTCAAAGAAATGGCACAAACCTCACGAAAGCACGCCCTGATCATCGTCGACCTGCAGGAGGATTTTCTGCCCGGGGGCGCGCTGGCGGTACCCGACGGCGACAAGGTCGTGCCCGTCATCCGTGAGGTGCTCGAAGAGAATTCCTGGGACTGCATCGTCATGACCCAGGACTGGCATCCTGCGGACCACGTTTCCTTTGCCCGGAACCATGAAGGCAGGCACGTCCTTGACGTCATCGAGCTTCCCTACGGCAAGCAGATGCTCTGGCCCGTCCACTGCGTCGAAGGCACGGACGGAGCCGCCATCGAGGGCGTTGACACGGCAAAGGCCGACATCATCCTGAGAAAGGGCAGGGACCTCAACATCGACAGCTACTCCGCCTTCTGTGCAGCCGACAACGAGACGAAGACGGGGCTGGCGGGTTATCTGCGCGAGCGCGGCATCACCGACGTCTGGGTTTGCGGTCTTGCGCTTGACTACTGCGTCTCGTTCACCGCAATCGATGCAGCTCGCGAAGGGTTCGATACCCATGTCATCACCGACGCCTCCGCCGCGATCGACGCCAACGGCAGCCTTGAGAAGGCCGAAGCCGCCTGGCGACTTGCCTGCATCGACGTGTGCAGGGCCGAGGATGTGCTCGAGCCCGAGTACTGACGCAAATACAACCCATCAATCTTTAAAGGCCGCCCCTGTCTCACGACTCGGACGGCCTTTTTCTTTGCTGGCAACGGGCGGCGTCGGGTTTGAAGCCCGCGAGAACGCATCGGATTCGGAGAACGGAGGGCGGAAAAGGGGGCTTCAGAGAGGTGCTAGCTGAACGAAATCCTCGTTTCGGAAAGGCCCTCGCTTGCGCATGAGGCTCCGGCTCGGAGTCTCAGCACAGGGTCAAAAGACATATCTCACGCCTCAGCGGTTGGGAAGTTGTTGCGTGCCGTTCGAAGCAGGAACCTACCGCGGTCTGCGATGCGCATTCGTTGCCGCCCTCTGCATCGCCCATTTTTTGCTACCCGATCCTCAACCCCATCCGATCATCTTGATCACACGAGTCGACACGAGAGCGACTGACATCATGGTCATGACTGGGAAGCGTTCCGGGTTGGACTCCGCCGTTCGTGCGGGTTGTCCGAACGGCGGCATCTCGGACAAGGCCCGTTCGCTTGTCCGCTATCTGGTTGGCAATGGCGGAGACACAATGCACAACATGGATGTTTGAAACTACGACCATGACCTGCCGTACAAATTCGGCATGTCTGAAGATGTCGGTTATGACTCTGATTTGCAAGCCGCAAACGTTCATAGGTCGTATCTTACGTATACGCGAATCGATAGAATTTTCCACTTTAAGTGGAAACACCAACGTCGTATAAAAGCGACCGCGTGTTTACCCTCGAAATGGATTTTCTCTAAATGTTTGATGTCTGGCTTTCAGGCAATTGAATTGTGTTGATCCTTGTCATCGTCGTTGAGCGTTTCCATTGAAAACGGCTGGGGGACTAGCGCAAAGAAGTGGACACTTGAATGGTGTCAATAGATGCGCTTCAGAGCAAGGGTAAGCCATGATGTGCTCGAGATGCATTTATTTCATGAAATTCGTGCAAAAGCCGATTCTGTTGTCTGCATGTGGATAAGCTTCAGAGGTCTCCGTTCGCAGTAGCGGAGATACAGGACCAACCATAGACCCCATACATTTGGAGTTACGCAAAATGAATCGCGTTTTCAAGACCAAGTGGAGTGCTGCCCATCAGCAGTACGTCGTTACGGACGAACACCACGCCACGAAGGGCAAGGCCGCCAAGAGCGCTGTTGCCCTTGCCGTCGCCGCCTTTATGATGGCCGCCGGCGCTCAGGCTGCTTATGTTGAACCCGGTTTCAAGGCCACGAGCAGTGCCGCCATCGCCGAAGCTCAGCGTTCCTTCGAAACGGCTGAATACCAGAAGGACTGGGGGCTTGCCGCCATGCACGCCTCGAAGGCCTACGCTCTTGGGTTCAACGGCGATGGTGTGGCCGTCGGCGTCATGGACTCCGGCGCTCTCCTGAACATTCATCCTGATCTTACGGGCGATCGTTTCAGTGTTTCCGAAGCCAAGGGAAATTACGGTTCCACGGGCAACCGCTATCCGCAGGCTGTTGATAAGGACAAGGGTAATGTTGGCAACCCGTTCAATCCTGAGACCACGTTTGACATCGATGGCAACTGGAAGGAGGGTGTCAATGACTCGCACGGCACGCACGTGACGGGTACTGTTGGTGGCAATCGCGACGGCAGTGAATTCCATGGCGTGGCCTGGGGTTCCAACATCATCGTCGGCAACACCGGTGCAACGGACGACAACAACTACGGTCCTTTCCAGGACTACACGTACTTCCAGAAGGCCTGGGGAGACCTTGCTGAAAAGGTCGCAGCTGCTAATGGTAATCGCGGTGGCGTGATCAACAATTCCTGGGGTACGAACACTCGCGTTGAAGACCAGAAGGACACGGGGCACGACGGCTACAACACCGGGGTTCACCTCAACGTGAACACCGAAGCTGAAACCGACTACGAGTTCATGTTCTTCGCCAAGCGTTATGGCTTTGATCAGACTGTTGCTAACGGCATCGTGGACGACAAGTCCTTCGTTTATGCCGCTTATGAAGCTGTCAAGAACAAGAACATTGTTCAGATCATGACGACGGGCAACCGCGACATGAAGAACCCGTACTACCGTGCTCTCTATCCGCTCTACAACCCGGCCGCTGAAAAGCACTGGATTGCTGTTGCCGGTTTGAAACAGGGTTCCAAGGTTGGTTCTTACGAACTCGTCAAGAACTTCAACGAAGCCGGTCAGGGCAAGTGGTGGACGGTTGCCGCTCCTGGCAACGCCATTTACTCGAGCACGACGGACGATCACGGCAATCCGGGCTACGCTGCCTGGGGTGGTACTTCCATGGCTGCGCCGCACGTTGCCGGTGCCATGGGCGTCCTGATGTCTCGCTATGACCAGATGAATGCGCTTCAGGTTCGTGACGTCATGTTCACGACGGCCAACCATAAGAATGCCGACGGTACCAACATGGAAGGCTGGACTGACGTGGATGGTACTATCCGTGAGGATGGCGAAGTTTCCGACCGCATGGGTTGGGGCGTGCCTGACCTCGACAAGGGCATGTACGGTCCCGGCCAGTTCCTCGGCACCTTCGAATACAACATGGCCACGGCGGGTTCCCTTGACGTTTGGTCAAACGACATCTCCAACAAGGCGCTTGATCAGCGCAAGGAGGAAGATGACAAGTGGATGACGGCAACGAATGGCGGTAAAGAATTGGCGTATGGCGACATCATCACGGGTAAGGATTTCGTCGTTAAGGACGGCGACGATAACGTGACCGAGGAAGAGCGTACATCTCATGTTGTCGGTGAGACCGAGAAGCAGGTTCTTCTTGCTGCGTATGCTGAACGCGCTAATGCCATCAAGGAGAAGCGTAAAAACGATTATGCTGGCTACAAGGGTACGCTTGTCAAGAAGGGGGAAGGCACTCTCATCATGACGGGTAACAACTCCTACGCCGGTACGACGACGGTCGAAGGTGGCACGCTCCTCGCCTTTGCCGAATCCATCGGTACTGACAACAAGGTTACGGTCAACACTGGCGGTACGTTCGGCGTTCTCTCGAGCTACAACGACCAGTTCACGAAGAAGGGGCACCTTTACAGCAAGGAAGCCACGAAGAATCAGCTTGAGATCGATCTTTCTCAGGGCGGCAGGCTTTACGTTGACGCAGGTTCCAACGTGAAGGTCCAGAAGGTTATCTTTGGTAGCAACAAGGAGATCGCTGTTGGTCTTGCGGGTGCCGATACCGAAACGCTCGTGAAGGCTTGGAACTCCAAGGAAGCTGCTGTGACTGGCTCTTTCGAGGTTGCTGACGGTCAGCAGGTGTTTGATGGCGTCACCACCAACAACATGGATGTCAAGTCTGTTTTCTTCAAGCTCGGTGAAACGACTGTTGGCGACAAGAAGATCGACGTCAAGATGGAAAAGAACGCCGACGTGACCTTCGAACAGTTTGCCAGCACGGCTAACGAACAGAAGATCGCTGCAGCCATCGAAGCTTCCGGCAACAAGCTCACGGGTGAAATCCTGTCCGCCAAGACGGAAAATGAAATCCGTGACACGTACCGCGCACTTGACGATGACTTCTACGCCACGGCCCGCAATGCTCTCGTCGTGAACGCCACCGCCGTGTCCCGCACGGTCATGGATCAGGCTCGCGGCATGGGTGAAGGTCGCTCCGCTGAAGTTGACAACGGTCGCGCCCGCATCTGGGCTGCCGGCATCGGTCACTGGGGAGAAGCTGAAGGCACGAAGAACACGATGGACGTCGACTTCCGCACCGGCTTCCTCGGTGCCGAAGCCCTTGTCCTCGACAACACCAAGTTCGGTGCCTTCTTCGGCTACGGTACGACGGACTACAAGTCCGGCCTCAACAAGATCGACGGTGAAGACAAGCACTTCGGCGTCTACGGTCTGACGGACATCGGCAACGTGACGATGACCTACGGCGTGGCTTACACCGACGAAGATCGTGACACGGTTCGCGTCATGAACACCAATGTCAACCAGCACAGCGAAAACGCCTCTGTCCTTCAGGGCTTCGTTGAAGGTGCGTACAACTTCGACCTGAGCGTTGCGAAGGTCTCCCCGTACGTCGGCTTCACCTGGGCCCGTGTCGAAACGGATGCCGTGGTTGACAACGCCATCGGCCACAGCTTCAAGACCGACGAGATCAAGGACGACATCCAGATCGCCACGCTCGGTGTTCGTACCGCTGTTCCGTTCGCCATGGGCAACATGCCGGTCGCTCTGACGGCCGATCTCGGCTGGTCTCACTACTTCGGTGACACCGAAGGTCTCGTGAACGTCCAGATGGGCGAGGGCGGCAAGTTCGCCGCGATCGAAGGGTCTGAACTCAAGGATCAGGCCAACCTCGGTCTCGGCATCGTCGGTCAGGTCGCGAAGCACGCCACGGTTGGTGTCTCCTACTCCGGTTCCTGGGGCAGCGACATCAACACGCACGGCATCTTCGCCAACGTCCGCTTCAACTTCTAAGAGGTGTGTAGCACTTTAGTGCCACCCCCCTGCGCATGAAAGCGGGGAATTAAATTAGGGCGTACAACC
>ENA-ORIC01001398-ORIC01001398.1-human-gut-metagenome-genome-assembly--contig:-NODE-1398-length-23405-cov-2.871399_pt1 | contig 23405 bp, 24 predicted proteins | sample MGYA00243023_ERZ508732 | MGnify/ENA primary metagenome ERZ508732 (study PRJEB26277, sample SAMN04329767) | human gut metagenome | biome: human-associated habitat | host: Homo sapiens | place: USA...
AAAGTTTGCCGTGTTTGTAGGAATTTCTGCATGATTATGATACAGAAAAGCCGGGCTGTATGCCAACGTGTGCCAAGCGTATGCCAATCCGTGTCGAAGTCGGCAGAATGCCCCAAAAATCACTCATTTGCAAGTATTTTACCGTCGCATCAGAGTAATCTGGTGCGGCGGTTTTTGCGTTTATAACTGATTTTGTGTACTGAAAAAAAGCCTCTGTTTCCAATGTGGAAGCAGAGGCTTTTTTATGTCCAAAAATTTTTTGAAAAATCTCAAAAGTTTTTTATCAGTTTTTGAGGTTGAAGGTTGTAGTTGATTAGTGAGAGGCAAAGTTGATGGCCTCCCGAAAAACTGAATAACAGTCATCAGGTACGTTACCTGCACCGAGGGAAACCTCAAGCTATTATCGACGGTGCGCCATGATTCCGGAAACGGAGGAGCGATCAAACTGATTCGATAGAAAGCCGGACTGCTACCGGCGAAGGCGATGAAAGGTGCAAGGGATAATGATACTTCCGTAATTCGCGGCCCGGTCATAATGAAGGCGGGGAGGTGAGATGCCTATGGAGCTGGTTCGCAGCCAGCCGCCTGATGATGCCCGGCACACGGGGCAGAGAGAAAAACAGTGTGCGTACATAACGAGAAGGAGGACGATGTTATGAATGAAGAATTAGAACTTGAAAAGCTGAACGATCTGGCAATCCATTATCCGGTGTACCTGATTGATGCAGCGGCAGAACACTTTAACGGCGATGAATGTAAGCTGGAGGCTATCGCGGTTGTGCTCAGCGGTCTTGACGCGCTGTGTATTTCCCGAACCACCCATTCAAAGTTAAAATGGACGAGGACATGAACCAGCTTGTGCAGAGCGTGAAAGAGCGCGGCGTTATTACACCGATTACGCTCCGCCAGAAAGAAGATGGCCGGTATGAAATCGTATCAGGGCATCGACGACGAAAGGCTTGTGAACTGGCCGGTCTGGAGCGCGTTCCCGCAGAAATCAAGGAATTGTCCAGAGATGAAGCAATCATTCTGATGGTGGAATCCAATTTGCAGCGCTCAATCATACGAGTATCGTTGGACCACAAGAGATGGAAAACGGCATTCAGTATATGCTCCGACATTGGACAAGCTGCGAGAATATGAAGAACAGGTCATTGTGGATCGGCACGATGGAATCAAGACAGATGTGAAAGCACTTTCTGTGAATGATGTCTTCGACCTCTGGTGTAATCTGAAACGTGGCGTGAAAGACAGCACCATGAAAAACTACATTTACATGTATGAGATGTTTGTTAGACCGACATTCGGGAAAAAACGACTAGTTACAGTAAAAAAGTCGGATGTGCGAGGTTTTTATAACCGGCTGGCAGATGAGAAAATTCTGAAAATCTCTACGATTGATGGGATTCATAATGTATTGCATCAGGTGTTTCAGGTTGCTGTCGATGATGATTACATCAGAAACAATCCAACAGACAATATGTTGAAGGAACTGAAACAAGCCCATTGTATGGATTCTGAAAAAAGAAAGGCACTTACAATGGAAGAGGAAAAAATCTTTCTGGAATACCTGATGCAAAAACCAAAATACCGGCATTGGTACCCGGTGTTTTACATCATGGCGAATACCGGAATGCGTGTTGGCGAGATTACCGGCTTGCGTTGGAGGGACATTGATTTCGATGAGGGGCTAATCAGTGTGAACCATACTCTCGTTTATTATAATCATCGTGATGAACATGGTTGCTACTACAGCATTAACACGCCGAAAACAAAAGCGGGTGAACGCACGATTCCAATGACAGATCAAGTGAAAAATGCCTTTCAGATGGAGCGAGAGTATCAGGAAGAAGTGGGAATTTCCAGTATCGACCGCATCGACGGATATGATGATTTCGTTTTTGTGAATCGCTTTGGAATGGTGCAAAGCCAAAGCACCTTGAATAAGGCAATCAAGCGTATCATGCGGGATTGCAATGGGGAAATCCTTGATAATGCGGTTCCGGGTAAAGAACCGACACTTCTGCCGGACTTTAGCTGTCACAGTCTGCGGCACACATTTGCAACACGGTTATGCGAGTCGGGAACCAACATTAAAGTGATTCAGGATGTGTTGGGACACGCAGATGTGTCAACCACGATGAACATTTATATCGATGTGACAAACGAACTGAAAAAGAATGAGCTGAAATCATTCAGCGCCTATATGGAAGGGGCGTAAAGAAAACGGGTTCTGTGAGCATGGATGCTACAGAACCCGTTTATTTCTGGAGATGGGTGATTATGTGGAAAAGGCAGGAGGAATATATGAAGAACAGTTTGACAGAAAAGCATCCGGAGCTTGTGGCAGAGTGGTCGGAACGGAACCTGCCGCTGACACCGATGCAGATATCTTATGGTTCTAAGAAACTGGTATGGTGGAAAGGGTCATGCGGGCATGAATGGCAGACCAGCGTGAAAGCACGCTCTGCCGGTGAACGCTGCCCAATTTGTGCAGGAGTGCGAATCGTACCGGGCATCAATGATTTGGCTACCCACTATCCAGAGATTGCAGCGGAATGGTCGGAAAGAAATCGGCCACTTGATCCTCAAATGGTCAGCGCCGGATCTCATAAGAAAGCTTATTGGAGATGCCGAAAGGGACATGAGTGGTTAGCCACGATAAAGAGCAGGACGGAGGGCGGGAATGGTTGTCCCTATTGCAGTCATCGGCAAGTGCTGGCGGGATATAATGATCTGGCTTCGCAGCGTCCAGAGCTGGCAGATGAGTGGTCTGAGCGCAATGCTCCATTACGCCCGGATAAGGTAATGGTATTTTCCAATCAGAAAGCATGGTGGAGATGCAAACTTGGACATGAATGGAATACGCTGATCTCAACGAGAGCAGGCGGGAGTAAGTGTCCCTATTGCAGCGGGCTAAAGCTGATGAAAGGATTTAATGACTTATCTTCTTGTTATCCGGAGCTGTCGCGGGAATGGTCTGAGAAAAATGGAAGACTGTTGCCGGAAGATGTGAACGAGCGATCTACCAAGAATGTCTGGTGGAAATGCGGCACCTGTGGGTACGAATACAAAGCCGTAATCAAATCCAGAGTGCATGGCCTGAAATGCCCTGTGTGTACGCAAAGAGCGGTTCTTGCGGGATATAATGATTTGGCTACAACTGACCCGGAACTTGTCTTGGAGTGGGACTATGACGCTAATGAAAGAAAACCAACGGAGATATCGAGGTTATCCCAATATCCGGTTTGGTGGAAAGGTGCTTGTGGTCATAAATGGAAAGACAAGGTGTTTAGCCGAGCGGTGGAAGGGGCGCGCTGCATCTACTGCGAAAAGGAATTTGTACAGGTTCTGCCACGGCTGCTTGTGATGGTGTATGCCAAACGGTGTGGTACAAAAGTTTCGGTCAACGATGAAAAGACGATTGGAACACTTCTGGATGTCCTCCTACCGGAAGTCAACTTGGCTTTCACTTTTCCAAGCAGGGAAACTGACAGGGGAGCAAAGGTCATCGAGGTGATGCAGTACATGTGTGCGGCAAGAAAAATCCAGCTGATTGAAGTGCGGAAAAAGGAGCCAATCGAGCTGGCACACGAAATCAAGCAGGCTTTTGCAAAGGCTCATTTATACATAGACTCAGACAGCGAGAAAGAGATTGATTACCTGAGAAAATGGTATTTCCACCAGACTGTCTGAGAATAATAAAGAGGAACTACAGATGTAGTTCCACTTAGTGGAAAAATAAATTGTATCGGACCTGATGACAGATGCGGATTATAGACAAGCTGCTATATACATAGCGGTAAAGAAAAGGAATTTCTTGACTTATGGAGAATTATCGAGTATAAAATGTCTTGTGTGTCTTCAGAAAAAATGATACACTATTTATATAGGTGGTATGTGGCTCTGTCCCCAAGAGCTTACCACCTTACCACATGAGTTACACCCCAATGGCAAATGTGTTATTGAAAAATTGGGATTATACTACGGAAATACTGTTTGGACACACAAATTATGGACTGGCGAGAAGATATCGGGAGAAAGTCACAGTATGCACGAATTCCCGACGATGAAGCCGCTGGACATGCCCAAGAAGGCCGACAAGGCGGAAGCCGCTCCCGCCGAAGTGAAGAAGGAGGAGGTCATCGACTTCTCCAAGGTCGAGATCGAGCCGCTGTTCGCTGACCAGGTCGACTTTGACACCTTCTCCAAGTCTGACTTCCGCGCCGTCAAGATCAAGGCGTGCGAGGCGGTGAAGAAGTCCAAGAAGCTGCTGCAGTTTGTGCTCGACGACGGCACAGGCGAGGATCGCATCATCCTCTCCGGCATCCATGAGTATTACGAGCCCGAGGAGCTCGTCGGCAAGACCGCTATCGCCATCGTCAACCTGCCCCCGCGCAAGATGATGGGCATCGACTCCTGCGGCATGCTGATCTCCGCCGTGCATCACGAAAACGGCGAAGAAAAGTTGCATTTGCTGATGGTGGATGATCACATCCCCGCCGGCGCAAAGCTGTATTAAAAAATAACGAAAAAGAGTTCTCTCGGCAGAGGGAGCTCTTTTTTGTGCCAAAGGCACGGGGAAGCAGCGCCGTAGGCGCTGCACGGGATAAGGGGGTCATTCTCTCACGTGAGAGAATGGCCCCCTTTGACCCCCAAGAGAACATAAGGGGCTCTGCCCCTTGACCCCGCCATTGCGAGGTTTGGGCTTGAAGAGCTGCTCAGCCTGCGGAATCAGGTGTCTGCTGTTTTTTTGCTGCGATACAATTTGGCTTGCTCCTATTATCCGCTGCCGCTCTGCCCATCTTGTAGAAGTACAGCCTAATTTCTGTCTACTTTGGATTTGTACGATCTTGCTGATGCCTGCCAAGGCGGCATTGCTGCGTTCGCCGCATTTTAATAGAAAAAACGACCGCGTCAGCGGTCGTTTTCGTTCTTTTTATCAGTTCGTTCCAGAAGATAATCGACGCTGACGCCATAAAAATCAGCGAGCGCGCACAAAACGTGCGGCGGCAGCATTCTTTCGCCGCTTTCATAATATGCGTATGTGCGCTGCGGAACGTTGATCGCTTCGCCGACCTGACGTTGTGTCAAATCGGCATCCTCCCGCAAATCGCGGATGCGCCGGTATCTCTTCACGTTTATCACCAAACACAGTATACGTAGAACAAATTATTCTATTGAATTTTTGAATATTCTGTTCTAAACTATAAATGAGGTGATGAAGATGACGACGTATAAGACACTATATCATTTGATGGTCCAAAATATGAGCGAGGCCATCGACCTTTATGATGCGGGCAAAGGCATCCTTGCCCGCGAAGTCCTGAAAAAAGCCTTGTTAGACGCAGAAGAGCAAGTCATTTTACAAGACATCATCCCCGATGAACCTATTGGCAATGGCGATCCAGCAGAAAGCTAAAAAAGCGGCACCCCAAAGCGGCGAGCGCAGCAATGCCGCACCGTCAGAAGCACGGGGTGGATAATCCAAAAAGGAGGGGCTGCGCCCCTCCCTTTTGGTCGTTAGGGGGTGCAGGGGGCGAAGTCGAAACGCCCCCTGCCTTTCTCTTGGGGGATTCAAAGGGGGAGGTTCTCTTTTGAAAGAGAATCTCCCCCTTTGCCCCGTGCAGCGCCATCGGCGCTGCCTTTTCCCTTCGGTTTAGCCGAACAAAACCGGCTTAGTAACCTCCTTGAGCCACTCCAGCTCATCCCCACTCAGATACGGCGAGATCGCCGCAAAGACCTTAGCGTGATAAGCATTCAAAAGCTCCACATCGCGCGACGAGAGCAGCGACAGATCGATCGCATCGCGGTCATACGGCACGAGCGTCAGCGGTTCGAGCGCAAGGAAGCGACCGTACTCGTTGACCTCAGCCTCGCGTACAACGACGAGGTTCTCAATGCGCACGCCGAACTTGCCGGCAAGGTAAATGCCCGGCTCGTTCGAGAAGATCATGCCCTCTTCAATGACGCAGTGGCGCTTCTGGCGCTTCACATCCCAGTGTACGCGCTCAGGGCCCTCATGCACGCCGAGGACGAAGCCCACGCCGTGGCCCGTGCCGTGGTTGAAGTCGAGGCCCGCTTCCCACAGCGGCGTGCGGGCCAGCATGTCAAGGTTTTCGCCCATGCAGCCGTGCAGGAACTTGGCCGCGCCCAGCTGTATGTGTCCGCGCAGGACAAGCGTGTAGATGCGCTTTTCCTCGTCCGTGAGCGGCCCCAGCGCGATGGTGCGGGTGATGTCGGTCGTGCCCTCCAAATACTGCGCGCCCGTGTCGGCGAGGCAGAGGCCGCGCGGCTCCATGGGAATGTCGGTCTCCTCGGTCGGCTCGTAGTGGACGATCGCGCCGTGCGCGCCGTAGGCGAGGATGGGGTCGAAGCTCTGCTCAAGATAGTGCTCACCCTCGGCGCGAAGAGATTCGAGCTTTTTCGACGCGCTGAGCTCGGTGATCGGCTCTTTGCCAATCGTGTGCTTGAGCCAGTAGATGAAGCGCGTGACGGCCACGCCGTCCTTGATGTGGGCAAGGCGCTCGTTCTCCTGCTCCGCGGGCGTCTTCACCGCTTTCATCAGCTGAATGGGGCTCGTGCGGTCGAGGACTTCAGCGCTCTCCGGCACGCTTTGCAGAATGCGGTAGTTGGAGCGCTCGCCGTCGAGCAGTACGCGGGTGCCCGTGGGCAGCGCCGCGACGAGGCGGTAGATGTCGTCATAGGGGGCGAGCGTTACGCCGTCAGATTTCAAATGTGCTTCGATCTCTGCGCTCACGGCCTCTCTCTGCACGCAGAGCGTGGCCGTGTCCTGCTCAAGCAGCAGATACGAGAGAAACACGGGCGTGAAGAGCACGTCGCTGCCGCGCAGATTCAGCAGCCACGCGACTTCGTCGAGGGACGGGATGACGAACACGCTTGCGCCCATCTCCTTCATCTTGCCGCGCACCATTGCGAGCTTTTCCCTGCGCGTCAGGCCTGCATACTTTACGTCCAGCTCCCACACCGGCTCACACGAGAGCGCGGGGCGGTCCGCCCACACAAGGTCGACAAGGTCCTCGTCGCCCGCAAAGCGGATGTGCTTCTCGCGCGTCTTTTCGCCGATCGAACGGGCGAAGTCGTTGCTGATCGTGCGCGAGTCGAAGCCGATCCAGCCGTTTTCAGGAACGTGGTCGCGCAGGAACGCGGGGATCTCAGGCACGCCGGGCTGGCCCATGCGCATGAGCTCAATACCGCTGCCCTCTAACTGCTGCGAGGCCTGCAAAAAGTAGCGGCCATCCGTCCACAGTGCGGCGGCGTCCGGCAGCACGACGAGCGTACCGGCAGAGCCGGTGAAGCCGGAGAGAAATTCGCGCGCCTTGAAGTGCGCGCCGACATATTCCGAGGTGTGGAAGTCATCGGTCACGACGACGTAGGCGTCCAAGTGGCGCTTTTTCATCTCCGCGCGCAAAAGTGCGAGCTTTTCGACAGGATTCATCACAAAATCACTCCAATTCTTTGTTACGATAACGATTGCCTCATTCGGCAAAGCTCTCCGTCAGCGTGACGAGCACGTTCGTCATGGCCTCAAGGCTGTCCGCAGGGATCCACTCGCGCACGCCGTGGTAATTGTAGCCGCCGGTGGAGAGGTTGGGGCAGGGCAGCCCGTCCCAGGACAGGCGCGCGCCGTCCGTGCCGCCGCGGATGGGTACGCACTGCGGCTCGACGCCGTTGGCGCGGAAGGCGTTTTCCGCGCGCTCGATGAGGTGGAAGTGGGGGAGGATCTTCTCCTTCATGTTGTAGTAGCTGTCATTGATCTGGGCCTCGGCCGTGCCGTCGCCGTAAATTTCGTCGAGGCGCGCGGCGCAGTCGGCAAAGAGCACCTTTTTCTCTTCAAAGCGCTCGCGGTCGTGGTCGCGGATGATATAGCGGAGCGTCGCCTCGGTCACGCTGCCGCTCATCTCGGTCAGGTGGAAAAAGCCCTCGTAGCCGTCGGTTTTCTCCGGCACTTCGTCCTCAGGCAGCATCGCGTGGAAGACCATCGCTGCGGTCGCGGCGTTGATCATGACATTTTTGGCGCTGCCGGGGTGGACGCCGACGCCGTGCACCGTCAGAACGGCGGACGCGGCGTTGAAGTTTTCAAATTCGATCTCACCGAGCGGGCCGCCGTCCACGGTGTAGCCGTAGTCACAGCCGAGCTCCTGCACGTCGAGCCCGTCCACGCCGTTGCCGATCTCCTCGTCGGTCGTGAAGATGACGCGCACTTCGCCGTGTTTGACGTTTTTCTCAATCATCGTCTCGACCGCGGCCATGATCTCGGCGACGCCGGCCTTGTCGTCCGCGCCGAGGAGCGTCGTGCCGTCGGTGACGATGAGCTCTTCGCCCACATGGCTTTCAAGGCCGGGGCAGAGCGCCTCGGTGAGGGAGACAGTGTCGTTGAGCTTCAGCTCGCCGCCCTCGTAGCGCACGAGGCGGGGCTTGACGTTTTCGCCCGAAGCGTCGGGAGCGGTGTCCATGTGCGCGATGAGCGCGATGACGGGCGCGTCCACGCCCTCGCTCGCGGGGAGCGTTGCGAGCACGTTGCCGCAGTCGTCCATGTGGACGTCCTCGAGCTTCAGCGCTTCAAGCTCCTGCATCAGCGCGCGGCCGAGGTCCTTCTGCCGCTCCGTAGAGGGCGAGGTGCCGGTGAATTCATCCGAGGTGGTGTAATAGGTCACATAGCGCAGAAAACGCGATTTGGCAGATTCCATTTTGGGGTACCTCCTTGCAGTCATGCTGCGTGATATTTCACACTCAGTGTACCACAAAAGGGGGCGAACTGTAAAGCCGTGGCGCACCGATCCGCGCAAAAGTGAAACGGTACAAAAGATTCTTTTGCTTGACAAAGGGCGGCAGTTGATAATATAGTGTGATACATATTAAATAAGAAACTGGGAGGGAAGAGGAAAAATGAACGTGGAAACCATCACGAGCCGGCAGAATCCGCTGATGACGCACCTGCGCAAGCTCGCTTCCTCCCGGTCTTACCGCAAAAAGAGCGGCGAATATCTCTGCGACGGGACAAAGCTCTTGGACGAAGCGCTCAAGTGGGGCGCGCCGGTCCAAACGGCGGTGTTCTCTGACGGCGTGGACATTCCAGCGCTTCCCGATACCGTGCGCGCCGTGCGCGTGAGCGGAGATCTGATGCGCTCGGTGAGCCCGATGGAGACGCCGCAGGGCGCACTGTTTACGGTCGCGCTTCCCGAGACGAAGCTGCCCGAAACGCTTGCGGGTAAGCACTATCTCGTACTGGACGGCGTGCAGGACCCCGGGAACGTGGGGACCATCCTGCGCACGGCGGACGCGTTTGAGTGCGACGGCGTGTTCTTAGTCAACGCCTGCGCCGACCTCTTCAATCCCAAGACGGCGCGCGCCACGATGGGCGCGATCTTCCGCCGCGAGGCGTACAGCGTCACGCCGGAGGAGCTTTTCGCGCTGCTCAGTAAAAGCGGCGTCCCGCTCTACGGCACGGCGCTGCGCGAGGACACCGTGCCGCTGTCTGACGCGAACCTGTCCAAAGCCGCTGTCGCCATCGGCAGCGAGGGGCGCGGACTGTCGCAGCAAATGCTGGATGAGTGCGCCAAAACGCTCAAAATTCCCATGAGCCCGCGCTGTGAGTCGCTCAACGCGGCCATCGCGGCGACGGTCGTTCTGTGGGAGATGTATCGCTGAAACAAACAAGGAGGTGCTCTTCATGGCGGGCCTTAAATACTGGGTGTGGCTCTCGGAGGTCAAGGGACTGACAAACCGCTCAAAGCTTCTGCTGCTCGACTATTTCGGCACGCCGGAGAACGTCTACTATGCCGACGAGGACGAGTACCGCCTCGTCGAGGGCATCGAGCCGCGGCAGATCGCACTGCTCGCGGAAAAATCGTTGGAAAACGCCGACCGTATCCTCGGCGCGTGTTCGCGGCTGGGGCTGCGGCTTCTCACGATGCAGGACGCGGACTATCCGATGCGCCTGCGCAATATCTTTGAGCCGCCGTGCCTGCTTTATGTCAAAGGCCAGCTCCCCGTTATCGACGAGGAGGTCGCTGTCGCCATGGTCGGCACGCGCAAGGCCTCGCCCTACGGCATCGAAGCGGCGGAGAAGATCGCCTACGGCCTGTGCAAGCAGGGCGCGGTCGTGATCTCCGGCGCGGCGGCGGGCGTGGACAGCGCATCTCACCGCGGCGCGCTGCGCGCGGGCGGAAAGACCATCGCCGTGCTCGGCAACGGGCTGGACATTGTCTATCCCGCGGAGAATGAATGGCTGTACCGCGATATCGCGGCCTCGGGCGCGCTCATCAGCGAGTATCCGCCCGGGACGGCGGCCGAGGCGTGGCATTTTCCCGTGCGAAACCGCATCATCAGCGGCTTGAGCCTCGCGACCATCGTGGTCGAAGCGCCGGAAAAGAGCGGCGCGCTCATCACGGCGAATACCGCGCTTGAGCAGGGACGCGATGTTTTCGCCGTTCCCGGTCCGATCGACGCGCCACTCAGCCGCGGCTGCAACCGTTTGATCGCGGACGGCGCGGCGGGCCTCATCACCGACAGCTGGGATGTGCTGCGCGAGTACGAGGCCATCTATCCGCATAAAATACTCGGCGAGCGCGTGGAGCTTCCGCGTACGCTCGGCTATCAGGCGCGCGAGGAGCAAGCACGCGCCAAGCAGGCCGCGGCGGAGGAAATACTGTCGCTGCCGACACTGAATTTGAAAACCAACGACGCGGGGCTGACCGACGACCAGATCGTCATTCTGCGCACGCTGAAAGACGGCGCGCTGCAGGTGGACGATCTGATCGAAAAGACGCAGATCCCCACGCGCCGTGTTCTTTCCGCGCTGACGATGATGGAGCTTGAGGGCTACGTCGAGCAGGGCAGCGGCAAGCATTTTTCTTTGACCGTCACACTACTGGAGGAATAACATTCATGGCAAAAAAGCATCTGGTGATCGTCGAGTCTCCGGCAAAGGCGAAAACCATTGGAAAATATCTCGGCAAAGACTACGAGGTCAAGGCCAGCATGGGCCATTTGCGCGACCTGCCGAAAAGCAAGCTGGGCGTTGATATCGAGCACGACTTCGAGCCTGTCTATCAGCCCATCCGCGGAAAAGAGGAGCTCATCAGCGAGCTCAAAAAGGCCGCCAAGAGCAGCGACACCGTGTATCTTGCAACGGACCCGGACCGCGAGGGCGAAGCCATCTCGTGGCACTTAAAAGCGCTTTTGAATCTGGACGATGAAAAGGCCAAGCGCGTGACCTTCAACGAGATCACGAAAAAGGTCGTCTCCGAGAGCATCAAGGAGCCGCGCGCCATCGACCAGGACCTGGTCGACGCGCAGCAGGCGCGCCGCGTGCTCGACCGCATCGTGGGCTATCAGCTGAGCCCGCTTCTGTGGAAGAAGGTCCGCCGCGGCCTCTCCGCGGGCCGCGTGCAGTCCGTCGCTGTGCGCATGGTCGACGACCGCGAAAAGGAAATTCAGGCCTTCGAGGCGCAGGAATACTGGACACTTGACGCCGACCTCACCGACGAGGCGACGCACAAGACCTTTGAGGCGCACTATTACGGCAAGGACGGTAAAAAGGTCGAGCCGGCCTCCGGCGAGCAGGTGGACGGCATCATTGCCGACATCGGCGACAAGTCCTTTACTGTGACGAACATCAAGCGCACGGACAAGCAGCGCTCCCCGTCGCTGCCGTTCACCACTTCCACCTTACAGCAGGAGGCCTCGCGCAAGCTCAACATGACGCCGCGCCGCACCATGGCCATCGCCCAGCAGCTCTATGAGGGCGTGGACATCACGGGCGAGGGCACGGTGGGTCTCATCACCTACATGCGTACCGACTCGCTGCGCATCTCCGAAGAGGCCATCGCCGCAGCGAAGACGTTTATTTTAGGACGCTACGGGCAGAGCTACTATCCCAAGACCGCCCGCCACTACAAGGCCAAGGCCGGCGCGCAGGACGCGCACGAGGCCATCCGCCCCTCGAACGTCAACCTGACGCCCGAGCAGATCAAGGGCAATCTGACGGGCGAGCAATATCGTCTGTACCGCCTGATCTGGAGCCGCTTTTTGGCCTCCCAGATGGCGAACGCCGTGTATGACAGCGTGAGCGCGCAGATCATGGCGGGCGGACACGAGTTCCACGCGAGCGCCAGCAACCTGAAATTCTCCGGCTACACCGCCGTTTACGAGGAGTCTCGCGACGACGACAGCAAGGAGGAAAAGGAAGGCACGCTGCCGCCGCTTGTCGAGGGGCAGGGCCTGACGCTCGAGGCATATACGCCGCTCCAGCACTTCACCCAGCCGCCCGCGCGCTACACGGACGCGACGCTCATCCGCGCGATGGAGCAGAACGGCATCGGCCGCCCGTCGACCTACGCGCCGACGGTCTCGACGATTCTCGACCGCGAATACGTCATCAAGGACGGAAAATACCTGCGTCCTACGCCGCTCGGCGAGGTGGTGACGGGCCTGATGGAAGAGCGCTTCCCCGACATCGTGGACATGAAGTTCACCGCCCGCATGGAGGAAAAGCTCGATACCGTCGAAGAGGGCAAGACTGCGTGGAAGGACGTCATCCGCGACTTTTACGGCGGCTTTGAGCGCGACCTTGAAAACGCCGAGAAGGCGCTTGAGGGCGTGAGACTCAAGGTCCCCGATGAGGTCAGCGAGGAGAAGTGCGACGTCTGCGGCCGCAACATGGTCATCAAGAGCGGGCGCTTTGGCCGCTTCCTTGCCTGCCCGGGCTACCCTGAGTGCACGTTCACCAAGCCCCTTGTCATCGAAATGCCGGGCCGCTGCCCCAAGTGCGGCGGGCGCATGATGAAGCGCACCGGCGTGAGCAAGAAGACGAACAAGCAGTACACGTACTACGCCTGCGAATTCTCCACCAGCAGCGATCCCGAGAAGAAGTGCGACTTCATGACTTGGGATGTGCCGACGAAGGACGACTGTCCCGAGTGCGGCCAGACGATGTTCAAAAAGGCGGGCAAGGGCTTTAAGCGCCCGTACTGCATCAACCCCGCGTGTTCGCGCTTTGTGCCGGAAGACCAGCGCGGCTATGTGAAAAAGAAGACCACCGAGACCGCGGAAGAGGGCACGGAGAGCGCCGAAGCCGCCGATGCGGCGGAGACCGCGGCAAAGAAGACGACCGCCAGGAAGACGACGGCTAAGAAGAGCACCACCGCAAAGAAAACGAGCACAAAAGCGGCGAGCACCAAGAAGACCGCGACGAAGACCGCCGCAGCGAAGAAAACGACAAAGAAGGCCGCAGCCGAGGATGGTGCAGAAAAGCCCGCAAAAAAGACGGCGGCAAAGAAGACCGCGACCACGAAAAAGGCGGCCGCTAAGAAGACGACCGCCAAGTCCGCGGCCAAAAAGACCGCGGAGAAAGAAGAGAACTGATGCAAGTAACTGTGATCGGCGCCGGCCTTGCCGGCTGCGAGGCTGCCTGGCAGCTCGCGCAGCGCGGCATCGCCGTGACGCTGCATGAAATGAAACCCGAAAAGACCACCCCCGCGCACCACACGGCGGATTTTGCCGAGCTTTGCTGCTCGAATTCGCTGCGCTCGGACCAGATCGAAAACGCGGTCGGCCTTCTCAAAGAGGAGCTGCGCCGCCTCGATTCGCTGATCCTTGCCTGCGCGGACGCGACGCGCGTGGAGGCGGGCGGCGCGCTGGCGGTCGACCGCTACGGCTTTTCAAAGCTCGTGACAGAGAAGATCCGTTCGCATCTCAATATCACGGTTGTCCCCGGCGAGGTGACGGCCATCCCCGAGGGGAACGTCATCATCGCCTCGGGCCCCTTGACGAGCGACGCGCTCGCCGCCGCCATCGCCGAAAAGATCGGTGACGGGCACACGCTGAACTTTTTTGATGCCGCCGCGCCGCTCGTGACGTTTGAGAGCGTCGACATGGATTCGGCGTTTTTCGCCTCGCGCTACGACAAGGGGACGGCGGACTACATCAACTGCCCGATGACGGAGGAGGAGTACGATGCCTTCTGGCAGGCGCTCACGACCGCCGAGGAAGCGAGCGTACACGGCTTTGAGGATAAAAACGTCTTCGAGGGCTGCATGCCCGTCGAGGTCATGGCGCGCCGCGGACACGATACGCTCTGCTACGGCCCCCTCAAGCCGCGCGGTCTGCGAGACCCGAAGACGGGGCAGGAACCCTATGCCGTCGTCCAGCTGCGGCGCGACAACGCGCAGGGCAGCGTCTATAACCTTGTCGGCTTCCAGACGCATCTGCGCTTTCCCGAGCAGAAGCGCGTGTTTTCGATGATCCCCGCGCTGCATGATGCGGAGTTTGTGCGCTACGGCGTGATGCACCGCAACACCTATCTCCGCTCGCCGGGGATGCTGGACCGCTACTATCGCCTGATCGCGGATGACCGCATCGCCTTTGCCGGGCAGATGACCGGCGTAGAGGGCTATATCGAGTCCGCGGCTTCGGGCTTTCTGGCGGGCATCGAGATGGCAAGAAGACTCGAAGGCAAACCGCCCGTCGATTTCCCACGCGAGACGGCCATCGGGGCGCTGGGGCTTTACATCAGCGATACGACGGTCTCGGACTTTCAGCCGATGAACGTGAACTTTGGTATCATGCCGCCGCTGGGCTACCGCATCAAGGGCGGCAAGCGCGTGAAAAATGCGCAGCTCGCCGCGCGCTCGCTTGAAAAGATCGACGCGATGCGCGAGGACGTGCTGAGTGACAGGAAAGGAGAGTGACCCCGTGAAGATCATCGTCGACGCCATGGGCGGCGATTTCGCCCCGCTCGCGCCCGTCAAGGGCGCGCTGATGGCGCAGGAGAAGTACGGCGTGGACATCGTCCTGACCGGAAAAACGGAAGAAATTTTGAAGGCCCTGCAGCAGTGCGGCTGCAAGGAGCTCCCCAAGGGCATGGAGATCGCCAACGCGACCGAGGTGGTCGAGATCTGCGACGATCCGGCCACGGCCTTTAAGCACAAGAAGGATTCGTCCCTCACCGTGGGGCTCAATATGCTGCACGCGGGCGACGCGGACGGCTTTGTCAGCGCGGGCAGCACGGGCGCGCTCCTTGCGGGCGCGACGCTTCTCGTCAAGCGCGTCCGCGGCCTGCGCCGCGCGGCGCTCGCGCCGACCATCCCGACGGCCAAGGGCAAGGCGGTACTCATCGACTGCGGCGCGAACGCCGAGTGCACGGTCGAATACCTGCTGCAATTTGCGTATCTTGGCAGCTACTACGCGCAGAAAGTGCTCGGCGTCGAAAATCCGCGCGTTGGCCTTTTGAACATCGGCGCGGAGGAGAGCAAGGGCGACACGCTGCGCCGCGAAACGTATCAAAAGCTCAAGGAAGCGGGCGAGGCGGGGCATCTCAACTTCACCGGCAACATTGAGGCCAAGGAAGCGATGCTCGGTGAGTGCGACGTCATCGTCGCCGACGGCTACAGCGGCAACATCATGCTCAAGAGCATCGAGGGCACGGGCAAGCTTCTTTCCATCAAATTGAAGGAAATGCTGATGCACAGCACCGGCACGAAGCTGGCGGCGCTGCTGCTCAAGGGACAGCTCGGCGATTTCAAGAAAATGCTCGACGCGAACGAGGTCGGCGGTACGGCGCTGCTCGGCATCTCGAAGCCGGTCGTCAAGGCGCACGGCAGCGCGAGTGAGGTCGGTATCTGCAATGCGGTCCGTCAGGCGATGGAGGTCGCGCGCAGCGGTATCATCGACGACATCGCGCAAAATATCGACAAGATGCGTATTGAACAGAAGGCAGAATAACGCGAATGCCAAAAAGCGGCAAAATGGGTATTGACAGTACAGTGCCTTTGCCGTATCATTTGGAAGAACCAAAACCGTGAGAGGAAGTATAAGACTTATGAGCCCCGAAGAAATTTTCAAAACGATGCAGAAGCTGATCGTCGAGCAGTTCGCGCTCGACCCCGATGAGGTCACGATGGACAGCTCTTTTGAGGAAGATCTTGGCGCCGACTCCGTGGATCTTGTCGAACTGGTGATGGCCATGGAGGAAGAGTTTGAGCTCGATGAGATCCCCGAGGAGGAGCTCACCTCGCTCAAGACGGTGGGCGACTGCGTGCGCTACCTGAGCACGAAGCTCGGTTAAGAAGAAAAAAGCCGCCCCGCTTTGCGCGGGGCGTCCTTTTATCAGGAGGAAAAACCATGCAGGCCTTGGAAGAAAAGCTGCAATATCATTTCAAAAATCCGGCGCTGCTCGAAGAGGCACTGCGCCACAGCTCGTATGCCAACGAGCACCGCGGCGCAAACTTTTTCAGCAACGAGCGCCTGGAATTCCTGGGTGACAGCGTGCTCGGCTTTGTGACGGCGGAGTATCTGTTTGCCAAGCATCCTACCGCGCCGGAGGGGGAGCTGACGCGCATCCGCGCGCTGCTCGTGTGCGAGGACAGCCTGCACGAGGTCGCGCAGCGCCTGGAGCTTGGAAAATACTTAAAGCTCGGCAACGGCGAGGAGAGCTGCGGCGGCCGCACGCGTCCGTCTATCCTGGCCGACGCGACCGAGGCGGTGTTTGCCGCGGTGTATCTTGACGGCGGCATCAGCGCGGCCAGCGCGCTCATCCACCGAGTGTTGCTCGATACCGAGCGCGAGGAGGTCGCCGAGGAAAAGCGCCGCGACTATAAGACCATTTTACAGGAATTCGTGCAGCGCACGCCGAACCAGACGCTTTCCTACCGCCTGTTTGGTGAGAGCGGCCCCGACCATGACAAGACGTTCTATTTTGAAGTGCTGCTCAACGGCGGCGCTGTGGGCAAGGGCGCGGGCCGCAGCAAGAAGGAAGCCGAGCAGATGGCCGCAAAAGACGCGCTCGAAAAACTGACGGACCAGCGCTGAAAAGATGATCACCGACTGCTTTGACGATAAGACTGAACCCGTCATCAGCCTGCGGGACTTTTATGGCGAACAAAAGCACCTTGTCGAAACGTGCCTGATCCTGTTTTCGCAGAAGATCTATCAGCATCTGCTGGACACCTTTCCCAGTGAAAAGATCGGCCTGATCGGTGCGTGCAACGGGAATATCCCCATTTACCGCATGAATTACAAGGGAAAGGACATCGCGTTTTACCTCTCGGGCATCGGCTCGGCGATTGCCGCATCGGAGTGCTATGAGGCGAGCTGGATCGTCGGTGCGTCGAAGTTCGTGATGTTCGGTTCCTGCGGGAGCTTGAATCGGGAGGCGACGAGGGGCAAATTCATCGTCCCGACGGAGAGTTACCGCGGCGAGGGCTGCTCGTACTATTTCGCTGCGCCGTCCGACTACATCACGGTCGAGAACGCGCGGAAGCTCTCGGCCATCTTTACCGAGCTGGGCGTCCCGCACGTGACGGGGCGGGTTTGGACGACGGACGCCATGATCCGCGAGACTGCGGGCCTCGTCGCGCAGCGAAGAAGCGAGGGCTGTCTCGCCGTGGAGATGGAGCTCGCCGGTGTGCAGGCGGTGTGCAGTTTTTACGGCTTATCGCTCTATAACTTCCTCGAGGCGGGGGACGTGCTGGAGGAGAGCGGCTACGATGTCGCCAATCTTCGCGGCGCGAACCACGACCTCGGCAAGCTCTATATCGCGCTGGAAACGGCGCTGCGCATCTGAATAGAATCGAAAACGCCATGACGAAAGTCACGGCGTTTCTTTTTTTCTGTTTTTCTTCTTTTCAAAGAGGATCGACAGCCCCGCGTAGAGCAGGAACAGCCCGAACGGTTTGCGGAAGACGCTGCTGTCGACCATTGTCGTCAAAAACGCGGCGGCGAGCGCACAGAGCGTGCCGGTCGGGATGGCCGCGCGCAGGACGGCTTTGTCGAGATATCCGTTTTTGCAATGCGCGAAGAGCGAGATGCCTGCGGTTGGCAGAAAATAGAGCAGGTTGATGGCCTGCGCTGTGCGCTGCTCCACGCCGAAAAAGAGCGTCATGCATAAAAGAAGCAGTGTCCCGCCGCCGACGCCCCAGGACGAGAGGATTCCCGTCAAAAGCCCGCAGAGCGCGGGAAAGAGCCAGTCCGTCACAGAAGGTACCTCACCGCGCCATAGAGCAGAAACAGCGCGAAAATGCGCTTGAGCCATGTGTTCGGCACGTCCTTGAAGAGCCTGCCGCCGATCCATCCGCCTGCAAGCCCGCCGACAAGGTAGGGGAGCGCCTCTCCGAGCGGCAGCGCGCCGCGGAACGCGTACACGAGCACCGACACAAGGCAGAACGGGAAGATGACAGCCACGCAGGTCGCAAGCGCCGTCTTGTCGGAGAGCTTTGCCCACGAGCGCAGCAAAAACGCGAGCGGGATGCCGCCGCCCCCGCCGAATAAGCCGTTCACCGTGCCTGCGAGCGCGCCGCAGACACGGTATTTGCCCTTTTCCGTCATGCTGTCACCGCCTTTTTGATGCTATGTAGCGGCCGCCTGAGGGGCGGCTGCAAAAATTACTGCTTCTTGAAGCTCTGGCAGTCGGTGCACTGGTCCATGGTGGGGTTGGCCTCGTGCGTACCGACCTGGATGGCGTTCAGACCGCAGTACTGGGCGTCCTTACAGTGGTTGGCGCAGTTGGTCACGGCGCAGCGAATAGAGGTGTTGGGCGTGCAGGAGCAGCCGTTATTGGTATGATCGGTCATGGATTTGTCCTCCCAAAAAATTGTTTTGGCATTTGCCGCGCTTAGTTTGCGCGCATTTTTGCCCGCTATGCAAAAGGAAGAACATTCCAATAAAAAACGTCCGGCTGATATTCAGCCGGACGTTTTTTCACTTGTCATTTTAGAAGCTCGTCGATCGCGCGGTAAAGCTCGGAGAGCGTCTCCTCGTCATTTTGCTGGATGGCGGCGGTGACGCAGGTCTCCATGTGGTTGCGCAAAATCTGGCGGCTGGTCGAGCGGATGGCGGACTCCACCGCGGCGAGCTGGATCAGCACCTCGGAGCAGTCACGGTCGTCCTCCACCATCTTTTTGATGGATTCGAGGTGCCCGATGGCGCGCGCAAGGCGGTTGCTGATCTTTTTCGTCTGCTCGGGGTCATGGACATGCCCGTGCACATGGGGGTGCCCGTGGCTGTGCTCATGGACGTGTTCGTGCTCGATCATGGCATTCTCCTTTAGAACTTCAGCGCGCCGACGCTTGCTTCCACGGTTCGGATATACGCGCGGTCGATGATCTGCTGGGCGACGGCCTCGAGATATGGCGTGAGGGGCATGTCGTTGTCCATCTCGGGCACCTTGCTGCGGAGCAGGTCGTAGATAGCCTGCGTGCCCTTGGCACAGCGCTTATCCTCGTAGCAGTCGAGCGCCTGACCGTCGCAGATGAGCTCGGCGGCGAGGATATACTTGGCGAGGTGCATCGAGTCATAGGCCTTCTTGACGGCGTTGTAGCCCATGTTGACATAGTCCTCCTGGTTGGCGCAGGTGGTCAGATTGTCGACCACGGCGGGGTGCGCGAGGATACGCAGCTCGCCCTGAAGACCCGCGGAGGCGTACTGGATCATCATAAGACCGTTGTTGAAGTCGGCGTTCTTGTTGAGGAACGCCGGCAGCTCGCTCACCAAGCTGTTGAGCAGGCGGTCGATGCGGCTGTTGCTCATTTTGCACAGATCCGTGATCGCGATGCAGAGGCTGTCGGACGCCATGCCGGCATAGGTGCCGTCGGCGTTGCAGCCCATCAGCGCGACCGCGCCGCCGTCCTCTTCATCGAAGATGAGCGGGTTGTCGACGGACGAGTTGAGCTCGATGGCGAGAGTCGTCTGTGCGTCCTTGATGGCCTTTTTGACCGGGCCGTGGAGCTGCGGCATGCAGCGGATGGACAGCGCGTCCTGCACGCGGTGGCCACGGTAGCGCTCAAGCATGGGGCTGTCCTTCAAGATGGCACGGATGTTGGCCGCGGTGTTGATCTGGTCGGGGTGCGGACGCACGGCCATCAGGCGCTCGTCCATAGCCATCAGCGTACCCTTGAGCACCTCGAGCGTGATAGAGCCCGCGATATCCGCCGTCAGGCTGAGCGTCTGCGCGTCATAGATCGCAAGCGACGCGAACGCGGTGACGGACGTGGTGCCGGAGAGCAGGATAAGGCCTTCTTTGGAAGAAAGCACGACGGGCTTGAGTCCCGCGCGCTTGAGCGCCTCTGCGCCGTCAAGCGTTTCGCCCTGATAGGTGGCCTTGCCCTCGCCGATCATCACCATGCCGATGTGCCCTCGAGCGTCAGATAGCCGACAGAGCCGTGGCTGGGGACGACGGGGCTGATGCCCGCGTTGAGCATGTCGCGGATCAGCGCGAGCGTTTCAAGACGGATGCCCGTGTGGCCGGAGCCGAAGTGGCAGAGCATGACAAACATCATTGCGCGCGTGCACTCCTCGGCGATGGGCTCGCCGACGGCGCAGGTGTGGGCGTAGATGTTGTTGCGCTGGATCGTCTCGCGGTCCTTTTCGGGGATGAACTTCTTCCAGTTGTCACCAAGGCCCGTGGTCAGACCATAGATGGCCTTGCCCTCGTGACTGAAGCGGTCGACATGGGCGCGGCAGTGGTTGACGCGCTCTTCATATTCTTTGGAAAACGCGACCTTCGCGCCAAAGCGCGCGACACTGACGAGGTCGTTGATGGTGGCGGTGCTGCCAAGCGTAACAGTGTTCATATCGGATCGTACCTCTTGAAATGTGGGGCTCGCTCTCTTACAGGGAGCTGTCGGTCTTGTAGCCGTCGGCCTCGATGGCGATGTAGCGCACCTTTTTGCCCATCTTCATCTCGCCGTAGAACGCGACGTAGTACGGGCGGTAGAAGGGACGGTATAAGGCCGGCTCCCGTCTCGTCTATCCCGAATCCAACTGGAAGATCGACTGGCACGAGGACGAGTGCGTCAACTGCGGCAAGTGCACGAAGATTTGCAACTTCGGCGCGTTCTACAAGGACAACAACCGCAAGGTGCACTACGATGCGGACAAGTGCTGGGGCTGCACCATCTGTGCGCCCAGTTGCCCGAAGCACGCTATCCACCTGCTGCCGAGAGAGCAGAAGGCCTGAGAGAAGCACTAAGGCACTACGCAATAGCATTTTGGCCGGACGGTACCCTAAAAGTGGCCGCCCGGCCTTTTTCTTGCTTTGCGCGGGAAATGGAGAGAGGAAGTCAGCACCATGGCACTTATCAAAGTTCTGATCATCTTTGTGGTGATCCTCGCCCTGCTCAACAAACGCCTGCCCCTTTATCTTGCGATGATTTTTGGTTCACTCCTGATGATCGTGATGTTCCGCCTGCCGCTCGCCACGGCGGGGCAGACGGCGCTGCACACGCTCACGGGCTGGGACGTCTGGTCGGTGAACCTTGCGATGTACGTGATCTCGGTGCTTGTCTACGAGCTTGACCTGCGCCATCGGTTCGAGGATGCACAGCGGGCGATGAATGGACTAATGCGCGACCCGAGGCTCAACACGTCGCTTGCCTACATGTTCAGCGGCCTGATGCAGGGCCCCGCCACCGTGACGATCTGCGGCGGCATGGTGGACACGATGGCGGGCGAGCACCTCAAAAACGATGAAAAGGCGGCGGTCGCCACCTATCTTCGCCACATTCCCGAGGCTATGGTGCCGACGTTTACGGGCGTCATCGTGGCGTGCAGCATCAGCGGTATTTCTGGTGCTTGTGATCCTGTACGCGTTCGGCACGCTGGTCGCGGGCTCAAGCGCTGCGGCCGCGGCCTTTATCCCGCTGGCCTACACCATGATCCCGAACGGCGGCGCGTTTTTGCTGGCGCTGCTGATGAGCGTCAGCTTCGCCTCGAGTCAGCTGAGCCCCACGCACATCTGCACGGCGATCATCTCAGACTATTTCGGCGTCACATTTTTCGCCACGGTCAAAAAGCTCCTGCCGCTGTTTCTGCTCACCGTCCTCATCGCCTGCGGCTACTACATGCTGCTGACGGCGGTATTCTGAAGAAAACAAACAAGGCCTGTGCCAAGCAGCACAGGCCTTGATCGATTTGCTGTAAAGGGAAAATCAAAGGGAAAACAGAGCAAAAAATGCAGACCCTTTCCCCTAAACGGAGATTTCGGGCAATTTTCAGAGAAAAAACAAGATTTGAAAAACACGAAAATACAACTAATTCAATACAAAAAGAAAGGATTCCAAACATTTCTGTTTGAAATCCTAACTTCTGTCAGGCGGCTTCCATTCGGATATTTTTCTAAATCAATCCTTGATAATCGTATCAGTCGTCCAGCTCCGCCTCGTGCTTGAGGATCGTGCCGGAGGCCGCGTCGATCTCGTAGTCATATTCCATATTGCCGGATTTGAACTCGACCTCGTAGACGAGCGTTCCGTCCTCGTCGTCCAGCTCGATGTCCATGTCATACGCCTTGCTCTCGCTCACGCCCGCATGGTTCAGGGCGATGGACTTTGCCTTGGTGTAGCCGATATCCTGCACCGTTCCGGACGGCGCGGGCTTTTGATCAGCAGGCTTCGTCGTATCATTCGGTGCGGAAACGGCAGCCAATAAATCTTTCTGCCCGCTGAGCACCTTGCCGGTATAGGCGTCCACCAGATATTCAAACTCGCCCCATGCCGTTTGCAGCTCTACTTCGTAATGCGCCGGGGATTCGTCGAGTTCGGGATCGACCTCCGCTGTAACGGAATCCACCGCCGTTGTCCCGGCATACTGCTCCGCAGCGTAGGCGGCGGCATCCTTGCCGATGGGCATGGCGGGCGCGCCCGCTTCCGCAAGATCCTTCAGTTCCTCGACCGAGAGCTTTGCCAGCGCGTCAAACTTCAGGGCAGGGTTCAGTGCAAGCACACGGTTCACCAGCGCCGCCTTTCCAGTCGAAATGCTGTTTTCCCGCGCCTGCTGCTCCAGGACCGCGTCCTGCGTCAGCGTCTGCGTCAGGACGGACGCCCTCGATTCGCTTGTCTGCAAAACACCGTCCACGGTGCTCGTCAGCTCGCGCTGGAGTTTTTCCGCGCGAGCGGTATCCTTGTCCTCCACCGAGATCATGATGGCGGAGGAAATGCTATTGAGGTAGCCGTTTCGCACAAGGCTGCCCACGATAGCATTCACCGCCACATCGAGCTTCGCGCCCTTGAGATCCGCGCCGTTGCCCATATCCGCAAGGATGGCCTTCGCGTCCTCGTTGAGCGGCGTACAGACGAGCACCTTTTCGCTTCGATTCACCTTCAGCTCGATGCTGGGGTTCACATCCAGTGACACCACGGAGGCCACCGCGTTTGCCCGCTGGTAGAACAGCCCTCCGCCGAGCAGCATCACCGCAAGGCAGGCGGCAATGAGCGATGTCCATTTTCTCTTTGTCGTTTTCTTTGTTGTCATGGGAATTACCGTTCCTTTCCGCTCTTCGCAGCGAGAGAGAACGCCGTTCGCATCGTTTGACGCGGTCTTTTCAAGCGCCGCAGCCAGCCTCTGCTCCATTTTTTCATTGGTCATCGGGCGTCATCTCCTTCCAGAAA
>ENA-ORIC01001402-ORIC01001402.1-human-gut-metagenome-genome-assembly--contig:-NODE-1402-length-23315-cov-4.456709_pt1 | contig 23315 bp, 17 predicted proteins | sample MGYA00243023_ERZ508732 | MGnify/ENA primary metagenome ERZ508732 (study PRJEB26277, sample SAMN04329767) | human gut metagenome | biome: human-associated habitat | host: Homo sapiens | place: USA...
CATCAGAACGACTACCTGACAACGAAGATCGCGTCGAAGCAGGATTACTGGTTCCACGTGAAGAATCAGCCGGGCTCGCACTGTGTTCTCTTTACCGACGGAGACGAGCCGACCGAGAGGGATTTCACCGAGGCGGCGATGATCGCGGCGTACTATTCGAAGGCGTCGGAGGGGCAGAACGTCCCGGTCGACTACACGCTCGTGAGAAATGTCAGAAAGCCGGGTGGCTCGAAGCCCGGATTCGTCATCTATACGACGAACTACACGGCGTACGTCACGCCGGATGAGCGCCATGTGCTCGCGATGAAGGTCTGAGCGCGGTGACTTAAGAAAACGCTGATTTAAAGTTGTTTTCGCAGAAAAAGCCCATAAATCCGGGGACTTTTTCTGCGAACCCCCGAGTTGTTCAGCGAATTCTTAAAATAAAATTTTATAATTCAGTCCATAAAACACTTGAATTTTTTCCCCGGACGCGGTATACTTATGTTGCTGCCGTCTGCGCTGATATGTCAGACTGACACGTCAGCGGGGAAAATTTACAGATCAGGAGGTGGGTCCGGGATTACCGGATGGCTATGAATTACGATATCGAAAAACTTGTTTATCTTATCTGGCTTTCTACCTGTTCGAACCCCGGAAGCGAGGACGCTTTCAGACTGCTCGACCATTTCGGCGGCGCGCGGGAGATATTTGATGCGGACAGAGCCGATCTCTCGAACGTTGTCAGAGCCGACAGCGCGATTATCGCGAAGATCACGCGGCACGATATCGACAAGGCGAGGGATATCCTGAGAACCTGCCGCGAGCTCGATATCGACATACTCCCGTATGACTCTGAGGAATACCCGAAGCGCCTTACCGGCATTCGCGGCAGACCGCTCCTGCTCTACGCAAGGGGGCATGTCGACGGACTGAACGAGCGGCTCTGCGTCGGAGTCGTCGGCACACGGAATATAACCAATTACGGCGGCAACGCGACGGTGCAGATCTGCACTGATCTCTGCAACGCCGGCGCTGTCATCGTGAGCGGCGGCGCTCTGGGAGTTGACAGTTACGCCAACTGCACGGCGTACAATATGGGCTGTGATACGGTCGTGGTTCTCGGAAACGGGCTCGCAAATCCGTATCCATCCGAAAATGTGGAGTTGTTCCGCGGGATATCAAAGCACGGAATGGTCATAAGCGAGTATCCTCCGGAAGCCCCGTGCAGCAAGTATACTTTTCCTGAACGCAACCGGATAATCAGCGGAATGTCGGACGCTGTCCTTGTCGTCGAGGCTGGACTGGGGTCGGGATCTCTGATAACGGCGGGCTGCGCGGTGAGACAGGAGAGACGGCTCTACGCCGTTCCGGGCTTTATCGACGCGAAATACAGCTTCGGTACGAACAAGCTGATCCACGACGGAGCCTCGATCTGCCGCTGCGGTGCCGATATACTTGAGGATTTCAGGGAAAGTTTCAGCTATCTGAGCGAAAGCATGGTGGTGCGCGGAAAAGAGTGGGCAATCGTACCGCGCGGCAAAAACAGGCAGATGAGACCGCAAGGTCAGGAAAAAGCTCACGCGGGTCAGGAAACGAGGGGCGGAACGGCTCATCTTGTGAATGAGACGACCGCGCCGGAGGATCGCGCGGTGCCTGAGCGCATAAAGAAAAAGATGGAGACCGTGCCCGCTGACTTAAACGCTTCTCCTGCCGTCCGCGCGTCCACACCGGCGCCGCAGCTGTCCGATAACGAGAAGATCGTCTACGACAGGATACCGGCGGGGACGCAGGTGCTTCCGGAGACGCTCTGCGGAGATGATCTCGGGATCACGGAAGTGATGTCGATCCTGACAATGCTTGAACTCTACGGATGTGTGGAGACGCTTCCCGGCGGGTTCTGCCGGAGGAAAAACGGCGGCTGAAATTCTGCCGCCATCGTGAAACGCTGATTCAGAGTTGTTTTCGTGAAAAACCTGATTATCCGGTGTTTTCAAATACAATAACACGATTCAAGGAGATTTTTAATCTGATGTCAAACCTCGTAATAATGGAGTCACCTCCGAAGGCGGTGACGGTCAAAGGGTATCTCGGTTCGGGATACAAGGTGGTGGCTTCCACCGGACATATCCGCGATCTTCCGAAGAGTACGCTCGGGATCGACATTGAGGATGATTTCAAGGCGAAATATATAAACATCCGCGGCAAGGGTCCCCTCATCAGGGAACTCAAGAAAGAGGCGAAGAACGCCGACAAAGTCTACCTCGCGACCGACCCGGACCGTGAGGGAGAGGCTATCGCGTGGCACCTTTCGATCGCCCTTGATATACCCGAGGACAAGATACGCCGCGTCACGTTCAACGAAATAACAAAGAAAGCCGTAAAGGCTGGAATAAAGGCTCCGAGAGACATAGACATGGGTCTTGTCAACTCTCAGCAGGCGCGCAGAATCCTCGACAGGATTGTCGGCTACAAGCTGAGCCCGTTCCTATGGAAGACGGTCAAGAGCGGACTTTCCGCCGGACGCGTGCAGTCGGTCGCGACCCGAATCATCGTCGAGAGAGAGAACGACATCCGCGCGTTCAAGCCGGAGGAGTACTGGACGATCGACGTCATGCTCGAGAACAAGAATCACGGGCATATCAAGGCGAAGTTCTACGGAAACGCCGACGGGCGCGTGGAGCTGCACTCCGAGGAGGAGACGATGAAGATTGTCTCGGCGGTCGACGGCAAGGAGTTCACCGTCAGATCGGTCAGGAAGGCGGTCAGGACGAAGAATCCGGCGCCGCCCTTCACGACCTCGACCATGCAGCAGGAGGCGTCGAGAAGACTCGGCTTCCAGTCACAGAAGATAATGCGCGTCGCGCAGGAGCTGTACGAGGGCATAAACCTCGGCACTCAGATGGGCGGCGTACAGGGTCTTATCACTTATATGCGTACCGACTCGCTGAGAATCGCCGACGAAGCGGCGGACGCGGCGAAGCAGTATATAGTCGACAAGTGGGGAGAGCAGTTCTACCCGCCGGAGCGCCGCGTCTTCAAGACGAAGGCGGGAGCGCAGGACGCGCACGAGGCGATACGTCCGTCGAACCTCGCGTATGAGCCGGAGAAGATAAAGAAGCTGCTGACGAACGATCAGTACAGGCTCTACAAGCTGATCTGGGACCGCTTCATGGCGAGCCAGATGGCGTCCGCGGAGCTCGACACCGTCACCGCCGATATCGAGGCGGGCGGATATATCTTCCGTTCAAGCGGGTATTCGGTCAAGTTCCAGGGCTTCATGACGCTCTACGAGGAGTCGGAGGAATACGTCGCGCCGAACGTCGCGGACACCGACACTCCCGAGAAGAGCATAAAGCTCCCGAAGATAGAGCAGGGCGACGTGCTGAAGCACGACGAGACGACACCATCACAGCATTTCACCGAGCCGCCTCCGAGATACAACGAGGCGTCGCTCGTCAAGTTCCTCGAGGAGCGCGGAATAGGTCGTCCGTCGACTTTCGCGACTATTATTACAACTATAATCACCCGCGGATATGTCGTCCGCGAGGGCAAATCGCTGAAGCCGACCGAGCTCGGAGAGCTTACGACGAAGCTGATGGTCGATTACTTCCCGAAGATCGTCGACTATGAGTTCACGGCGGATATGGAGAACGAGCTCGATGAGATCGCGAACGGTGATATCACGATGTCGCAGGTGCTTCACGGCTTCTGGGACGACTTCGAGAAGACGCTTGAGCACGCCGAGAAAACGGTCGAGAAGAGCGCCTACGAGCTCCCGGTCGAGGAGACCGACATAATCTGCGAGAAGTGCGGCGCGAGAATGGTCGTCAAGAACGGCAGATACGGAAAGTTCGCCGCCTGCCCGAATTATCCGGCGTGCAGGAACACGAAGCCGCTCTCAAAGGACGGAAAGGTCGTCGAGGACAAGGTCGTCGAGACCGACATGGTCTGCGAGAAGTGCGGCAGCCCGATGGTTCTCAGAACCGGCAGATACGGCAGCTTCTACGCCTGCTCGAAGTATCCGGAGTGTAAGAACACGAAGCAGATCGCGAAGGAGATAGGAGTGGCGTGCCCGCTCTGCGGCGCGAAGATCGTCATGAAGAAGGGCAAGAGCCGTTCGGTCTTTTACAGCTGCGAGAGATATCCGGAGTGTCAGTTCTCGTCGTGGGACGTTCCTACGAACGAGAAGTGCCCGAAGTGCGGCGGTATGCTCTACAAGAAGAAGGGCAAGAACCTGCTCATCTGCAAGAACGAGAACTGCGACTACAAGCGCGAGATTGAGCCGGAGCCCGAGACCGAGACCACGGAGGACATCACCTGATGGAACCGATAAACATCATCGGCGCCGGGCTCGCCGGGAGCGAGGCGGCATGGCAGGCGGTGAGCCTCGGGGTGCCGGTGCGGCTCTATGAGATGAAGCCGTCGAAGTATTCGCCGGCGCACCACAGCCCGGGGTTTGCCGAGCTTGTCTGCTCGAACTCGCTGAGGTCGAATATGCTGGCGAACGCGGTCGGCGTACTCAAGGAGGAGATGCGTCTTCTCGGCTCGCTGGTCATCGAGGCGGCGTACGCGTCGGAGGTTCCGGCGGGAAGCGCGCTCGCGGTCGACCGCGACCTCTTTTCCGGTTTCATCACCGAAAGGCTCAGAAATCATCCGCTGGTAGACGTCATCGAGGGCGAGGTCACGGAGATCCCGGACGGGATAACCGTCGTCGCGAGCGGACCTCTGACGTCCGAGGCGCTGTCAGGGGCAATATCGCGGCTGATCGGGTGCGATTACCTGCATTTCTTTGACGCCGCGGCGCCTATCGTTTCGTTCGATTCTATCGATATGACAAAGGCGTTCTTCGCGTCGAGATACAATAAGGGCGAGGCATCCTATATAAACTGTCCGTTCACGAAAGAGGAGTACGACCGCTTCTACGGGGCGCTCATAACCGCCGAGACGGCGGAGCTCAAGGAGTTCGACAGGAGCGAGCAGAACAATAAGAAGCCGGAGGTCTTCGAGGGCTGTATGCCCGTTGAGGTGATGGCGAAGCGCGGACGCGACACGCTGACCTTCGGTCCGATGAAGCCGGTCGGGATAACCGTCCCGTCGACCGGCAAGGAAGCCTTCGCGATAGTGCAGCTCAGGCAGGAGAACGCGAGAAAGAGCATGTACAACATCGTCGGCTTCCAGACCCACCTGAAATTCCCGGAGCAGAAGCGCGTGTTCGGCATGATACCGGGGCTTGAGAACGCCGAGTTCCTGCGGTACGGCGTCATGCACCGGAACACTTTCATGAATTCGCCGAAGCTGCTTGACAGGACGTATATGCTGCGGAGCCGTCCGGGGCTTTACTTCGCCGGACAGATGACCGGTGTCGAAGGATATGTCGAGTCCGCCGCGAGCGGGCTTGTCGCCGGGCTGAACGCCGCGAGAATGGCGCTCGGTGAGGAGCCGCTCTGTTTTTCCGCCGAGAGCGTCATCGGTTCAATGGCGGCATACGTGAGCGACCCGGCGGTGACGAATTTCCAGCCGATGAACGCGAACTTCGGACTCGTCCCGCCGCTCGGACGCAAGGTGAAGGGCGGAAAGCGCGCGAGGGGCGAGGCTATGGGCGAGAGAGCGCTCGGGTATGTAAAAGAAGCCGCTGAAAAGCTCGGAAAGACCCCGTCGCCGGTGCCTGAGACACATATAAGCGGCGAAGAAGAACAGGAATAAAAGAGGGAATACGAAAATGAACATAATACTCGACGCGATGGGCGGCGACAACGCCCCGCTTGAAATACTGAAGGGCGCCGCCGACGCCGTCCGCGAATACCCGGATGTCGAACTGACGCTCGTCGGACAGGAGAAGACGATACGCGACCTGTGCGCCTCCGAGAACATATCTCTCGAGAGAATGACCATAATCGACGCGCCGGACGTTATCACGATGGAGGACTCCGCGCAGACGGTCGTCATGTCAAAGAAGAACTCGTCGATGAGCGTCGGACTCAAAACTCTCGCCGCGGGCGGCGGGGACGCTTTCATCTCCGCTGGCAACACCGGCGCGCTGATGACCGGCGCGACGCTGCTTGTCAGATGTGTCAAAGGTGTCAAGCGCGCGGCGATCGCGACGATACTCCCGATGGAGAAGCCGGTGCTTATGATAGACTCCGGCTCGAACGTCAATGTCACGCCGGAATTTCTCGCTCAGTTCGGAATTCTCGGCTCGGTCTACATGGAGCAGGTATTCGGCGTCGCGAACCCGCGCGTCGGACTGCTCAACAACGGTACAGAGGAACACAAGGGCACGCAGACGATGATCGACGCGTACGCTCTCCTCTCGAAGACCGAGGGAATCAATTTCGTCGGAAACATCGAGGGCAAGGCGATACCGTTCGGCGCGTGCGACGTGCTTGTGACCGACGGTTTCACCGGAAACATAGTGCTCAAGACGATCGAAGGGCTCAGCAAGTTCATGATGAAGAAGCTCAAGGGCATCTTCATGAAGAACGCTCTCAATAAGCTCTCCGCGCTGATCATAAAGAAGGAGTTCTCGTCGCTGAAGAAATCCTTTGATTCGAGCGAGTATGGCGGAGCGCCGTTCCTCGGGATATCGAAGCCGGTGTTCAAGGCGCACGGAAGCTCTGACGCCCGCGCCGTCAAGAACGCGATAAGACAGGCGAAGGAGTATCTCGAAAAGGGCGTGCCGGACATAATCGACGAGCGTATCGCCGCCGACCTCGCGAAGAAATCCGCGGACTGACCGTCGCGCGAAACCGACGCAATACGATATTGATTGATGACAGGCTGGTCTTAAGTCTGAAAATAAATTTTCAGACCAAACAGTTTTGAGGCTTTCACGACATAGGGTCGTGAATTTTGAAAGACGGACAAGCCGTCTTTCAAAACCGCCTCAAAACTGTAAGTTTGTACGAAAGGCATGGTCATAAAAATGCAGGATAATGAAAAACTGCCGCGCTCTGTCGAGAGCTTCGAGGAGCGTATAGGTTACAAGTATAAAGATATAAAGCTGCTCGAGACGGCTCTTACCCATTCGTCCTTCGCGAACGAGATGAAGCCGAAGGGGCAGCACGTGAATTTCAACGAGCGCCTTGAATTTCTCGGCGACTCGGTGCTGTCTATAATCGTCAGCGATTATCTCTTCAGGCGCTATCCGGAGCTTCCGGAGGGGGATCTCACGCGCATACGCGCTGGCGTCGTCTGTGAGAAGACGCTCGGAAAGATCGCGCACAGTCTCGAGCTCGGTAAATATATGCGTCTCGGACGCGGCGAGGAGCTTGGCAACGGACGCGAGCGGATGTCGATACTCGCGGACGCCTTTGAGGCTCTGCTCGCGTCGATATATCTGGATTCTGGCTCTAAAGAGGCGGTGGTCGATTTCCTGATGCCGCTGATGAAGCCGGAGATACGTCTCTTCGTCGAGAACGGCAGCAACAAGGATTACAAGACCCTTCTCCAGCAGATCGTCCAGCAGGAGCGCGGAGAGCTGCTCGAGTACGTCATCACCGGCGAGAGCGGACCTGACCACGACAAGTGGTTCACGGTTGAAGCGAGACTCAACAGCAATGTCATAGGTCACGGCAAAGGACGCACGAAGCGCGACGCGGAACAGCAGGCGGCGAAGGAAGCCCTTGTTCTCTTCGGCGACGCGCAATGAGACATATAAACATACCGATATTTATCCCGCATCTCGGATGCCCCAACGACTGCGTCTTCTGCAATCAGCGGAGGATATCCGGAAAGCAGGAGTTCGATATCCGGAGCGTTGAGGGCGAACTCGAGCGCGCGGTTTCAACTATAGATTACCGAAGCTGTGAGGTCGAGATCGCCTTCTTCGGAGGGAGCTTCACCGGAATCGACCGCGGAGACATGGTGTACCTGCTGTCTCTCGCGAAGAGATATATAGACGCCGGAAAGGCTCAGGCGGTGCGGCTCTCGACGAGACCGGACTATATCGACGGGGAGATACTTGATATCCTCGGGAAATACGGCGTGACTGACATTGAACTCGGTATACAGAGTATGTCAGACAGGGTTCTCTCGGCGTCGAGGCGCGGGCATACGGCCGAGTGCTCTAGGAGAGCGTGCCGCATGATAACCGACCGGGGCTTCAATCTCGTCGGTCAGATGATGATAGGCCTGCCGGAGTCGACGATTGACGACGAGATAAGCACGGCGCGGGAGATATCGGAGATGTGCGGGGCGGCGAGGATATATCCGACGGTCGTGTTCCGCGACACCGACCTCTGCGGGATGACCGAGAGCGGAAATTATCTGCCGCTGACGCTCGAGGACGCGGTCAGGCGTTCCGAGGCGGCTCTGAATGTTTTCATAGAGCACCATATCCCGGTCATACGTCTTGGTCTCTGCGCGGCGGACAACCTTTTTGAGCCGGGTGCGATCGCGGGCGGCGCGTACCACAGCGCGGTCGGGGAGATGGTCTACGCGGAGCATTATTACAGGGTCATGCGGGATTATATCGAGAAAAATCATCTGAAAGACGAAATCTCAGGGAAAAACATCGTGATCGAGGTCCCGAAGGGCGAGGTCTCGAAGGTATCCGGACAGAAGCGTGCGAACAAGCTCCGACTTCAAAATGAATATAATGTAAAAAATGTCAGGATCATTGAAAACCCGGAACTTTTTTGGTATAATATAAGGATGAGGGCAGATTGGCGCGTCGACGCGTCGGTCTGACAAAATGTAAAGGGAACGGAGGAAAAGCCCATGTATCTTAAATCTCTTGAATTATTCGGCTTCAAGTCGTTCCCTGACCGGACGGTTCTGAACTTCGCGGGCGGAGCCGATTCGGTCGTCGGCGCGACGGTCGTCGTCGGACCAAACGGAAGCGGAAAGTCGAACATATCCGACGCGATGCGCTGGGTGCTCGGCGAGGTGTCCTCGAAGTCGATCCGCGGAAATCGCATGGAGGACGTCATCTTCGGCGGAACCGACGACAGGCGGCAGATGAATTTCGCCGAGGTTTCGGTGACGTTCGACAATTCGGACAGGCTCATGGAGTACGACAGCGACGAGGTTATCGTCACGAGACGCTATCTGCGCCGCGGTGAGAGTGAATATTTCATAAATCGCCGACCCGTGAGACTGCGCGATATACATGAGCTCTTCATGAACACCGGCGTCGGACGAGAGGGTTACTCGATAATCGGACAGGGGCGTATCGCGGAGATCATATCTCAGCGCAGCGAGGATCGCCGGTCGATATTCGAGGAAGCCGCCGGAATATCGAAATACCGGTACAAAAAGGAAGAGGCTGAAGACAAGCTCGCGTCGGTCGACGAGAATCTGACGAGGTTGAACGACATAATGTCCGAACTCGAGGGTCGCGTAGGACCGCTCGAAAAGGAAAGCGAGCGGGCGAAGAGATATCTCGAGTATTACGAAATAAAGAAGCGCGACGACATAGCCCTCTGGCTGCATGATTCGGATAAGCTCGCTGATGAGCTCAAAGCCGCGAACGACAGGCTGACACTTGCGAAGACAGAGCTTGACATCGCGTCCGAGGCGCTCGCGACCCTCGAGAATCAGAACGAACGGGTTTTTGAGGCGTCTCAGGAATCAAAGTATAAATACGAAAAGCTCCAGAGTGCGATTGACGCCGAGTCGAAGCGCCAGCACGAGTTTGACAGCTCAATAAAGCTGACCGAGAATGATATCGCGCACAGAAAAGCGCAGATCTCAGAGCGCGAGGCGTCGAGAGAAAAGCTCGCGGAAAAGCAGGCGGAGCTCGAAAAGGTTCTCGAAGAGAAGAAGAAAAATCTTGAGAACTCGCGTGAGCGGGAGACAGAGCTTGCGGAAAAGATGACAAAGCTCGAGGCGGACACCGCTGTTCTCCGCGCAAAACGAGCCGATCTCGCGAAGAAGCTCGACGACCAGCACGCGGAGCAGAAGAAGAAAGAGGACCGCCTTGTAGAATTGAAGATCCGTCTGTCCGTCCTCGACGCGACCGAGAAGAGCGACGGCGAGAAGACGGCGTCGATAGAGAGCGATATCGCGAAATATTCGGAGAGCATAGCGCTCCTCGAGGACCGCATACAGAAAGCTGTGAAGGTCATCGCGGATTACGACGCGAAGGCGGCGGAGTTCCGTGAGAAGTCGAAGGAACACGAAGAGTCAGTCGAGGCGGAAAAGCGGAAGAAACAGGATTACATCGACAAGGCGAACTCCGTCTATCTCGACTATACCGCGAAGAAGCACCGCATCGACGCTATACGCCGTATGGAGGAACTGTTCGAGGGCTATTCACAGAGCGTCCGCTTTATCATGAGCGAATACGAGGCGGGCAGAGTCGATGGCACAAAGCAGATTGCCGCCTCCGGAGACGATCGTCCCGGCGGGCGGATCTGGGGGCCGGTGTCGAGACATATAAGCGTCAATAATAAATATGTCCTCGCGATAGAGACGGCTCTCGGCGCGAATATACAGAATATCATAGTAGACGACGACGCGACCGCCAAGGCGGCTATAGCGCACCTCAAGAAAAAGAGCGCGGGTCGCGCGACATTCTATCCGATAAGCTCGATGAAGCCGCGCTACAGTCCGATTCCGGAGTCCGAGTGCCAAAAGTTCGCGGGCTACATAGGGACGGCGGACAGCGTTCTGAAATACGACGCGCGTTTCGACGGGATAATCCGGAACCTGCTCGCGTCGACGCTCATCTTCGATAACCTCGACAACGCGTCGGTTATGGCGAAGGCGACGGGGTACCGCGCGCGGGTCGTCACTCTCGACGGTCAGGTCATAAACGCGGGGGGCTCGTTCACGGGCGGTTCGGCGAAGCGAGACTCCGGAATGCTCACGAGAAAGAGCGAGACCGAGAAGCTGAAGACCGAGACCGCGGAGCTCGCGAAGACGCTCGAGAGCTTCAAGACCGCGCAGAACGACTGCGACGCAAGAATCGCCGCGGATACGAAGGAAATTAACGCCCTGTCCGCTCAGCTTGGTATGCTATCCTCCCTCAGCGGCGCCGAGAAGACGCAGCTCGAGGTTCTCCGCAGCCAGTCGAACGGCGAGAAGAATATGAAAAAATCGCTCGAGGAAGATCTTGAGCGCCTGAAGAACGGCTACGACGAACGCGCCGAGGGAATGGCGAAGCTGACCGGTGAGTCGGAAACGCTGAAAAAGGAAATAGCGGAAATCGCGGATACGCGGGATGGCGAGGCAGTCGATCTCGGTGAGCTTGACAGCTGTCTCGAGGCGTCCGACCGCGAGCGCGAGGGGCTTTTAGTCTCGCGCGCGGAGGCGGGCAAGGACATCGAGAACGCCGGGCGCGAGCTGTCCGAGGCGGAGCTCAGACTCGCCGAGAGCCGCGCCGGGATAAGCGACAACGAGGAAGCTGTGAAGCGTCTGTCCGACGCGAACAAGGAAGCCGGCGAAAAGCTGACGACACTCAGGTCAGAGCTTGATGCCTCGGCGGAAAAACTGAAGCAGCTCGGTCTCGAGAGGGCGGAGACGAGCGCGAAGAACCTCGAGTTCGAGTCAAGGCTCTCGAAGCTCCGCGCCGAGATAAAGACGCACACTGATAAAAAAGAGGTCTGCTTCAGGGAGCACACGCTCGCCGAGACGAGGCAGAAAAACCTTGTGACCGAAAAGGACAAGCTCGCCGCGAGACTGTGGGAGGATTACGAGCTGACATATTCCGGCGCGCTCGAGTGCGGAAAGCCCGCGACTGAGGAGGAGCGCCCCGCGATGACCGCGGAGCTCGCCGACATGAAGGCGAAGATTAAGGCGCTCGGAAGCGTGAATCTATCGGCTATCGACGAGTACACCGAAGTGAAGAAGCGCTACGACTTCATGACCTCGCAGATAAACGACCTTGAGAAATCGAAGGAGAATCTGCTTGAGATAATCTTCAAGCTCGAGGCGGAGATGCGCGAGACCTTCGCGTCCGCGTTCGCCGAGATCGACCGGAACTTCAAGATCGTTTTCAGGGAGCTGTTCGGCGGAGGCACGGCGGAGCTTGTGCTGTCCGATCCGGAGAACGTGCTCGAGAGCGGAATCGAGATCCGCGTCGCGCCGCCCGGAAAGATCATCAAGAGCCTCATGCTGCTGTCGGGCGGTGAGCAGGCGTTCGTCGCTATCGCGATAATTTTCGCGATACTGCGCGTGAACCCGACGCCGTTCTGTATCTTCGATGAGATAGAGGCGGCGCTCGATGAGTCGAACGTGTTCAGATTCGCGGATTACCTGAAGCGTTATTCCGACCGCACGCAGTTCATCGTGATAACACACCGCCGCGGCACGATGGAGATAGCTGACCGCATCTACGGCGTGACGATGCAGGAGAGGGGCATATCGAAGGTGCTCGAGCTCGACGTCAGAGCCGCCGAGGAGACAATCGGTGAAAATAAGAACGACGAAAAACAGTAAGATAGCACGAAAGGTGTAGTCATAAAAATGGGATTTTTTGAAAAACTCAAAGAAGGGCTGACGAAGACGAAGAACGCCATCTTCAAGCAGGTGGACAATCTCTTCAAGAGCTTCGTGAAGGTCGACGAGGATATGCTCGAGGAGCTCGAGGAGCTGCTCATAATGGCTGACGTCGGCGCGGCGTCGAGCGAGGAGATAATCTCGAGGCTCCGCGAAAAGATTAAAGAGGACCGCATAACCGATCCGGAGGACTGCCGGATTGCGCTCAGAGACATACTCGTCGACATGATAGGCGAGGGCGAGCCGCTGAAGCTCGACACGAAGCCGAGCGTGATACTCGTCATCGGAGTGAACGGCGTCGGAAAGACGACGTCGATCGCGAAAATCGCGCACAGGCTTAAGGAGAACGGCAAGCATGTGATGCTCGCCGCCGCCGATACTTTCAGAGCTGCCGCTATCGACCAGCTCCAGATCTGGGCTGACAGGGTCGGCGTTGAGCTCATAAAGCACACGGAGGGCTCCGACCCCGCCGCGGTCGTTTTCGACGCCGCGAGCGCCGCCAAGAAGCGTCAGGCGGACGTTCTGATAATCGACACCGCCGGAAGGCTTCATAACAAAAAGAACCTGATGGATGAGCTGGCAAAGATAAACCGTGTGGTCGACCGTGAGCTTCCGGGCTGCTCGCGTGAGACGCTTCTCGTTCTCGACGCGACGACCGGGCAGAACGCCGTCAGCCAGGCGAAGGAATTCAAGCACGCCGCCGACATCACCGGACTTATCCTGACAAAGCTCGACGGAACCGCGAAGGGCGGTATCGTGTTCTCGATAAAGAAGGAGCTCGACATACCGGTCAAGTTCATCGGCGTCGGTGAGAAATACGACGATATGCAGACGTTCGACGCGAAGCAGTTCGTGGACGCGCTGTTCGAGGCTTGAAAACCATGCTGAAATTTGTTTTAGCGTCGAGAAACAAAAAAAAGATACGCGAGCTTGAAACTTTTCTCACGGGTATACCGTCTGATAAGGTGATTCTTTCCCTTGACGACATCGGATACCATGGCGAGATCGTCGAGGACGGGAAAACCTTCGCGGAGAATTCGCTTATCAAGGCGTCGGTTCCGGCGAAGCTCGGGTATATCGGCGTCGCCGACGATTCCGGGCTTGAGGTCGACGCGCTGAACGGCGCGCCGGGCGTATATTCCGCGAGATATTCCGGAGAGGGCGCGACTGATGAGAAGAACAACGCGAAGCTGCTCTCGGAGCTTGAAGATGTTCCGGACGACAAGCGCACCGCGCGGTTCCGGACAGTCGTCACCTGCGCGTTCCCGGACGGAACGTACTTTCAGGTCGACGGCTGCTGCGAGGGAAAAATACTGAGGGCTCCGGAGGGGAGCGGCGGCTTCGGCTATGACCCGCTCTTCTGGTACGCGCCGTTTGAAAAGACCTTCGCGTCGCTGACGCCGGAGGAGAAGAACGCGGTGAGCCACCGCGGCAAGGCGATGAGAAAGTTCGCTGGGGAGCTTCCGGGAGAGCTCGCGAAGCGCGGAATAAACTGAGTTATATTTTGGAGAGAAATCATATGCTGACAAGCAAACAGCGCGCGTATCTTCGCGCGATGGCGGCGCCTATGGACACGATCTTTCAGGTCGGCAAGGGCGGCGTCAACGACAATATGTGTGAGCAGATCTCGAACGCTCTTGAGGCGAGGGAGCTGATCAAACTGCGTGTTCTTGACAACTGCGACCTTAACGCTAAGGAAGCCGCGCAGATCATCTCGGAAGAGACAAACTCCGATGTCGTGCAGGTCATCGGCACGCGATTCGTTCTTTACCGCGAGTCGGTCGATCACAAGAAGATCGAACTGCCGCGATGAAAACTGTCGAAAAGCTCGGGATATACGGCGGAACCTTTTCGCCGATACACAACGGACATATACGCGCGGCGGAGAAGTTTCTCTCCGACATCGAGCTTGACAGACTGCTGATCATGCCGGCGGCGATACCACCGCACAAGGCGGCGGACGGCGTTTCCGGCGAGGACCGGCTCGAGATGGCGCGCATAGCGTTCGAGGGCGCTGACCCGAGGCTCGAGGTCTGTGACTTCGAGGTGCGCCGCGAGGGCAGGAGCTACACTATAAACACGCTCGAGCACTTCACGTCGCCGGACCGGCGGATATATATGCTGGTCGGCACCGATATGTTCCTGACTCTCCCGGAGTGGAGGCGCGCGGAGGACATATTCAGGCTCGCCGACATAGTGCTCATGCGCCGCGAAAAGCTCGATGAGACCGGCAGACTGATCGCGGAAAAGAAGCTCGGATATGAGCGTGAATTCGGCGCGCGGGTTCATATTATCGACGAGGAGCCGCTCGAGATGTCCTCGACCGAGCTGCGTGAAAAGCTGCGGCGCGGCGAGCCGGTCGACAAACTGATACCGGACGGCGTCGCGCGGTATATACGCGAAAAGAAACTTTACACCTGATTGTACGAAAGGCATGGTCATACTGGAATGCTTACAAAAAAACAAGAGGAAGACCTCGCGGGTCTGCGCGAGAAGGTAGCCGGGGTCGTGACCGGAAAGCGCCTGACGCACACGTACGGCGTCGAGCGCGAGATCACGCGGCTGTCGGAGGTATACGCGCCGGACGAGGAGTACCGGCTGCGCGCCGCAGCCCTGCTCCATGACATCACAAAACAGAAGAAGGGCGACGAACAGACCGCGCTCTGCGACAAATACGGAATAAAATACACGAAGGAAGACACCCTGATGCCGAAGACTTTCCACGCGCGGACCGCCGTGGAGGTCATAAAGCATGACTTCCCGGAATTTGCCGATGATTATATCCTTGGAGCCGTGAGATACCACACGACAGGCAGAAAGGGCATGACGACCGGAGAAAAGCTGCTGTACCTAGCAGATTATATCGAGGATACACGCACCTTTGAGGACTGCGTGAAGCTCCGCGAGTATTTTTACACAGGGCTTGAGAAGTGCGCGGACGCGAAGGACCGCGAGAGTCTGCTGTCGGATACGCTCATACTGTCGTTTGATATGACGATCCGCGGGCTTATCGACGACGGGACGCCGATCCATCAGGATACCTTCGAGGCGAGAAACTACCTTATCGAGGTAAAGGAATTTGAACAATAACCATAACCAGCAAAGAAACAACACAGGGCGTCAGCCGCAGAACCGCCAGCCCGCCCGTCCGTCCGGTCAGTCCGGGAGCGGGAACAGAAACCGCACCCAGTCCGGATATCCGCGCGGCACGGCGCCGGCAAGGCGTCATCCGCAGAAAAAGCGAGGCATACCGGCATGGAAGGTAGTGCTCGCGGTGGTGGTCGTCCTTATCATTTTGGTGATCGGACTCACCGCGACATTCTTAAAGCTCTACAAGCCGTCGGTCGATACAGGCGTCCCGTTTGACACGGACGACGGCACGATAACGAGCGGGAACGACACAATCGTGACCGCGCCGACCACGGACGAAACATCAGCGGAGCCGGATATCGACACATCGAGCGATATCGACGGATACACGAGAAACACCGACTCGGTGAACTTCCTCGTGATAGGTCGCGATGTCGGCGGATGGAACACCGACGTCATAATGATCGTCAACTTCAATATGAAGGAAGGCAGCCTGTCGGTGATGCAGATGCCGCGCGACACCTACGTCGACTCTGACGAGGGCAACGTGCACGGGCGCATAAACACTACGCTCAGCAAGTTCTACAGCGCCGACCGCAAGAAGAATCCCGACCACACGACCGACGAGTCGATCAAGGCGGGAATGGACAGTTTCTGCCGCTTCCTCGAGAAGATACTCTGCATAAAGCTCGACGGATACTGCTATATGAACTTGCAGGGATTCCGCGGGATAGTTGACGCGCTCGGCGGCGTTTATGTCGACGTGCCGTATCAGCTCGACTACGAGGACCCGGACCAGAATCTGTATATTCACATAAAGCCCGGACCGCAGACCCTCAACGGTACTCAGGCGGAAGGCTTTGTCAGGTTCAGAAGCGGATATGTTCAGGCGGACATCGGACGTGCCGACGCGCAGAAGATATTCCTGACCGCGCTCTTCAAGCAGATTAAGAACAGCATGAACGTCTCGACAATAGCAAAGCTCGTCGAGCAGGTCATGACCTATGTCCTGACCGACGTTCCGCTCGCGGATTTAATCATCTACGCGAAGGAGCTGCTCGGAGTCGACATGAGCAACATCTCGATGATGACGATGCACGGCTCGGCGATCGTCAATGAGCGCGGCGCGTGGCTGTATGTCATGAACCGTGCCGCGACGCTCGATATGATAAACACCTATTTCAACGTCTACTCAAAGCCGATAACCGACGGCATCTTCGACCGGAACCAGTCGTTCAACGACGAGGATGACTCGATTGTCAATGAAATATACTGGGCATCCCCGGACGATGATGTGGTCCTTGTCAAGCCGGACGTCAAAACCGGCGAGGAGATCGACGACGACGGAATAAAAATATATCTGAATTAATTTTCCCGAAAGGAAACGGTAAATAAATGAATAACAATCTTGAAAACGTGAATGAGAACGCCGAAGCGCGCGATCTTTCACATGCCGACCCGCTCGAGATCGCGAAGGAGCTCGTGCACGTCCTCGACATGAAGAAGGCGCGCGGCATAAAGCTGCTGCACGTCACCGAAAAGACGATAATCGCCGATTATTTTCTGATCTGCCAGGGCACATCCAACACGCAGCTGAAAGCGCTCTGCGGCGAGGCGGAGTACAAACTCGGACTATGCGGCGTCGCTCCTCTCAGGATCGACGGATACAGTGAAGGCAACTGGATCGTCATGGACTTCGGTTCTGTGATGGTTCACATAATGAGCCGCGACGACCGCGATTTCTATAAGCTCGAAAAGCTCTGGGGCGACGCCGAAGTCGTCGATATAGACGATATACTCGTGAAATAAGCGATGTGCTGAGCCGTTATGCGGCTTGACATTTCAACGGAAGAAAATCAAAAAGATCAAGGATCAATTAAGATCAATAAGATAGAAAGAGCGAAACGACATGAAATACGATTTCAGAGAAATTGAACCAAAATGGCAGAAAAAGTGGGACGACGAGGGCGTCTTTCGCGCGACGGAAGATCACTCGAAGCCGAAGTTCTACGGTCTTGTCGAGTTCCCGTACCCGAGCGGAGCCGGAATGCACGTCGGACACATCAAGGCGTATTCCGGACTTGAGGTTGTCTCCCGCAAGCGCCGTATGCAGGGCTACAACGTCCTGTTCCCGATAGGCTTCGACGCGTTCGGACTTCCGACCGAGAACTACGCGATCAAGACCGGCATCCATCCCCGTAAGGTCACGGACATGAACATCGCGAAGTTCACCTCGCAGCTGAAGCGCGTCGGTTTCTCCTTCGACTGGTCGAGAGTCATCGACACGACCGAGGAGGACTACTATAAGTGGACACAGTGGATTTTCAGAAAGATGTTCGACGCCGGGCTCGTCTTCCGCGCGAAGACTCTCGTCAACTACTGCCCGTCCTGTAAGGTCGTCCTCTCGAATGAGGATTCCCAGGGCGGCAAGTGCGACATCTGCCACAGTGACATCATCCAGAAGTCGAAGGACGTCTGGTATCTGCGCATAACCGAATACGCGGACAAGCTGCTCGAGGGATTAAAAAAGGTAGATTATCTCCCGAACATAAAGCTCCAGCAGGAGAACTGGATAGGCCGCTCCGAGGGCGCTTTCGTTGACTTCACGCTGAAGGGCGCCGACGAAAAGCTCCGCATTTACACGACGAGACCCGACACCATGTTCGGCGTCACATTCATGGTAATGGCGCCCGAGCATCCGATACTCGAAAAATACGCGTCCTCGATAAAGAACCTCTCCGAGGTCGAGGCGTACAAGACAGAGTGCGCGAAGAAGACCGAGTTCGAGCGCACACAGCTCGTCAAGGACAAGACCGGCGTAAGAATCGACGGTATCTCAGCGATTAACCCGGTGAACGGCAAGGAGATCCCGATCTATATCTCCGATTACGTAATGATGGGCTACGGCACCGGCGCTATCATGGCTGTCCCGGCGCACGACCAGCGCGACTACGAGTTCGCGAAGAAGTTCGGCATTGATATAATCGAGGTCATCGGCGGCGGTGACATCTCGAAGGAAGCATACACCGGCGACGGTCCGATGGTCAACTCCGAATTCCTGAACGGCATATCCACGAAGAAAGAAGCCGTCGCGAAGATGCTCGGGTTCCTCAAAGAAAAGGGCATCGGCGAAAAGGGCGTACAGTACAAGATGAAGGACTGGGCGTTCAACCGTCAGAGATACTGGGGCGAGCCGATACCGATCGTCCACTGCCCGCACTGCGGAATGGTCGGCGTTCCGTATGACGAGCTCCCGCTGAAGCTCCCGAAGGTCGAGAACTTTGAGCCCGGAGAGGGCGGAGAGTCCCCGCTCGCGAAGATAGATTCCTTCGTCAACTGCACCTGCCCGAAGTGCGGCGGACCCGCTAAGCGCGAGACTGACACCATGCCTCAGTGGGCAGGCTCTTCGTGGTACTTCCTCAGATACTGCGACCCGCACAACGACAAGGCGTTCGCGTCGAAGGAAGCTCTCAACTACTGGATGCCGGTCGACTGGTACAACGGCGGCATGGAGCACGTCACGCGCCACCTGATCTACTCGAGATTCTGGCACAGATTCCTCTACGATATCGGAGAGGTTCCCTGCGACGAGCCTTACGCGAAGCGCACCGCCCAGGGTCTTATCCTCGGTCCGGACGGCGAAAAAATGTCGAAGTCCAAGGGCAACGTCGTCGACCCGAACACCGTCGTCGACGAGTACGGCGCGGACGTCCTCAGAGTCTATATCCTCTTCATGGGCGACTACGCGTCCGCGGCTCCGTGGAGTGAGAGCAGCGTCAAGGGCTGCAAGCGCTTCCTCGAGAGAGTCGCCGGTCTCACCGACATCCTGCGTGACGGCGACCCCGATCCGAAGCTCGAGTCGAGTTTCCACAAGACTGTGAAGAAAGTTTCCGAAGACATCGAAGAGATGAAGTACAACACCGCCATCGCCGCGATGATGACCCTCATCAACGAGATCTACGACAAGGGCTCCCTGACAAAGGATCAGCTCGACGTCTTCACCCGCATTCTGTGCCCGTTCGCTCCGCATCTCGCGGAGGAGCTCTGGTCTTTCCTCGGACACGACACCCTCTGCGCCGTCGCGAAGTGGCCTGAGTATGACGAATCCAAGACTGTAGACGACGTGGTCGAAATAGCGGTTCAGGTCTCCGGCAAGCTCAAATTCACCAAGGAGATCCCGGCAGGCACCTCCAAGGAAGACGCGATAACTCTCGTCAAAGCCGACGACAGAATGAAACCGTTCCTCGAAAGCAAGACAATTGTCAAGGAGATAAGCGTCCCCGGCAAGATCGTTAATATTGTTGTAAGATAAAGTAAGCAGGGAGGAGGACCCCTTTTCAAAGGGGTCCTCCTCCTCCCTGCACCCTCCACCTCCCCTGAAACTTCAAACAAAACAAAGGATTACGCACAGACTGACATGAGTGCGTAATCCTTAATTTTTTGAAAAGTTTACGGAAGAGAGGGGGTGCAGGGGGAGAGGAACCGCTTTTCAAAGCGGTTCCTCTCCCCCTGCGAAACAAACAGTTACGACCAAGTTCTGTCGTTAGCCCATTCTTTGTTCCATTCGTCGGTGGGTTCCCACTGACCGGGGTATTTCTTGTGCATGTGTTCTGCGATGAGTTCTTCGTTGAGGGAGTCTATGCCGAGACCGGGTTTGTCCGGGACGGTTACGAAGCCGTCTTTGATGACTGGCTTTTCGAGTCCGAAGACGAGGTCGCTCCACCACGAGACGTCGGAGGAGTGGTATTCTATGGCGAGAAGGTTCTGGACGGAGGCGCCGGCGTGGACGGCTGCCATGAAGCCTATGGGGCTTTCAGCCATGTGGATTGCCATTGCTACGCCGTATTTTTCGCACATGTCGCCGAGTTTTTTCATTTCGAGCATGCCGCCGACGGTGAGGGTGTCGGGGTGGATGACGGAGACTCCGCCGGCTTTCATGAGGGGTTCGAAGTTTTCGTGGAGGTAGATGTCTTCACCGGTGCAGATCGGCACGGTGGTGGCGTGGGCGATTTTCGCGAAGTGTTCGGTGTACTGCCACGGGGCTACGTCTTCCATCCAGCTGATGTTGTATTTTTCGATGCGGCGCGCGAAGCGGATGCAGTCTTCTATGCAGACGTGGCCGAAGTGGTCGATCGCGAGCGGGACTTCGTAGCCGATTATGTCGCGGACTTCCTTTACGTAGTTTTCGAGGTAGTCGAGACCTTTTTCGGTGATATGTATTCCGGTCGCGTGGTGCGGGATTGTGAAGGTCTCGTAATTTTTGCCCATCATCATGTCGTAGTCGATGGAGCCTTTCTGGTGGGCGAGGGCTTTCGCGGAGTACTTCTTTATGTCCTCGAGGAAGCCGAGAGGCGCGTTGAGGCAGCCGGGCTCGTCGAGCATGAGTTCAATGCCGAGGTCCATCTTGAGGAAGGTGTAGCCGGCTTCCATGCGCTTTTTGAGGGCTCTGCCCATGTCGGCGCCGGTGTGCTTGCCGTCGACGTCGGTGTCGCAGTAGACGCGGATTTTGTCGCGGAATTTTCCGCCGAGCATCTGCCAGCAGGGGACGCCCCACGCTTTTCCGGCGATGTCCCAGAGAGCGACCTCAATGCCGGAGACGCCGCCGCCCTGACGGGAGTGACCTCCGAACTGCTTAATGCGTCTGAAGAGCTTGTCGACGTTGCAGGGGTTTTCGCCGAGGATTCTCGACTTGAGCATGAGGGCGTAGGTGGCGCTCGACGCGTCGCGGACTTCGCCGTAGCCGATGATTCCCTGGTTCGTGTAGATCTTGATCAGCGGGCAGTGCTTCGGCGCGCCGTCGATGTTGGCGACCCTGAGATCGGTGATTTTCAGGTCGGAGGGGGAGGAGCAGGTGTTGACATTCTGTTCTATCTGCTCTCTCAGGTTTTTTTCTTCCATGATTTTTACCATTGCCGACGCTATATGGCGCGGCGTCCTTTCATGTTATGTGATATCCGTGACGACTGGTGTTGACAATTGCCATTCAAAATGTTATAATGTATATACCGATACATGAGATACGGGTATATCATTGCCATGATTATATTATACACCATCGCGGAGATAATTTCATCAAATATATTATGGAGTTTGTAATATATATTTCGTTTTTCGGGTCTGACGAAAGGTATTAACGGGAAAATGATTATCACAAAGTACGAGATATTGTCCGAGGTGAGCTCCGGCGCGCTTCTGCGTCTGTTCAACTCGAGAGCGGTGCGCGGCACGAGACCGCTCGAGAATCATCATCATACAATGCTTGAGGTCTCGCTGATAAAGCGCGGGAACGGAGTCTACACCGTCGGGAACAGGACATACGATATCCGCGAGGGCGACATATTCATATTCGCCAGCGACGAGGCGCACTGTATCACAGAGGTTTCGAGCGAGGATATGCTCATCATGAATATCCACTTCGAGCCGCGCTTCATATGGGCGCCGGGAAACGGTATGTTCGACGCGAAGTATCTGCGGGTCTTCCTCGACCGCGCGCCGGACTTCTCGAACCGGCTCGAGCGGGACACAGACGCGACGAGGGAGATATCCGCGCTGATGCTGTCGATGGAGAGCGAGTTCGAGTGCGCGAAGCCGGAGTATGAGCTCGTCGTGAAGATACGGCTGCTGACGCTTCTTGTGCTTCTGGCGCGCTCCTGCGGGGTGGACGGCAGACCCGAGCGGATAAACAGCCCGAGCCTGCACGCGCTCGACAAGGTGATGGAATATATTTCGGCTAATCTGTCGTCGCCGCTGTCGCTTGATGATCTCGCCGCCCACGCGAATATGAGCAGGTCGTATTTCTCGACGACCTTCAGGCGGCTGAACGGCGTGTCGCCGTGGGAGTACATCACGATGAAGCGCGTGGAATTGGCTCTTTCGATGCTCGAGCACAGCGACAGGTCGATAATCGAGATCGCGTGCAGCTGCGGCTTCAACAATACAGCCAATTTCAACCGCGCGTTCAGAAAGGTTACGGGGAGGACTCCGTCGAGCTACCGCCGTGCCGGGGCGGATAACTCAGGCGAGCTCTGAAGCATAAGGCAAACAGAATCGGTCGGAAGGGATATTCTCCGTTCCGACCGCTTTGTCGTCTGAATATTGGCTGTCAGTGCCGTCTTCCGGCTCCGCCGCCGCGTGACGAGCCACCGCCGCCGCTGTGACTTCCGCCGGAGCGTCCGCCGCCAAAACCGCCGCCGGATGATCTGCCGCCGCCGAATCCGCCGGAGCCGCGTCCGGACCCGCCGAAGCCGCCGTGCCCGCCGGAACCGCCGCGGTCATGTCCGCCGAAGCCGCCCCTTGGAGGGGAATTTCGCCAGCCGCGTCCGCTGTTCCTGCCCATCATGCTTCCGAGGAACATTCCGGTGAAGAAGCCGCGTCCGCCGCCTCCGCCACCGCCGCCGCGCGGACGGTTATTTCCGCGACCGAACAGTATGAAGAGGATTATGACGATTATGAGTATTGTCAGCATTCTGCCGCTTCTCCTTTCCGCCGTATTCTGTACGTAGTCGTAGGAGCCGTCATTTGTCGTCTCGGGGCGTATCCATGAGCCGTCGGAGGAGGATAATGTGGTTTCGGTCTTCATTCCGTAGATCCCGGCGACCTTTTCATACAGCGCGTCGAAGACCTTCCTGACGCCCGCGTCATAGTCCTGCGACGCGAAGTCCGGCTCGAGGTAGTCGGCGAGTATGTCGCCTATCGTGCCGGAAGTCAGGTTTTTTTCGAGCCCCTTGCCCTCGGTGCACCAGTAATCGTCGTCGCCTATCGACAGGAGCAGGAGGATGCCGTTGTTCTCCTTTGACGAGCCG
>ENA-ORIC01001404-ORIC01001404.1-human-gut-metagenome-genome-assembly--contig:-NODE-1404-length-23302-cov-4.798450_pt1 | contig 23302 bp, 19 predicted proteins | sample MGYA00243023_ERZ508732 | MGnify/ENA primary metagenome ERZ508732 (study PRJEB26277, sample SAMN04329767) | human gut metagenome | biome: human-associated habitat | host: Homo sapiens | place: USA...
CCGGAATCTCTCGTAATATAGATAGTAGTATGGAATCCTTGACGCTGCGTGCCGGGGCATTCCGCAACCAATATTTCAATGGGGCTTCATCTGCCCGTTTTTATAAGATAAACTTGTAAATCAAAAAGCTGCATCATTCCGCCCGCAGGGGGAGTTTTCTCCTCTGCGTATCGTTTTGTTGTCACTTTTCCGTTGAAAGCTGGATTTTTTCAAAAACCCGCGCCCTGTTTCGCAGGGTCTCTTTATATTTGGTTTTTTGAGGAGAGTGAACACGATGCCCACAATCGCAGTGATTGTGGTCGTAGTCGTGATCGCCGTTGTGGCAGGTGCCGCGGGTTATTTTATTGGTTATAACAACCGTAAAAAAACCGCTGAGGCTCAGATCGGCAGTGCCGAGGCCGAGGCTACCCGCCTGGTGAACGAAGCGATCAAGACCGCAGACCAGAAACGAAAAGAAGCCATCCTGGAAGCAAAAGACGAGGCATTCAAGCTGAAAGCCGAAGTGGACGCCCAGAAAGCCGAAGCCGACAAGGAGATCAAGCAGCGCCGCGCCGAGATCAGCCGCCAGGAAAACCGCGTGGACCAGAAAGAGACCGCCCTCGACCGCAAGACCGAAGCGCTGGAGCGCAAGGAAGAGGAACTGAAAAAGAAGCACGAGGAAGCCGACGCCCATCTGGCTGAGGTAGACGCCCTGCGCGCCAAGGAGATGGAGCGGCTGGAAACGCTGGCCGGCCTGAGCCAGGAGGACGCCCGCGAGGTGCTGCTGCACAAGGTGGATGAGGAGCTCACCCACGAAAAGGCCGTGCGCATTGCCGCCTACGAGACCGACCTGAAGGAGAACTGCGACAACATCGCCCGCAACCTGATCGGTCAGGCCGTGAGCCGCTGCGCCGCCGACCACTGCAGCGAGACCACCGTGAGCGTGGTGCCGCTGCCCAGTGACGAGATGAAGGGCCGCATCATCGGCCGCGAGGGCCGCAACATCCGTGCGCTGGAAACCGCCACCGGTGTGGACCTGATCATCGACGATACCCCGGAGGCCATTACCCTGTCCTCCTTCGACCAGACCCGCCGCGAGGTGGCCCGCATGACCCTGGAACGCCTGATCGGCGACGGCCGCATCCACCCCGCCCGCATTGAGGAAACGGTGGAAAAGTGCCGCCACGAGCTGGAGCTGCAGATGAAGCGCGAAGGCGAGCGTGCGGTGATGGAGCTGGGCATCCACGGCCTGCACCCGGACCTGATCAAGCTGATCGGCCGGTTGAAGTACCGTACCAGCTTTGGCCAGAACGCCCTGAACCACAGCATGGAAGTGGCCTGGGTGGCCGGCCTGCTGGCAGGCGAGATGGGTGTGAACGTGACCATGGCACGCCGTGCCGGTCTGCTGCATGACATCGGCAAGGCACTGGATCACGAGATCGAGGGCAGCCACGTCCAGATCGGCGTGGACATTTGCCGCAAGTACAAGGAAAACACCCAGATCATCCACGCCATTGAGGCCCACCACGGCGACGTGGAGCCCAAGACCCCGCTGGCCTTCATCATCCAGGCTGCCGACGCCATCAGCGCCGCCCGCCCGGGTGCCCGCCGCGAGAATGTGGAAAGCTACGTCAAGCGTCTGGAAAATCTGGAGGAGATCTCTTCCAGCTTTGAGGGCGTGGAGCAGGCCTTTGCCGTGCAGGCAGGCCGCGAAGTGCGCATCATGGTCAAGCCCGACGTCATCAGCGACGATCAGGTCATCCTGCTGGCACGCTCCATCGCCAAGAAGATCGAAGATACGCTGGATTACCCCGGCCAGATCAAGGTCAACGTCATCCGCGAGAGCCGCGCTGTCGAGTACGCAAAGTAAAAACCGGACAAGGCCGCTGCCGTTTGCAGGCAGCGGCCTTGTTTTTTGCCCGGAAGCATGATATCATGAAATAAAAGGCCCAGCCGGTCTGGGGAGCGTGAACGCCGGCACGGACGCTGAAAAAGCCGCTGAGCTGGCGCAGCAGCTGGGCGTTGCCCATACACAGGAGCTGGATAACACGGCCAAAGCGGTGGCAGAATGGTTTGTACAGGAACCGGACAGCCTGCGGGTCAGCGGCCTGGATCTGGTGTACACCGTGGCGCTGGATGCGGACAGCAACATGAGCCATACGGATGATCTGAACGCCTTCCTATACTGGTCCGGGTGCTATGGTGTCCCGGAGGATGTAACGGTGGCGCTCCTGCTGGATGACAGCGCGGCCATGACGGCCTGGCTGTATGCGCCGCAGGCCGACAGCGCGGCGGCAGAGCTGCTGGATGATGCGGCCGGTCACAGCGAAATGGGCGCGGCCTTCATCGACTACAACGGCACCGCCTATGTCGTGGCAGTGTTCCGGTAAGCACAGGCGATCAAAGGGACGTTCCGTGGAACGTCCCTTTTTTGGAAGCGGTATCTCTACCGTCAATGCTCTGCGTTGCCTGACGTTTGAAAGGAGTGAACATATCCATGACTGAAAAGCAGGAAAATGACGTTTTCTATGTTTGCAGTCTGATCGAGTACATTGCCCGTAAGACGAAAAATCATCGGCAGGATGTGATCGCTTGCTTTTCCAAAGCCGATATCGAGCGGCAGCTCCGGCTTGCCGAAGTCAACCACTGCCTTTCCTTTGAGCAGGTTTCGGATGAACTGATCGAGGACTTCCAGATTGCAGAGGGAACATTCGACACGGTTTCGGAATGCCGCTATACGGTTCCTTCGACTACCTCCATCGGAATGCTGTATCAGGGCTTGGTACTGTCTACTATGAAAAACGACGATGCCGCACAAGGCATTCTGGATATTTTTTCCTCTTTTATCACGGATGAGATCTCTGACTTCAATTCCAACGTTTACTATACCAATCCCGACTACCTCCGCTGCTCCTATCTGGAGGGCAGGATGCTTGCCTGAATATAGTTTTTGCACCGATTGCCAATAAGCAGTCGGCATACAAAAAAAGAAGCACGAAGGCCGAAACCTTCGTGCTTCTTTTTTGTATGGGCCAGCCAGGACTTGAACCCGGGACCAAGCGGTTATGAGCCGCCAGCTCTGACCAACTGAGCTACTAGCCCGCAGAGCGCCGCAGCGCCGCAGCGCTATTACTTAGTATAACAAATTCTGCGGGGAAAGAAAAGCCCTTTGCCCGCAAAAATCACCGGGTGCGGTGGGCGTCCAGCTTCTGGGCCATGAATTCGTCCAGCATCTCCTGTGGGAACAGCGGCTCCTTGTAGCCAAAGGCCTCCCGGATGAAGATCAGGGTGACCACGGTCTGGCGGCCGGGGTCCAGCCGCAGGGTGTACAGGGTGTCCAGCGGCTGCTGGGTGGGCTGGTGCAGGGTCAGGTGCAGCAAAAAGCCGCCGTCCCGCTCCCGGCGGCAGTCGTAGACGAACACGTCGGAGTCGTTGTGTTCGTCCAGCCGGTCGAAACACTCGTCCAGTGCAAGGTCGGTGCGGAACTCGGACAGCCCGGCCGGGCCGTACTGACTGCGGCGGCCGTTTTCCCGCCGGGAGAGCAGAAACACGATCACGCCCAGCACGGCGGCCAGCAGGACGATGGAAACAACAGCGTTCATGGAAAACCTCCGGAATAGTTTTCCTTATTGTAACACAACCTGCGCGGTTTTGTGCTATAATATTTTTAATTCTTTGAAAAATTCAGCAGGCCCGCTGCACGCTGCACCGGGCGGGAGGAACGCAATGAAGCTCAAATTCACACGCAAGACCTGGTACTTCTTTCTGCTGGCCGCAGCGGCTGTTTCCATGCTGGGCGGCTTTGCCGTGCTGGGCGGCATGGACTTTTCGGCGCTGGAACTGGTGGCGTTCTGCCTGACCGGCATCGCGGCACTGTTTCTGGCAGCACAAAAGGGTGCCCCGGCGGCCGAAAAGCGCAATTACACGCTGGTATTCGTGCTGCTGATGCTCAGTAAGCTGGCGGCCGGCGGCTGGGCGGGCGACCTGTGCTCGGCACTGGTGTGGCCTGCCCTGCTGGGCATCGAGTACAGCCGCGGCAAGCCCATTCAGCGACAGCTGCAGCTGGTGTGCGCGGCGGAGGTGCTGCGCACGGTGTTCTGGCTGCTCACCCGCTATGCGGGCATGGCCGGGCTTGCCTTCTGGACGAACCTGCTGTTCGTGCTGCTGGCCTGTGCCCGCGGCTGGGCGGCGCTGACCCTGTATAAATTGCAGGAGGAAGAGCTGTGACCCGGCGCAGCCGGAAAAAGACAGGACGCAAAAACCGCCGCATGGGGCGGCGCACCTTTCTGCTGGGGGCCGGGGCGGCTGTGTGTGCCGCGGCAGGGCTGGCCCTGCGCCGGGGCACTTCCCCTGCGGCCGCCGACAGCACCCCAGCACCCCCGGCAGACCCCAACCCGGCGCTGCCGGCCGGGGAGTGGCGGGCCGTGTGGGTAAGCTATCTGGAATGGGCCGCTATGGACTTTTCCACGGAGGATGCCTTCCGCGCCGGAGTGGTGCAGCTGCTGGACAACTGTACCGGACTGGGGCTGAACACAGTGCTGGCCCAGGTGCGCCCCTTCGGGGATGCGTTGTACCGCAGCACCCTGTTCCCATGGAGCCATCTGTGCACCGGGGTGCAGGGGCAGGACCCGGGCTTTGACCCGCTGGACGTGCTGCTGCAGGAAGCCCACACCCGGGGCATCTCGGTGGAAGCGTGGGTCAACCCCTACCGCCTGCGCTCCTCGGCGGCCATGCCGCCGAACCTTACGGACGGCAATCTGGCCAACACCCACCCGGAGTGGGTGTGCACGGTGGACGAGGGCCTTTACCTGAACCCCGCCGAGCCTGCCGCCGCCGACTATGTGGTGCAGGGCGTGGCCGAGCTGGTGCAGAACTACGCGGTGGACGGCATCCACTTTGACGATTACTTCTACCCTACCACCGATGAGAGCATCGACGCGGCGCAGTTTGCGGCGTCCGGGGCGGGAAATCTTGCCGCGTGGCGGCGGGAGAACGTGACCGCGCTGGTGCGGGCCGTGCACGACACGGTGAAAGCGGCGGACCCCACCCTGCGGTTCGGCATCAGCCCCCAGGGCAACCCGGACAACGACGAAAACCAGCAGTACAGCGATGTGACCGGCTGGCTGGCGTCCGGCGGCGGGGATGCGGTGGTCGATTATCTGTGCCCGCAGGTGTACTGGGGGCAGGGCTTTGCCCTGCACAACGGCAGCACCCGCTTTGCCTTTGAGAACATCGTGCCCGCATGGCTCGCCTATCCCCGCGCGGCGGACGTGGCCCTGTATTTCGGGCTGGGAGCCTACCGTGTGGGAGTGGGCGACGGCGGCAGCAACGAAAACAGCCTGTCGGGCTGGAGCACCGGCCGTGCGCTGGCCGACCAGGTGGCCTTTCTGCGGGAGCAGGGAGCCGGGGGCTGGGCCCTGTACCGGTACGGTTCGCTGTTCGGGCCGGAGCAGACTTCCCTCGCCGCTGCCGAGTGTGGGGCACTGGCGGCTGCCGACGGCAAAGAATCTGCATGAAATCGGGCGGCAGCGCGCGCAAAAGCCGGGCGGCTCTCTTGTGCGGTGCTGCAAAATGCGGTATACTATACAGATGGACCCGGCCCTGCCGGAACCCGAAAAAACAGGAACATCAAACCCTTTGACAGGTTGAGGAAACGTTTATGAAAACGAAAAAACGCTTTTTGGCCGTTGTGCTGGCCGCCGCTCTGCTGGTGGCCGGTCTGACCGGCTGCAAGGACGCACTGCGCGGTGTGGCGCAGAAGATCACCGGCAGCTCCGGCGAGGTGCAGGAAGAGGACACCACCCGCTGGGCGGACGCTACCGCAGACCCGCTGATCATTCAGGGCATTGCGGACGCTTCGGCAAAGTTTGACACTGCCATGGTGGACGGCACCCTGTACGCCGTGTTCAACGGCATCTGGAGCCGCCAGACCAACTATTTTGCGGCACCCACCGGCACGCTGACCGTCATGGCCTGCGGCACCGCCGAGGGTACCCAGAAATTCAAGGTGGCGCTGTGGAAAAAGGTAGACGGCGGCGTGGAGTATGTGCCGGACAGCACTTACTACATCAAGACCGACGGCACCGACTACACCTGCACCATCTCCGGGCTGGACCCGGCGGCCATCTACCGCATGACCATCTCCTATGATTCCAGCCGTTACTACCTCTACGGTCTGCTCAAGGTGGAGGGCGTCGGCTGATGAATACACAACGCAAGAATTCGCTTTTGCTGCTGCTGTGCGCGTTTATCTGGGGCACGGCCTTCGTGGCCCAGAGCGCCGGTTCCGGCATGGGAGCCTGCAGCTTTCTGGCCGGGCGCAGCTGGCTGGCGGTGCTGGTGCTGCTGCCCACGGTCAAGGTGTTTGACCTGGTGCGTCAGCGCAGCACCGGCACCACTGGGGCCCCGAAAACGCCGGAGGAGCGCCGCTGTCTGCGCCGGGCCAGCCTGGTGTGCGGCACGCTGCTGTTTGTGGCGTCGGCTGCCCAGCAGTTCGGCCTGACGCTGAACCCCTCCACGGCCAAAGCAGGCTTCCTCACGGCGATGTATGTGGTGCTGGTGCCCATCTTCGGGCTGGCACTGGGCCGCCGCGGCAGCCCTCAGCTGTGGGGCAGCGTGGCCATCGCGGTGTGTGGGCTGTATCTGCTGTGCATGCAGAACGGCTTTGGCGGCGTGGAACGCAGCGACATGGTGCTGCTGCTGTGCGCCGTGCTGTTCAGTTTCCAGATCATGGCGGTGAACCATTATGGTCCGCAGATGGATGGCGTGCGCCTGAGCCTGCGGCAGTTCTTTGTGGTGGCGGTGGAAAGCTCGGTGGCAGCGCTGCTGCTGGAGCACCCGGCCCCGGCGGAATTTGCCGTGAACGCGGTGCCTCTGCTGTACTGCGGCGTGATGTCCAGCGGCGTGGCCTACACGCTGCAGATTTTGGGCCAGCGGGATATGAACCCCGCCGTGGGCAGCCTGATCATGTGCCTGGAAAGCGTGTTCAGCGCACTGGGCGGCTGGGTGCTGCTGCATCAGAGCCTTTCCCCGCGCGAAGGCGTGGGCTGTGTGCTGATCTTTGCCGCCGTGGTGCTGGCCCAGCTGCCGGCCCCGCAGCGGGCAGAGCGTGCGTCCTGACGTGGCCGCACAAAAACCGGAAGTCCAGCTGCGCAGCACGGGCGGCATCCAGTACGAGCTGTACCGCAAAAAGATCAAACAGCTGCATCTGCGGGTACGGGACAACGGCACCGTGATGGTCAGCATCCCGCTGCGCACCAGCCTGGAACAGGCGGACGCCTTTGTGTGCAAGAACGCACAGTGGATCCACGACACCCGGCAGAAAGTGATGGAAAAAGCGGCCCGCGACAATGCCGACCTGCCGGACAAGGAGACCGCACTGGCCTGTTTTACGGCTATGAGCGATCAGGTCTACCCGGCCTTTGCCGGGGTGCTGGGCGGCCAGAAACCCACCCTCAAGGTGCGCAGCATGACCACCCGCTGGGGCGTGTGCTGCCCCGGCAAAAAGCAGATCACCTTTGCGCTGCAGCTGTACAACATGCCGCCTGCGGCGCAGATCTATGTGGTGGTGCACGAGTACTGCCACTTTTTGCAGGCCAACCACAGCCCGGCGTTCTGGGCCGAGGTGGCAAAGCTGCTGCCGGACTGGAAAGCCCGGCGGGAGCTATTGAAGAAGTAGAAACAGGAGGCAGACTTCCCTTGGAAAACGAAAAAAAGTCCGGCGGCGATAAATACTCCAAATTGGCCGGCAACACCCTCATCTTTGCCATTTCCAGCTTTTCGTCCAAACTGCTCACGCTGATCGTACAGCCCTTTTTGACCTACGCCATGGCCGAGATCTCGGATCTGGGCCTGTCCAAGATCCTGAGCCAGTACGCGAACCTGCTCATCCCCTTTGTGTCCATGGGCATGTCCAATGCTATCATCCGCTTTGGTCTAGACAAGGGCAACAGCGAAAAGCAGGTGTTCACCAACGGCCTGCTCACCATTCTGGGCGGCTTTGGCATTCTGGTCCTGTGCTGGCCCATCGCACAGTTCCTGCCCGATATGGCCCAGTACGGCCTGCTCATTTACCTCTATGTGCTCATGAGCTGCCTGCGCACCCTGTGCACCCAGTTCGTGCGCAGCCGCCAGTGGAACAAGCTGGTGGCCGTGGACGGCGTGCTGTGCACCGTGGCCACCATGGCGTTCTATGTGCTGTACCTGGTGGGCTTCAAGTGGGGTGCCAACGGCTACCTGCTGGCCATCATCAGCGGTGATCTGGTCAGCGTGCTGTTCCTGATGGTCACCGGTAAGCTGTGGAATGATGTGGAGCTCAAGGGCATCAACAAGGACCTGTGGAAGCAGATGCTCCACTTCTCGCTGCCCATGATCCCCGCGCAGATCAGCTTCTGGATCATCAACGCCTCCGACCTGTTCTTTGTGCGTGAGATGTGCAACGGGCTGGACGGCCGTGACGGCAACGCCTGGAGCGGCCTGCTGTCCACGGGCTACTTCCTGCCCACCATCCTCACCACGCTGGGCCTGATCTTCTACGACGCCTGGCAGCTCTCGGCTGTCACCGAGGAGGAGGGCCGGGCGCGGTTCTTCACCAAGATCTTCCGCACCTATTCCAGTGTGCTGTTCTGCTGTGCGGCGGGCATCATCTGGCTGTGCCGCCCGGTGATGCACATCATGAAGTCCAACTACTACTACGCCTGGCACTTTGTGCCCTTCCTGGTGCTGGCCTCCACCTGCAGCTGCTTCAACCAGTTCATGAACAGCGTGTATGTGGTGACCAAAAAGTCCAGCCGCAGCATGGTCACCATGATGGCCGGTGCCATCAGCAACTGCATCATGAACTACTTCTTCATCAAGTGGTGGGGCCCCATCGGTGCCACCTACGCTTCCTTCCTGGGGCTGGCGCTGGTGTTCACCCTGCGCTCCATCGACGCAAACCGCATGATCCATATGCATGTGCATCCGGGCCGGGTGCTGCTGAACGTGGGTCTGCTGGTGTTCGAGGCCTTTGTGCTGCTGGCCGAGACCCCGCTGTACGGCCTGTGGACCGGCCTGATCACCGCAGTGGTCATCCTGATCAACTTTGCAGGCGTGTGGGCCATGGCCCGCGTTCTGCTGCCCCGTCTGCTGGGCCGCCGCGGCAAGGCGCTGGTGGCCGCTGTGGACGGCTGGCTGAGAAAATAAAAACCGATAGAAACAACAATGCCCCCGGAGAACTCTCCGGGGGCATTGTTGTTGTGTGCGAGGAACAGCGAGCTTTTTACGGCTCACTGGGGGTTGGCTTTTAGTGCTTGCTCTTGGCGAACAGGCTGGTGAACGCACCGGCTGCCATGAGCGCCATGCCGCTCAGAGCCATGGCCAGAGCGGTGAACCAGTTCACGCCGGTCTTGGGCAGGGCGGCCACGGTGCTGTCCGGGGTAGCATCCTGCACAGAAGGATTGGCGGGGTTCTCCGGGTTCACGGGCGTCTCGGCTTCGTCCGGAGTGACGTCCTGCACGGAAGGCGTGGTGGGATCCTCCGGGCTGACGGGGGTGTCCGGGGTGTCGGGATCCACGGGGGTGGGTTCCGGATCCGGGGTAGGCTCCACGACTTCGCGCAGGGCACCGTAGATGGTCACGGTGTAGGCGTCAGAGCTTTCGCCGGTGATGTTGTCGCCGGTCACCTTCACGTTGGAATCGGCATCGAAAGCATCCAGAATGTTCTGGTCGCGCCCGGCAGCGCCGTTGGCGTTGTTCTTGTGCTCGTAGCCCCACACGATGGTGTAGGTCTTGCCTTCATACTCGTACTCGGTGCCGTACACCATATCGTAGGCGTTGGGGGTGCCGTCGGCACGGTTCTCGTAGTTGCCCCAGATCAGCTTGGTGTTGCCGTTTTCGTCAGTGGTCTTGGTGAAGTTCAGGCTGTGGCCGTTCACCACCATATCCCGCAGGACGAACACGCCGTCGCTGGTCTTATACGGGGTGTTGAAGTTGTAACCGTCGGCCCGCAGGTCAGCCAGCAGCTTGCCGACGATCTCCGGGTCGTGGCTGCCGTCCACATCCAGCATATAGTTCAGTGCGGCGGCGGGCACCCACACGGACAGGTACTGCTTGCCCTCTTCCTTGTTCAGGTCGGAGACGTACTCGTACTTGGCGCCGTTGTAGGCAAAGGCACCAAAGTCTGCGTGCTGTGCGTCCTTGGTCAGCAGGAAGTTGGTCAGCTTGTTGCCCTGCTTGTTTTCCGGCCAGAGGGTGTTGGCCTTGCTGTAATCGTAGGTCAGGGTGCCGCCGGTGACGATGAGCTGCTGGCCGGTTCTGGTCGGACGCTTCACGATGGAAGGTACTTCAACGTGGGCCTTGCCCTTGATATAGATGCTGGCATTATTACCGGACGCATAGATGCCGCTGTGGTTGTAATCGCCCTTTACAAGGACGGTGCCGTCATCCACAGTCAGGGTGCAATTATTGCCCAGCCGGATGCCAGAATACGAGTTGTGCAGATCCATGGACAGCACGCCGCCATCATCCACCAGAATTTTATGTGCAGCGTCAGAGGTATAGACGTTATAGTTATCGTGAGAACCATCGGTCATATTATAGGAGCTGTTGTCCGTGATATGCAGCGTGGTTCCCTTGCGGTTGCAGAGCTGGATGGCCATGTCTCGTGTGATCGAATCGACGGTGCTGTTGCCCGAAATGAGTACATTCCGGTAACCGGCAACGATGCCATAGTTCGCCTGCAGCTTGAGCTTGCTGCCATTTGTGACGATCAGGCTGCCTTTTTCACCCGAATCCTCACAGTAAATGGCATATTTACCATCGTTCTCCTTCTTGGTCAGTTCTGCCGAGACATTGGCAGTGGTATTGTCAAACGTGACGGTCGTATTGCTGTTGTTGCCGGTCGTGATACCATAGCTCTTGCCCTCGATGGTAACGTCCGAATCCTTGAAGGTAATGTCACCGGCGGCTTCCAGCTTGGAGCCATCCTTGGCCGTACCGCTGCCTTCGTAGCGGATGCCGGCATCGCTGTCGGTGATGTTGAGGGTGCTGTCCTCGGTGGTCAGGCTGGTGCTGGCACCCTGATGGCCGTAGATGCCGGTCTGGGTGTTCTTGATGTTCAGCTTGCTCTTGGCCTTGACGATGATGTCGTTCCAGCTGGCAATGCCATTGCCCTTGGAGTTGGAGCCGCCGTTGTCCACCTTGTCGATGGTCAGAGAGGAGCCATCCTCAATAGTCAGGTCGCCGTGCTGGATGACGCCACTGCCGCTCTGGGTGGAGCCGGAAACATGGGTGTCCTGGATGGTGACGTCCGCGCCGTCCGTGATGGTGACGCTGGAGTCCTTCTCCTTGGAGCCGCCTGCGATCACCATGCCGGTGGTGGTGTCCTTGATGGTCAGGCTGCCGCCGGAGGTCTTGTCGTTCTCGGTGGTATCACCGGAAGTCTCGCTGCCCTCGGTGGTGTCCTCGGCAGCGGCTTCTTCCTTGCTGGAAGTGTCGCCCTTGATGGTCAGGTGAGCGTCCTTCTCGGCGTCCGAGCTGTCGGAAGCCACTTCGCCGCCCACGCGGATGCCCTCCACGTTGGTGTTGTCGGAAACGTTTTTGTCGCCGGTGGCCTGCGAGCCGTCGATGGTGTTATCGCCCTTGAGGGTCAGGTCAACGTCCGAACCCTGCCGCACGTCCAGACCGGCGCTGTTCTTATTGGTCTGGTTGATGGTGGTATCTTCCAGGGTCAGGTCCACCTTGGTGTCCTTATTTTCGTCGGTGCCGTCCAGATCCTTGCCGATGTCGATGCCGTTGCCGCCGGTGGTCAGGGTGGAATCCTTGACGGTCAGGTCAACGTCTGCGCCCTCGCCAACGGTCACAGTGGACTTGCCAGTCTCGCTGGTGTCGGCCTTCACGCCGTCGATCACGATATCCACATCGCGGCCCTCGGAGCCATCATCCTTATTGGTCTTTTTGACGTCCTCTTGCACGGTGACGGTGTTACTGGTGGGGGTATCCTTGTCACCATTGATGATGATCTTGCCGTCGTCCTTTTCGTCCTCGTTGACGTAGGTGCGGTTGTTCTCTTTGTCCTCACCCTGATAGCTGTAAGCACCCTTATGCTCGTCCTGGTCGATGGTGACATCACCATTGGCCAGATCGTACTGCACAGCGGAAGCGCTGGCGCTGATGGTGCTGACGGCAATGGCAGTGGCCAGTGTGACAGCAACGACCTTTTTTTGTTTACGCAATCTCATGAGTAATACCTCCTCAAATTGTGGAACCCGATCTCTGAATGGCTCCGTTTCGCACACGAAAGATACCATAAACTGTATCTTTTTAGAGAGAAGCTGAGCCGTAATGCTCTGCCTAAGATATACCATTTTTTGGCTTTTGTGTCAATAACTTCACGAAAACACGCGGATAACTGGCAAAATGCAGAAAAATGCAGCAAGATTTTACGCAGAATGCAGAGAGAAATGTGCGCTGTTGTTACGCTGCTGAAATGGTCTTGATACGCATTGAAATTTCTTGTTGCAGAACGCAGAAAAGCCGCTGCCCGGTGTGCCGGGCAGCGGCTTTGAAAAATGCAAAGAAGGTGCGGTGCAGTGTGGTCAGCGGAGCTGATCGTTCAGCCATGCGGCAATGTCGGCAAACACTTCCTGCCGGTTGGTCTCCACCAGCAATTCGTGCCGGGCGCCGGGGTACAGCTTGCAGCGGATGTTCTGCACGCCTGCGGCCTTCAGGCTCTGGATGGCGCGCAGCACGCCCTTGCCCCGGTCGCCCACCGGGTCGGCGGTGCCGGCCAGGAACAGCAGGGGCAGGTCCTTGGGCATCCGGGCCAGAAAAGCCGGGTCGTGCAGGCGCAGGATGCCGCTGAACATGCTGTAGTAGGCGTTGAGCGTAAAGGTAAAGGTGCAGCGCTCGTCGGCCAGGTACTTGTCCACCTCGGCGGCGTCACGGTTGAGCCAGTCGTGGGTGGTGCGGCCCTCCAGCCCCTTGTTGTAGCCCATGAAGGACAGGTTGGCCACCAGCTTGCTGCGGTACTGCCAGCCGTGCACGGCCGCCAGCGCCCGGCAGGTGCTGCGGGCAAACTGCACCAGCGCTTTGGGCTGGTGGCCGGTGCCCATGATGATGGCACCGCTCAGTTCCTGCCCGTATTCGCACAGGTACTGCCGGGCATAGAACGAGCCCATGCTGTGCCCCAGCAGAAAGTACGGCACACCGGGGTAGCGCTCCTTGGTGCGCAGGGTCATGGCGTGCAGGTCGTCCAGCATGGCACGGTTGCCGTCCGGCTCGGCAAAGTAGCCGTAATCGGCCTTGGTGCGGATGGACCCGCCGTGGCCCAGGTGGTCGTGGCCGACCACCACGATGCCCTGCCCGGCCAGATACTCCGCCAGCGGCTTGTACCGGTCGATGAACTCCACCATGCCGTGGGACAGCTGCAGCACCGCCCGCACTTCGCTCTCCGGCTCACAGCAGAACGCATGCAGGGTGCGCCCGGGCACGGTGGAAGGGACAGTAAAATCGGTCATGCGGCTCATGGACGCAGGCCTCCTTTTGGTTCTGGTTTACAGCGCGCCGATCTTGCGGCGGCAGGCGGGGCAGATGCAGTACCCGGCAAACTGGATGGCGTTGGCGTCCACGTCGCCGCAGAAGTCGCAGCTGCCGGCGGGGCGGTGCTTCTTGAGCACGATGGCGTCGCCATCCACAAAGATCTCCAGCTTGGTGTCCCCGTCCAGATGCAGGGTGGTGCGCAGCTCCTTTGGCAGGACGATGCGGCCCAGCGAGTCGATGCCGCGGACGATCCCGGTGCTTTTCATAGGTATCATTCTCCTTCAACGTTTTCTCCATACAGGCAGGCAGCTGGCACAACAGGAAAATTGTGCCAGCACCGTTTGAAACTAGTATACAAAAAAATACAGCCTTCGTCAATGATTGCGGGCGGTTTCGACAAAATGTCCCGCCTTGTGTCCAAAACACCCGGCCTTCGCACAAAACACGCCCCTCCGTTGACAAATCGCAGCAGAACAGGTAAACTAAGACGTAGCTATCCGCATTTTTTGCATGAGTATAAAAGGAGCGTTTTTCTATGCCGAGCAACAAAGTCCGCACCCGTTTTGCCCCCTCGCCCACCGGCTATATGCATGTGGGCAACCTGCGCACTGCGCTATATACCTATTTAATGGCAAAGCACGAGGGTGGCACCTTCATCCTGCGCATTGAGGACACCGACCAGGGCCGCTATGTGGAAGGTGCTGTGGACGTGATCTACAACACTCTGCGCGAGACCGGCCTGCTGTGGGACGAGGGCCCGGACGTTGGCGGCCCTGTGGGCCCCTATGTGCAGAGCGAGCGCATGGGCATGTTCAAGCAGTATGCCGAGCAGCTGGTGGCCGAGGGCAAGGCTTACTATTGCTTCTGCACCGAGGAGCGTCTGGAAGCCCTGCACGCCGAGCAGCGCGCCAACGGCGAGATGACCCACTACGACGGCTGCTGCCGCGACCTGCCCAAGGAGGAAGTGGAAAAGCGCCTTGCCGCCGGGGAACCCTATGTTATCCGCCAGAAGATCCCCCGCGAGGGCGTGACCGGCTTTGACGATGTGGTGTACGGCCACATCGAGGTGAACAACAGCGAGATGGACGACCAGATCCTCATCAAGACCGACGGCATGCCCACCTACAACTTTGCCAACGTGGTGGACGACCACCTGATGGGCATCACCCACGTGATCCGTGGTAGCGAGTATCTGTCCTCCACCCCCAAGTACAACCTGCTGTATCAGGCCTTTGGCTGGGAGATCCCCACCTACATCCACTGCCCCCCGGTGATGAAGGATGCCCAGAACAAGCTGTCCAAGCGCAATGGCGATGCCAGCTATCAGGACCTGGTGGCCAAGGGCTACCTGACCGAGGCTGTGCTGAACTATATCTGCCTGCTGGGCTGGAGCCCCAGGGGCGAGTACGCCGAGCAGGAGATCTTCTCCCTGCCGGAGCTGGTCAAGATCTGGTCCCCGGACGGCATCTCCAAGTCCCCCGCCATCTTTGACCCCCTCAAGCTGCGGGCCATCAACGCGGAGTACATCCGCCGCCTGAGCCCCGAGGAGTTCCAGAAGAAGGCCGAGCCCTGGATCGACAGCGCCGTGCACAGCCCCATCAACAAGCAGCTGCTGTGCGCAAACCTCCAGCCCCGGTGCGAGGTGCTGGGCGAGATCCCGGAGCAGCTGGATTTCTTTGACGCCATGCCCGACTACGATGTGAGCCTGTACGCCAACAAGAAGCAGAAGACCACCCCGGAGACCGCCAAAGAGGCACTGGAAGCCCTGCTGCCCGTGCTGAGCGACGAGGCACTGGACTTTGCGGACCGCGACAGCGTGTTCAACGCCTGCAAGGCCAAGGCTGAGGAGCTGGGCAAGAAGAACGGCTGGCTGCTGTACCCGCTGGGCATCGCCCTGTCCGGCAAGCAGCGCACCCCCGGCGGCGGCACCGACCTTGCCTGCATGATGGGCCGCGAAAAGACCGTGGAGCGCGTCAAAGCGGCCATTGAGAAGCTGAACGGCTGATCTTTTCCATAAAAACACAAAGCCCTGCAGCGTTTTTGCACGCTGCAGGGCTTTTTTGCGTCTTTGGGCCGGTTTGGGGCGGTTCTGCGCCCTGCGGCAAAAACTGCCGCCGCTCCGCGCTACAGTATATGCACACAGTGCGGGGAACAGAACCAAAACGCCCCGCCGGAAAGCGGGGAATTCTGGATGACAGAGCGGACGAGTGTTTTGACGGTAAAAGCCCGGCGCAGCGGGGCTCCGGCGCTGGAAGCGCGGGCAGTATTGCGCCCGGCGGTGCGTCGGCTGGGAGCGGTGGCCCTGGGGTTTGCCGGGGGCTGGGCGGTGCTGTACGGAGCGCTGATGCCCTTTGGGCTGGGCCTTGTGCTGGGCCTTGCGGAGGACTGCTTTGCTCCCTGTGCGGCGGGGGCCGCGCTGGGGGTGCTGCTGCATGGCTTCGGGGCGCTGTCGCTGCGCAGCGTCTGTTTGTTGTGTGCGCTGGGGGCTGCGGTGGCTGTGCGGTGGGTCTGGCCGGGCAGATTCCTGCCCGCTGTGCTGGCGGGCTGCGGTACGTTGGCCGCCATGGGCCTGTGCTTTGCGCTGGGCACCGGCGGCGGGGCGGAGCTGGCGCTGTTCTGCACGGCGGACGCCCTGCTGGCGGGGCTGCTGGGGCTGGCGCTGCGGCGTTTCCCACCCGAAAAACCGGGCTTTGGCACCCTGCTCACCGGGGCCGCCGTGGCAGCGGCGCTGGGAAACCTGCCGCTGGAACGGTTCTTCCCCGGGGTGGCGGTGTGCGCGGCGGTGGAGCTGGTGCTGTGCAGCCGGGGACAGCCGGGGGCGGCACTGGCCTGCAGCGGGATGCTGGGCGCGGCCCTCTGCGCCGCGGACCCGGCCCTTGCCTGCGCGGCCGCCGGGCTTGCCTGCGGGGCGAGTGCAGCCTGCATTTTGGCCCCGGGCCGCCGGGTGGAAGCGGCTGCCGCCTATGCGGGCGGCTGCGTGACGGGGGTGCTCTGCGTCCAGCCACCCGGGCAGGCCTTTGCAGTGCTGTTCAGCGTAGGGGCGGGCATCCTGTGCGTGCTGGCTCTGCCCAAAAGCTGGCTGGCTCCTGTGGCCGCACCGGCCGACCGTTCCCAGCCGGTGGAGCGCGCCCGCTACCCGGCGGCGGCCACCCGGCTGGAAGCCGTGGCCCAGAGCCTTTCGTCGCTGGCCGAGACGGTGAACGACGTGTACAATGCCCTGCCGCACCGGTGCGAGAGCTACCGCTGGGTCATTGACAACACCCACGACAGCCTGTGCTTCAACTGCGGGCGGCGAGAACAGTGCTGGAAGCAGGAGTATGCGGCCACGCTGGAGGGCATGGAGGCCCTGCGCCCGCTGCTGGAAGAAAACGGCAGGCTGGAACCGGCGCAATTGCCCGGGCAATTGTCCCGGTGCATCCACCCGGCGGCGCTGTGCGCGGCGGCAGCCCGCTCCTTTGCGCTCTACCGCAGCCGCAAGGAGAGCCGTCTCCATGCCGAGGCCATGCGCACCGTGTTCACCGAGCAGTACAGTGCCGTGGCCGAGGCGCTGGCTGTGCTGGGAGAGCAGCTGGGCCGTCCGGGCGAGCCGGAGCCCTACCGCTCCGACCGGGTGGCGGCGTTTTTCACCTCTCTGGGCAGCCCGCCGCTGGAATGCGCGGTCACGCTGGATGACCTGGGCCGCACCCATGCGGCGGTCACCCTGCCGCGCACCCGGTTCGGCCCGCAGGAGCTGGCGGCGCTGGCCCGCGAGGTGGGGCGCATCTGCCGCCGCACGTTGGAAACGCCGCAGGTGCTGTCCTGCAAGGGCATGACGACCCTGTTGTTCAGTGAAAGACCGGTGCTGCGGGCGGTGTTCGGCATGGCGGGCGCGGCGGCGCAGGGGGAGGTGTCCGGCGACGCGGTGCAGCAGTTCTGCAGCCCGACAGCGGCCCAGATGATCCTGTGCGACGGCATGGGCACCGGCCGTCCGGCGGCGGTGGACGGCAATCTGGCGGCAGAGCTGACGGCCCGGCTGCTGAAGGCGGGCATCCCGGCAGAACTGGCGGCAAGGCTGGTGAACGTGGCGCTGGCTCTTAAGAGCGAGGAAGAGAGCGGCGCAACGCTGGACCTGATCAGTGTGGACCTGTACACCGGCACGGCACGGCTGTTCAAGGCCGGGGCAGCCCCGGGCTTTCTGGTGCACGGCGGCAGGGCGCGGGCCGTGGGGGATGTGAGCCTGCCGGTGGGCATTCTGGGCGGGGTGAACGGCCAGAGCCGGGTGGTGCATCTGTGTGCCGGGGATTATGCGGTGCTGGTGTCGGACGGGCTGCTGGTGGACGGCACCGCGTGGGTGGCAAAGCAGCTGGAGCTGTCCGCTGCGGCAGGCGAAGCACCGGCCCAGGTGGCAAAGACGCTGGTGGAGACGGCACGGGCGCGGGCCCTGCGCACCGGCCGCCCGGATGACATCACGGCGGCGGTGCTGCGGCTGGAAAACGGCGGCTGACCCGTTGCTTTTTGCGGGAAGGAGGGGTATACTATAAAGCTATAAAACTAGACGCAGGAGGACACGAAACTATGCTTTGCATCACGGTGGCACAGGACGGCAGCGGGGACTTTGCATCCATTTCCGAGGCGGTGCTGGCCGTTCCCTACGACTGCCCGGCCCAGATCCGCATCGGGGCGGGCATTTACCGGGAAAAACTGGTCTGCGAAAAAAAGGACATCGCCCTGCAGGGGGCCGGGGCGGACTGCACCCGGCTCGTGTGGGGGGACGGCGGCAAGCTGCCCCACCCGGATGGGCGGCCCACCCATACCTTCCGCAGCTACACGGCGTTTTTCAGCGGTGAGCGGCTGCGGGTGGAAGATCTGACCATTGAGAACGATGCCGGCCCCGGCGCAAAGGCGGGCCAGGCCGTGGCGGCCTATGTGGACAGCGCCCATGCGGTGTTCGAGAAGGTGCGGCTGCTGGGCAATCAGGATACGCTGTTCTGCGCCCCTCTGCCGGAGAAGGAGCGGGAGAAGGACGGCTTCCTCGGCCCGCGCGGCCTTGCTCCGCGCCGGGCAAGCGCCCAGTATTACCACGATTGTGAGATCGCGGGAGACATTGATTTTATCTTTGGCGGGGCGGATGCGCTGTTTGAGCAGTGCGTGCTGCGCACGGTGAACAACGGCCTGCCCCACAGCTGGGTCACCGCACCGTCCGGCAGCGCGGAGGGCCTGGGCTTTGTGTTCTGGGACTGCGACTTTGTGTCGGATAGCTGCCCGCAGGGCACCGTGTATCTGGGGCGGCCCTGGCGGCCCACCGGGAAAACGGCGGTGCTGGCCAGCCGTCTGGGGGCCCACATTGCCCCGGAGGGCTTTGCGGGCTGGAACGACCGCACCGACTCGGACCTTGCCCAGTTTGCCGAGGCCGGCAACACTGGCGCAGGGGCCTGCCCGCGCGGGCCGTGGGTGCAGGCACTGGACGAAACACAGGCCGGGGCGCTGCTGTGCGCTGCACGCAGGCGGTGCTGCCCGGAATAACAATAAAAAAGGACGTATATATGAATAAACTTCCGAATGCCGTCAAATGGCTTATCGTGCTGGCGGTTCTGGGGGCCATGGGGGTCCTGATGTGGAAGGTGAACGACCGGGCCTCCCGCGTGGAGATGCCCGCACCGGACAACACCTTCGGCATTTACCGCAGTGCAAGCTCGACCTGAAAAAAGCAGCGCATCTTCTGAGCGAAGATGCGCTGCTTTTTTGTTGCTGTAAAATCAAAGGTCGGCGGCCTGTCCGTTGGCGGGCAGGTCGTTCATGATGAACCAGAAGATGGTGCCTTTGCCCAGCGTGCTCTGCACGCCGAAGCGGAAGCCGTGCTGCTGGAAGATGGCCTTGGTGATGGAAAGGCCCAGCCCGGTGCCCTGCTTGCCGGCGTCCGAACGGGAGCGGTAGTAGCGGTCGAAGATATAGGGCAGGTCGGCGGCGGCGATGCCGGGGCCGTGGTCCTCCACCTCCACGCGCACCCCTTCGGTGCAGCGGGAAGCCCGCAGGATAAAGATGCCGTCCGGCCCGATGTGGTGCATGGCGTTGCCCAGCAGGTTGTGCAGCGCGCGCTGCATCATGTCCGGGTCGGCGTAGACGGGCAGCTCCTCGTCCGGCAGCTCCAGTTTGAGCTGCCAGCCGTTCTGGGCGCAGATGGCGTCGTAGCGTTCGCTCACTTCGTCGCACAGCTGGCCCATATCAAAGTTCACCCGCTCACAGCGGTCGGCACCGCTGGTCACCTTGCTCAGCTCCATCACGCTGGACACCAGCGCGGTCAGGCGGTCGGTCTCGTCCACGATGATGTTCATTTGTTCGTCGCGGTGGGCCTTGTCGTCGCCGGTCAGGTCGCGCACCGTCTCGGCGTAGCCCTTGATGAGGGTCAGCGGGGTGCGCAGGTCGTGGGAGACGTTGGCCAGCAGGTCCCGCTGCATCTGGGCCGCCCGCTGCACCTCCTCTGCCATATGGTTGAAGTCCTGTGCAAGGTCGCCCAGCTCGTCGCTGCGGCGGCTCTCCACCTGCACGGCGTAGTTGCCCTTGGCCATCTGGCGGGCGGCGCGGGACAGCTGCCGCAGGGGCTTTGTGAACCACTCACTGAACAGCCACGCCGCCGACATGGCAAAGACAAAGATCAGGGCCGCCGCCAGCGGCAGCAGGGTGCTCAGCACGTTGCTGGCCTCGGCCACATGCACCAGACTGGTGGTCACCAGCACGGTGTAGCTGCCGTCGGCGGTGGTGCGGCCCACCAGAAGCTGGGCCGAGCCGGACAGGCGGGGCGGGTTGAGCGTCTGCTTGAAGCCGCCCGGCGAGGTGCGGCACTTCTTGCGCATGGCAATGGCGGTGTTCACCACCTCATTGCTGGATGCGTCCGAAAGATACGTCTCATGTAAGTTGCAGTAAGACTGGTTCTCGATCTTGTAGATCTGCCGCAGGGTGGAGTCGGAAATGTCCACACAGAAGCTGCTCAGCGCTCCCTTGGAATACAGGTCCATGGCCAGCTTGTCAAAAAAGCCGGTGTTGACATACAGCCGTCCGAAGGACCAGGAAGAAAGAGTGGTGCCCTCGGCCAGGGCGTCGTCCAGCTGGGACACCACGTTTTCGGCCTGGGTGGTCAGCTGCCGCTCGATGTGCCGGGTATACAGCGGTTCCAGCAGCTGGGTGGACAGGATCCAGAACAGCACCAGCAGAAACAGGCAGATGAAGCACAAAAAGAACATCAGCTGCCCGCGGATGCCAAGTCCGCGCCGGGCATTGTTTGTTCGCCGCATGAACTGCACAGCCTCCGTTTACCGCACTGCGTCGGGGTCGAACTTGTAGCCGATGCCCCACACGGTGGCGATATAGCTGCGGCACTTGCCCAGATGGCCGCGCAGCATCTTGACGTGGGTGTCCACGGTGCGGTCCTCGCCGAAGTAGTCGTAGTTCCACACCTTCTGCAGAATTTTTTCGCGGCTGAGGGCGATGCCCTTGTTGGAGGCCAGAAAGACCAGCAGGTCGAACTCCTTGGGCGTGAGGCTCACTTCCTCGCCCGACACCTTGACGGTGTGGCTGGCCGTGTCGATGGACAGCTCCCCGAAGGTCATGGTGCTGTCAGAAGCCTCGGTGCGGGGCATGGTGCGGTTGAGCACCGCCTTGACGCGGGCCACCAGCTCCCGGGGGGAGAAGGGTTTGACCACATAGTCGTCAGCGCCGCCCTCGAGGCCGGCAAGCTTGTCGTACTCCTCGCCGCGGGCCGTCAGGATGATGACGGGGGTGTTGATGCGGCGGGTGCGCATCTCCCGCAGGCAGGTCATGCCGTCCATGAAGGGCATCATCAAATCGAGGATGACCAAATCGTAGCCGCCGCCGGTGAGCAGCGACAGGGCGGCGGAGCCGTCCCCTGCCTCCTCGCAGGTGTAGCCCGAATACTGTAAATTCTCCCGGATGAGCTCCCGGATGCGGGGCTCGTCGTCAACGATAAGAATTTTTGCCATAAGGCATTCCTCCTAAAAGCTTCTATCTCCCAAGCGCCGGAGGCTGCTCAGAGCCAGCCCGGCGGAACTGTATACTGCGTTTAAGTCTATCATACCCTATCAATTAGGAATTTTTGTGAAGTTTGAGTAGATTTTTTGGGAAAACATCCCAGTGGGTGCGTTTCGTGTCTGCCCTGATTATAAAGGGCCGCTTCGGGGGCTGTCAAGCTTGGCCTCATCTTGCGCAGAAAAGCCGAAGTGTGCTATACTACAATGATAAAAGACTTCCCCGAAATCTGACAAATACAAAGGAAAAACTGTTCATGCGCATTGGATTCGTAGAGCTGGTACTGCTCCTCTTCATTGCATCCATCACGGTGGGGCCGAACGTGGCCCTTTTTGTGGACCGGTGGCTCCGCCGCGCCCAGCGTACGTCTGCTGCCGCTGCCCGCCGGAAAGCCCAGCTGGAAGCACAGGCCGCCATCGAGCGGGAAGCTCTGATGACCCGCTTCCGGGTTGCCAGCAACATCTTTGCCCTGCTGATGCTGGCGGCGCTGGCGTACGGCCTGCTGCTGCGGCCCATCGACACGCCGCCGAAAGCCTACACCGCCCCGGATGTGCGGCAGGACACCGGCGCCGCGCAGACGGCCCTCTCCGCCGACAGCAAGGACAGCTGGAAGCTGGGCGGCTATCTGGGCGTGGACTGCGTCCGTACCCAGGACGGCCTTGTCTACGCTGCTGCCTACAACGGTGCGGCCATGAAAAAGCGTCAGAGCGACCTTGTCCGCACCGACGGCGGACACTACGCGGCCATCCTGTCGGTGGAGGGCGAGTTGACCAGCTTTGCCTTCGACGCCGACGGCGACTTGTGGCTGACGGTGGTGACGCCCTCCGGCGGGGCGCTCTGCCGCGCCCGGCATGACAGCTGGGGAACCTCAGTGGAACAGGTGCTGTCGGCGGTGGAGACCGGCCCGGACGGGAAGGTCTATTTCGCCGTGTCCACCGAAGCCACTGCGAAAAACGGGCTGGAAAGCGCTCTCCGCACCGAGCTCATCGCCCACACCGGCACGGGCTGCGTCTATGTGTATGACCCGTCGGCCCGGACGGTGGAACAGGTGCTGGGCGGCGTGGCCGGTGCGGCTGGTCTGGCCCTCTCGGAGGATGACCGAACGCTGTACGTTTCTGACCTCGGGAATCGCTGCATCTGGAGTGTGGACGCCGACGCCCGGGAGCTGACGGCCGGCGGCAAAAACTGCGGGAGCTTTGTGTCCGGCCTGCCGGGATACCCCGGCGCATTGGCGCTGGACGAGGACGGCACTCTCTATATCAGCTACCGCTGGACCCGCAGCGGCTGGCTGGAAAAGTACGCGGACAGCACCCTTCTGCGGGGCATCGCCCTGCGGGCCGGTGAGAACATCCAGAAGAAGCTGTTCAAGCTGCCTGCGGACGCCCCCTGCGCCGAGGCTGTGGACACCGCCGACGGAAGCTGGAAGCAGACATTCTCGGGCAGAGAGCTGGACGGCTGCACGGCGGTGTGCCCGGCGGGAAGCAAAGTGTATTTCGGCGCGGCAGGCTCTGCCAGCCTGCTGTCTGCAAGAGTATAAAACGAGGTGTTTTTTATGACGGAAGAGTTCAAAAAGCAAATCGAGACCGAAGCGCGGCAGGCCGTGACGGAGCTGCTGGCCCAGGCAAAGCTGAAAAAGGGCGATGTCTTTGTGGTGGGCTGCTCGTCCAGCGAGATCGTCGGCGGCCACATCGGCAAGGACTCGAGCCTTGAGGCTGCACAGGCTGTCTACGCCGGCGTCGCACCGGTGCTGGCCGAAAACGGCATCTGGCTGGCCGCACAGTGCTGTG
>ENA-ORIC01001408-ORIC01001408.1-human-gut-metagenome-genome-assembly--contig:-NODE-1408-length-23264-cov-2.769699_pt1 | contig 23264 bp, 18 predicted proteins | sample MGYA00243023_ERZ508732 | MGnify/ENA primary metagenome ERZ508732 (study PRJEB26277, sample SAMN04329767) | human gut metagenome | biome: human-associated habitat | host: Homo sapiens | place: USA...
AGCCTCCGCGGTTTGAGGGGAAAATAATAAAGGCAATATCTGTTTCGCGTAATTGTTTCTGGCATGGGACGAATTCAGGGAGAACGAGAATTTTTGCTTCGATTTCAGATTTTTCCCCAGACAAAACAGAAGAATTATGTGCGGCTAAAATTTCTTCTACACGTTTCTCGGCACGTTCATTTCCTTTATATTTTTCGAACATATTTACAAGAATCATTCCAGCTGTCTGTACCGCTCTGGAAAATGCTTCATTTTCTCCATTTTCCACATCCCAGGAAGGATTAAAATTGCCAATTAAAGTGGCAAGTTCATTTTTCTCGCCGGTATTGTCGTTAATATCAAGTGGCTGGATAAATGACTCATCGAACTTTGCGGCAAGTTCTTCGCCAAGAATTTCTGCACCAAGTTCTTCCCATAAAAGACCAAATGCAGCATAAGGAACACCATTTTCACGGATACGGCTGTCGCGCTGGTGATGGTCGTATTTTCCCCTGCCAATATCAAAAACGATTCCATCAAAATCTTTTGGAACTTTATTTCCTCGGGTAATTGTGATTGCAGGATTTAAATATAACAACAGTGCATAGGAGAAAACATCGTCTGCATGAAATTTTCCACTATGTGTAAAAGCTTTTGCATTTTTCTTTTTAATTTGTTCTAATAGAGTATTCATAAAATTCACCTCAGAATTTTTATTTCAGTCGAGAAGCTGCTCAATCTTCAGTATCAGTATAATAGTATAGCATAAAGTTATAGCAGAATTATACAAAAAAATACAAAATATATCCCCCTGGGGAGCTTGTGAGAAAAAATAGAAAGGTATATCCTAGGTTTAAAACATAAAAGCTTTATAGGAGGAAAGAAAGATGCATATACCTGAAAATTATTTGAGTCCTTCGACCTGTGCGGTAATGGCCGCAGCAATGGTTTCGGTATGGACATACTCTGTTAAGAAAGTAAAAGAAGAAATTCCGAAGGTGAAGATGCCATTGCTTGGAATTGGAGCAGCGTTTTCTTTTCTTGGAATGATGTTCAATATCCCGCTTCCGGGAGGTACGACAGGACATGCAGTAGGAGGAACATTGATTGCGATTCTTACGGGAAGTCCATCGGCAGGCTGTATTGCCGTTACGATCGCACTGCTTATTCAGGCATTGTTGTTTGGTGATGGCGGTATTCTCGCTTTTGGAGCGAACTGTTTTAATATGGCTTTCATATTGCCATTTCTCGGATTTGCGATTTACAAGCTTATCTGGGAAAAAACAGGAAAAAGAAAGTTAGCAGCAGGAATTGGTTCCTACATCGGCATTAATGCAGCAGCATTTTGTGCAGCGATTGAGTTTGGAATTCAGCCATTGCTGTTTACTGATGCAGCAGGAAAGGCACTCTATTGTCCATATCCGCTTACTATTTCTATTCCGGCAATGATGATTGGACATCTTACATTATTTGGAATTGCAGAAATAGTTCTTACTACAGCAATCCTTGCATTTGTGGAAAAGATATCACCGGAAACATTAGAGGAAAAACCAGCACAGTCCGCATTTAAGCCATTATATATTCTTATGGCAGTTTTGATTATATTCACACCATTAGGTCTTCTGGCAAGTGGAACCGCCTGGGGAGAATGGGGCGTTGAAGAGATGGCATCCCTTGTAAGTAATGGAAAAGCACTTGGATATACACCGGCAGGAATGGAAAAGGGCTTTAGCCTTGCTTCACTTTTCCCGGATTACTCTATGGCAGGAATGCCGGAATGGATAGGATATATTTTATCTGCAGTTGTTGGCGTAGCGATTATTGTTATCTTCTTTAAACTTTTAGCTGGAAGTAAAAAAGATAAAATAGATTTTTCAAAAGGGCAGTCAGTGTAATGCAAAATCAGGAAAAAAATAATAGTTTTCTTCCATCATGGATGTGTGAAACGGAGCAATATGTTCCGAGTATTGATAAAGATGGATTTATTACAAAAAGTACGCAGGCAGTTCTTGGTGTACTGTCAAAATTAAAATGGAAAGAAGGGAAGGACGGGTGCCTAAGCGCCAGTCCTTCTTTAAAACTATGTTATACATTCCTATATATTTTACTTACTGCCTGTTCAAAAAACTATGTATTTTCATTAATTATGGCAGGCGGAACTATTCTTGCACTTGCAACTTATCCGGCAGAAACAATGAAACAGATACTTTCGGGGACATTTGGAGCAGTACTTTTTTCTGCACTAATACTTTTACCGGCAGTGTTTATAGGAAATCCGCAGATTTTGCTTATTATCACAACCAAAGTGTTTGTATCCGTTACGCTTATAGGTATTCTGTCAGCGGGAACATCCTGGAATAAATTAACAGCAAGCCTCCGCTCATTTCATATACCGGATATCTTTATTTTTACATTGGATATTACATTAAAATATATTGCCGTACTCGGAGAAATCTGCATGGAAATCCTTACGTCACTTCGCTTACGATCTGTAGGACAAAACAGGAAAAAAGCACAGTCCTTTTCTGGGATATTGGGGATTTCCTTTTTAAAATCAAGAGAAATGGCAGAGGAAATGTATGCAGCGATGTGCTGCCGTGGATTTGTTGGAGAATATAAAACACAAAAAACATCTACCTTTCGAAAACAGGATATCTTGAGTCTTCTTTTGATGATAGGAGTAACAGGAATATTCATTTATTTCGAGGGTCTGTGGAAATAACACGAAGCAATCAATCTAGTATCAAAGAGGGTAAAAGACCTTTTAATCCTAACATATAGCAATTTTCTATGAGAAGAGAATAAAAAGTAAAATCAAGAATAACAAAAGTAAAATCAAGAATAACAAAAATAAAAGGAAGATTCAAAATGATAGAATTAAAAAATGTATGTTATGCATATGGGAATGAAATTGCATTACGATACATTAATTTAAATATTCAAAAAGGTGAATCTGTAATAATACAGGGACCAAATGGATGTGGTAAATCTACATTGATAAAAATATTGAACGGAATCATATTTCCGATGGAAGGCAGTTATACCTATGAAGATCACGAAATAACAGAAAAAGCATTAAAAGATTCTCGCTTTGCCAAATGGTTTCATCAGCAGATGGGTTATGTTTTTCAAAATGCAGATACACAGCTTTTTTGTGGAAGCGTAGAAGAAGAAATCGCATTTGGCCCGATCCAGATGGGACTTTCCGAAGAAAAAGTCAAACAAAGAACAGAGGATTGCCTTCGTTTATTTGGAATCGAAAAACTAAGAGAACGCCCACCGTATCATTTAAGCGGTGGAGAAAAACGAAAAGTATCATTAGCGTGCATCCTTTCTATGAATCCCGAAGTTCTTATATTAGACGAACCCCTCGCTGGACTCGATGAAAGTACACAGAAAATGCTTATAGATTTTCTGAAGAAATTTCATGCAGCAGGGAAAACACTAATTATCATTACCCATAATACTCAGCTTGCGAAAGAGCTTGGAACCCGGTTTATCCAGATGAATGAAAATCATGAATTAACTATTTGATTCATTAGGGGAAACAGACGAAAATAAAAAGAATAGACCATAGTAAATGTAAAGATATCACTGCGTAGAAAATGTCTGTCCGGCATTTTTACTTGCTCTCACATTACATTTACTATGGTATTATTTCTTTTTTCGTCTGTTTTCTCTAATGAATAGTAATAGTAAAAGCCTTTCCTAGTGATTTATAGTTAGAGATAGAGATTTCCTGAGCATCATCAGTGTTTGTGGTGCTGACTTCAATTTCAGTAGATTCTGCTACTGTTTTTTCAGTGGATTCTGCCGTTTCTTCTGTACTATTAACAGAGGAAGACAGAGGAAAGTCATTATAATATGGAGTTAAAGTGAGGCAGGTGGCTTTAGGGGAAATATAGCCGGTCATTCTGTCTACTGTAAAAGTACCATTTGTTCCATCGGCGGTATCAAGGTAGAATTCTACAGGGTTTCCAAGGTCATCTTTTCCTTTCAATATAATGTCCCCAGAGAGTCCAGTATTATTTTTTGAAATAGTAAATGAGATTTGATGGTTTACGATATTACTTCTATAATTTTTTAAAGTTATTTTTGTTTTATTTGGTAAGGTAAAAGAATGATTTAATGCTACGTTTGTTGTTTTTGCATTTAATTCTTTACCGGATGCCGCAAATTTTAATTTTCCAATAGAGGTATTTGATTTATCTAATGTGGAAAAGTTGATCGTAAAATCAGCTTTCTCTGATAAAATGGAGGAATCATTTAATTGTATTTCACTTTCAGAAATAGAAGTTAGCTTGTCGATAGGAGTAGAACAGATGCCGACACTTTCTACAATAGGTTCTCCAGCGATAGTAAGGTCTATATCAATTGGCAATTCAGTGATAGTTTTGATATTTGATTTTTTCAATACAGAACTGTCTTTTATTTTTGTTTTGTAGGAAATGATAAGGCTATGTCCATCAAGAATTACTTCATTTAATGTGATAGTGATGCCGTTTTTGGATATAGATTTACCAACGACAGTACTGTAAGGACTAAGGTCTTCTTTGGTGCCTAAAAGTGTGGATAAACTTTCCATAATCTGTTGGGATTGTGCGTATACGTTCTGCCTTACCGGAGCACTGCTTCCACCAAGAAGAATAATAAAGGCAGCTGCGGCAGCAGCATATTTTTTCCAGGTGTGTTTTTTAACGGAAGTTTTTTTCTTTAAAGCAAAAGATTGTTTCCAGTTTTTTAAATCAGTACTTGTAATATCGACAGTTTCAAAAGTATCTATCTGATTGTCAATGTCATTTAATAAATCATAAATATCATTTTTCATAACTCGTACCTCCAGTCAGATGAGTTGAATTTGTTTGAGGGAAAAGAGAACGCAGCTTCTTTTTACTGCGGAAAAGCCGATTATACAGTACAGGCTTGTTTGTATTCATTTCTTTGGATATCTCATCAAATGGTTTTTCTTCTACATATAGTTTGATGAAAAGCTCTCTATCTTGTGGTTTTAGGCAGGATAACATTTGCTTTGTTTCTTCAGAAAATTCTTCTTCAAATTGTGTGTGTAATTCTATTGCATCGTCCAATCCTTTAGTAGATTGCGCATTTTCCCAGCTTGTTTCCAAAAGATGATTTGCGTATTTTCTTTTATAATCAAGAGCTTTTAATCGGGCAATTCCGCCAATCCAGTTTGCAAATGGATTACGGGCGGAGTCATATGAGTCGATATGTTCCCATACAGCGAAGAAAACGTCATTCATACATTCCTCTTCGTATTGAGAAAGAACATTCAGATAACGATGCACAACAGACTTTACAAGTCCACCATAATGTACCATCACATATTCTAAAGCTCTCTCATTTCTGTGGGATAACGCTTCCACAAAATTCGATTCTTTTATCTTCATAGGTTACTCCTTTATGTACATTCGAATGTAAAAAATATATGGATAATTATATCGGTTACATTATATATTCGCAAAAAAGGGATGAGAATCTCTCACTTTTTTGAAAATATTTTGATTTTTTTGAAAAGGCTGATTTCCGTCTCCCAAACCGCAGAGAACCGAAAGATTTATTTCCTTTGAATGTTACCCTAAAACCTGTTAAGATGGGAGTAGAAATTTTCGAAAGAGGAAACCACCGATGGATTATATTGATATTTTTATAAAAAACGATTATATAGATTTAAAGCAGATTGCAGAGAGTGGACAGTGCTTCCGCTGGAAGAAAATATGTCCGGGAAGATATTTTGTTATTTCTGATGGACGGACGGCATGTTTTTTTCAGGAAAAGACAGGAATCCGTATTTTGTGTCATGAGAAGGATGAGGAATATTTTAGAAAGTATTTGGATTTAGATACAGATTACGAGAAAATAATAGAACAGATTGATCCGGAAGATCGTTTTCTTTCTGGAGCGGCGAAGATGGGAAAAGGGATTCGGATTCTTCGTCAGGATCTGTGGGAGATGATTGTTAGTTTTATCATCAGTCAGAGAAATAATATTCCACGTATTATGAAGAGTATTGATGCATTATGTGAGAAACTTGGAGAAAAAATAGTATTTAATTATGAAGAGGAGCATCTTATTGGTTATAGTTTTCCGGGACCAGAAGTGCTTGCAAAGGCCGATTTGTCGGAGTTTAAGTTTGGATACCGGGAGAAGTATATTCGGCAGACAGCAGAGGATATTTTAACTGGGAAGTTTGAACTGAGTGTACTTCAAACAGCCGTTGCAAAAGGGGCATCGCCGGAAGAGGGAAAGGAGATGCTGAAAAAACTTCATGGAGTGGGAGAAAAGGTAGCATCTTGTATTCAGCTTTTTGGTTTACATCAGCTTTCCTTATTTCCGATTGATACATGGATTGCCAAAGTGGAAAAAATGTATTATAACGGGCATTTTCCAGTAGAAAGATATGAAGGGATAGCTGGTGTGATGCAGCAGTATCTTTTTTTCAGAGTTCGTGAGGAAGCAGAAAAACGTGCCTGCTTGGAAGTAAAAGCAGATAAGATGCAAAAAGAAAAGCCAGAAGAGATACGAAAAAATGTATCAAAAGAAGTTTTAAGAAAGCAGGAGAAGAAAGAATATAATCTTTCTGGCAAAATGCTATATGTATCGGATTTAGATGGCACATTATTAAATAGTGATGCCTTACTTAACGAAGACGTGCCTAAACGATTAAATGCTCTTATTGAGCAGGGACTTTGTTTTACTGTTGCTACAGCGAGAACCTATGCAACTGTGAATTCTATTATGAAAGATGTCAATCTCACCTGTCCTATGATTTTGATGAATGGAGTCATGATTTACGATCCGGTGAAAAAAAGCTGTATTCATGCGGAAATTATTGAAAGAGATTCTGTGGAATATATTTTAAAAGGAAGAAAGAAGTTTGGAGTGACAGGATTTGCATATGCACTGTCCCCTGAAATTTCCGAAGATTGCTCAAAGTCTGGCGAAACATCTGTTGTAGATAGTGCCGGACGAGTCGGCAAGTCTGGACGAAAGATGGCAACCTATTATGAAAAAATTGCGACACAGCATATGGAAAAGTTTTATACGGAACGAAGAGATTTATACCATAAGCCATTTAGTAAAGTGGAAAGATTAGAAGATATTTCAGGTGAAGATATCATTTATTTTTCCATTTGTTATGAAGAAGAAGTGTTACGGCCATTTTATGAATATTTGAAAAAAGATGAGCGGCTGAATCTGAATTTTTATAAGGATGTTTATGGAGATGGTCTGTGGTATTTAGAAATCTCGCATAAAAATGCTTCAAAATATTATGGAATACAGAAGCTGCGAAAGCTTCTTCATCCGGCCGCGATTACCGGAATGGGTGATAATCTGAATGATATTCCTTTATTTGAAGCTTGTGATCGTTCCTGTGCGGTAGGAAATGCACATAAGGAAGTAAAAGAAAGGGCAGACTATATTTTAGATACCAATCTGAATGCGGGAGTGGTAAAATTTCTGGAAAAGGAAATGAAATAAATTATCAAGACAGCCATAGAATCTGGAATTTACCGGAGACTATATAGAGAAGATAGTTGACAAAGAGTTTTGATAATATTAAAATATAGATATGAAAACTACATTACATGGAAATGAGAACACAGATTGCATTGCAGTAAGAGAGAATGCTTCATTTTGAGTGATATTTACAGTGTATTAATTTCTGTGTATAGTAATATAATAATGCATACTGGAGGATGAAATGGATTACAAGATTATTAGTGATGGCTGTTGTGATTTAGAAAAAGAGATCATTGAACAGTATAATTTAAGTATTCTACCTTATTTTATATCATTTGATGAGGAGACATATTATAAAGAGATTGAAGAAATCGGAATTCGTGAAGTATATGAGCGAATGGTAGGGAATCCAGATGTATATCCGAAGACCTCTCTTCCATCTGTACAGAATTATATTGACGTTTTTACGGAATATGTGAAAGAAGGAACACCGGTAGTCTGTATTTGTTTTACTCCATCTTTGAGTGGTTCTTACAACTGTGCATGTAATGCCAGAGAAATTGTTTGTGAGGATTATCCGGATGCCAAAATTGCGGTGATTAATTCTGAAGCAGGAACAGTAAGTCAGGGTCTTATGGTTATTGAAGCAGGAAGAATGTGTCAGAATGGAGTTCCTTATGAACAATGTGTAGATATTCTTGAGAAGATGAAAAAGACGAATAGAATCTTCTTTACAGTCGGTAACACAGATTATTTAAAACATGGCGGACGAATCGGAAAGCTTGCAGGAATCGCAAGCAGCGCCCTTTCCTTAAAGCCTCTGATTACTTTAGTAAATGGTGAGATCGAAGCTTCAGGAATCGGACGAAGCCGTAAGAAGACAGTTGCCAAAACGATTGCGTTAATGGATGACTATTTTAAAGAAACCGGAGATGCGATGGAAGACTATTCTTTCCGCGTTGGTTTTGGTTACGATATAGAGGAAGGCAAGGAATATTATAATACCGTTGCGAACCATATCTATGGAGAGAGCCATGTAGATCAGGTGGGAATCTGCCAGATTGGGGCAACCATTGCGGTACATACCGGACCATATGCGATTGGAATCGGGTGTGTTAAGAAGTATGAGAATTATTTATAATCTAAGCCAATCCTATTCAAATAATAAAAAAGACCCCACGGAATATAGCTTCGTGGGGTTTTTACTAAATAGAGTTTGAATAGTAAGAAATAATAGAATGTATAAACCAGAAGATATGGTTATTACTTCTCACATTTGCAGAGGCAACTATTATTCTACTTTCTCCGGGAGCGTCTCTCCCTGCCTGAGGCAAAATACTATTTATAAAAATACCAATTATATAAAATGTTTAAGAGAAACTTATTTTACTTTCACAGTTTTCACTTTGCTGTATGCCCCATAAGTCTTAGTCTTTCCAACCTGCTTGTAGGAGCGTGCTTTTACAAAGTATTTCTTTTTAGATGTTAATTTCTTTACTACTTTGCTTGTTGTCTTGTTACTCTTTACTACAATTGTTTTCTTTCCTTTGAAAGATTTCTTTGTGGAATATGTGATTTCGTAACCGGAAGCTTTTTTATCTTTTTTCCAGGATACTTTGATTTTTTTCTTTCCATTTGCTTTTACTTTTGTAGTCTGTTTTGCAAGTTTTACTTTTGTGGCTGTTGTGTTTGGCTTCTTTGCTGTAGTAGCAGGTTTTGTAGCTGGTTTAGCAGCAGTTGTTGTATTTGGTTTAGAAGCTGTTGTACTGTCCGGTATGGATGGTGTTGGAGCTTCTGTGGATTGATATGGTTTTAATAATTCAGTAAGTTCATTGATTAAATCAGCAGCATCGGCACTGGTAGAACTTTCGTTTGCTAAGAGTTCTGCTGCCTCATTTTTATGTGCTAATAATACACTATCATCAGCACCGGCACCTTTTAATGCAGTTTCAGCCTGTTTGATAAGTTCCTGTAACTGTGCTTTTTGAGCTTCTGTTACAGGGATTGCAACGTGGATATCAGCGTAGTTATCACAAGAAATAGCAACGCTGTAAGTTCCACCTTCTGCATCAGATGGGATAGCATTTAAGTCAAGAGAAACGCTTTTTGCAATAGCTCCGGAATACAGAGTATAAGGAGTCTTCATATGACCTGCTCCAACAGTATATGTTACAGTTAATGTTCCGTTTTTTACAGTAGGAAGCTGATTTAAAGTAAATGATTTCATATCGTCACTGAAAGTACCGCTGATTTCTTCAGAGTAAGCTGGTTTTATAAAGATTCCATCAGCGAAAGTATAAACATAGTTACCTTCTGGTGTTACATAAGTAATCTTATTAATTGTTTTATTGACAAGCTTTGCAAATTCAGCCGTATTATCTGATTTTGCAATTCCCATAGTAGCTGCTTCAATGGCAACATTAAAAGATAATTTATAAGGTTGTACCCAGATATTTGAAAGATGTTCCAGACCTACTTTATATCCTTCTGTTGTTTCAAGAATGATTCCCTGAATAGTAGAATTGACAGGGAATCCCTCATCTTGTCGGGAATTTCTTAAGTATTTTGTGCTTGTTTCCACCACATCAATCTCGTATTCACCCCAGGTGGATCCTGTTGTTAATGTTGGTACGGCATCAGTTACAGTAGCGACTGTCTTGTTATTAGAAACATAAGAACCGTTTTCCTGAAGTATTTTATACTGAGAAGGAACCTGTGTAGGATTTTCATTTAATGTAATATCAGAAGCTTCCTCATATGCTTTGCTTAATTCTTTGTTTGCATCTTTTAAAATAGTGGATTCAACATAAAGGTCAGAATCAACAGCAACATTTACATTCGCAACACCTTTTACATGATATCCCCCTGCAGCTTCTGCACTTTCCTTCTTATAATCTGTCCAGGCATTAGATAAAACAGAATACTTAGAAGTGCTGGCAGTAGTAACGACATCAAAGCTGTCTGTGCTGCTTACGTCACCAGAATAAAATTCTTTGTAAGTTAAATTAGATGTTCCATATATCGTTCCGGAAAAACCTGTACCGTTAGTTAATTTATAATATAATCCACTGTTTCCAATCTGAGTATAGCCTTCTAAAGCTTCTGCAGAATATGTGTAAGTGCTGCCTGCGATAGAAACGGATTTTGTTCCTTCTGCTGCAAATGCAGGAACAGAAAGCTGGCTGACAGACATAAATACTGCCATAGAAGCTGCCAGAGCCTTAGTTAATAATTTTTGTTTTCTCATTAAATTTGTAGTCTCCCTTCTTTTCTTGTATACTTTTAGAAACTGATTATGAAATCAAACATAAAAAGTTCCAAAAGGACATATTTGATAAGAAAATAAATATATAAAAATCTGTGCACTGATTTTTAAGGCAAAAAATTAGAGAACTCTCCCTAGCGCGCATACGGAGTGCGTTAGTGGAGGGTCCCCTACCAGGTTTTCATGCATGAATATCTAATAAAAAGATATTAAGCACCGAAAATTCAATTCAAATCTTGTAAGTCTGAGATAGAAAATATATCTCGCAATTAGAGAATACTATATAAAATTAGTTGCGTCAAACAAAAAATGTCAAATGAAAAAAGTTCTCAAAAAAGGGAATGATTAAATACTAATTTGAGGAAGAATAAGGGGATTGTCCAGAAGTCTATGGCTTTCCAGGAAATCAAATTCCAAGAAACTGACATTTATATAAGGAGTTCTATTTCTTTTGCCGGTATCCCTTGCTATTTTCTTATGGCGAAATAGTTCTTTGATTAAAAGTCAGAATCTTCTGGAGAATCCCCTTCTCTTTCCAATATAAATCACTAATTTGCTATTTGTTATCAAAACCAGACAGCCACTGAAATAAAATTTTATGCTGAATTATAAGAAGACTAGCTACAATTCAGCACAATATCTTCTATATAAAGCGGCCTCTGTGTCCTCAGCAAATTAGTATTTTGTCTTCACAGTTTTTGTTGCAGACCATTTTGATGTAGCTGTCTGATATCCGGCTTTTGTATATACGGCGCGGATGCGGACTTTATATATTGTTTTCTTTTTCAGTTTCTTAAGCTGAGCAGATGTGATCTTAGCCTTGGAAACTTTAATTGTTTTTGTAGCTTTTTTGTTACCGAATCCTTTTGTTGTGTACTGGATTTCATAACCGGTAGCTTTCTTAACCTTTTTCCATGTAACTTTTGCTTTGTTCTTTGTTGTTTTTCCAACTTTAAGAACAGGTTTGGAAAGTTTTACGTTTGATTTCTTTAATGCTGGTTTAGTAGCAGGTTTTTTAGTTGTTGTTGTGTCTGGATTAGAAGGCGTTGCAGGTTTAGAAGGAGTAACAGCTTTTTCTTTTAAGCCTGAAAGAGCTTCTGTAAGTTTTGTGTTTGCAGCATCAACAATTGCCTGTGTGTTAGCGGATTTTGCTTCTTTTGCTTCTGTTAAAGCAGTCTGAAGTGCTTTCCAGGTTTCAGCAGTATATTTGCTGCTATCAAGTTCTTCTGCTTTTTTGATGGAAGCTTCAAGGATAGAAGTATTCAGCTGTACAGTTCCAGATACAGATGGGTAACCGGTTGATGTAAGCTCTATTGTGTAAGAAGCAGATTTGTCTGCAAATACAGGTGTGGAAGAACCATCTTTACCTTTAATTGCTGCATTGAAGTTAATGTTTCCGTCTGCATCAAATAAATCAGTAGCTTTAATTCCGCCTTTTCCTGTTTTTTCTACCCCATTAATTTTAATAGATGTAATATTATTTACATATTTTTTAAAGTTGACACCGGCAGGAAGAGTAACCTGATTATTTTTATTAATGGAGATATCTCCAGTCTTGTAGCCAGATTCTAATGTGAAGGAGGCTACAATATCAGAGTAAGTATCATCTGTAAATACCATAGAATAGGAACCCACACCAGTATTATCTGTAGCTTTTATCGTCAGAGTATTGTTTGCGTATGTATAATCTGTACCTTCTGTCAGGACAGTTTTTCCCATACTTACGCTGCTTAAAGTATAATTAGAACCAGAAGGAACAGCAGCAGTATCAACAGAAACGGTTGCACCATCTTTAAAGTTATCGTTGGCGGTAGCTTTAATGCTGTCAGAACCAGCTAAAGTTTTACATTTTAAGTTAGTATTAATAACAATATCAGCATCGTTTTTTACAAGATAAGTAACTTTTTTAATTGTTTTACCTTGTAAAGCTTCATGACTAATATAATCAATTGTGTTTCCATGCTTTTCTTTAAATCCATCTGTTACGGCAAAGGAGAATTTGCCTCCAATCCAGATGTTTTCCAGATGCTCCATACCGTATTTCTTGCCATCTTCGTCTTCAACGATGATACCAAGTAAGGAATCTTTAGCACTTAAATTAGAAAGAGGGCTGTTTTCAGAAGTTACAGGATCTACTTCATATTGTCCGTAGGAAGACTGTGTTTTGATAGTAAGTGTATCAGAAGTATCTTCGATAACCTCAGATTTCATGGCTGTCAAAGTACCATCACCATTTAAGATTTTATATTCAGATGGTGTCGTATCAGATAACTTCATAGAACTAATAATTTCTAATAATTTATTGCTGCATTCTTTATTATCGGAAATAGCCTTTTTCGCATTTTCATATAATGAAGTTGGAACAGCAATATTTACGTCTTTTATACCGATAATAGAGCCACCCTGTTCGCTTGTATTATCTTCTGAATACGTACTGGAGAAGTAATTTTTGTATTTATTAGTTGTAGCACTACTTACTGCATCATACATACCACTTTCGCGATAAGAAGCTGCTTTATCAGAAGTGAGGTCTAAAGTAGTATCCTCTTTTACATCTTTTAATTCTCCGTAATAGAAATCTGCATAAGAAAGATTCGCTGTTCCGTATACATATTTATCAAGAGCATTTTTAGCGTCTGTAAGATGTTTGATTGCCTCATCAACCTCTGCCTGATTAGGAGCCTCTTTTGCTAAAATGTCTTTTGCTTCTTTTAATTCTGTTTCGAAGCTATTCCAGCTCTTTTCTGTATAATCCGATGGGTTTAATCCTTCAACAGAAGAAACAAGTTTGTTTAACTCAGTTGTATCGCCAGCATTTGTGTCAGGTTTTACAATGTTTGCATCAGTAGCTTCAAAGTTATATGTAGAATCAGCGTATCCAAGAGCATAAATGGTTAAAAGCCAGTTCCGTCATATCCTTTTGGAAGCTGGCAGCGAATAGAATTTGTAAGACCTAACTGGATTCCCATACTTTTATGCATCCAGTTATCAGCAGCAAACTTTGTTCCGTAAGTGGCAAGTGCCTTAGAACGTGTGCTGTCATTTCCATAGTAGGTCCATTTTACAGCCTGCATATTAGCGCCAAGATCGCCGTAATTTTTTGTGAAATCTACACGAAGAAATTCACCGTAGCTACCGCTTGCATCCTTTACAGTTGCTCCCATATTGTTTAAATCAGCAGTTTTAAGAGTCTTATCTTTAATACCAGAAGAAGAGCCGTTACTACTTTGGGTAAATGTGAAGGAACCATCACACTCCTAAACGGCAGACAATAGGCCATTGGTATCCTTATCAACAGATGCAGTAACATTATAATCCTGCAGATTCTTTTCTCCATAGCCACCAATTAAGGTACCGTTATTTTCTACAACGGAATACTTTTCTTTAAAGCTGGCATAGTCAGAAGATTTTACTTTGACAGGAACATATTTTAATCCAAGAACATCATATTCTGTCATAGTCTGTGTAGTGCCATCGGTTAAGGTGAGAGTACCTCTGTTCCATCCGGCACTGGTACCATCTGTAAAGTAGACAGTTTTTCCATCACTGCTCCAATGGGAAACACTATATTCTCCTTCAGCAGTTTTAATAACTGCAGTACACTGATAACTTCCGCGGTGAAGTCCGTGATTAGTGGTAGCTCTTGTTACTGCATCAAAGGCACCTTTATCTTTTTCATCGTGTGAATCAGCTGTATCAGAAGACGTGGTATCACCTGCTGCCATAACTCCTTCAGCCTTCCAATATTCAGCCCATGTCAGGCCTGCATAGCAGTAAACGTAGTCATCACTATTTTCTGCTGTCTGTGTCTGTACTGTAGATACACTTGCTGCTTTTACAACTGCTGGAGTAATACTGGAAAATACAGTAGTACAAGTCATTGCAAGAGCAAGAGTACCTGCTACAAGTAATTTGTTTCTCATAAGTTCCTCCTTATATTATAATTGGTATTTAAGTTAGCTTATTCTAACGAAAAATATAATAATATACTATTATTAGCTGTGTCAAACTGTATATATATTAATGAAAAAAGTTCTCATTTTCTTATAAAAAAATTGCATTGTCAGAATATTTTCTATATAATGTATGAAGTTAGAAAGAACTAATGAAAGTAAGTTTCAAGATAATGGAGGATTGTTGTGATAAATTTTAGAAAAAAAGCAGTTGCGATGTTACTGGCCACTGTGTTCACTGCAGGAATGCTTTCCGGATGTGGAACATCAGTAGATACAGAGAAAAGTAAGAATGATAGTAGAAAGGCTGTGGAGCAGACAACACAGGCAGAAGCGGATACAAATAGTAAGACTCAAAATGAAGAGGACAAATCAGAATCAAGAGATATTTTTGCGATGGATACGTATATGACTTTAACGGCTTACGGAAAGAATGCTAAGAAAGCGTTGGACGAGGCGGTTGATGAGATTAACAATATTGAACAGCTTGTTTCTACGGGGATTGACAGCAGTGAAGTTTCGCAGATTAATAAGAATGGAAAAGGTTCGGTATCAGAAACAACAGGATATCTGATTAAGCGCTCAAAAGAGATTTATGACAGCACGAATGGAGTGTTTGACATTACGATTTACCCGATTATGCAGGCGTGGGGGTTCCCGACGGAGAACTATCGTGTTCCCGGAAAGAAAGAGCTGAAGAAGTTAAGGGGACTGATGGGAGCAGATCACGTTTTATATGATGAGAAAAAACAGGAGGTCACTTTAAATAAGGAAGGAATGAAGATTGACCTTGGTGGAATTGCGAAAGGATATACTTCTTCAAAAGTAATGGATATTTTTAAAGAAAATGGGATTTCTAGTGCAGTAATCAGTCTTGGCGGTAATGTGCAGACACTAAACGGAAAGCCAGATGGTTCTGACTGGAGAGTGGCAGTTGAGAATCCGGCAGATACGGGAAGTTATATTGGAGTGCTTTCTATAAAGGATAAGGCAGTGATTACTTCTGGGGGATATGAGCGTTATTTTAAGCAGGATGGAAAAACATATCATCATATTATTGATCCGGCTAATAGATATCCGGCAAATAATGGTCTGACTTCTGTTACGATCGTATCAGATGACGGAACACTTGCAGACGGTTTGTCCACATCATTATTCATTATGGGACCGGAAAAAGCACAGAAATACTGGAAAGAACACAGTGATGAGTTTGACACGATTCTTGTAAAAGATGACGGAAGCATTCTAGTTTCAGAGGGACTCGCAGAGTATTTTACCAGTGAGTCTGATTTTACGATAATAAAAAAATAATGATACAAAAAATTTCTCATAAAATCAAGTACAAAAAGATTTCGAGAATATAAGAATGCAAGAGTACAGGAATACAAGAATACATTCAAAAAGAAAGGGAGATATGATGAGGGAAAAGTGGAAAAAATATGTTGAAAAATTTAAAAGTCTTGGTGATAAGGTTTCAGGTGTGAAAGGAATTACAGCGGTAATTCCGGCGGTTTGCCTGGCGGTTCTTATGGTGACAGTACTTACCGGATACAAAACCCCACAGGCAAAAAAGTATGAAGCTTCAGAGACAGAAGACATCAGTCAGATTAAGGAAGCGCTTGCGAAGGAAAGTACAGCAGCAATGGCAGAAACAACGAAAAAGAATACAACAAAGAAGGGAAAGAAGGGGGCTATTGATGTAAAAGATGGAACGTATAAAGGTTCTGCAAACGGATATGGCGGAAAAGTTACAGTAAATGTTACTGTAAGTAAAAAGACAATGACGGCGATTGATATTGTCAGTGCTCCAGGTGAGACGGATTCTTTCTTTCAGCGTGCAAAAGGGGTTATTGATGAGATGCTTACGGCACAGAGTACAGATGTAGATGTCGTGTCTGGAGCAACATACAGTTCAAATGGAATTATCGGTGCGGTGAAAAATGCACTTTTTGGAACGGAGTCTAATAATGCGACAGTAGCGAACGCAGGTAATGCAGCTGGTTCGGCTCCGAGTGTTTCTAAAGTGAGTGAGTCTGGAACATGGAAAGATGGAACTTACACTGGCTCCGGTAAAGGATTTGGTGGAACTATTTCTGTAAAAGTAACAGTAAAAGATGGAAAAATCAGCGCGATTGATGTAACAAGCGCATCAGGAGAAACTGCTTCCTATTTTAGTAAGGCAAAAGGAATTATCCCAAAGATGATCAGCGGACAGACTACAAATGTGGATGCGGCATCTGGAGCAACCTATAGTTCCAATGGAATTATTACCGCAGTAAGAAATGCTCTTTCAAAGGCGGAAACAGGGAAAAGCAGTACGAAAAAGAAAAAGAAGAAAAACAAAAAAAATAAGAAAAAAAACAGTGGTTCTAACAGCAATAATAACAACAATAATATTGCAGCACCGGCAGAAGGGTATGAAGATGGCACTTATACTGGAAGTGCGGCCTGTTCGGGAGAGCAGTTTAAGGAATATAGTGTAACGGCAAATGTAACGATTAAAAATGGAAAGATTTCTGCGGTGGAGATTTCTTCTACAGCAAAAGGAACCAACCTGAAACAGTTTATGAGCAGAGATGAGATTAAGAATCTTCCATCACTTATTGTCTCTAAAAACGGAACAAGCGGAGTAGATGCTGTCAGTGGAGCAACGTACAGTTCCCATGCTATTTTTAATGCGGTAAATGATGCTTTATCAAAGGCGAAGAAAAACAGTTCTTCTACGGAAAAGAAAGAAGAGACAACAACGGAGAAGAAGGAAGAGACGACAACAGAAAAGAAAGAGGAAACGACCACAGAAAAAAAAGAAGAGACAACGACAGAAAAGAAAGAGGAAACGACTACAGAGAAAAAAGAAGAAACAACAGAAAATCCAGACGAAGGGAAAAACTACAAAAATGGAACATACAAAGTAAGCGTAAGCTGCGAGCCGGATGAAGATGAGGATTTTGATCCGTATACGATTTCCATGGATATCACAATTAAAAAAGATAAAATTACAGAAATTTCTAATATTACCGCGAATACAAATTCAACGAATAAAGCATATACAAACGATGCAAAGAAAGGAATGGTTTCTAAAATTGTAGCAAATGGAAATGCAGATGGTGTAAATACTGTATCAGGAGCCACCTGTTCTTCTAAAGCAATTAAAGATGCATGCCAAAAAGCATTTAATACAGCAAAGAAGTAATTTTGAAAAGAGAAGCTTTTGCGTTTATTTAAGAAAAAGTTATTTGAATATTTAAAATAGTAAGAAAATTTATAAAAGATAGTAGAAAACATTTTAGAAGGGACAACGAATGAAATACAAAAACTTTTTAATCCGTTTATTTGATCTTATTCTCGTTCTGGGGCTTTTAGCAGGGTATCAGGCTGTAATTTACAGTCGTGATAAAGAAGCCACAATTGCAGAATTAAAAAGCCAGGTAAATCAGCTTCAAGGAGAAAAAGAGGATATTCTTGAAGCAGCAAAAAATTCCGGAAAGCTGGGGGCAGATGGTGCATCTGCCGGTCAGGCTGAAACGTATAAAGATGGAAACTATACTGGAAGTTCGCAGGGATTTGGAGGAGAAATCAAAGTAAAAGTAACGGTATCCGGGAAGAAGATCAGTGCGATAGACATTATAGAAGCAAGTGGAGAAGATGAAGCTTATTTATCAATGGCAAAAGATATTGTGAAGACAATACTTGATAAGCAGACGACAGATGTTGATACAATAAGCGGAGCAACCTATTCATCTACAGGAATAAAGAATGCAGTAGGACAGGCATTAGAGGGAGCAGCTAAATAATGAAAAAAAAGAAAAAAATATCGGTGCAGACAATCATAGAAGTGATGATACGGGCAGTATTTTTTATTATCTATCCAGCGTTATTTTCCACTGCATTTACCGGAATAAAATTAATTGTAGAACAAATTACACAGCGTGCAAGTCTGCAGTGGAATTCCTTTGTACAGACACTTGTTGTATTGCTGGTCTTTACCATTGTATTTGGACGATTTTTCTGTGGTTTTGCCTGTGCATTTGGAACATGGGGTGATTTTGTTTATTTTATTTCATCTATGATTCGCAAAAAAAGAAAAAAGAAACCGTTGAAATGTTTTTCAAAGGCGGGAAAGATACTTCGGTATTTAAAATATGCTGTACTGCTTGTTGTCCTGTTTCTTTGCATAAAAGGTTGCAGTAGTGCCGTTGCTGTACATAGTCCGTTCAGTGCATTTTCTCGTTTCCATCAGTTGAAGATGGCAGACAGCCTTATAGGAACAGGTCTCTTTTTATTGGTTACAGCAGGAATGGCATTGGAACCAAGATTTTTCTGTCGTTTCTTATGCCCAATGGGAGCAGTATTTTCCCTGATGCCGGTGTTACCATTTTCTGTAATCAAACGAAACAGAGAAAACTGTATTCCAAACTGTAAAGCGTGCAATTTAGTATGTCCGGCAAACCTTGAGATACCATCGGATAAAGAAGGGGATAATGCGACATCCGGTGAATGTTTCTCCTGTGGAAAATGTATCGGAAAATGTCCAAAGCAAAACACACATAATGGTTTTTTGGGAAAGCTATGGTTACCAATGCTTGTAGGAAAGGCTGTGATATTATTCGTGATATTTAGAATATTGTATTAAAAACTTTTCCAGATTTTGTCTATCAGATAAATTACTATATCAAAAAAACTTTTTCGTGTTATAATGGACAGTAATCTGTGTATAAAATTCAGTTTTGCCGTCCCAGCAGGAAAGGAGCATTTTTTGAATAAAGCGAATTTGATTATAGAAGAAGTGAATAAAGTAATTATTGGTAAAGAAAAGGTCATCCGTAAGGTGTGGATGACGATTCTCTCTGGTGGACATGTTTTGCTTGAAGATGTACCTGGTGTAGGAAAGACAACGATGGCGCTGGCTTTTTCAAAGGCTTTGGGACTTTCTTTCGAAGAATACAGTTTACACCGGACGTCATGCCATCGGATGTGGTCGGTTTCTACTATTATAATAAGGAAAATGGAAAGTTTGAATACCGTCAGGGAGCAGTTATGACGAACCTTCTGCTGGCAGATGAAATTAACCGTACTTCAAGTAGAACGCAGTCAGCACTTTTGGAGGTTATGGAAGAAGGACAGGTAACGGTAGATGGTGTGACAAGAAATATACCGGAACCATTTTTTGTTATTGCAACGCAAAATCCGCTTGGTTCTGCGGGTACGCAGATGCTTCCGGAGTCGCAGATGGATCGTTTTATGGTTCTTTTGTCTATGGGATACCCAACAATAAAGGAAGAAATGATTCTGATGAGTCAGAGAAAGGTGAGTGATCCTTTAGATGATGTGAATGAGGTTATCTCAAAGGAAGAATTACTTACTATGCAAAAGGAAGTGAATGAAATTAAGGTTTCCTCGTTAATCTATCAATATATTGCAATGCTTTCTGATGCGACACGAAGACATGATATGATTCAGTTGGGCGTCAGTCCAAGAGGGTCTCTGGCTTTATGCAGAATGGCAAAAGCGAGTGCATTTTTGGCTGGCAGAGATTATGTTGTGCCGGAAGATGTTCAGGATGTTGTAAAAGATGTTTTCCGTCATCGTCTGGTATTAAAGTCAAGAGCAAGGTTATCGAGGAAAGATGTGGATAAGATTATGGATGAAATTTGTGCCACTGTACATGTGCCAGATCGAAGAGCGGCAGGAGGAAGAAGATGACCCGAAAAAGATTATGGATGAATCGAATTAGCGGGATTGTCTGTCTGTTACTGTGGATTGCGTTAGTCATTTTTCTTTCTGGAACAACAGGGAAGATTGCCGGGATGGCATTAGGAATTATGTTGCTGGTGGCTGTCATTTATAATCTTTATCTTCCAAAAGAAGTTTCTACTCATCTGATTATTCCTGCCTATGCGCAAAAGGAAGAAAAAATTACCGGACGACTTTGTATCAGCAATACAGGAGTGTTCCCTGTTTTATCTGGGAAAGTTTTTTTACAGGTAAAGAAGACGATTAGTGGGGAAAAGGAAATATTTTCTATGAATATCAGGGCAGCGGGACGAAAAAATGGTGCGGCTGCTTTTGTTATAGATTCGGAATATATGGGATTTTTGGAAATCACGATTTTGCGGGTGGAACTGTACAGCTTTTTTGGATGTATGAAAAAGGTAACATATGTAAATCAGGAGAAGGTGGTAATGATTCTGCCACAAACAACGGAACTGCATTTTCCAGTACAAAACAGCGGAGCTGCCTGTTCTTTTTTTGATGAGGAACAAAGTGGTAAAAAGGGAAATGGTCCGGGGGAATATTTTGGAATCCGTCCGTATGTTGATGGAGATTCCATGAAGTTAATTCACTGGAAGCTAACAGGAAAAACAGATGAATATATGGTAAAAGAAGTGGAAGTTCCTATGATGCGGATGCCACTTATTTTTCTCGAAACAAGGGTAGAAAAGCTGGATGCTGCTATGATTGACGGGTTGTTAGAAGCATTTTTTTCTATTTCACAGCATATGGCACAGGAAGGACAGAAGCATTGTCTTTGTTGGTGGGATAAAAAGACCGATGGATGGAATTTTTACAATGTGGCAAATGCAATGCAGTTGGAAGAAGTGTATGCCCATGTATTTCAAAGTATGTTTTTTTCTCAGGGGAATGCAACGATAGATTCTTTTGAAAAAGAAAGAAAAGAACAGTTTTCAGAAGTGATTTATATTACAGAGTATTGGAACGAGAAACAGGCAGTTTTCGATGACTGGAACCTGACTTTATTATTAGAACGACGGGAAGCAAGAAAAGAAGAAGGGGAAGCGTTAGTACCGTATATTTTTTCGGCAGAAACCATGGGAGAGGATATTGATCGGATTTTGACAGCGTACAGGAGTGTAGATTATGGAGCATAAAAACTCATTTCACATTAAAAAATTGAATCATCAGAGTGGATTTGGCTGGGCAGAAATGATGCGGGCCGGGTATGTGTGGCTTGCTGCGCTGTTATGTTTTATCTGGTATGCTGCCGATCGTTTTGAAATGGATACAGCAGGTGTTGCTCTTTTTATCGGGGCAGCCTTTTTTATATTATTGTATTTCGTTGGGATATCTGTTGGAAAAGGTTTTACGGTTTTTATAAGCGGTTTGTATTTTTTTGTTCCATTTTTCATTCTTTCTATGGAGAATATTCGAAGAGCTTTATTGATTTTCTCCCGAACAGTCTTTGATTATCTGGCAGATTATGGACAGAGCAAAAATATTTTTCATCGTATAATTCAAAATACATCGGTAGATATGCAGACAGGAAATGTGGAGTTTTTTCCATTTGTTGTCGGAATATTGGGGATAACTTTGTGGCTTATTCTTTTTATGGCATTGTTGTGGAAAGTCCAGCCTTGTATTTTATTTTTTACCGTAGCAATCTGCTTTGCTTTTCCATTTTTTGTATGGGGAGTTCGGCCAGAATTGTTTGCAGTGTTAAGCTTTCTCATTTTTTGTTTCTTTTTCTTTGCTCCGTCTTTTTGGGGAGGAGTACTTGGAACTTCAATTCTTATTATTTTACTTCTTTTAGGAACTTTCTCAGGAATGACAAATACCGGACAGATGTCGGCAATTCAAAAGAAGTGGAATAAAGAACGATATAAAGAGGATGTATCTGTTCTTCCGGAAGGTCAGCTTACAAAGGCAAAGAAGATGAAGCGGACAGGTGAAGAGGCTCTTAAAGTAAATATTTATAAGAAAAACAGTTATTATCTGAAAGGATTTGTTGGAACAACTTATGAGAATAATTGTTGGAAAGCAAGTACAAATAACTGGAATATTTTTGGCTCAGACAGGAGTATGCTTGCAGCTTCTGACCGGGAGGCATACGAATCTTTATTATGGCTTCATAATAAAGAATTTTACGGAAATACAGTAATGTATCATTTTGTAAGGCAGAAAAAGCTTTCGGAAGGGAAAACAGATCCGTCTCTTTACAGTTTATCTGTAAAAAATGTAGGGGCGAATCGAAAGTATTTTTATCTTCCTTATGAGAGTGCTGTTTTACCAACAATATATGAAGAAGAAGGGACGGCAGCGATTAATAAAACAGAGAATATATTCGCTTCTGGAATAAAAGGAGCAGGAGAATATTCTTTTAAAGCAATGGAAACAATGGCTGGAAAGTTGAAATCGTCTACCAATATTAAGACGGAGGATAAGCATCTTTCCTCAAAAAAAATGACGGAAAGCTACAAAGAATATGTAAATGCAACATGTCTTTTCTTAAATAAAGAAACAAAAACATTGATTTCTTCTGCAACAGAAGGGAGTCTTCAAAGTAATCTATCGGTATTAGCAATTATAAACCGGGTAAAAAGCTTCATGAAAACATCGATTACCTATAATGAAAATCCAGGAAGTATCCCGGAAGATGAAGACTTTGCCCAATGGTTTTTTGAAGATAAAAAAACAGGATACGATGTGCAGTATGCGGCGGCAGCAGTAATGATGTTTCGTTATTATGGAATTCCATCCCGTTATGTGGAAGGATACCTTCTTACACCGGAAACGGTAAAAGAGGCAGGAACGGCAGAGACGGTGACTGTTTCACAAAAATACGCGCA